>Ga0187777_10001816_pt1 | contig 13738 bp, 9 predicted proteins | sample 1015_Q2_SP5_10_M_FD_132416 | JGI IMG/M metagenome (GOLD analysis project Ga0187777, IMG submission 132416) | Tropical peat soil microbial communities from peatlands in Department of Meta, Colombia - 1015_Q2_SP5_10_MG | ecosystem: Environmental > Terrestrial > Soil > Wetlands > Peat | place...
ATCCGGAATGTTTTCTTCCGCAAAGTGATTTCGGATGCGTTGCCACTGCCCGTCCGTGAGTCGAATCATTCAACCTTTATAGCGGATCGACAGCAGCCGGTAATTTTGAGATAGGTTCTAGTCATCAGCCGTGGTGCCACACATGTTCGAAGAAATTTTGTGCCATCTGGTGAAGATCGACGTTGCCGTGACTGAAGTCTCCGGCGCCGGCGTTCGCAAGTTCCCCGTTTGCTTGGCCACTGTGGCTGTTGTTGCTTGCGAACAAGGAGCCTTGGCTCACTCCGCCGCCAGCCCCCGAACTTTGATTGCCTTCGCCGCCGTAGGCGCCGCCGCCGGAACCTTGACTGCCTTGACCGCTGGCGCCGCTATTCCCGGCTACTTGATTATTCTGGCTGGTGCCGTTCGGATCCGGATTCGATGAGCCAAAGCCGTCGTTGGTCAATCCGTTCAGCGGCGTGCTTGTCGGATTGTCGTTGCCATCGACTGCTCCGTCCACTGGCACTGTCGTGCCGACCGTCGCCGCGGCCGTCGTCGTGGCGCCAGGAACGGTCGTTGCGCTACCGACGTACGATCCGCCACCGGTTGGCAGGTTGTTGCCCGCCACGTCATTCGCGTCCGCCACGAAACCAACGCCCGCCGCTACAATTTGTGCGGCATTGGTCGCGTTGAGGCCGTTGGCCTCGATGCTCTGGAGGCCGGCGACGGCGTTCGCAGTGTCGGTCTTGAGCGTCCCCGAGAGCAACTCGTTGTCAAACCGGTCGCCGAAGACGCCGCCTTGCGCGCCTGTAAAGCTCGCTCCGAACTCATTGTAATTGTTGATCTGAGTGATCAACGCTTGGATTTCGCCATTGCTTGGAGTGACGGTGCCGTTGGCGATGCCATCAAGGGTGTTGTTTAGCTGGTTTGCTTCGGCGATGAATTGCGACCAGAAATTCGTTTGCGATTGGTTGTCCTGGTACTGAAGGATCGTACCGCCATGGTCATTCACGCCGCCGACGCCATTGAGGTAGCCCGGGAATTCACCGAATCCGCCGGTGCTGGCGCCGAACGTTTGATTCGGCTGCGCACCGTTGTTTGCGACCGAAACGTCACCCGCTGCCGCGGCCAATGCCGGGTCATTGTTCACGATATCGACCATGTCGAGCATGTTGTCGTTCGTCGAACGCGCGGCGTCATTGGGATTGGTGGCGTACATGCCGTCGAATTTGCTGACTTGAAGCTGGGCTTGAGCCAGCACGGTCTCGAGGTGGACAGTCGTAAGCGCCTGCTCTTGTTGAGCCGTAAGCGGCTGTCCTTGCGGCGACGTGCCGGCTTGCTCGTTTGCCTCGATGGCGGCAAGCGCGGTCGGACTATTGACGATATTGGTTAAGCCGGTCACGACCGCTTGCATGTCGGTATTGAATTCGGTGAGGTTTGTCGCGTTCAAGCCACCTGCGGAAAGATCGTTGGCCGCATTGAATACTGCGCCGACTTGCGCAAGGGTCGGGGGTGTAGCAGCGCTCCCTTCGGCCGCCGCAAGAGCGGTGGGCGTATCGCTGCCCGTCGGCAGTTGTTGGAAGCCCACATTGGTAAACCCGGTTGGACTTTGATAGGCCGCGGCGTTGAGCGCATGCGCTAGGGTCGCATCGCCATTCACCTCCGTAAGGATCTGCTGTTGAGTGAGCGCGATGGTGCCTTGTGCCGCTGCCGCCGCTGCGCCGGTTCCGACGGACAGCGGAGCCTCATGCGCAAGAGTTGCCAGTTGTCCCTGAATCTGGGAAAGCTCGCCCACCAGTGCCGGATCGGAAATCGTTTGACCGCCAACGGTGATTGCATTGGGATTTGCCAACATCGTGTTGACGTCGGCTTGAAGAGCGTTGATGTCCTGCACGTACATCGGTTCGTAGGGCTGTTGATTGTCGGCACTCGCGGCCTCAACTGCCGTGGAGCCCGTCCACAAGCCGCCTTCCGAGAGGCGAATTGCGTCATTGAAAACCGCGCCGGCCTGCGCGAGGTCGGTGGATACGGCCAGGGCACTTGTGATCGTAGTCTGGAACTGATTGCCCGGCTGGGTAATCGTCACGCCGTCGAGCCCTTCAGTATCGCGTATTGTCGATGGAACCGTAACCATCTTGAGCCCTCCTCTGTTAAAGCTATGCTGACGCCGCTTCGGCTTACATCGTCATCACGTTGCGCGTCAGCTCATCTGACGGTCCGTCTCTTTGAAAGTTTGAAAATCCACGCTCATCCGAACAGGCAAAGATGACGGCAGCAAGGAGCTTCAACGACATTGATTGCCTTTAGTGAGACGACTCGCCTCAATTGGACTCACTCGCGTATGCTTTCATCTTCACGGCTCATCGAACATGCGGCGGAACTGATCGGTGATCGGTTTGAGCAAATAACTCACCATTGTGCGACTGCTGGTTTGCAGGAAAACCTCGACCGGCATGCCAGAAACCAAGGTCAACCCCTTCAGACGCCGACGTTCGGCGCCGGCAAGATCAATTCTGACGACATAGAAAGTTGTGTTGGTTTGCTCGTCGCGGCTCAAGTCGGCCGAGACGTATGACAAGGTGCCTGTGACCTGCGGCGTTGTTTGCCGATCGAAAGCGGAGAAGCGCAAATACGCCTGCTGACCGCGCTTAACTTGATCGATCGCATTCGGCGGAAGATGGCCTTCAATCTCGAGAGCGTCGCTATCCGGAACGATTTCCATGATGACATCGCCGGGACGTACAACGCCGCCGATGGTATGGATCGCCAACTGATGAACGGTTCCCGATGTCGGAGCTCGAATGTCGACCCGGTCAAGCTGATCCTTGGCGGCTACATGTTTCTCCAATAATTCTGCTTCCTTGTCTTGCGATTCGCGAAGGTCCTTCATGACTTCCGAACGGAAGTCCTGATCGATCTTCACGACTTGAAGGCGCGCCTGTCCAATTTTGGCCTTGGTCTCCGCAATCGCCGCTATCAGTTGCGCTCGCTCACCATCAAGCCGAGCGGAATCGCGCTGCAGTGTCGTCATGCGCGCCAGGGGTACGAGGCCCTTGGCGTAGAGCTCCTGGACGCCGGTCAGTTCGGTAGCAATGAGATCAAGCTGAGATGATTTCGATCTGATCTCGGCCTCTAGGCCGCCGATCTGCTCTTCGAACTGGCGGATGTTGTTTTCGTAGAGGTCCTTCTGACTCTGGCGCGCACTCGCTCGCGCGTTGAACAACGATATTTCCGAAGCCATGAGGTGCGCGACGCTTGCGTCGGGCATCCTTCCGGCAAGCTGTTCGGGCGGTTGAATTTCCTTCAATCCATCCCGCTCGCTGATGAGCCGGGCCATGCGCGCGCGAGTCTGATCGAGCTGGTCAGCGATCATCTGCTGGTTGGCTTGCAGCTGGGTCTGATCCAACCGAGCGAGGAGCGTGCCCGCGTTCACATGTGTCCCGTCCTGAACGAGGATTTCCGCAACTACCCCGCCGGTTGGGTGCTGTATTTTCTTCACGCTCGATTCGACTACGAGTTTGCCCGGCAGCACCACGGCACCGGACATCGGTACCATTGTGGCCCAGATTCCCGTGACGGCGACGCTGACGATGAGGACCCGCGATGCGGCCTTTAGTTCAATCTCGTGTCTGCGAATGAGCTGGGTCGTGAAGTCGCTACTGGCACCGTTCTCCGTAGCGGCACCGGTTAAAAGCCAATGAAGTTGAGCCTTTACGATCCGCAATAGAGCACGGATCGGTGGAGGTACTGTCGCTGCGGCGTGCCGGTCGCTCTCGGGCGCTATGCGATCGCTATTTCCCGCAACGCGTGTGGGGTTTTGCAACGAACGAGCATCAAAACGATCCAGCGGCTCTGGTGGACTCGCAAATCGCAGCGATCGCTCCGGACTGACGCCTTGCCCGCGGCCGGGCGTGGCCCGGTCGCGCCGGCTGCCGTGCCGGACACGGTCAATCGCTTTCTTTGCGGCTCGCAACTCGACGATCAGTGCCTCGCCTTGCGGCCCGATCGACGCATTCCAACGCGCTGAAGGATGCTCGGCATTGCCACTCCGCCGTCGAGTGTGATCGATCATGCTCACAATCGTGCGCCCTCCGCGACGCGGGTGTTATGGTTCTCTGCTTTGCCAGGGTTGCACTTAGCTGTGCCTGCATTGGTCGATCGGGCGACGCGGGCAAACAATTCTTCACGCGGGCCGAACATGACGACGCGGCCTTCACGTAGCACCATCGTCATGTTGACTGCAGAAATAGCTTCCGGCCGGTGCGACACCAGCACAACAATGCTCCGGCTTTTCCGCAGCGTTTCAATTGCCCTAATCAGCGCTAGTTCTCCATCGTGGTCGAGATTGGCATTTGGCTCATCGAGGACGATCAGGAAGGGATCGCCGAATACCGCGCGTGCGAGCCCGATGCGCTGGCGCTGGCCGGCCGACAGGTTTGAACCGCGCTCGCCAATCCTGGTCGCATACCCGTCGGGCAACGACAAAATCATCTCGTGCACACCGGCGAGCCGCGCAGCGCCGAGAACGGCATCCGAAGTGGCGCGCTCATCGAAGCGCGCGATATTCTCCGCGACGGTACCGTCGAATAATGCAACGTCCTGCGGCAGAAAACCGATATGTCTCCCGAGTTCGTCTGGATTCCAATTGTCTAACGCAGCCCCGTCGAGGCGAATGATCCCCTTGGCCGGGGGCCAAATGCCGACGAGGGCTCTTACGAGTGACGACTTGCCTGCGGCGCTGGTCCCGAGCAATACCATGCCCATCCCGGCCGTCAGCTTGAATGAGATGTTGGATAGAATCACCCGGTCGCTTCCCGGCACGGTAACAGTTAAGTCTTCAACTGAAAGACTCTGGTTCGGCCGCGGTAGCACGACGGCGGGAGGTGGCGGCGGGGCCGCAGCTATCAAGATATTGCGCAGTCGATCAATTCCCTGCCGGGCGGCGACTAGCTGTTTCCAGTTCGCCAAGGCAATTTCGATTGGCGCCAAGGCACGGCCCATCATGATGGATGAAGCGATCATGATGCCGCCGGATGCTTGCTCGACAATGACAAGATATGCGCCGACACCGAGTATCGCCGATTGCAAGACGTAGCGAACAACCTTGGCAATCGCGCCGACGTTCGCATAAATATCGGATACGTCGAAAACCTGCTGCAGGTGACGCTCGTTGACTTCCACCCACCGGGTGGTGAAGCGGCCGGTCATGCCTAGCGCGTGGATCGCTTCCGCGTTTTGATGCGTTGCGTCGGCCAGCACCTGCCTTTGAGCGCTGGCGTCCATTGCCAACCTCACCGCCCTTCGCGAGCGACGCTCAGTGGCTACGGTCAATGCAACGATCGTCGCAGCGCCCATCATCGCGACCAGCCCGATCAACGGATGAAAAATGAGAAGCGCGACAAGAAACATTGGCGTCCACGGAATGTCGAGAAATGCCGTGGGGCCAACTCCGGACAGAAATGTGCGTATCTGGTCGAGATCACGCATTGGCTGTAGCGCCACCAACGGCTTTGCACCTCGCAATGGCAGCGTGGCAACTGCCAGATAGAGCCGCTTCTGCAAGCCAGTATCGAAAAGCGTGCCTATACGCGACAGCATCCGCGCCCGAGCCGCTTCAAAGTACGCTTGAAAAAGATAGGCGATGAGAACCATCGCCGAGAGTCCCACAAGCGTAGCGATGCTGCGGCTGGGCAGCACTCGGTCGTACACCTGCAGCATATAGAGAGATCCGGAAAGCATTAGCAGGTTGACAACGCCGCTGAAGATGGCGACGGCGCCGAGTCGATGTGCACTCGCGCGCAATTCAATCGCCACAAGATCGTCCGACGTGGAACTCGTCATGCTCGGTTACTCAATCATGCTGTAGACGAAGCGCCCAAGGCGCAAGCACGTGAGCAAGTATCGCGTCAACAATTTAAAGCTTGTCGGGGAATCGGACGGAATTTCGACCGAATGTCGGACTTATGCGTGCAACTGCGAGCGCTAAGTGAAGCGCCACTAATCCACCTGAGAATGATCACATATTCTTCTGCTCTGCTTCGCAATTCAGTCAGGGCGTGGCCTAATTGCGAGACGAGTCTCTCAAAGCTTTGAAACCACCGGCATCACAGACAAGAGGAGGTGACGATGGCCAACGACGATTTCACCGGCGAATAATTTTGAAAACAGCAGTCAAATGGATTCGGAGCCAGCGTTCTCCTGGCCCGCCAGCGTCATGACGACAAGGGAGCAAAAATAACCAAGGAGCCAAACCTTTCTTGCAATAACCTAGATCTCGGGGGGTGGTGTGCGGCATAAGGGATCGACCAAGAGAACGGATTACGGGACTGTTATTTTTCACTGGCTATTGGCAGCTTCGCTCGTTCTCGCAATTGGGACAGGTTTAAGGATCGCGACACAATCGGCGGATCACGCTTGGATTATCAATCTTGATCCTGTTCTGCCGCAAGCGGCGGTTTGGACCGAGCATCTTCGCGCAGCGATTGCCCTTGTGGCGATCACGGTAGGATACGTCGTCTATATGTGGCGTGTCCGTCTAGGACGGCGCCTGTGTCTCGATCGCGTACGGTTAAGGGGTCTAGTGGGACGCCGCTTCGCTCGGTGGGGAACTATCAATATCGCTCTCTATTGGTTGTTTTTTGGCGTGATGCTGTCTCAGCTGCTGACGGGAACGCTTCTCTATTTTGGTTACGCCAAAAGTATCACGGTTCGAGCGCATTGGCTGGGCATGTGGGCGATTATCGCCTACGTAACCGTCCATCTTTATTCACAATGGCATTATGGAGGCGTCGCGCAACTGCTTCGTATTTTCCGACCGGCGCGACCAGTCGCTCTGCCGCGTCAATTCGAAATGGCCGACGTTTTAGAGTTGCTCGATCGACAGATAAGCCGATCGGTTGACGATAGGGCTGCCGCTCATTTGACGCCAAACTTAGCTTATCGGACCAATTCGCCGCGGCAAGCTGATGTAATAGACGTCATGCAGGCCACCCGCGGTTCCGAATTTTTGGCGCAAAGACGACTGGGGCGTTGTTTCGAGGCAGGCCCGGTCGACTCGGCGGTGCTCTCAAATAAACATGTACCGATCCGGCCCTATTCATTCATTGTAGCCTGTGTCGCCGCAGGCGTTACCGTGCTTATCACGCTAAAGTCGGAGTGGCAGCTCATCAATGAGCTCTATATCTATCGTGTCAGCGCTGCGGACCTTCCGGCCATCGATGGTGAAACGTCAGATCCAATTTGGCGAAAAATTCCACCACTGTATGTCGTGACGGAAAGCGGTGGTAATTTCGGTGGCACCGGCGAGACAACCGTCTCAATCCAAGCCGTTCATGACGGTTCGCGTGCCTATTTTCTGTTTATTTGGGACGATCCAACCCGTTCATTGAAAGAGCTTCCGCTCAGGAAAACGCTCACCGGCTGGGAGCTGCTCCATGACGGCTACGAAAACGGCGATGAGCATGCTTACAGCGAGGATAAATTCTCGATCCTGTTGACAAATCTCAACACTGTCCTTGCCGGCGACACCACCTTTCATGCCGGGCTCGCCCCTGTCGCTGGGCGGCCGCCCTCCCCTTCGGGGCGCGGCTTACATTATACGGTTGGAGACGGAATAATAGCGGACGTCTGGGATTGGCGAGCGACAAGCACTAATCCCTCAAAACATTGTGACGACGATTATTTTGGATCGCCGGCCAAGGCCACACTGGCGCAGACGCAAGGACAGGCCCCATATCGCGGTGGATTTGCGCACGATCCAGGCACCGCCAACTACCAGCACAACTTCACATCCACTTTGGACAGCGCCTCCGTTGACGGCGTCGTTCCGCGCCGACTGCCAAAAAGCCTGAACGACATGAATGCTGCGCTTGGCCGCGTCGACCTCGATCCTAATCACGGCGAAAGCGAGCACGCGCGGTGGTACATGACTGACGAAGAATCGCTAGCGTATTCGCCAGACCTTGATCGATTTATGCCGGAGGGGACGGTCATACCAGGCGTTATCATTTCAGGGCAATACTCGGGCGACCGCGCCGAGGTGAACTGCGTCGGACAATGGGCCGCGGGGCGGTGGGCGCTTGAGGTCAGCCGTCGCCTCGACGTCACCAGCCCCTACGATGTACCGATCCGGTCCGGAGTACTCATGCGCGTCGCCGCCTTCGATCACACACAGATCCGCCACACAAGACATGTGCGTCCGATACGGCTAGAGGTGCAGTGATGTCGCAATTGTGCAAGGTAATCGTCAATGGCGAATTGTTTTCTGCTCGTCGCGGGGATCTACTACTCGATGCGGCCTTGATGCACGGAATCGAATTGCCATACGAATGCCGGGCGGGACAGTGCGGCACGTGTCGAGTACGCGTGATTGCTGGACATTGCTTAGGGGATGCCACGGAGGATCCTACCGTTGTGCACGCATGTCAGGCGCGTATCATTTCGGATTTACAAATTGTCGTAGAGAAAGTTCCCAGCATAGTGGAAGTGTCGGGCAGAATCATCGATTTGATCGATATTGCGCCAGACGTTGTGGAGGTCTGCATCGAAAGTTCGCATCGGATCAACTACATACCAGGCCAGTATCTCTCGGTCCGGTTTGGCGGTTTCCCGGCGCGCTATTACAGCCCCACGGCATTGCTTGATTGGCCGAATGATCCAGATCTCATTCGCTTTCATGTGCGACGTATCGCAAAGGGCCGCGTGTCTTCGAAACTGGGATCACGAGTTAAAAATGGTCACCGGGTGAGGATGACGGGTCCCTTTGGCGCGGCGTATTTTCGGTCCAACCAGCCCGGACGCCTCGTTCTGGCCTCGAGCGGCACTGGGTTCGCCCCAATTTGGGCAATCGCGGAAGCGGCTCTGCGAGAGAATCCGGCTCGCGAACTTATACTGATTGTCGGAGCTCGCACTATTGAATCTTTCTACATGATTCCGGCGCTGTGTAGATTAGCACTCTTTCCACGTGTTACCATCATTCCGACAGTCGTAATGCAACAGAGAATTAGCCGCGCCGTTCGGCATGGCGAGCCGATTAAATATTTACCGGCACTTACTTCGAACGACATTGTCTATGTAGCGGGCCCTCCCCGCCTTGTTCAAGCAGTGTTTCGCATAGCGCGGGCGAGTGGAGCACCTTGTTTTGCGGATCCCTTCTTGCCGGCAACAGATAAAGCTAACGGCAATGCGACGTTCATCACCCGGGCTGCAGAGTGGCTTATGCCTTTCGCTCAAGTTCGCAAAATGACTATCGCCGTACAGTCGTGCTGAGGTCGGCCGAGGACGCTATCGTGGTCGTCAGATTCGCCAGCTCGCGGCATGCCTCAGCGTATGACTGCCGCCGATGCGGGTCCTAGAAAGCGAGGTTCACCGGGATCCATCTCAGGAATTCGGTGTGCGCGCATGCGCAACGCTTAACAGCGACGCTGAGGAGCAACGTCTGCGTTATGAGGGGACGGGGGCTGCGGACGTACCGTTTTGGGCCGGCGCTCGTTGCGGCTGGCTTCGCAGCGGGCTGCGCCGTCATCGCGAGCGGCGTCGCGACTGCGCGCGCCGATACGCTCGAATGGGCGCTCGTGCAGGCTTATCAGAATAATCCATCGCTTAACGCGCAGCGCGCGGCGCTCCGCGCCGTCGACGAAAACGTGCCGCAAGCTTTGTCGGGCTATCGGCCGAAGCTCAGCGTCACCGCCAATGGTGGCTACAATTATTTTGCTCAGACAAATAAAGCTGTTAATCAGCAGGTGTTTCCTAACAGCGTCTCCTACAGCCAAATCAACGAAGATCTCGGCACCCGAGGCTTCGGCGCGACGGCGACGCAGACGCTGTACAATGGATTCCAGACCGCCAATCGCACGCGCCAGGCGGAAAGCCAGGTGATGGGCGCGCGCGAAACGCTGCGCGTTACCGAACAGCAAGTTCTGCTCGACGCGGCGACTGCATATATGAATTTGCTGCGCGATCAAGCGATCCTCGATCTCAACCGCCGCAACGTCGAGGTCCTCACCGAACAGCTCAAGCAAACGCGCGACCGCTTTAACGTCGGCGAGGTGACGCGCACCGACGTCGCTCAGGCGGAATCGCGTCTAGCGGCGGGACGATCTGCGCTGCTTGGGGCGCAATCGAACTACGTCACCTCGCAGGCCAATTACCGGCGCGTGATCGGGGTCGATCCCGGCCGTCTCGATCCGGGAACACCGGTCGATCGTCTTTCGCCGGCGAATCTGCCTAAAGCAATCACTGCGGGCGAGACGCAGAGCCCATCCGTGCTCGCTGCCATGTACGGTGTGGACGTTGCCGAGTTGACGGTAAAAGTCAGCGAAGGCGCGCTCTATCCGAACCTTGCCGTCACGGCGAGCATAAACTACAGCTATGACTCGATCCCGCAGACGCTGAAGCAAACCAACGCTTCGGTGCTTGGACAACTCACGGTGCCCATCTATCAAGGCGGCGCCGAGTATTCGGCCATTCGCCAGTCCAAGGAAACACTCGGCCAGCAGCGCCTCAATCTCGACGTCAACCGCGATCAGGCGCGCGCTACGGTGGTGCAGAGTTGGGGACAACTGGATGCCGCCAAGGCGCAGATCGAAGCAACTACGGCCCAAGTGAACGCCGCCGAAATCGCGCTTAACGGCGTGCGCGAAGAAGCGCGCGTCGGACAGCGCACCACCCTTGACGTCCTCAACGCCCAGCAGGAACTGGTCAACGCGCGCGTCGCGTTGGTAACGGCTCAACACGATAGGGTTGTGGCGTCCTATACGCTGCTTGCGGCCATCGGCGGGTTATCGATGCAGCATTTGGGCCTTAACGTCATGATCTACGATCCGCAGGTCCACTACCAGCAAGTGCGCGATGCATGGATCGGCGTGCGCACCCCGGACGGCCGATAGCAGGGGAGCGGCCGACCACGCGGCGTCGGAAAGTCTAGAACGCGGGTTTGTCTTTTGCTTGCAGGGTGACAGGGCGACCGGCAAGCTTGCATAGTGTGCATGCCGTGATTCGGCGCTGGGAGGCACAGCGGCGCCGTATCTACGGGACGCCGGGAAACAGAGCCCGGCCGAGCGAGGATGTGCGCATGGCACAATCGGCGAAAGCGCAAGAATCGAAAGCGCAAGAATCGAAAGCGGAAGGGAAGACGCTGGAACCGTCGATGGAGGAAATTCTTGCCTCCATTCGCCGTATCATCGCCGACGAAGACGTCAACGCTTCGGCGCCGGAACCGGCCGACCTGACGAAGGCAGAGTCGAAGCCCGTGGCGGCGGTATCTTCTCCCACAGGGATTTCGCAATTGCCGGATTCCGCGCCGCCGACCACCACGCGGCGGTTTGGCTACGAGTCGCTTGCGATTTCGGAGGCCTTCGGAGCGCAGAAGGCGGACGACACGGCAAAAACATCCGCAGCCATTCTCGATCTCACCGAATCGATGGCATCGCCCGTGGCTCAGCCGTCCGAGCCCGCGACCGTTTTGAAACCAAAAACCAGCGCTGCGCCGCAGCCGCAGGCTCCCGATCGCCAAACCGGCGCTAATGCCGACAAAACAAACGATCGACTGCCGATGCCGTCGTTCGGGGAGGGCGCGTCTGGCGGGGAGGAGCCCAAACGGCTTATGTCGCCGGAAACCAGCGCCGCCGTCGATTCGGCGTTCAACGCGCTCGCCAAAACCGTTCTGGTTCATAACGCCCGCACACTGGAAGATCTAGTTCGAGAAATGCTCCGGCCACTGCTGAAGTCTTGGCTTGACGACAATCTGCCGAGGATGGTCGAGCGCTTGATCCGCGCCGAAATCGAACGAGTTTCGCGCGGCCGGTCGGACTAAAGAGCAGCTCAGCTTCTCAGCGCGGCCGCAAGCCGCAAGGCGTGGTCGGAGAGCACCGCGGGATCTTCCTTGAAGCTTGCCGGTGGTTTTAATGCCACGCCGTTTTTGCGCGGAATCACGTGGACGTGGAGGTGAAATACAACCTGGCCACCAGCCGGCTCGTTGAATTGCTGGATGGTGAGGCCGTCGGCCGCAAAAACCGTGACGGCGGCGTGCGCAACCTTCTGGGTCGCCTTCATCAGATAGGCGAGATCATCCGGCGCAATGTCGAGAATGGTACGCACGGGGCTTTTGGGAACGACCAGCGTATGCCCGGGGGCGCGCGGCATGATGTCGAGAAAAGCGAAGACCTTGTCGTCCTCGAACACCTTGTGCGCCGGCAGCTCGCCCCGCAGAATCTTGGCGAATATATTGTTTGGATCGTAGCTCGGCATTGCGATCTCCACCTCTGAACTATTCCGGTTCGGCGGTGAAATTCTTGCGGAACGGCGCCAGAGTGGCAAGCTCGGCGCCCGCGGCGGCTATGTAGGCGCGTTCGCGCTGCAGATATTCGGCGATGGCTCGCCGCAAGGCAGGGTCGGCAATGTAATGCGCCGAATAGGTTGTCGCCGGCATATAGCCGCGCGCGATTTTGTGCTCGCCCTGCGCACCGGCCTCGACGCGCGGCACTTTGTGGGCGATCGCGTAATCGATCGCCTGGTAGTAGCAGAGCTCGAAATGCAGAAACGGATGGTGCTCGATCGCGCCCCAATGCCGGCCGAACAGGGTCCGTGAGCCGAGAAAGTTGATGGCGCCAGCGATCCAGCGTCCGGCGCGCTTGGCCATGATCAGCACAATGCGCTCGCGCATGGTCTGGCCGACGAGGGAGTAGAACGGACGGGTCAGATAGGGGCGGCCCCATTTGCGCGAACCGGTCTCCATGTAGAATTGAAAAAACGCATCCCAGACCTCCTCGGTGAGGTCGCTGCCGGTGAGCCAATGCACGCTGATGCCGTTTGCCAGAGCGTCATGGCGCTCGCGGCGAATGGTCTTGCGCTTGCGTGCGGTGAGGGCCGCAAGAAAATCGTCGAAGCTTTCGAAGCCGCGATTTTCCCAATGAAACTGCTGGTCGGTGCGTTGCAGATAGCCGAGTTCGCCGAGCAAGCGGAATTCCGCTTCGGTGGCGAAAGTCACATGAACGCCGGACGCGCCGCAAATCTTGCAAATCTCGATCAAGCCCGTCGCGAGCGCACGCGCCACGGCCGGTGACTGCGCGCCGGGGCGAAGCAAGAGGCGCCGGCCAGTTGCCGGAGTAAACGGCACGGCGATCTGCAGCTTGGGATAGTAACTTCCTCCGGCGCGTTCATAAGCCTCGGCCCAGCCGTGATCGAAGACGTATTCGCCGCGCGAGTGGCTTTTGAAATAGCAAGGGGCGGCGGCGAGCAAGAGGCCTTCGGGTGTCCGCGCCAGAATATGCCGCGGTTGCCAGCCGGTGCGCGGGCCGACCGATTTCGATTCCTCTAACGCCGATAAAAACCCATGCGAGGTGAAAGGGCTATAGCTGAGATCTTCATTTTCGGCGCGATCGAGAGCGACGGCGGCTTGCGGCGTTTGCAATGGATCGCGCGCCGCTTTTGCCCTTGGATTGGCGCACGAATCCCAATCGATCGCGTCGACGGCCCCGATCGACTCCACCACGGTCAAACGCAATTCTCGGTTTGCCGAAGTCGGTAAATGCTGCCCGTCGTTCACGGCCGAAATCCCTCGAAAATCATCTGGTCGGCGAAGCGCGCCGCGCGTTGCCGTTCGGCTTCGGTCCGAACGGTCCATGCCAGCACCGGCAAGCCCAATACGCGCCGCGCGAAGGAGGGCGCAAGCGCCGGCAGATCAGCCACTGCATAGGCCACAAATTGCGGGCGCGCGATGAGGCCCGTCAGTAGATAACCCATTCCATAGCGCATCCAAAATGGC
>Ga0187777_10001818_pt1 | contig 13732 bp, 11 predicted proteins | sample 1015_Q2_SP5_10_M_FD_132416 | JGI IMG/M metagenome (GOLD analysis project Ga0187777, IMG submission 132416) | Tropical peat soil microbial communities from peatlands in Department of Meta, Colombia - 1015_Q2_SP5_10_MG | ecosystem: Environmental > Terrestrial > Soil > Wetlands > Peat | place...
CGGCCGCGCGCCGGTCGTCGAGCGCGCGCGCGATCTCGACGAGCACGCAAACACCCGCGCCCCAGAGCGAGTCGTCCCGGACGTCGACGCGACCGTCGCCGACGAGCTGTTCCATCGCGGCGCGGGCGGGGCCGGAATCACCGGCCAGGAGCAGCGCGAAGGCGGAGAAGATCTGCCAGGTGGGCTGGCCGGAGTAGTCGGCGATCGCGTCGTCAATGAGGTCGCGGAACTCCGGGAGCGTCCCGTGGTCCCAGGCGGAGACGAGGCGGTTCCCGATCCAGGCTTCGGTCGCGTTGCGCCCGTGCGTCGAGCGTCCGGTCGCCAGCGCCTCCTCGGACAGGAGCTCGGCTTCGCCGTACTCGCCGCGCAACAGGTGGCGGGTCGCCTCGAGCGAAGCGGCAAACGAGTCGTACACGGGGAGGTGCACGTCGGCCCCTCGGGCGCGGAACCGCGTGAACCACGTTCCGGCCTCCTCGATGTTCCCCGACTCGGTCAGGTCGGTGACGCCGTAGAGGAGCGCGTTGAGCTCGAGGTGCGCGTTGCCGGCGCGTTCGGCGTCGGCGAGCGCGGCACGGTCGGCCGCGATCCGCTCCTCGAGCAGGTCGCGTCGCCAGTTCGCCATCCGCCACGCGAGCTGCGCCGTGGCCGCGAGCGCCGGGTAGCTCCGCGCGTCTCTGGTACGGCCACCGAACCCTCCCGCACCTCCGGCGGAGCCCGCGAGGTGCAGGCGCTCGCGCGCGCCGTCGAACATCACCTGGATGTCGGTGTCGTCGGTGTCGAAGTCGAAGCCGAGCCCGGCACGCGCGAGCGCCGCAGCCTCCGCCGCGCGCGCGAGCAACGGGCCGTCGCCTCGCGCCCGCGCGATCTCGGCGGCGCGCATCGCGGCGTCGCGCGCGTCGACCCGCTGCCCGAGCGAGCGCCGGGAGTGCGCGTGCAGCAACAGGGCCTCGGCGGTCAGTTCGTCGGCGACGTCGGCGCTCGCGGCCGAGGCGAGTTCTGCCCAGCGATCGGCCTCCTCGTACGCCAGCGCCCCCAGCGCGTCCCATCCGGCGCGCACGGTGGCGTCGACGGCACGGGCCCGCGGCGCGAGGCTCCCTGCCGCCACCACGTGGTGCGCAACCTCGGCCGCGGCAGGCGCGTCGACGGCGGCGAAGGCGTCGGCGAGCGCGAGGTGCGTGGCGGCGCGGCGGGCCGCGGTGAGCCGCTCGAGCACCGCCTGTTGCACGAGCGCGTGCTTGAAGGTGACGCCGCCGCCTGCCTCTTCCGCGAGCACGCCGGCTGCGATCGCCGCGTCGACGGCGTCGAGCAGCTCTTCGGTGCCGAGCCCGCCGGCCCCGGCGAGCACGGTGAGCGGCACCGAGCGCGCCGCGACGGCGGCGACGTCGACGAGGCGCGCGGTCGGCGGGTCGAGCTGGTCGAGGCGTCGGCCCAGGACGTCGCGGAGCGACGCCGGGAGCGCGGCCTGCGGCGCCTCCCCGGGACCGCGCTCGGCCAGCTCGGTGACGAAGAACGCGTTGCCGGCCGTGGCGCGCTGGATACGGCGGGCTTCGTCCGGCGCGTCGTCCCAGCCCGCGGCGTCGAGGAGCGCCGCCACGTCGGCGGTGTCGAGACCGGTGAGTGGCACGCGGGTGAGGAGATCGTCGCGTCGCAGGTCGGCGAGGAAGCCGTCGAGCACCGCATTGGCCACCACCGGCAGGTCACGAACCGTGGCGACGAGGAGGAGGCGCGCAGCGCGTTCGTGCCGCAGGACGTGGTCGACCATCCGGAGCGAGAGCTCGTCGGCCCACTGCAGGTCGTCGAGCACGAACAGCAGCGGCCACTCCGCCGACTCGGCCTCCAGCAGCTCGGCGACGGTCTCGAACAGCACGTAACGCGCGGCGTCGATCTCGAGGTCGGGCACGTGCTCGGCAGGCACGAGCTTGGCGAGCCCGGGCACGAGCAGGGTCAGCTCGGACCGGCCCGACACGATGCGCCGCCGAGCGTCGGGCGACACGGTGTGCAGCACCGTGGTGAGCGCGGTGACGATCGGCTCGTAGGGAACGGCCGGGCCGGTGGTCGCCCTCCCCCACAGCACGACCGCGCCCGTCGCGTGTGCCGCAGCCGCGAAGTGCGCGGCGAGGCGCGTCTTCCCGACGCCCGCCTCGCCGTCGACGGTCACCAGCCGCCGACGACCGCGGCCGGCAGCCTGCCATGCGTCGTGCAGGATCGCCAACGGTTCGTGGCGGCCGACGAACGGTCGGTCGCGGTGGCGGAGGGCGGCCTCGGGCAGCGCAACGGGAGACGGCGCGGCGGCGCGGTCTGCGTCGCGCCGCAGCTCGTCGGCGCGGGCCGCGAACAGGGCCGGATCCTGGCGCAGGATGGCACCTTCCAACTCCTGCAGCTCGATCGCCGGCGACAGCCCGATCTCTTCGGCGAGCCGGCGCCGGTGGCGCTCGAAGGCGCGCAGCGCTTCGACCTGCCGCCCGGCGCGGAAGAGGGCGAGCATGTGCAGGCCCACGAGGTGCTCGCGCAACGGGTACTCGTCGACGAGCGCCCCGAGCTCGGCGACGACGTCGGCGTGCAGGCCTCGCGCGAGCTCGCGGCGCAACCGGCCTTCGATCGCCGCCAGCCGCAGCTCGGCGAGCCGCGTGCGCTCGGCGCTTGCGAACGCCGCGTCGGGGAGGTCGGCGAGCACGTCACCCCGCCACAGGGCGAGCGCGGCGTCGAAGTCACGGGCGGCCACGAGCGCCTCGAAGCGAACCGCGTCGAGGTGCTCTCGCGCGCTCGGGATCACATAGCCCCGCCCCGCGGTCTCGAGGACGCCCGTTCCGAGCACCTTGCGGAGTTCGGACACGTACTTCTGGAGTGTCTTGGTCGCGGTGACGGGTGGACGACCGAGCCAGACGTCGTCGACGAGTGTGTCGGTACCGACGACGTCACCCGCCGCCAGGAGGAGGCGGGCCACGAGGCTCCGTGGGCGCGCGCCACCGAGATCGAGCGCATGACCGTCGCGCACGGCGCGCAGCGGCCCCAGGATCCCGAACTCGGTGACCACGTCGTCCATTTGCCCTCGCGTGTGCGCCACGAATTACGTCGCCGCCACGCCGAGGGATCGACCCTCCGGGCGGCCGCCCCAACCGACGTCGGGAGAGAGCGCAGAACCTCGACTCCCGCTGATGCCCCGCCCGATCGGAACCGGCACGTGCCACCGTGCTCGGTACGGGGCGCACCGACCGGGGCGCGGCACCCGGAGAACACGACAGGAGCACACGATGGGCAGCACGACGCAGCACGACACGCCGGTGGGGGCGCTGCAGCTCGGTGACGAGGCACCGGACTTCACCGCGATGACCACCGAGGGGCCGATCTGGTTCCACGAGTGGCTCGGCGACAGCCGGGGGATCCTCTTCTCCCATCCCGAGGACTTCACGCCCGTGTGCACGACGGAGCTCGGAGCCGTGGCGCGCCTGAAGGAGGACTTCGACCGCCGGAACGTGAAGGTGATCGGGCTGGGCGTCGACTCGATCGACGCCCACCGACGCTGGGCCGACGACATCGCCGAGACGCAGGGCCGCGCGCTCAACTTCCCGCTCGTCGCCGACCCCGACCGGGTCGTGAGCGACCTCTACGGGATGATCCACCCCAACGCGGACGACACGGCCACGGTGCGCGTCGTGTTCGTGGTCGGGCCCGACAAGAAGATCGAGCTCATGATCACGTACCCGATGAGCACGGGCCGCAACTTCTGGGAGATCCTGCGCGTCGTCGACTCGCTCCAGCTCACCGCGAAGCACAAGGTGGCGGCGCCGGTGAACTGGCGCCAGGGCGAGGACGTGATCATCGTGCCCGCGCTCGGCGACGACGAGGCCAAGGAGCGCTTCCCCGGCGGGTGGAAGGCACCCAAGCCGTACCTGCGCATCGTTCCCCAACCCTGACCCCACCGCACGGAGGACGCCGTGCTCAGCCACGACTACAGCTACGCCGCGTGCCTCGAGGAATCCGAGACGAACGCGTGGACGATCGACGACTGCTTCCGGGGGCGCGCCTTCGACTTCACGAAGGCGTTCCTCCCGGAGCGCCTGGCCGGCGTGCGGGGCATCACCTGCCTCGATCCGGTCGAGCAACGCACGCTCAACCAGATCCGCGCGAACTCGTACTGCCACCTCTTCGCGTTCGGCGAGGAGTTCATCGTGCCGTTGGTGGTCGACAACGCCATGCGTGACGCGTTCGGCGACGAGCAGCGGCTGTGGGCCCTCCTCCGGTTCGGTGAGGAGGAGCTGAAGCACCAGGAGCTGATGCGACGCGCGTGCCAACACTTCTCCGCTCGCTTCGGTGTGACCTGTGAGTTGATCGCGGGACGCGAGGGCTTCGCCGAGAGCGTGGTCTGCGAGTGGCCGCTGACCGGTCTGCTCCTGGCGAGCATGATGGAGTGGCTCGTGCAGCTGCACTACGTGGAGCACGTGCGGGACGCCCGCGAGCTCGACCCGTTGGTGCGCGACATCCTCCGGTACCACTGGATCGACGAGTCACGTCACGCGCAGCTCGACTCGCTCCTCATCGAGGAGGTCGCGACCTCGCTGCCGCACGACAAGCGGGAGCGGGCGATCGACGAGCTCCTCGCGCTGGTGGTGGCGGCCGACGACCTGCTCACCGAGCAACTCGAGCTCGACGTGTCGACGCTCGAGCGCAGCGTCGGCCGCCGTTTCGCGGCCGACGAGCTCCGGGAGATCTTCGAGCACCAGCAGCGGGCCTACCGCTGGACGTTCCTCGTGTCGGGGCTGGAGCACCCTCGGTTCGCGCAGATCGTGCGCGAGCTCACCGACGAGGGGCCCGCCAAGGTCGCGCGCGCCGCTCGACGGTTGCGCCGCCCCGACGACGCCGCGGATCAGACGTTCGCGGTGAGCGCGAGGTACTCGGCGAAGCGTTCCACCGCGGCGTCGTTCGCCTGACCCTGCTGCACCAGGACGTCGACGTCGGCGCGGTCGCCCGGGTCGAGGCGGGCCTGCACGATCTCGTCGAGCCGGCGTCGGCTCTCGAGCAGGCGGCGGGGCCGGAACCTCGTGGGCCAGTTGTCCGCAGACGGCTTGTACTGCTTCATCACCTGCTGCGCGACGGTGACGAGGTGCACCTCGGTGGGACCGTCGACGGTCGCCATGATCTCGCCGCTCCCGCCGAGGGGCATGAGGTTCGACACCCCGAGGGCCCCGTGGATGTGTGTCGCCCGTGAGCCGATGTCGGACATGATCTGCGATGCCCGCACCTTGCACGCGGCCACGTAGTGGCGCACCTGGCGCGCGTTCGAGTTGTCGATGAGCCACGCCGTGTACAGCACGAGGAGCCGGAACTCCTGGAGCTGGATCCACGACTCGGCGATCTGCTCCTGGACCATCTGCTTGCGGCCGAGCGCCTCGCCCTTCGTGTGACGGCTGAGGGCGCGCTCGCACATCATCTCGAAGTACCGCTGGCACGTCGCCACCGTGCGCATCGCGTGGTGGATGCGGCCACCGCCCAGGCGGCGCTGCGCGACCTCGAACGCCTTGCCCTCACCCCCGAGCACGTTCTCGTAGGGAACGCGCACGTTCTCGTAGCGCACGTGCGCGTGCATGCCGCCGCCGAACGGCTGACCCAGGTGCCCGATGTCCTGGAGCACCCGGATGCCCGGCGTGTCGGACGGCACGAGGATCATCGACATGCCCTCGTAGGGGCTCACGTCGGGGTTCGTCACGCACATCACGATGATGAACGACGCGGTGCGCAGGTTCGACGAGAAGAACTTGTCGCCGTTGATGACCCACTCGTCGCCGTCGCGCTCGGCCCGGCACTTGAACTGCGTGGGGTCGGCGCCTCCTTGCGGCTCCGTCATCGAATAGCAGGAGAACACCTCGCCGTCGAGCAGCGGTTGGAGCCACTTCGCCTTCTGCTCCTCGGTGCCGTAGGCGGCGATGATCTCGGCGTTGCCCGTGTCGGGCGCCGCGCAGCCGAAGATGATGGGTGCCCACATCGAGCGTCCGAGCAGCTCGTTCATGAGGGCGAGCTTGAGCTGCCCGTAGCCCTGCCCGCCGAGGTCGGGGTCGAGATGGCACGCCCACAGGTCGTGGTCGCGCACTTCCTGCTTCAGATGGTTGACGAGCGAGCGCAACCCACCCGTGGGGCTCTCGAAGACGTTGACGTCGAGCACCTCGTCGAGCGGCTCGATGTTGGTGCGGATGAACTCGTCCATCCAGTCGAGCTTTTCCTGGAACTCCGGCTCGGTCTGGAAATCCCACACGGTGAGTCCCCCAATCGTCGAGGACGGCTGGTCGTCGTGCAGGCTACGGAGCGCGGCGCAGCGCCGCCAAGGCCGACGGCGGCCGCCTCCGGCCCGCGTTCTGGTTGCGCGGGGCGCGCGCCGGAAGGTAGACCCGGCAGAGGACGAGCCGTCAGGGGGACGCATGGCCTGGGACTTCTCAACCGACGTCGAATTCCAGGAGAAGCTCGATTGGGTCGAGCAGTTCTGCCGGGAACAGATCGAGCCGCTCACGCTCGCGTTCCCCGCCGCCGGTTGGCCGATCGGCCGCCCGCCGGCGGTCGACCGCCTCGTCGACGGGCTCAAGGACCAGGTGAAGGAGCAGGGCCTCTGGGGGATCTTCCTCGACAAGGACATCGGAGGTCCCGGCTTCGGCCAGCTCAAGCTCGCGCTGCTGAACGAGATCCTCGGCGGCTACGGCGCCGCCCCCGCGATCTTCGGCTGCCAGGCGCCCGACACCGGCAACATGGAGATCCTCGCCGCGTACGGCACCGAGGAGCAGAAGCAGAAGTACCTCGAGCCGCTGTTCGCGCAGACCATGCGATCGTGCTACTCGATGACGGAACCGCAGGGTGGCTCCGATCCTCGGGCGTTCGTGACCCACGCCGAGCGCGACGGCGAAGAGTGGGTCATCAACGGCGAGAAGTGGTTCAGCAGCTACGGCAAGTTCGCGGACATCATCATCGTGATGTGCAACAACGGCATGTTCATCGTCGAGAAGGGCACGCCGGGGATCGAGTTCCTCGAGGGCGCGGGCATCCATGCGCACATCCGGTACAACGACGTGCGCGTGCCGGCGGAGAACCTGCTCGGTCCCGAGGGCGGCGCCCACCAGGTCGCGCAACGGCGACTCGGCGGCGGCCGCATCCACCACGCGATGCGCACCGTTGCCCAGGTCAAGAAGGCGTTCGACATGATGTGCGAGCGCGCGATCTCGCGGCAGTCGCACGGCAAGGTCATCTCGGAGCACCAGAGCGTGCAGAACTACGTCGCCGACTCGTACGCCGACTGGCAGATGCTGCGCCTCCTCGTGCTGCAGACCGCGTGGAAGATCGACAACACGAGCGCGCAGGACACCCGTACCGACATCGCCGCCTGCAAGTTCACCGCGGCAAAGGTGGTGCGCGAGGTGGTGTGGCGGGCCCAGCACGTGCACGGCGCCCTCGGCGTCACCGACCTCACGCCGCTGCAGGGCATGTGGAACACCGCGCCGTACATGAGCATCATGGACGGGCCCGACGAGGTGCACCGCGTGACCGTGGCGAAGAACGTGCTCGCCAACTACACGCCGCACGAGGGTCTCTTCCCCACCGAGTACCTCCCGCGCAAGCGGCGCGAGGCGCGCGAGAAGTTCCAGCCCGTCATCGACGCGGACCCGGAGCTGAAGGACTACGTCGAGCAGATGGACCGCCGCGCTGCCATGCGGGGCTGACGCATGGGCATCCTCGAGGGGCGGCGCATCGTCCTCACCGGCGGGGCGAGCGGTATGGGCGCCGCGTCGGTTCGTGCGTTCGCGCGCGAGGGTGCGCGCGTGTTCTCCATGGACGTCAACGGCGACGCCGGCGCGCAGGTCGCGTCCGAGGCCGCGGAGCTCGGGGGCGACGTACTCTTCGAACAGTGCAACGTGGCATCGGAGCGCCTCGACGACGTGATGGAGCGTGGCATCGAGTGGCTGGGCGGGCTCGACGTGCTCGCCAACGTGGCCGGCATCGAGCGCGGCGCGACTCCCCAGGACGTGACGGAGGAGCAGTTCGAGGAGATCCTCGACCCCAACCTGTGGGCCACGATCCGCACCAACCAGCTCGCGTGCCCGCACATGCAGGAGGCGGGCGGTGGTCGCATCATCAACTACGCGTCCGACGCCGGGCTCGGCGGGATGCCCATGGCGCCCGCGTACTCGGTCTCGAAGGGCGGGGTGCTGGGCTGGTCGAGGTCGATCGCCCGGGAGTGGGGCGTCTACAACATCGCCGTCGCGGCCATGTGCCCGGCGATCTGGACGCCGATGTACGAGGAGTACCGCCGCCGCGAGCCGCCCGAGCTGGTCGCGCTCTCCGACCGCATGCTCGAGGGCACCGACGCCGACCGTGACATGGGGCCGGTGATGGTGTTCCTCGCGTCCACGGGAGCGAACGCCGTCTCGGGGCAGCACTTCCACGTCGGCAAGATCAACGTCGCGTTCTGAGCAGGGAGTCGAGGGTCATGCTCGAAGGGATGCGGGTCGCGGTCGTCGACGCCGACGGACCGCTCGGGGCACCGGCGGTCGCCGCGCTGCGCCACGCCGGCGCCTCCGTCGCGCCCGTGGCGCTCGCCGCCGACGGTGACGCGACCACCGGCGTCGAGCGCGCGGTCGCCGGCCTCGGCGGTCTCGACGTGCTCGCCAACCTCACCGAGCCCACGCGCGGCGACAAGCCGGCACTCGAGGTGACCCGAGACGACTTCGAGGGTCTGTTCAAGTCGTGCCTGCGCACGACCCGCACGTCGAACCAGGCGGCGTTCCGCCACATGGCCGCGGCCGGCGGCGGGCACGTGGTCAACCACGCGGAGATGGCCGGTGAGCTGGGCGAAGCGGGCCGCGCCCTCCCTGCCACGATCGCCCAGGCGGTGGTCGCGTGGTCGAGAGCGGCCGCCGGCGCGTGGTTCTTCCAGGGGGTGCGGGTGAACATCTTCCAGCCGGGTGCGGGCGCCGACCTCGACCGCACGGTGATCCCGATGCTCTTGTTCCTGCTCGGCGGCGACGCCGTCGTCCACGGTGTGACGGTGTCCTGCTGATGGGCGCGCTCGACGGCAAGGTCGCCGCGGTCACCGGCGCGACGAGCGGATCCGGCCGCGGCATCGCGAAGCGCTTCGTCGAGGAAGGCGCGTCCGTCGTGCTGCTGGCACGCGGCCCCGAGCGTCTCGCTCAGGTCGTCGAGGAGCTCGGCGAGCGCACCGTTCCGGTGGGCGCCGACGTCGGCGATCCCGACAGCGTGCGGGCCGCGTTCGCCGAGATCGAACAGCGCTTCGGCAGGCTCGACATTCTCGTGAACAACGCCGCCGTGTACCGGCCCTGCGCGGTCGAGCACTTGAGCGACGACGACATCATGCGACAGGTGAGCACGAACTTCCTCGGCCCGGTGTACACGTGCCGCTCCGCCATTCCCCTCATGCGCGCGGCAGGCGGCGGCGACATCGTGAACACGTCGAGCGAATCGACGCTCGACCCGTTCCCGATGCTCTCGATGTACGTGGCCACCAAGTCCGCCCTCGAGATGTTCGACCGGATCCTCGCCGAGGAGTTGCGCGACGAGGGGATCCGCGTCACCACGGTCGTCCAGGGCACCGCGTTCGGGCCCGGCGGCGGCTCGACCGGCTGGGCGTGGGATCCGGAGCACGCCGCGGCCGCGACCGAGCTGTGGACGCGGAAGGGTCTGCTCGACCGCGTGGCCGGTCACGCGGGCGGGCAGGACGTGGAGGACATCGGGGACGTGCACATCTTCATCGTCACCCGGCCGCGGACCCAGAAGCTGGACACCGTCTACTGCCGGAGCTTCTGAGCTCCCGCGCCTGCGAGCCGAGAGTCCGGCGCTAGTTGACGACGGAGTCCGGGAGCGCCGCGAGGCGCTGCGCGAACACGTTGACGATGCCGGGAACGGACGTCTGGCCCACGATCGCCGGCTGGTTGCCGTCGGGGCTCGGGAAGTACACGCCCATCAGCACCTTGCCGCGGCGCAGGTACACCGCGATCGAACGACTGGTCGCCCCGGACTGGTCGGTGGTGACGAAGTCGTACGCGAGGCGGTCGACGCCGGCGACCTGCGGCCACGACCCGTCGGGCGGGGCGTTGAACTTGGTGGTGACGGTGGGCTCGCCGACCGGGCTCGGGACCGGCGTGCTCGGGCACGCGGCAACCACCTGCTGCAGCTCGTCGAACGCCTGCTGGGTCGCCGCGCCGCTCGCGTACTGCACGGTCTCGGTGCTCAGCGCGACGTTCGCGTCCTGCTGGTCGGCCTCGGCGACCTGGAGGCGCTCGCGTCGTGACGACTCGCTCGCGAACGTGCCGTTGCAGAGGTCGAGCGTGGCAGCGCCCGACACGCTGTTCCCGTCGGGCAGGAGCACCACGCCGTAGGACGCGGTCACGTCACTCGGGCGCAAGCCCGCGCGCGAGAGCGGTGACGTGCTCGGAACCGACGTGGACGGCGACGCCGGCGAGGTCGGGCCCGTGGTGCCGGGGCTCCCGCCCTGGTTCGGCGAGCTGCCGGTGCCCGCGGCGCTGCTCGTGGTCTGGTCGCCCGGGGTCGTAGCCCAGCCGATGGCAAAGCCGATGCCGCCGACCACGAGCACCACGACCAGCGCTACCAGCCACCGCGGCAGCACGAGGCCGCGCCGCGACCGGCGTTCGGGCACGGGCGGAAGAGGCGGGAGGGAGACGGGCGCGCGCGGGAGCGGCGAAGTCGGTGGTTCGTCACCCGGGATGCCGTCGGTCACTCGCTCGTCCTCGTCGCGGGCGTGATCCTCGCTCGATGGTCGCCGCGCCCTCCTGAGACGACCCTGAGGCACACACCCGAGGCCTTCGGCCGTGACCCGATCACAGGTCGCGCATGCGCTCCCAACCGGAGGGCGGCGGCTCGAGCCGCCAGAACTGCTCGGGGACGCTGCCCCCGATGCGGGAACCCAGGGCGTGGTCGCGGTTGAGCGGCGCGAGCTGCGACACGTAGCACTCGATCGCCGCCCGCTTGCGTTCGTGGTCGACGTCGGTCGGCACGATCATCGGCGTCGGCCAGAGGTCCGACCGGAACAGCTTCGACACCCGCCACGCGAGCATGCCCGGGATGTGCTTGTAGCCACTGTCCTCGTAGCAGAACCACGCCAGATCGCTGCGCTGCGGCGCCACGAGCATGCCGGCGTCGTGCGTCGCGACATGGTCGGGGTTGGCGAGACCCATCGGGAGGAACACCGCGGTCGGCCGCTCTTCGTCGATGACCCGAGCGAGCTCGACGGCGATGGTCCCCGGCGTGTCACGATCGGGTGGGTCGAGGTACTGGTGGTCAGCGAACTCGAGCCACACCGGGCGCGCGTCCAGGACCTTCATCGCCGCGGCGTCCTCCTCGCGGCGCACCGCGACGACGTCGTCACCGGACCGGAAGCCGCCGAGGGCGTCCCACTCCGAGGGCGGGTCGGGATACTCCGGCGGCCGGCCGCCGAACACGGTCACGACCGTCGACTCCGGATGCGCGAAGAGCAGGTGAGCGGCGCCGAGGGCTGCGTCGTCGAAGTGCGGCGAGAACACGATCACTCGCTCGAACAGGTTCTCGGGAAGGATCCCCCATGTGATGGTCGCCGTCATTACGTCCCTCCCTCCGAAAAAATCTGCGTGGCCGATGTTCGCCTCGGCGGCACACTACCGCCGTGGACGAACGGGTGGCCGCGAACCGCGCGAACTGGGACGACCGGGCGGAGGTGCACGTCGCGTCGCGCTTCTACGACGTCGACGGTTGGTTGCACGACGGCCGCGGCCCGAAGCGATGGGAGGTCGAGGCACTCGGTGACGTGACCGGCCTGCGCCTCGTCCACCTGCAGTGTCACTTCGGTCTCGACACCTTGGCATGGGCGCGAGCCGGCGCGCGCGTCACCGGCCTCGACTTCTCGCCGGTCGCGATCGACACCGCGCGCGACCTTGCCGTTCGCGCCGGACTGGCCGAGCGCGCGACGTTCGTGTGCGCGGACGTGCTCGACGCGGTCGCGGCGCTTCGCCACGAGACGTTCGAGGTGGTGTACGTGAGCCTCGGCGCGCTGTGCTGGTTGCCGAGCGTCGACCGCTGGGCGAGTCAGGCCGCCGCCCTCGTGGCGCCGGGCGGGCGCCTGTACGTGCACGACGGTCACCCCGTCGCGTGGGCGCTCGCCGACGACGAGCTGCGCTTCGCCCACTCGTACTTCGAGGAGATCGGTCCCTACGTCGACGACGCCGACTTCACCTACACCGACGCGCACAAGCCGATCGAGCACACTCGGTCGTACGAGTGGAACCACGGGATCGGCGAGACCGTCACCGCCCTGATCGAGCACGGCCTGTGCCTCCAGTGGCTCCACGAGCACGACTGGACCGATTTCCCGCGCTTTCCCTGGCTCGTGCAGCGCGCCGACCGCTCGTGGCACCCGGGTGACGGCGCCACGAGGGTGCCGCTGAGCTTCAGCCTCCTCGCGACCCGTCCCGCCGTCAGTCCTCCGGCGCCACCAGGTCCGGCCGGTACTCCGGGTGCTCGGTGAGGTACTGCGACGCCGCGCGCATGTGGTCCTCGTTGTGCTTGTTGATGAACTCGTAGACCTCCGGCGCCATGTCGGCTTCCTCGTCGAAGGAGAGCATCGTGCGGTTCGGCCCGAGCGGTTCGAGCCGGACGTGCCCGTAGTGGTCGTTGCCGTCGCGCGAGATCATCGTGTACGTGTGCCCGCGCTCGGGCGTGACCTCCGTGACGAGCTCGAGCGACGTGCCGGTCGGCCCGTCGGGCAGCTCGAAGTACACGCGCCGCAACCGGCCGTTCTGGTGCTCGTCGCCGGGCCAGAGCACGTCGACGCGGTGCACCATCTCCGACCAGTCCGTCCAGTGGTCGTAGTCCTGGAGGAGCGCCCAGATCCTCGCCGCGGAGTGCGGCACTTCCATGGAGAACTCGTGTCGCAGCATGCGACCATCATCGCCCCTCCCCCGGGGCGGCGGCAATGCCGCTGGCCTACCCCGCGTCGAAGTAGCTCTCGACGAGCTCACCGAACCGTGCCACCACCGGCGACGGGTCGTCGCGGTGGGACCACCACCGCTTGAACATCTCGGCCTTCGCCTCGCGCGGGTCCGTCGCCGCGTAGGCCGATACCTCGCGAACGAGGCGCTGGTGCGCGACCCGCCATGCCTCCGGGGCACCGGGCGCACCGCCGCGCAGCGCGTGTTCGAGCGTGTCGACGCCGAGCGCCTCCCCGACCTGCCGGTGGAACTCGACCCCGCCGAACGCACGGGGTCCGTGGGACGCGGCCTCGATGCGGTGCCACAGCTCGTGGGCGACGGTCTCGTCGACCGACGCGTAGGGCTCGGCCACCATGAGCGACGGGTCGGAGGGCAGCTCGGCGCGGCGTTCGTACAGGGCTCGCTCCCGTTCCTCGGCGAGCACGTAGCCGGGATGGAGGTACACCATCCCGACGCCGGGATCGGCCACGCCGGCATGCCGGTCGGTCTCGAGTCCCCACGTCGCCTTCTCGAACGACACGCGGTGGACCTCGACCGGGAAGCGGCGGAGCACGGCGGCCGCGGTGTCGACCGCCGACGCGATCGCCTCCGGCATCGAGTCGGCACGGCTCGGGACGCGCACCACGAGGTCCTTGCGGAACGCAGGGTCGGTCACGACGAAGTCGAGCAGGTGGAAGCGTCGCCGGCGCGCCGACCACCGCGCCGGCTCCAGGACCACGACACGAGTCGGCCCGACCAGTGCGGTCACGGCCGCCTCGAGC
>Ga0187777_10001820_pt1 | contig 13721 bp, 17 predicted proteins | sample 1015_Q2_SP5_10_M_FD_132416 | JGI IMG/M metagenome (GOLD analysis project Ga0187777, IMG submission 132416) | Tropical peat soil microbial communities from peatlands in Department of Meta, Colombia - 1015_Q2_SP5_10_MG | ecosystem: Environmental > Terrestrial > Soil > Wetlands > Peat | place...
CGAAAAATGAAAGAGGGAATAACAAAAACGTAGCCCTAGCTGCAAGTGGCTGCGTACTTTCACAATCATCACGACTGACGCCGACGAGGTCATAGTTGAACAACACAACTGAATGCCAGCGAACACTGCGCTAGAGAATTCCTTTGTTGGCTGGGAGACGAGCCTTATCGGCCGGTCTACTTCAACCTTATTCGGCCGAAGAGGTAATCGCTTGGCTAGTTTCGACCGGCGTTAACAGCCCAAAGAACGACGATGAGGGCTGTTGAAAAAGATGTTAGTAATCGCGACCTAGTTGGGAAGCTGGGAGAACGGCAATGAAGAACATCTTGATCTTAGGAGCGTTGGCCGTAGCTTTGCTCAATGTAGTGATCGCGGAAGCACGTCCGGTGCGATCTAATGAACGGTGGTGCCTGAATGTAAAAGAAGGATGGGAAGGTGGCGGTCACTACAATTGCAATTATGCAACCTATGATCAGTGCATGGCGTCACGTACGGCGAACGGCGAGTGGTGTATGCTGAACCCTGAACTTGCCACGCCGCAGGGCTATTTTTACCGATAGCGAATCGAGCCGAAGTGACGCATCTTCATGCGTCGGCTGAAAACCATGGGCATCCGTGATCGACCAATCTCACCAGCTTCACCGTGGCAGAATGGGCATGTGGAGCGGTTGATAGGCACGATCCGGCGTGAATGTCTTGATCAGGTGCTGATCATGGGTATCCAGCATTTGCGGCGAGTTCTCGCGTCGTACGCCACCTATTACAACCAGACACGAACGCACTTGGCGCTCCAGAAGGATGCGCCCTTGCGTCGGGCAGCCCAGAGATTTGGTCGCATCGGTGCAATCCCCGTCTTGTCCGGACTGCACCACCATTATGTGCGGATGTGATTTTCGGAAGGGACACTCTACTTCCACACCACAAACTTCAACCGGCTCTGTTAATGTGTCTCTGACAACTTATCGCCTCTCGAAATTAATTTCATCTCGACTGCTTGACCAATCAATGCGTGGCCCGCAACTTCCAAAGCTTCTGCAATTTCATCTTCCTCTGCTTTAGAGCGAGGAAAAATGCGATCTCTTGAAGCAAGATCGTGAATAGTGCTTTTCGATTCGTGGACTATATTCTTTAGTACAAGTGCGCTCAGATGAACCACAAGGTCCTTAAGCCGCGCGTTTTCTTGAAGCAGCTCATGCACACTCCTCGTGGCTTTGTCCGAAAGCCATGGATACGCGTTCACCATGGGGCTCCCCACTAGGAGACAAATCCCGCCCCGTTTCGATAACCCATCAATATTTTGCAACTGAGTCTATGGCAAAATTCTGACACACCCAATGAGTTCGTTAGCGTCCCGCGCGGGCAATAAACCGTCGGAATTACACCTTTCGACAAGAGACTCCGCTTCGCACCGAGATTATTGTTTGGATGAACCAATTTCTGCTTGTGGCACAAAGCGGACAGAAGATGATGTCCGTTGTCGTGTCAGTTTCTGATCCGAAGCGGACATTCCCTTGGGCGCTGCACAAATTGCAAACCGCGCTAGGGTTGCTGCTTGCGAAACCCCAATGCCTCACCGCCCGAGAAACGCGCGGGAGTTAGCGTCTCCTCGATGCGTAAGGCTTCGTTCCATTTTGCTAAACGTTCGGAGCGCGCGAACGATCCGACCTTGAGTTGGCCCGCGTTCCATCCGACCGCGAGATGAACGACGGTGACGTCTTCGCTTTCTCCGGAGCGAGCGGAAGTGATGGTTGCAAGTCCCGCTGTGTGGGCTGCCGCAAGAGCGTCCTGGGTCTCAGTCAGAGTTCCGGCCTGGTTTGGCTTGATGAGTGCTGCAGTAACCGCGCCGGATGCCGCCGCGCGTCGGATCCGCTCGGCATTTGTCACCAGAAAATCGTCGCCCACCACCTGTACTCGAGCGCCAAAAGCTTGGGTGAAACGGCAAAAACCTTCCGCGTCGTCTTCCGCCAACGGGTCTTCGATTGAGACAATCGGGTAGCGCGCGATCCAGCCTCCGAGCAGTTCGATCAAGCCCTCGCTGTTAAATTCGCGACCCTCCAGAGGGAGGTGATAGCGGCCGCCCTTCCCGAAAGAAGTTGCGGCCACGTCGAGCGAGATTGCGACATCCTGGCCGGGCGTAAATCCAGCGCGCTCGATGGAAGCCACCAGCATGTCCAGCGCCTGTTCGTTGGAAGCAAAAGCAGGCCAGTAACCGCCTTCGTCGGCGACACCTTGAAGTAGGCCGCGCTCGCCCAGAATCTTTCCGGCCGCGCCGTAAACCTCCGCAGTGATGTCGAGCGCCTCGGCAAAACTCTTGGCGCGCGGGCACACGATCATGAAATCCTGAATATCAACCCGCCCCGCGGCGTGGGCGCCGCCACCAAAAATCTGGATCTCCGGCAGCGGCAGGCGGACCGGTTTTCCGTCCGACAGGTAACGCCACAACGACTCGCCGGCGGCGTTCGCGGCAGCATGCGCGGTCGCCATCGACGTCGCGATTATGGCGTTGCCTCCAAGGCGACTCTTGTCGTGGGTGCCATCGAGCGCAATGAGAATCTGGTCGACGGTTCTTTGGTCAGTTGCGTCCGCTCCTCGTAACGCGTTCGCAATTTCGCCGGAGACATTCCCCCGCGCTCGCCGCACGTCGAGGCCGCTGAACGTCGCGCCGCCGTCGCGCAAGTCCACCGCTTCGCCGCTGCCGGTGGAAGCACCGGCGGGCGCAATGGCACGTCCGCGTGCCCCGCCCGCAAGCGTGACCTCGGCTTCGACCGTCGGCCGGCCGCGTGAATCCCAAACGCGGCGGCCATGAACTGAGGCGATGCTCGTGGCGGTCATGGCAAGAGACTTTCAAGGTCGATTTCACGTGCCCAGGCTGCGCGAATTTCGGAAAGCCGTGCTGGTTCGTCGGCAAGAAAACGCAAGGCCACGCGACGGACCTGCGCTTTCTGGCCCTCCGTGGTTACGTATTCGACTGGCGATTTGCCGTCGACGCGCGCAAGGAATAGCCCGGGCAGCAAGCGGGCCGTTCGTCGTTCCAACGTCTCGGGCGTCTCCCAGCTCACGCTTGCGAGATAGTTCTGCGACAAAACGTCGAATAGCGCTAGAAAGCGCGCCGATGCTGGAGGCGTCCACAGGCATTTGAGCAGCATGTGGTTGAGGCAGAAGGCGAGATCGAACGCCGGATCGCCATACCAGGCACATTCGGCATCCAGAAAGACCGGCCCTTCGGGCCCGATGAGAATGTTTTTTGGGCTGACGTCGCCGTGCACGAGCGTCAATTTGGTGGAAAGCGTGGTGCGCGACAGCGTCATCAGCACGTTGGCGGCCGCCGGATGCTTTGCCGCAGCGGTTTCCAGATAGGCGGAGAGCCGGATGGCATGGAAAGTCGCGTCCGTCGCGAAAGCGGAGGCGATGGCGGGATTTCCGGCGGTTGCGGCATGGATTCGCCCCAAACTGCGACCGACTTCGGCCGCGAATGCCTCGTCGGTGTGGCCATCGCGTAACTCTGTCTTCCATAGGCGATAGCGCTCCGGTTCGAGATAGGCCATGGCGAAGAGGCCGGCATCCGGGTCGTGGCCAAGTATTTGCGGTACCACCCGTGGCAAGATGTCCCGCACGACCCTCATCCACTTGACCTCGAACGCGTTGCGCTCAACCGGCGCGTACCAATCTGCGGCGACCTTCAACTTGGGAAGCGCGCGCTTGAGGGCAAAGGTTCTTTTCCGCGTATCCACTTTCCAGATATCGGAGGCGACGCCGCCGGTCAGCGGCGTGTAGTGTGCATATTCCCCGGTTGAGAGGAGCCCCATGCGGGTGAGCGCGGCGTCTATCGCGGCGCCTTCGCCTTCCTCAAGTCGGCGGTCTTGGATCATGCTTGGAGGGATCGTTATTTGGAGAACTTGCGGAAATTGGGCTTCCGCTTTTCCCGCTGCGCTTTGATGCCCTCACGGGATTCTTCGGTGTCGTAGTAGAGCTTGAGTGCATACATGCCCATGCCTGCGATGCCGGCTTGATGGGCGGTATCCATATTGAAGCTGCGTTTTGCGATCGCAATGGCCGTCGGACTACGCTCGCATAATTCCTCGCCCCATTTCTGCACTTCGGCGTCAAGCTGATCGTGGGGCACACAGACATTGGCAAGCCCCATTGCGGCTGCTTCTTGTCCCGAATAGCGGCGGCACATATACCAGATCTCGCGAGCCTTCTTTTCACCAACGACGCGGGCCAGAAACGCCGTTCCGTAACCGGGGTCGACTGAACCCATCTTGGGGCCGACTTGGCCGAAAATGGCCTTCTCCGAGCAGATTGTCAGGTCGCATATCGTGCACAAGACATTGCCGCCGCCGATCGCATAGCCCTGCACGCGCGCGATAACCGGTTTTGGCACGTCGCGGATGGCGGTATGCAATTCTTCCATGGGTAGTCCAATCGTGCCTCGGCCGTCGTAATTGCCGTCATGCGCTGATTGGTCACCGCCCGTGCAGAATGCGCGATCGCCTGCGCCCGCGAGCACAATGGCGCCTACGTTCGTGTCGTAGCCAGCTTTGTACAGGGCCTTGATTAGCTCGTCGCAGGTCTTGCCACGAAATGAATTCATCTTCTCAGGTCGATTGATGATGATCCAGGCTACGCCGTTGCGACTCTCGTAGATGAGGTCTTCGAATTCCATGTGCATCTCCCTCGAGCGAAGGCTCGATCAGCCATTCATCATGCTACCTGTCCCTTCCGAAAATTTCATCCGGTGACTAGTTAACGCACAGGGTAAGAGTCAGGGCATCATCCCCAGTGATGATTGCGATCATGCACGTACTCAGAATGCTTGCTTGCGGCTTGCTTAAGTCCAAGATGCGGCTTCAAGCCGAGAACCTGTTTCTGCGCGATGATCCGGCGTGAATGTCTCGAGCATGTGCTGGTCATGGGGATCCAGCATGTGCGGCAGGTTCTTGCTTCCTATGCCGCTTATTACAACCGGACAAGGATGCATTTTGCGCTTCAGAAAGAAGCACCCTTATGTCGAGTACGCCAGCGTCTGGATATATCATTGCGATTTCGGCCCTGCCGAACTTCTCCATGAATACATGCGGATATTATTTTCGGAAGGGACATCCTCGAACCCATGCTCGATGATCTGACCCCGCGCTTATGATTACCTCGGGAGCGAGACTTATCAACGCGGTTTGGAGCAATATTGCTGAGATTGTTGTCCAATCTGCCAACAAGCCTCGTGTGGGCAATGCGGCAAAATTGATCTGGCGCAACGCCGGGCAGTGGTAATTTACGCCAAGATTAATTTTTAGCGTGGTCCGCCACTTGAACTAAGCGAGAATTCGTGGGCAAACAGAAACTCCGGCTCTATATCGATCGACTTCAAGCGAAAGCAACGTCGGGGCCGCTCAGCAAAACTAATCGGGCGATTTACGTCTGCGAGGGCACTGCAGTTGTCCGCAGCGCTGGCGTCGTAGTCGCCCTTGCGGAAAATTCAGTGTGGCATGGAAGCGGCGATGTGACGCTCACCGCGGGACCTTCGGGCGCCAGGTTGTTGCGCTGGGAACTATCGACCAAGGGCCCTCAAATGTTGCGTGGCGCCGACATGACTTCAGAGATGACTCTTGAAGGCGAGCCTCGGATTGAAGCGGGCGTCGAATACTTGATGCGCTGCGATCGCGTCGACTTTCCGCCAAAGGGTGTAGCCTTCACGCATACCCATCAGGGCTCCGGAATTCGCTGCCTACAGAACGGCCGCATTCGTATTGAAACTCAGGGCCACGACTTCTGGGTTGAGCCGGGTGGTGCATGGTTCGAGACCGGTAGCGACCCGGTATTCGCCGAAACCCGACCCGACGGGCCATCGCATTTCGTCCGCGTGATGATCTTGCCGCGGACGCTGCAAGGAAAAAGCTCGATCCGATATGTCAAGCCTGAGGATCAGGACAAGCCGAAAACTCAGAAGTATCAAATATTCGTCGACGAGCCGATCGATCTAACCGAATTCTGATCATTCCCAAAACTGGGGCCGGGGAGGGAGAAATGCTGGACTGGTATCGAGATCTCAAGTCGAATGAGCGTCGCGCGTTTTGGTCCTGCTTTGGCGGCTGGGCGCTCGATGCGTTCGATGTGCAGGTCTACAGCTTCACCATCCCTACTTTGATTGCGATATGGGGCATCACCAACGTTCAAGCCGGCCAGCTTGGTACGGTCACTTTGCTGCTTTCGGCTGTCGGCGGTTGGATGACCGGCATGCTGAGCGACCGGTACGGCCGCGTGCGTATGCTGCAGATCACGATTCTTGTGTTTGCAGTGTTTACGTTTCTGAGCGGCTTTACCCAGAACTTCGAACAATTGTTTGTCTGCCGTGCGCTGCAAGGCCTGGGATTTGGCGGCGAGTGGGCTGCCGGGTCGGTTCTCATTGGTGAAGTGATACGCAATGAATATCGCGGCCGCGCCGTTGGTATCGTGCAGAGCGGGTTTTCCGTGGGCTGGGGTGCGGCCGCAATCATGTACACGATCATTTTTTCTTTACTTCCCGCTGACCAGGCGTGGCGCGTGATGTTCTGGCTGGGAATCCTGCCCGCCGGCCTCGTGTTCTATATCCGCCGATTTGTGGACGAACCGGCGATCTTCACGAAAGCAAAGCGACAGGAAGTCAATCTAGCGAAGAATTTATTCGCGATTTTCTCGCCGGAATTTCTGTCGACTACGCTTAGGGCGGCCCTCCTCACCACCGGCGCCCAGGGTGGGTATTATGCGGTCGCGACTTGGCTGCCGACCTATCTGAAAATCACAAGGCAGCTTTCGGTATTCAACACCGGCGCATATCTATTCGTGATCATCTTCGGCGCCTTCGTCGGCTTCATCATCGCGGCATATCTTGCCGACTATATCGGCCGGCGTAGAACTTTCTTGTTCTTCGCCGTGTGCGCAGCGATCATGGTTTTCATCTACATGTTCCTGCCGATCAACGACCAGGTCATGTTGTTCCTCGGATTCCCGCTCGGAGCCTTTGCTAACGGAGTTTTTGCGCCGATGGGGCCATTCTTGTCGGAACTTTTCCCCACGCGCATCCGTGGTACAGCACAGGGCTTCGCCTATAACGCGGGCCGGGCGATCGGCGCGCTGTTTCCACTGTTGGTCGGAATCCTCAGCGCAAGTCTTCCGTTGGGTCAGGCGATTGGCATTTTCACCATTTTCTCCTATGGGCTTCTGGTCACTGCCTGCATGGTGCTCCCAGAAACAAAGGGGCGCGAGCTGATGGCCTGAGGAGGGCGGGGACGTCAACTGAGTTCGTGCGACATGCTAATCGAGGAAAAGCTTGCAGAACTGGGGCTGTCTTTGCCGCCGCCAGCAAAGCCAGCGTTTCAATACCTGCCGGTCACGATTCATGCTGGCGTCGCGTATGTGAGCGGTCAATTACCAAGAGAAAACGGAGAGGTTCGCATCGTGGGCAAGCTCGGCGATGGCGTTGATGTCGAAACAGCGCAACGAGCCGCGCAGCTCTGCGTCTTGAACGGTCTGAGTTGCGTTAAGGCGGCGATCGGCAGTCTTGAGAATGTCGAACGTATCCTGAAGGTCACTGGGTTCGTTGCCTCCGCTCCCGGTTTTGTCCAGCAGCCGACCGTTATCGATGCTGCATCCAACCTGTTGGTCGAACTGTTCGGCGACGGTGGTCGACATGCGCGCTCGGCCGTCGGAGTTGCTGAGTTACCTCGCAACGCGGCCGTTGAAATCGAGATGGTGATAGCGGTCCGGGCCTAACGTTGCCTATTGGCACTGAACGGACGTGCCAGCAGGCCCGCGTTAACGCCCGCTCTTGCAGGCAAAACGGACCTGAATTGCTCAGCATGAGAATTTCAGCTTTTGACCCGAAGCAGACATTGGCGTCTTAGTGTGTTCAGGTTCGTCAGTTTAAGTAGGGGTAATACATCTACGTTGGCGTTCGACCTGCTTAGTACCACCCACTTTGACGTGGTTTCCTCCGATAACCTCTTTTATTTGTCCTTTTGGGCACGTCCCATCATCCACCAGAACGCGCTCACCTTCTTTCATCGCGCCAATAGGTGGCTCGCGCGTAAGTACCTGTGCTTCGACAGGTCTCGGGACAATGATAATGCCTATCGCGAATACTAAGACGATGACTACAACCAGGCGCTTCAATGACATGACAACCTCTTTGAGAGATTGAAGGGCAAGCAATCCCGTGACTGCTCATCGAGGTCAAGCAGACCAAATGCGGGCATTCACAACAGAAGTCAGGCGGCAGGCCGAAAGAAAAACCCCGCGATGATGCTCGCCGGGGGCATTTCAACCAGGAAGATGAGAGTGAATTATTGTGCGGCTTCTGTGACGTAGATACGCCACGTCGCATATTTATCTCCAATCTTCCTCGCTTCCTTGTAAGCCGGAGAATTAAACGCGGCGATCGCCTTATCTATATTTTCGAAGCTGTTTATGACTATGCGTTTTTTAGGAGGAGCGCCCTCGATTGAAGCGATCTTTCCGCCCGCGGCGACAATCTTGTAGCCGTAACTGCCTTCGCTCAACGCTTTGCGAGCGAGGGGGATATACTCCTTTGTAAATGCTTCCTCATTTGTCACGTCGATTTCTGAAACAGTGTAGGCAATTGGCTTGGCTTGAGCATGTAGCCCATGCACTACTGCCGCTCCTATTGCGGCACCCGCGAGTAGTGCCAGGGCCAATTCATGACTTGCCTTCATCGACCAATCCTCCCGATTTGGTTTAGGCTAGGCGCGAAAGATGACAAGATGCCGATTGATGGGCAAGATCTTCAAAGAAAGATCTGTTGTTGGCACGAACGGCCATCCTGACAGGTCCGTGTGATGTCCGTTTTCAAGGCCAGAGCGGACATAAGTCCGCGATTATCTCCGTCTACCCAAGAGTTCGTCCGCCGAATAGCGTCCGGATCCCATAACCGCGAAGACTAGTAGCCCGGCCATAATGGACAGATTCTTCAGAGCCAGTACTTGGTTTGCAGCTCGTGCGGCTCCCTCCATCGTCCAGAAATTATGCGCAAAGATGATGGTGCAGGCCGTGAACAGCAGCAATGCAATCGCCCCCCAGCGGGCTCGTAGGCCGAGCAAGACAGTAATGCCGCCGAATACTTCGATCGCCGCGATGATGTAGCCGAATGTCGTGCGTGACGTGATTTTGCCGAAGGCATTCATGAAATTCGTTAGAGCCGGATGAGCGGCAATCCGCGAAACGTCGATAAATTTAGCCGTGCCTGACACAATAAAAATGATCGGAAGTGCCAATCTCGCGATCAAATATGCAACATCTGCCATCGACCACCTCCACCGGAGCCACAATAGCTCTTACTCGCTTCTATGAATAGGACACGCGGCTCTTAGCTGCGGATCATTTTGGGGATTTGCTCTGACGGGATGTGCTTGTTGGTCGCACCGATTTACATCTTTCCTGTTGACCTGGCCGCCTGATATCATCCGCTTCAAGCTGAGGCCCACTGGCAAAGTTTCACTTTAAATATCGAGCAGGAGGAAGACCCATGATTTCGAGGAGCCGAGTGAAATCGATCGCTATTCTGGCGTTTGTTGCTTCGCTGTCTTTTGCAGGAGGCACAATTGCGCAGGGGCGTTATCCCGCAATCAACGCTGCTGAGAGCGCTTTGCAGGGTGCGCTTGCCCAACTCCAGAATGCTCGCGATGTTTTCGGTGGGCACAAGGTAAATGCGATGGGGCTCATCAATCAGGCGATCGGTGAACTCGAGGCAGGCAAGACGTGGGCTGCATCTCACGGCTACTGATGGCCATGCACGGCTTGCATCGAAACAACAAAAGTCAAAGCTAATTTCAAACCCCGGCCTCGCGCCGGGGTTTTTGTTGCAGCGATGTCTGCTTGTGGCACCAAGCGGACGTGCCAGCAGGCCCGGGGTTCGTCCGCTATCGAGGGCAAAGCGGACGTTAATTGCTCAAGGCGAGGATTTCGGCTTCTGACCCATCTCTGCCATGCGTGGCTCAGAATAGTTGCGCTGCAAGGAGATGCGGCGCAGTTACCCGACGTCGAAGAAATGTGATAACCTTTCGCCGGTCAACACCGTTCCAATTCGCGCATGGATCAGTACAAGCGGAAAAGCAGCCGAACCGCAAAATTGAACTGCCCGGCATTCAGACTTTCTATGGGAGCAATCCTATGAACTGCAAATCTTTTCTCACCCTTCTTATCACATCAGTGATCGCTTCGCCGGCGCAGACACATGCTTCGCCAAATAGCCCATTAATACCGACAGACGCACAATTATCTCCATCCTTAATCACCACAATCGATAATCCTTTACCAATCGTACCAACCGTCCCGAAGGAACTAACTCGGATCGCCACATGTCCCCCAACAAATCCTGGATGTATGGGCAACACCACCCCCTCCCCAGGATCAACCCGCCCATCGCCACGCCCATGGGACCGCACAATAAATGTATACCCATACCCACATCCTTACAAAGATAACCGCGATGCATTGGAGGGCGTCTTCTTACCTCAGATACCAAATCATTACGCCGATCCCCCGCAAGCCAATAATCCACATCCGATCACGGTTCCTCCGATATCCAATCCACCTTCGAATTATGCGCCTGGAGGCTTCGTCTACCCCACCGCAACGCGTACTCCCAGCGATTGAACGAGCCCGCCTATCTTCCTGACGCACCACAATTCCTCTCATTGATAAAAGCTACGCCGCGACGTCCTTGCGGTGCCAGATCGTGAATGTATGTTCTTGATGTCGCTGCTGCCGACCATTTTATGCTGCGCTGCATGAGTCCGCTAATGGCACGAAGCGGACAACGAACAACGTCCGCTGTCAGGTCTGCTTTCGGGGGTAAAACGGACCTGATCTGCTCAGGCTGAGGATTTCTCCTAAAACTCAAACCCCGACCTCGCGGCCGGGGTTTTTGTTTTGGGCTACCGAGTGTCTGCTATTGGCACAATCAGACATGCGGCCATGTCCGCGTTTACGTCTGCTTCTAGGGGCAAAGCGGACGTAATCTGCTCAAGGTGAGGATTTCAGCTTCTGACTCTTATCGGGCATTCAGCGTTTGCTAAGCAGCGTCCTTCTGTTCACCGGTCAAAACGATCTTTAGTAACCCATTTTCAAGAGGCCGCTGGAGTTTCAACGCTTTCTCAGTCGGAGCCGTAAGCCAGGCATTCCACTCATCTTTTTTCGTGAAGATCACAGGCATGGCTTTCGAGTGTATCGGCTTAACATCTTTATTTGGCTCCGTAGTTAGGATCGAATAGAGCAAGTGCTTGCCCTTCACCGGATCTTTTTTTGTACCGCGTGTGCCAGTCCACTCTCGCCAGATGCCGGCGAAAAAGAAAATTGGCCGCTTGTTAGACAACGCGAACCAAGTTGCTGTTTTTTTCTTTATCATGGGATCAATCTCGTCCGTAAATTCCAAAAAGGAAGTCGCAGGTACCAAACAGCGTTGCTCTGGCTTGAGATAGGGTTTCCAGAATCCGCTTTTAAGATTACGGACGTTCGCAACGTAGCCGCCAGCCTTAAATATTGCAGGCTTAGGAAACCCCCACCGCATTTTGATTAATTCGGTGCCTTTAGGTGTGTTGCGAACTACTGGCGCGATGCCGTCAGGATAGATCGCTGGCATGGGCGGCACGTTTCCCGCATTGTCGTACATCGCATTGATGAGTGCGATAATTGCTTTCTGCCCCTTCATCAAAGAATAACGAGTGCACATTGCTCTGATTTCAATGCTTGGTCAGCTCTGGATCGAAATTGCTGCGAGATTTTATCTCGCTGCATATACTCAACAGAATAGCGGCGCGCTTATATTCTTCGCATTCAATTGCTCTATGAAACTCGTAGCGTGCTTCCTGATAAGCAGATTCTCCGAATGACTCCATGAATTCGTCGGCTTCAGTGAGGATCGTTAGTTTCTTGTGAGCCATCGCATTCTCATTCTGATTTATACGAGTCAATCACGTTACCGTAGCGATCCGCCGAATGGCGAGAAAACCGAATCAGAATCGCCTTACGTATCACCGCTGATAATGGGATATATTCGCTCTCGCGAATTAGCTCCGCGCCGTATTCATCGCCTACTATTAAGCCTGCATTTTCGGGAATGATTTCGTGAGGAAAGGTTCGCGTGACGGCGAAGAAAAATCGGTCGCAATAGTCACGATATTCCGTCCACTTCAGGTCAGATTGGAAGTCTGCGGCGCTCGACTTTATTTCGACGATCAGAATTTCTCCACTCGGCCCGACTGCCATCAATTCAACGCGTCTACCTGTCACGAGAGGCAGTTCCGCTATCGCACTGAATTCGAGCGCGCGCAGACAACGCGTCGCACCGCGCTTGATCGCGTCCGCGCCACTTACGCCGACAGTCGGTGCGAGGGCCACTCCAACAGAAATTTTCGCTTCCTCGCGCTTGAGAGCCTTGACTCTAATGTTCTCATTTTGTTCTAGTCAAGCCCCTCAACTGAGGCACAGCATGTCATGCGTAAGCCCGTCGAGATCGAGCGTATGTACATCGATTTCGACGGGTTCTTTGCGAGCGTTGAGCAGCAATGCCGCCCGGCACTTCGTGGCAAGCCCGTGGGCGTCATCCCGTTCGCAGAAGCTACTAACTCTTGCGTCATCGCTTGCTCGCGCGAGGCGAAAGCCTTTGGCGTGAAAAACGTTATGAGCATTGCCGAGGCGCGCTCGATTTGCCCAGAAATAATTTTAGCCCCTCAGTCGCCTGACTTGTACCGGCGAGCGCACAATACCCTCATCTCGGAAATCTCCGCGGTGGTGCCGATCGACGCCGTGAAGTCAATCGATGAGCTGACCTGCCGGGTCACCTATTCTCAGCGCGCTGATCCGCTCGCGCTCGGCCGTGCAATCAAAGAGCGGATCAGGAAATTCGTCGGGCCATATATTACGTGCTCGATTGGATTTGCAGCGAACCGGCAACTAGCTAAGATGGCCTGCAAAGCCGGGAAGCGCAGCGAGGGACGATACGGCGATGGCAATTGTGTTTGGCACCCGCGAGACATGCCCGGCCCGCTCCTCAAGCTCACACTGCAAGACGTGCCCGGCATTGGTGCACGCATGGAGCTCAGGCTGCTGCGCTTTGGCATCCAAAGCATGGCCGATTTGCTCGCGACGCAGCCAAAGCACATGCGGAAGCTTTGGGGAAACGTAACGGGCGAGCGTCTTTGGTACGCGCTCCACGGCTATGACATTCAAACGCCGCCGAGCGGGCGAAGCATGTACGGCCACAGCCGCATTCTCCCACCGGACAATCGTTCTATCGAGGATGCGAGGAACGCCTCGCGGCTTCTGATCGTGAAGGCCGCGCGACGAATGCGCCGTGACGGCTGGAATGCCGGACGCTTGTGGCTTCATTTGGAAATGTATGAGAAGAACGAATTTCGCGCTGGGTGGCTTCCTGCTGTGCGCGACGATCCAATCATCCTATCGACGTTGGCAAAACTGTGGACGGGCGCGCTCGCCTCAATGCCACGTCGAGCGCGGATTTTCTGCGTTAGCGTGACACTCTGCGAGCTTTCACGCGCCGATGAGCGCCAGCTAGACATTTTCCTCAACGACGACAAGACGCGGCGCAAATGCGAGGCCGTCACGAATGCGCTCGATAAGCTCAACTCGAAATACGGGCGGACTCTCGTAAGTATTGGACCATGGATACCGCCACCGGGCGGATATGCAGGCGGCAAAATTTCCTACAC
>Ga0187777_10001821_pt1 | contig 13705 bp, 11 predicted proteins | sample 1015_Q2_SP5_10_M_FD_132416 | JGI IMG/M metagenome (GOLD analysis project Ga0187777, IMG submission 132416) | Tropical peat soil microbial communities from peatlands in Department of Meta, Colombia - 1015_Q2_SP5_10_MG | ecosystem: Environmental > Terrestrial > Soil > Wetlands > Peat | place...
AAATCATCATTGCGGAGGCGGCGTGCTACGATACACACGAAGCATATAAGAACTTCGGGTATCTGCGCCTTCTTAAAGAGTATAATGTTGAGCTTATCGACTTGAATACTGGCCCGTATGAGGTGTATTCGCTTATCGACCGGCATAATAAGCCAATTACCGTGAAGCTCTCTCGCATGCTGCTGGACAAAGAAAATTACATCATTTCAGCGGCCAAATTGAAGACGCACGATACCGTCGTCGTGACCCTGTCCCTCAAAAACATTGCAGTGGGGAGCATCGTGGGAAAAGACAAAAAGTCTGTGCATCAGGGAGTCAAACGAACAAACCTCATTATTGCCGGGCTTGCCGGGCGTGTCCGGGTGGATCTTGCGGTAATCGATGGTTTCGAAGGCATGGAAGGAGACGGACCAACAAGTGGCGATCCGGTTCATCTAGGAATAAGCATCGCAAGCATTGACGCACTTGCGGCGGATAGGGTTGCCTGTGAGATCATGGGTGTAAACTTTCATAACGTCGGATACCTTCATTACTGTGCTGAACAGGGCGTCGGTGAAGCCGATCTGAACAAGATAGAAGTCTTCGGAGAAAGGCTGAGTGATTGCATCAGGCCTTTCAAGCTCCATCGAATGGTGAATGAGCAGTACTCCTGGAAGAGTGAAGCATAAGCTATGTACGATTTAACAATCTTCGTCGGTAAAAATTATTCAGGCCTTCTTTTTCATGAAATTCTTATTTTGTGATATTGCAGTTCTCCATCGAGTTCGTCCTGCAAAGGCTCAACCGATGCGTCATTTGGAAACTCCGTATTTCAGCCGAAATTATTATCTGAATTGTGATACGATGTGAGCCGCATTGCTTAATACTTTTTTATAAATCATTCTTCTATAGTATGTCCGGCGGTAATACGCCGCAAATGCTTCTGCGACGAATGTATGCGGCTCAATAATGGTCATGGACCAATTTACCTCGACTCCCATCTTTGCTGGTCGTCCGAGTGCGATCACATGTCGCACGCCATCTTGGCAAATCCGCTCTTAACGCCGGTTTGACAGAAGGGAAGAAGACCAAGAATGAAAAGATCAGCAGTCATCTCAACGATCATATTAATATTTGGAGTATGTACTCAGGTGGTTGCGGAGGAGGAATCCGTTAACTATTCGGGGGACTTATGGTCCCGATCGACACTCATGGGAGACTGGGGTGGTCTTCGCAATGACCTGGCAAAAAAAGGAGTGACTCTCGATCTGAATCTTACCCAGATTGTGCAAGGCGACATCGGCGGAGGAAAGAGGACAGGTTGGCAGTACGGTGGCCGCGGGGACCTCATGCTCAACGTCGATACGCAAAAGCTGGGATGGTGGCCCGGGGGGTCCTTTATGGTGGAGGTGGAGGGTAATTTTGGCAATTCTGTCAACTCCTATACGGGAGCTCTCATGCAGGTCGATGCCAATCAGATTTTCCCAACGACGAGCAGTAACGAAGTCAATATGCCAGCAGTGATGTTTACGCAGTTTTTCTCGAATTACGTTGGCGTGTTCCTTGGCAAGCTCGATACCATGGACGGTGATGCAAACGAGTTCGCGCACGGCAAAGGTGACACACAGTTCTTTAATCTTGCATTTAACAACAACCCTGTCAGTTTGTTGACTCCGTATTCTACGCTGGGTGCGGGAGTGATCATACTGCCTACTGCTGACGCAGATGCTGCCACCATAAGTGTTTCTGTGACCGATGCAGACGGACAAGCTAACAGCAGCGGCTTTAATACCGTATTCGACGACAACACCATCTATAGCATTGAGGGGAGGGTGCGGACAGACTTCCTCGGACTTACCGGGCATCAGCTAGTCGGCGGATTCTATTCGAGCAAGGACTATACATCACTTAACCAGAACTTGCGCTTCATCGTCGCAAATGGCGCCATTGAGCAGAAGGACTATACCTGGGCCGTATATTACAATTTTGATCAGTACCTGTACGAGCCCAAAAAAGGTTCGGGTCAAGGCTGGGGCATCTTCGGAAGGTTCGGGGCCTCTGACGGCGATCCCAATCCTGTTCACTACTTTATCAGCATAGGGGTCGGCGGCAAGGGGGTGATCCCCGGTCGGCCTCTGGACGGCTTCGGCTTGGGATATTATTACATAAATATCAGTCAGATAACGTTTACAGGACCAATTCAAACAAGAACGGCATTGGGGGACGAACAGGTGTTCGAGGGCTACTATAATTATGCGATAACGCCATGGATGACATTGACTCCTGACATCCAGGTGATCAACCCTGCCCAGCAACGGCTCATAGACTTCAGCACCAGGGACGTCCTTGGAAGACCAATCCCGGTTATAGTTAAAGATCACATAGGCACGGCAACGGTGCTCGGCTTCAGGCTTCGGATTGTGTTCTGATGACTGAGAGACTTCGGTTATGCAATATCTTAATAATATCTCATTCGATATCGATGCTCGACTTTGATTCGTGCTATAATCAATTATTTAGTGATATTTGTATTTAGTGATTTCGATTGATCAGCGCTGAAGGGCAACAAATTAATTTTTAGCTGGTATCTTTATGTAGTCTTGACTGTGATATGAACGAGTCGGAATATTTAAAAAAATCGCAAGATTTCTCGCTTGTAGCAGGGGGACCACTCTACCAGCTCTTGATTCGTGCGCGGTTAGAGGACTCCTCCCTCGGGCATCTCACAAAACGTATTATCGTTATTACCCTCCTGGCATGGCTCCCGCTATTTCTTCTCTCTCTGCTCGATGGCAAGGCGCTTGGTAGCGTACGGATACCTTTCCTTTACGACATAGAAATGCAACTACGTTTCTTGCTTGCGTTGCCGCTGCTCATAGGAGCCGAGCTAATAATTCATACACGGATCAGGATAGTCGTTCAGCAGTTCTTGGAGCGGGGGATCATTCCTAAGGAGTCGCTTTCGCGATTCGACGCGATTATCGATTCGGCCATGAGACTGAGGAATTCAGTTGCAGTCGAGGTCATCCTCCTCCTGGGTGTCTTTGTAGGTGGTCATTTCCTCTGGAGCGCCGCGAGCGGAATGGGGCAGGTTGTCCAGCAAAACACAACCTGGTATGCGACAAGCAGTAACGGCGTTGTGCATCTATCGCCCGCCGGATACTGGTACACTTTTGTGAGCCGGCCTCTTGTTCAGTTTATTTTTGTCCGCTGGTATTTTCGACTTTTTGTATGGGCTCGCTTTCTGTGGCAGGTCTCAAAGCTCAATTTGCACCTTGTTCCCACCCACCCAGACCGCATGGCAGGTCTTGGTTTCATCTCGGCAAGTGTAGATTCCATGTCGCTGTTTATCCTTGCGCATGGGGCACTGCTTTCGGGACTGATAGGCGGCCAGATTTTTTATGCTGGAGCGAAACTGATGGATTTCAAAGTCGAGGGAAGCGTCGTTATCGCCGTAGTCATGTTCATGGTGTTAGGCCCGTTGCTTGTCTTCATCCCTCACCTGGCACGTGCGAGGAGGGTCGGCCTGCGCGAGTACGGGAAGCTTGGGAGCCGGTATGTAGAGGAGTTCGATCAGAAATGGGTCCGTGGTGTTGCAGCGCCGGACGAGCAGCTGATCGGGAGTGGCGATATACAATCTCTCGCCGACCTCGGGAACAGTTTCGAGATAGTCCGGGGCATAAAACCTATCCCGTTTACCAGAGAAGCGGTCATTCAGCTCATCGTCATCATCCTGCTGCCTGTCCTTCCCCTGGCCCTTACCATGATGCCGTTGGAAGAGTTGATCAAACGCTTTTTCGGTATCATTTTCTGACATTAATCTCTCCGCTTCTCTGCGCCAAAACATAGGGCATCCTGCAAAGTTTTTTTAATGCGTCGGATTTGAACTTGATTATAAGCGAAAGCACGGGAATCATTGAAATTATCACTCAAGGAATTCTGCGGCTAGTCTAAGGTTAAATCTCAAAAGAGGTGTGCCTATGGAATGGATGTTAGCTTCACAAGTATGGATTGGTTTGATTACTTTGACTGCTTTGGAGATCATTCTGGGAATAGACAACATCGTGGTGATTTCCCTCCTGACGAGCAAATTGCCTTATGAGCATCAACCGAAAGCTCGTCAGATTGGTATTGGGCTAGCCCTGTTAACGAGATTATTATTCCTTCTGAGCATTGCGTGGTTGGCAAGCCTGAAGACGCCTCTTTTTTCATTATTCAGCATTAACTTTTCAGTCCGTGATCTTATTCTGATCGCTGGCGGTCTCTTCCTGATCTATAAGGGAACTCATGAAATTCATCGGATGTTTGAAAGTGAGGACAAACAGACGGTCACGAAGGTAAGGACTACGTTTGTGGCTGTTGTCACACAGATCATCTTATTTGATATTGTCTTTTCCATTGATTCTGTCATCACAGCTATCGGTATGGCACAGAATCTTGGTGTCATGATAGCGGCCATAACTATTGCAATGCTACTCATGCTGGTGGCTTCATCAGCGATCAGCAAGTTTATCGACCGTCATCCTTCACTGAAAATGCTTGCGCTCAGTTTTCTGCTCATGGTTGGCGTCACTTTAACGGCAGACGGAATGGAATTCCATATACCCAAGGCTTATATTTATTTTGCAATGGGGTTTTCCGGGTTAGTAGAAACACTTAATATCCTGTCTGGAGCAAGACGAAAAAAAGAGCGACAGGCTTTCGATTCATCACAATAAAATCAGTATGACAGAACAGAAACACAGGTAAAAATAGTAAAAGAAAGCGCAAAATGGACCTTGCACTGAACAAATGATACAATCTCGCGATGAACATGGGGCTGTTTTTAAGTTCTAGCGCTTGATGGAGTGGAAAGGGATTTGCTTGAAAGAACGTGAGAAGGAGAAGCGCACGCGGAAACTGGATGCCCTATGAAAGGAGCAACGAGATGGACTGGTTCGTCAAAACATTTCAGCAATACCCAGAGCTGGCAATCTTCCTGACGTTGGCGCTCGGCTACTGGGTTGGAAACATCAAGTTCGGCAAGTTCAACCTCGGCGCGGTAACTGGCGTTTTGCTCGCCGGCGTCCTTATCGGGCAGATGCAGATTTCCATTTCCCCGAATGTAAAATCGGTTTTCTTCCTGCTATTCCTTTTTGCCGTGGGCTATGGCGTCGGGCCTCAGTTCTTCCGGGGCCTGAAGAGCGATGGGGTTCCCCAGGTCACCTTCGCCGTGCTTCAGTGCCTCGTCTCCTTGTTTACCGTATATGTGGTCGCCAAGATTTTGGGCTTAGACGTCGGGGCGGCGGCAGGGCTATTGTCTGGATCCCAAACGATTTCCGCGGTGCTCGGTGTCGCCACGGACGCGATCAATCAGCTCGGCATCTCCCCGGAGGAAAAAACCAAGCTTCTCAATCACATGCCGGTTGCATACGCGGTGACCTACATTTTCGGCACTGCCGGCTCCGCGTGGCTTTTGGCGTCCATCGGGCCCAAACTGCTTCGCGGTGACTTGGCAGAAGAGTGTAAAAAGCTTGAGGCAAAGATGGGCGGAACTGAGGCTGAACCTGGAGTCCTGTCACTGGCCCGCCGATTCGATGTGCGCGCTTACCGTGTGACCAATCAGGATATAGCGCACAGGACCGTTGCTGAGCTCGAGGCCTTACCGAGGGATGCCCGTGTTTTTATTCTTCGGGTCCGCCATAGCGGTGCGATCATCGAGCCCGAGCCCGCGACGGTCATACTTCGGGACGATGTAGTCGTCGTGGCCTACCGTCAGGACATGCATGTGGAACGTGGTGCCATGATCGGACCCGAGGTCGATGATAAGGAACTGCTTGATTTCCCTGCGGCAGTGCTCGATGTGGTGATAACGAACAAGTCTCTTGCAGGAAAGACACTGGCTGATTTAGCAGCCAACGAGTTCGCGCGTGGAGTTTTCTTGCGAAAACTCATGCGGGCAGGGGAGGAGATGCCTTTCATGCCAGCCACGACAGTCGACCGCGGCGATGTGCTGACACTTGTAGGCGCTAAGCGCGATGTTGAAAGTGTAGCAAAGGAGCTTGGATATGCTGACCGCCTCACGAACACTACCGACATGATATTCGTGGGGGTAGGTATTGTTCTGGGCGGTCTTGTCGGAGCTCTGACGATAAGGCTGGGCGGGATTCCCTTACGCCTCAGCACGAGCGGTGGTGCGCTCATCGCCGGGCTCGTATTCGGCTGGCTCCGGTCCGTGAAGAGAACGTTCGGTCGAATCCCTGCCCCAGCAGTGTGGATCTTTAGTAACCTAGGTCTCACCGCGTTCATCGCTGTTGTCGGAATCAGCGCTGGTCCGAGTTTTGTGGCGGGTCTGAAACAGGCAGGGCTGAGTCTGTTCGTCACCGGACTCATAGTGACGTCGATCCCGTTAATCTTGGGAGTTCTCATGGGCAAATATATCTTCAAGTTCCACCCGGGTATCTGCCTGGGAGCAGCGGCAGGCGCACGAGCGACGACGGCGGCGCTTGGAATGATCGAGGATGTGGCCAAAAGCAAGGTGCCTGCCCTCGGTTATACTGTCACCTATGCCGTGGGCAACACCCTGCTGACGATCTGGGGTTTGGTAATCGTGTTACTCATGGCGTGATTTTATTAAATGAGAAATGGGAATGTCATAACAGGAGAAATCATAAGGCATCGACCTCTTGAGCTGGGCAAAAGGAGTCGCTCACGCCGACAACTAAGCGACGTGTGATCTCGTCGTTAATCGGAGAAGCCACAACTCGTCGTTGATATGTTTCAAGCAGAAATGCGCAGACCATTGAATTGGCCGCCAGTGCCTGTCACACGATTGATCGAGAATCGGACTATGTTCAGTTTATCTGGGTGCTTTGATTGAAGAGGTTTATTTCGACAAAACAATATGAGGCCTATGTTCACACGTACATCAAAAATTTTGTTGATTGCCGTCCTTTTTCTTACAGGGACGGCATGGGCTGAGGAGAGCATCACGATTGCGGATTTTTCGGGCGCACTCAATGAGGGCGGAGTTCCCGCTGGATGGCAGCTCGACAAAAAATACGTCATGGCGGATCTCACAATTGCCAAGGACGACGAAATCTCAAGCTCTCCTCAGGCAGATACCGCTTCTCCCTCGGCGAAGTGGTCTTTCTCGATTACGCCCTACCTTTGGTTGCCGAATGTCGACGGCACACTGAAATACAACATTCCGCCGGGGGCCGGAGGCAGCCCGGACGTCGAGGTCGGCCCGAACGAATATCTCCAGAATCTCCAGGCCGTCATCATGATATCGGGTGAGGCTCACAGGGACCGATGGTCGGTGTTCACCGATCTGATCTATCTGAGCTTCGCCGATCAGGATAGTTCGGTAAAGACCATCAATTTCGGCGGAAATCTCGTAAGCTCCAGCGCGAACGTCGCCACCAGTTCAACGTTTCGGGGAATTGCCTGGACGCTCGCCGCAGGCTATACCGTGGAGACCGGCAAGGCTGTGATGCTGGACGTGATCGGCGGGATGCGCTACTTCGAGATTTCAGCCACTTCAGACTGGCAGCTTGCGACGTCGGTTACCGGACCTGGGGGAGTGCAGATCTTCCCGCGGGCCGGCGGAGTCTCAGAGAGCAAAAACCTCTTGGACGGGATTGTCGGTGTCCGTGGGCGCGTTCTGCTTGGCAACGGCAAGTGGTCAATCCCATACTACATCGATGTCGGCACGGGATCTTCGAACCTGACGTGGCAGTGGCTGCTCGGCGTCGCCTATTCATTCAATTGGGGCGGAGTGACACTCGCTTACCGTGATCTTTTCTATGATCAAAAAGACGATAAATTCCTTCAGGACCTTCGCTTCAGTGGCCCGACGCTCGGTGTAACGTTTCGCTTCTGAGCGGGAATGATTTCACGGAGAAGGTCTGAGCAGAACGGGGCATGGATCGTGACATGCCCTTTTTATGTTTCTTGCCACACATCTCCATAAATGAAAAAAGTGAAAAGGTGCCAGTCCTGGAAATTGACAGCTTATCATATCGTTGTTAGTATTTAATTAAGATCAAACAATGCAGGCCCTTCACGAGAGGGGATGGAAAGAGGCCTCTAAGCTACTGACCCACGGCCCAGAGGCAATCCAACAAAAAATCCAACTCTCTACCTGATTTAATAACCAGAGCCCTCAATTCAGCTTGGGAAAGCTGCATGAACGGGGGCGCAAGTTGACGAGCCGAATAAAGAGGCATGATACCTGGTCTTGCGTCAGCATGACGGAAGAACGCGGAGGATAACCCATGAACCTGCTTCTAAGCGAGATACGCCGCAATCCGCTCCTCTGGTTACTTGCATTTGTGCCGGTGGTGCTCATCATCGAGCATCTGGGGGCCGGAGCGCCGACACTACTCTTTGTGCTCTCCATCCTCGCCATCGTGCCGCTCGCGGCACTACTCAGTCATGCTACAGAGTCGGTTGCTGCCAAGACTGGCGACGCGGTCGGAGGACTGCTCAACGCCACGCTGGGGAACCTGACCGAGCTGGTAATCGCCCTGACTGCCCTGCGGGCGGGGGAATATATGCTGGTGAAAGCGTCCATAGCCGGCGCGATCGTCACCAATTCTCTGTTCATGCTGGGCGCTTCGTTCCTGCTGGGCGGGCTCAAGCATCACACGCAGGAATTCAATCGTGCGAGCGCCCGGCTTCAGGCAGGCCAGTTATTTCTGGCGACGATCGCGCTGCTCCTGCCATCCGCCGTGGGTGCCGCGGACTCAGCTCAGAACACGGCCTTCACAGAGAAGTTAAGCGTGTCCCTGGCGATCGTCCTGATCGCGGTCTATGGCTTCGGGCTGATTTTCACGCTCAGGACGCACCGCCAGTTCTTCGGCGCCGCAGAGAGCCATTCGGAGGATGGTGACGCGCAATGGCCGATTGGCCTTGGGGACCTTGGGCGGCGTTACCGTGTTGGTCGCGCTGGTCAGCGAGGTCTTCGTCGCGTCCGTGCAGGGCGCCGCACTCGCACTGGGGATGAGCAAGGCATTCGTCGGATTCATCGTTGTGGCGCTGGTGGGAGGTGCGGCGGAGATGGCCTCGGCGTTCGCGGGAGCCCGGAAGAACCGCTTGGACCTGAGCGTTAGCATCGCGCTCGGAAGCTCGACGCAAATCGCACTCTTCGTGGCACCGGTGCTGGTGCTAGCAAGCTATGCCCTAGGGCCACAGCCGATGACCTTGGAGTTCTGGCCTGGCGCTGTACTGATGGTGCTGCTCGCCGCCATCACGGCCGCCCTCGTATCCAACGGCGGCCGCTCGGCTTGGTTTATTGGCGTCCTGGTAATAGCGGTATATCTGACATTCGCCGTCACGCTTTACCTGCTTCCTCCCCGCGTGCCCTGAGACGGGCAAATCTTTTATTGCGCCGGATTGGATCTTCGCAGAGACCGGGGGAGGATGAGAAAGGGGATTTTATGTCCAACGGGGAAAAGGAGAAACGTGAGCGCGTGCTTGATCCAGTTAGCCGCATCTCAGAGATAATTTTCGGCGTGCTCATGGCGCTGTCGTTCACGGGGTCGCTCAACGCAGCGACGGCCGGGCGTGAGGAAGTCCGCACGATGATGCTGACGGCGCTAGGCTGCAACCTTGCGTGGGGCCTGGTCGATGCGGTCATGTACCTCATGGCGACGCTGACCGGTCGGGCGCGTAACCTGACTCTGCTGCAGATGGTCCGCTCTGCCCCGGATCCGCAGACAGCGCATGCAGGGATCGCTGAAGCCTTACCCGGCCGCTTGGGCGAGGAGATAGGTGCTGTTGGCCTGGAGGATGTTCGACGGCACCTTGTAGCGCTGTCGGAGCCGCCTACTTGCGCGCGCCTCGGCGTCGAGGATTACTTAGGAGCTCTCGGTGTATTCCTGCTCGTTGTCCTCTCGACCTTCCCGGTCGTTGTGCCGTTCATGTTTGTTTCCAAAACCGCCCTCGCCATACGCGTATCGAATGCGGTCGCGCTGGTGATGCTATTCATTGGTGGCTACCAGCTGGGACGCTATGCCGGCGGCATCGCCTGGCGGACCGGTCTTGCGATGGCAGCCGTCGGAGGCGTCCTGGTGTCCATCATAGTAGCGCTGGGGGGGTGAGAGTGCGGATAATCGGTGTCATTGCGGCATCGCTTTTGCTGGAGGTACTGACTTGCAACGCACAGGAAGGCAAAGGCATGCCGGCAAACCCTACGACCTCGGTCGCGCCCGGATGGACCTATTCGGTAACTGCATCCTACTATTCGTTCCGCCATCAGGACGACTTTTTTCTGGGAGTCGCAACGGCTGAGAAGGGGCCGCTGCATATCGAGGCACGCTACAATTACGAGGCAATCGACAGCGGCTCGCTGTTCGCTGGCTGGAAGTTTTCGGGGGGAGAAAAGATCGCCTACGAGTTGACGCCGATCCTTGGCGCGGTGTTCGGCGCGAAGGAGGGGATCGCACCAGGGTTCGAGGCGAGCATCAGTTATGGCATCGTGGACTTTTACACGGAGACGGAGTATGTGCGCGATCTCGAGGTGAGGCAGGACAGCTTCACCTACTCGTGGAACGAACTCGGCTTCAGCCCCCTGGAGTGGCTACGCTTCGGCGTCGTGAGCCAGCGCACTCTCGTTTACCAAAGTGAGCGAGATATCCAGCGGGGCTTCTTCGCACAGATCATGTACCGGAAGGCGACGCTCGGGGTTTATGACTTCAATCCTGATGACAGCGGCAGCCACTTCACAGTTTTTTCGCTCGGGTTCGAGTTTTAACAGACTATCCGCTCTAGTAGGCCGCGATACTTTCCAATTCAAGTGTTAGGAAACACAAAGATCCGGCACCCGAGAAAATAACGATTCAATTTATAAACATGTTGCAATCGTAATTTGTTAAAATTTCAATCCAACTAACCTGCGCATAGTAGGTGCTATCAATAAGGAGGGTGATACTGGAAATTGTTATTTTCCGGTTATAACTTTCGCTGAGACCTTCATCCTGAAAGACGCGAGCTTCCATCCTTAAAACTATTTAATATTTCATTCGGTAATCTTGTTTTTTACGCCTGCTATTTTTTGCTATGTAGTATCCAAAAAACATATCTGGTATCAGTGCTCACTCTTGATTTCTGCTATAATGACATTGTTCGGTTCTTCGTATATGTCAATTGGTGCAGCGCGGTAAGGCCAAAGTCTTCACGAAGCGAATAGCATTTATATTGTGACCGAATGAAAATAACGGCTGCTTCAGAAATACCTCCGCGCCGCAAGCGCCTATCGCGGAGAAGCAATGCAATATAACATCATAATTAAGAAAGGAGAGAAGTTTATGAAACGGTTTATCGCGAGAGGCTTGATTGTGGCAGTGCTCAGTTTAGTTTTGCTTGTTGCCGGTTGCGCATCATATTACAAGGTGACGGACCCGCAAACAGGCAATGTGTACTACACAGAGAAGATTGATAATCTTAAGAGCGGCGCTGTGAAGCTAAAGGATTCTCGAACTGGTAGCATGGTCACAATTCAGAATTCAGAAGTGAAGGAGATCAGCAGTGACGAGTATAAGGCAGGACTCGTAGCCCCGATAAGCAAGCCGACGACAGCTCCGGTTGCAGTCCCGGCAGCGGCACCTGCTCCAGCACCGACTGCAGCGCCCAGCACAGCACCAAGCGGCACGTAAAATCTTCCTATTCCCCACTCCTTTTCGGGCGCAGGGGGTGGGGAATTTGATAGGGAGCGTGGGATATCCTATTCCCTTGCTGGTTTTGAAAAAGATGTGACGACCGGGAATGGGGGCTATGCGAGATTTGGTCATAACTTTCCTTGAGCCTTTCATCCTGTAACCGTGGAGCTCCCTTTTGTTGAAACTATAATAACTTCATTTAGTAATCTTGCTCTTTACGCCTGCTACTTATTGCCATTTTATTCAATACCCTAAAAAGACAATCCTAAAATAATTACTGTGAACTACAGTCCGATTTGCTCTCTTCTCAATATTGTTTCCTAGGACATTTTTGCAAATACTTTGCATATCACAATGTTTAAATTATGAAACTATGTACTCAAAGTAACTTAATTCGGAAAACTTTGCAGTTTTATCTAATACTTAATTATTGTGACAACTCACAAGTAAATAGAAATATGATGTTTATAAAAAAATAAATAGCTGAACGGCTTATCTATTAAGTCGGAAAATATTACATAATTAATTTTTTCACGAATAGCTAATTTAAATTCTTTAATAATTAGCAGATTAATAATAGTTTTTTGTGGTATAAAAAATGCTTTAATACCTATGGATTAGTGTGCTCTGAAAACAAAAATCCATTGAATCAATTAGTATAAATAAGTTTTTCCGATAAAACTAAACTCTTCGTGAGAAAAGGGCGGAAACGGCTCGGATCTTATAAGACCAAGATGGCCGAATTTCCGAAGGATGATAACTTTGGCATGATTGGCTTTTTTTGACAAGGGCTCAGGGGTAGGCCCGGAAGAGCAATGTCATGAAAAACAAGAGGTTCATAATAGTGCTGGTGTCAGCTGTTGTGACCCTTACAGTGGCGCTGATATCCTGTGGAGGAGAGAGTGGAGGCACACTTCCTTTTAATACGGGAGTCGGGCAGGTCAGGCAGATCAGCGGAGATCGCGGAAGGATCGCGGTACTGAGGAGTATCGGCATCACCCCGAGCACTCCTCTGGGCATCAGCTCCGGAAAACGACTCCAGTTTGCTGCCATAGGTTCTTACTCCGACAATTCTGTGCAGAATATAACAGCCATGGTGGTCTGGAACTCATCTGACCCGTTAGTTGCGACTGTCAGTAACGAAGCTGGCTCAATTGGATTGGCAACAGCAGTATCCAAAGGTTATTGCAGCATATCGGCGACGCTGGATGGCATCTCAGGCTCAACAATCATTGGAGTTAATTGATTGATATGCGCCGACTGACAACGGAAGCGCGACTACCGTGTAGGGTTTGAAAAGGATGCACATAATAGATATGGAGGATATTAGCTGGTAATGAACGATCAAATATCATAGAGGAGGTGAATCCATCATGAAAAGGCTTGTTAAGAATAATAAGGTGAGCGTATTTTCAATGTTAATGCTGACGATACTCTTATTTGCTGCTACTGCCTCAGCCCAACCGTCTTACCTGGTGATAGACCTCGGCGGCCTTGGTGGCACGACTACAGTCGGCACGACCAGCTTCGGCGAAGGCATCAACGACTCCGGCCAGGTGACGGGGCAGGCGGCGATTACAACTGGTTACATTCATGCCTTCCTGTACAGTGGAGGCACCATGACCGACCTCGGCACCTTTGGTGGCACGACTAGCGTCGGCTCAGGCATCAACAACTCCGGCCAGATCGTGGGAGCTGCGGAACTTACGGGTGATACTGTCGTTCACGCCTTCCTGTACAGTGGCGGCATCATGGCCGACCTCGGCACCTTGGGCGGCACCAATAGCGAGGCCCAGGCCATCAACAACTCCGGCCAGATCGTGGGGGAGGCAAATCCTACCGGCGATACAATCCAGCACGCCTTCCTGTACAGTGGCGGTATAATGGCCGACCTCGGCACCCTGGGCGGCACCAATAGTTTCGGCTTCGGCATCAACACCTCCGCCCAGATTGTGGGGGTTTCGGATCTTACTGGTGATGCCGCCAGTCATGCAATCCTTTACAGTGGCGGAACGATGACCGACCTCGGCACCCTGGGCGGCAGTGGTAGCAGGGCCAACGGCATCAACGACTCCGGCCAGATC
>Ga0187777_10001822_pt1 | contig 13695 bp, 8 predicted proteins | sample 1015_Q2_SP5_10_M_FD_132416 | JGI IMG/M metagenome (GOLD analysis project Ga0187777, IMG submission 132416) | Tropical peat soil microbial communities from peatlands in Department of Meta, Colombia - 1015_Q2_SP5_10_MG | ecosystem: Environmental > Terrestrial > Soil > Wetlands > Peat | place...
CATTTTTGCGGCAGAGATTATCGCGTTGTCAGACAAAGAGATCGCGCGCAAGCTTGTGGCGCACAAAGAAGAAATGGTGCGGTCGGTCGGCGAGAAGAACGCACGGCTGCAGAAGCAGATTTCCGAAGAACTCTGATCGGGGCTCCGGGCCTCTTCGGGAGGCCTCAGGGCCCGCCTTTGATCAGGCTCGGGGCATCGGCCGGGTGGTTGGGTTCTTGCTCTACCTTCGGCTTCGGTTCGGTTGGCGGCGCAAGAATCCAGTCGCAACCCTTCTCCTCGGTGATGATGGCCAGGGTTTCACGAGCGCTCGGCGCCGCGGTCGCATCGAGAGCGGCTCGCAGGAACTGAGTGGCGTCGGCAGCCGAGATCTTGTTGCTTTCACCCTCCAGGAACTGGTTTGCGACCTGGGCTATTCTCGGGTCAGAACTGAGAACCTTCGTCAGGCGAGGATCCTTCTGCCGCAGCAGATCGAGCAGCGGCTCTGGCGCGTGATCCGGCGGGTATGCGAATTCGACCAGCGTGTGCGGATGACCCTTTTCCGGCGGCCAAAACTGAAGATAGGCCGGCCTAAGAACGCGGGTGATCCAATAGCCAGACTGCTCTTCTTGTTGTTTCATGCGGTAGTCGAGCTGCCAGACTTCCGCGCCGTAACCTGGGAGATAGCCGGCAACGACCAACTCGAGCAGAGGCTCGTTTGCGGCAACATCCACCTTGCCATGCAGGTTTTGCGCAATATCACTGAGCCGCTCGAGCAAGCCCTGACCAATGTTTTCCATGTCGGTCGCTTCTTCACCGCCTTGTTCGGCCTGAAGATGCGGGACCGCGGCGATGAGGTGGCTGTGCAAACGAGGAAGTTCTTGATCGAGACTGGCAAGGGCAACCTTTGAGGTAGGCGACCACCAAAAGACGGGGCCGAGCAGAACTCCGAGCCTCGCGCTTGCGAGCTCGACCGGCGTCGGCGGACGCGTTTCGACTTCGACGGGATTTTCCACCGTGGCCACAAGGATGGCGTTCTTGACGACCGCGACGACCACACGGCCTGCAGCGAGATTGGCGACCGTTTCGTCCGTGGGAGTGGAGTTGTCTTGCGCGGCGACGTGCGGGATAAGAGCTGCGCAAAGTAGTGGGACAAGGAAAATCAGCAAAAAGCGGCGGCAAACACGCATGACGAACTCGACCTCAAAACGGCAGCTGAGGAAAACGCTCGCGCGCGTTTTCAAGACCGGAGGACATTCCCTACGTTACCACGGAAGTCCGCATTCACCGACAATGGTTCCAGCCGTGCCCGCGAATTTCTAGTAGAATTCGAAAAAGCGAAACAGATATGAGGAACGCCCCATGAGTATTCTGAGCGCGCTCAGGCGCGGAGGACTGCGGTCGCCCGATAGCATCCGCCACAATGGCCGAAGGTTGTCGGAGATTCTTCAACGCCATGCCGAGTTTGTGCGCGGTGAGCGGGGCGGCGTTCGCGCCGATCTCGCCGGGGCTGATCTTTCGCGCGCGAATCTGGGGCGTGCGAACCTGGCGTACGCCGATCTTCGCGGTGCTCGTCTCGAATGCGCCAACTTGCGCGAGGCGAAATTGAGCTCGGCAGAGCTAGGTAAAGCCTTTCTGCGGGGTGCGGATCTGCGAAAGGCAGATCTGACCGAGGCGCATCTGGCGAGCGCGGATTTGACGGAGGCGCAAGTGGGAGGCGCCGAGCTTTTTCGCGCCGATTTGCAACAGGCGATTTTGCGACGGGCCGACTTCGGAGCCACGAACTTTCGCGACGCACTCCTAAACGGCGCTGATTTTGAAGGCGCGAGTTTGAAGACTGCCATCCTGCGTGAGACCAAGCTCGATGGCGCAGACCTTTCGCGCGCGGATATTTCTCAGGCACTGCTCCCACAAGGATACAGCCGTCCCGCCGGCAAACCTTGAGGAGGCCCCGTTTCAAACGAGGAGGGGTATGAATCTGCCTTGGATTTCAATTGAGGACTACCGCAAAGGCACGGGCTGGGGGAGTCCTCAGCAGAGGGAGGCGCGATCCCGCAGCTGTTGCGAATCCCTCGAGAGCGGGCAGATCCTGCTTTTTCCTCAGTTGCCGTTTGCTCTGCCCAGAGAGGATCAGGAGTTCTTACTCGCACAGCAATGGGCCGAGCTGCGACTGCACAAGAACGTTTCCTACCGGCCGATGGAGGATGCGCTGAAGGGTGTTTCCGCAAATCCGGAGACCACGGATCGTTTGCGTCGGATCTTCCGAAATTATTCGGCGGCGGTGATTGATTTCGTCGAGAAGCTTCTTGAGCCGTATGCCGGGAAGTGTACGATTGATTTCGCAAGCTTCCGTCCCTTTGCCGAAGAGCGGCGCGACTTGCCGCTGCACAAGCGCAACGATCTGCTGCACGTGGACGCCTTTCCCTCTCGGCCCACGCACGGCGGCCGTATTTTGCGGGTCTTCACGAATTTAAATCCCCAGGAGCCACGCGTGTGGCACACGACCGAGCCTTTTGAAACGCTGGCGCGGCGGTACGCCGAAGAGGCGGGCTTGCGCCGGTTTGCCGAAGAATCCTGGGTCAGTCGAACGGTTCAGGATTGGGGTGGGAAATTAGGCCTGCGCGGCATGGGACGAACCCCTTACGACATGTTCATGCTGGGCTTCCACGATTATCTGAAGGAGAACACCGATTTTCAGAAGGAGTGCAGAAAAATACGTCTGGAATTTCCGCCGCTTGCGACTTGGCTCGTGCTGACCGATGGGGTGGCTCATGCCGTGATGTCCGGTCAGTATGCACTGGAGCAGACGTTCCTCGTTCCTCCGGAAGCACTGGTGAAGCCGGAACAGGCCCCGTATCGAATCCTCGAAAAGATCGTGGGCCAATCCTTAGTTCCATGAGCACCCGAGGTCGGCGTTTTAATTCTTGTAGCTCATCCGCATGCAAGTCGGGCCCGGATCGGCACCTTTCCCTTCCGCTGTCGTTTCGAGCCTGAACACTCAGCGAACAAAAGACAAACTGCAACTGCGAAGAGCAATCGAACGCCCGTCGTTTCACTATTTGATCGATTAACTCTTTGGCGTTTCGCCTCCGATGCCGAGCGGGCGTCAGTCTGTGACTATGTCGTCCAATATCCTCGAGGGCCCTTCTCGATGGGAAACGCTCCAGGAAGCCTCGCCGGGCTGGACCATCGACAGAAAGATCTGCTTGCCATCGCTCTGATGGCGGCGGCTTATTTTGCAGCGGGGAAGCTCGGGCTCAGCATGGCGTTCGTGCATCCCAGCTCCACCGCGATCTGGCCACCATCGGGAATCGCGCTGGCAGCAATCTTGCTTTTTGGCTACCGCGTGTGGCCTGGAGTCGCGCTGGGAGCCTTCTTAGTCCATGTCACTACGGCCGGATCGATCGGGACATCCGTGGCGATAGCGGCGGGGAATACACTCGAAGCCGCTGTGGGAGCCTACCTAGTTTCGCGCTTCGCGAACGGGACCCGGTGCTTCGATCGCGTCCAAGATACTCTTATGTTTGCTTTCTTGGGCGGACCCGTTTCAACTGCGATCAGCTCCACGGTAGGCACAACAGCCCTTGCTGTGAGCGGCTTCGCCATGTGGATGGACTACAAACCAATCTGGCTTACCTGGTGGCTGGGGGATCAAGCTGGCGTGTTGGTCGTTGCGCCGCTCCTGCTGCTGTGGAGGGCGGATTTCCACGTGCGGTGGAGCTGGTTCCGCTTGGGAGAATTTGCGTCTCTCCTGCTGTGGCTGGCGATCACAGGTGAAATTGTTTTCGGTCCTCTCTCTCGCCGAGGCTATCCCTTGGAGTATCTCTCGATTCCGTTTCTGGTGTGGGCGGCCCTTCGATTCAAAGCCCGGGAGGCGGCTACAGTCTCCCTGCTACTATCCGGGATCGCCGTCCGCGGTACCTTGCATGGGTTTGGCCCCTTTGCCGTGGGCACGAAGACTGTCTCCCTTCTGCTGCTGCAGGCATTCCTGGGCATTGTCGCCGTCATGACGCTGACATTGGCGGTGTTGACGGCCGAACGCACGCGCGCCGACGAGCAGATTCTGAATCTGGCCGTAAGCGATCCGCTGACCGGGCTCGCCAACTATCGCAAACTCATCGATGTGCTTGATTTGGAGATCAAGCGGTTCGGGCGGACGGGCAGACCGTTCAGCATTCTTTTAATCGACATGGACGGACTGAAGGCCATCAACGACGGGTTTGGCCATTTGGTGGGTAGCCAGGCGCTATGCCGGCTGGGCCGGATTCTTCGTGTGCACTGTCGCGACATTGACACGGCGGGCCGCTATGGCGGCGATGAATTCATTCTGATCATCCCGGAGACCGGTCGCAAGCAAGCGCAACAGGTGGCAGAGCGCATCCAGCAGCGTGTTTTGGAAGATGAGGAGCGGCCCGCGATTTCCATAAGCTTTGGGGCTGCAGTTTATCCGCGAGACGGAGAAACGCGAGACGAGCTGCTGGAGGCGGCAGACCGCGCTCTGTATCGAATGAAGCGGCGGCCAATCGAAGAAGGGCGCTCGGCCAATCAAACAGGGGGAAACACGACGTAGCTATTTGCCGGCAGTGAATTCGGTGGGACCGTCGCTGTAGCCGAAGGTTGCTCCTCGGGCCGAGGTAGGTCGGCGGCGGGTCTCGATACCGAGACGCTTGATCTTCTGATTCAGGGTCGAGAGCGGAATCTGAAAGCGCTCCGCGGCTTCCGTTTGGTTCCAGTGCGTGCGCTCGAGCATATCCACAATAATTCGCCGCTCGACTTCCTCAAGGATTTCGAATAGCGAAGGAGGCGGAGACGTGCCTCGACCGGCTTCTCCTGGCAGAGGCGGCAGAAATTCAGCCAGCTGGAGATGCACGCCCTTGACGATTTCGCGCGTGCGCACGCCCTCGGGCAGCAAATCGGCATCCATCGCTTCCTGCGTGGAAAGCACCACGGCACGTTCCACCGCGTTTTCCAGCTCACGGATGTTCCCCGGCCAGTCGTAATCCATCAACAGCTTCATGGCTACGAGCGTGAATGTGCGTGGCGGCTTGGCATTTTCACGACAGAATTCTCTGAGGAAGCGCTCGACGAGAAGCGGGATATCTTCTTTGCGCTCGCGCAGGGGCGGCAGATGGACGGAGATCACATTGAGGCGATGATACAAATCTTCGCGAAACCGGCCCTCGCGTACGAGCTTGCGCAGATCTTCGTTCGAGGCCGCGAGGATGCGGACGTCGACCTTGATTGTTTCCGTACCGCCAAGGCGCATGAACTCGCGCTCTTGAATCACGCGTAGCAGCTTGGCCTGTGTTTCCGGATTGATCGTCGAAATCTCGTCGAAGAAAATCGTGCCTTGATCGGCCACCTCGAACAGACCCTTTTTCGAGGCGACCGCGCTCGTAAAGGCTCCCCTGACGTGGCCAAACAACTGCGATTCCAGCAGATCCACCGGAATCGACCCGGTGTTTACGGGGATGAAGGTTTTGTCGGCGCGTGTCGATGCGGAGTGGATCGCTTTGGCGATGAGCTCCTTGCCGGTTCCACTTTCGCCAGAGATCAGAACGGTTGAGCGGGAAGGCGCGACTTGCGCCACGAGATCGAGTACGGCCAGCATCTTCTCGCTTTTGCCCACGATGTTCGGAAAGTTGTAGCGCTGCTTCAGCGCCCGTTTCAGGTGGACATTTTCTTCTCGGAGCCGACGGCCTTCGACAGCCAGAGAGACTTGCGCCACGAGCTCGTCGTTGTTCCAGGGTTTGGTGATGTAGTCCTGCGCGCCGCTCTTAAACGCCGCCCGGGCCATATCAATTGAGCCGAAGGCGGTAATGAGAATGATGGCGAGATTCGGATCGCGCCGGCGAATGTCCCGGAGCATGTCGATCCCATTGCGATCGGGCAAACTCACATCGAGCAGGATCAGATCGAAGGGACGTTCTTCGAGTTTGGCGAGTCCCGCCGCGCCGGTTTCCGCAAGCGTCACCTCGAAGTTCTCCGAAGCCAGCAACTCCTGAAGGCCTTCGCGAATTTCCGCTTCGTCGTCGACAACCAGGATGGAACCTTTAGGCATGGACAGCTTTCCTGGCTACGGGGAATTCCAACCGGAACGAGGTGCCCTTACCGGGTGTGGAGCGGACCTCTACCTTTCCCGCATGCTCCTTGATAATCCCGTAGCTGACTGAAAGGCCCAACCCGGTGCCCCGCCCGGTGGCCTTGGTGGTAAAGAACGGATCGAAAATTCGATGGAGATTTTCGGGGGGAATGCCTGTGCCGGTGTCACTGACTTCGATTTCGACCGAGCCGTTCTGCGCGCCCGTGCGAACCTCCAGCATTCCCCCATTGGGCATGGCGTCGCGCGCGTTCATAAAGAGATTCAAAAACACCTGCTGCAGGCGCGTGGCTGAACCTAGCACCTGCGGAAGCTCGGCAGTGTAGTTGCGAACGACGCTGACCCGAGCCGTTTTGAGCGGGTGCTGCACAAGCGTCAGTGTTTCCTCGAGTACCGAGTTCAGATCCACGGCAACCGGCTCGGTGCCGCCGGTGCGAGAGAAATTCAGCAGGTTGTTGACAATTTCGCTGGCGCGGAAAGTCTGCTTCACGATGCGCTCAATCGTTTTCTGACGTGGATCGTCGTTGGGAATCTGCTTGGCCAACATCTGGATGTAGTTGGAGATGACCGCAAGCGGCGTGTTGACTTCGTGCGCCACACCGGCTGCGAGCAGACCAAGCGAGGTCAACTTCTCCGTCTGTACCATCTGGTCTTCCAACCGCACGCGCTGTGTGATGTCATCCAGGAGCACCAGGTGGCCTAGCCGCGCGCCGCTTTTTCCGAGCAGCGGCGCGATCGAAGCGTTGACCACGCGATGGTGGTTCGTGCGCGTGTTCAAATGGAAACGGTAAATGCTGGAGACGTGATCGTTCGGTGCGCGCGTAGCGATTTCAGCCGTCAGGTCATGTGGCAGGACCTCTTCGACTCGACGGCCAAGAGCTTCGCCCGGCGGAATTCCAAGAAGCTCTTCGAGCTGCGGATTCCACGATTCGATCCGGTCTTCGAGATCGACGGTGAGAATACCGATCCGCAACGAGGCCACGATGTTTTCGCTGAAATCCTTGAGCCGTTCGATCTGCAGAGCCTTTTGTTCGAGCGATTGGTACAGACGGGCGTTTTCGACGGCGATCGCCACGTAGCCCGCCATGGTGGAAAGAAGCTCGAGGTCATCGCTCGACAGATAGTCGCCATCGACCGTCTTGCCCAGACCCAGAATGGCGGGGGTGTGATCGTGGAAGCGGCAGGCGATGAAATAGCTCAGATCGAGTTCCTCCAGGGTATGACGAATCGAATCACTCTCGGCTGCGGCGCGCGCCGATTCGACGAACAAGCAGCCTTGGGCGAGTGCCGGGCGCGATGGGTCAAGGAAACCCAGATCGAGCGGCGCCTTAGGCTCAAGCCCCATCGAGCGCGATAGAACATAGTGGCCCGGGTTGGCTTCCTCTTCAAGAAAAACGGCGAGGCGATCCACGAGCAGGGTCTGCGAAAGACGGTCGAGAACCGAATCCAGCAGCGGGTCGATGCGGACCTCGTTGGCTAGCGTACGCCCGAACTGGATCAGGGTACGGCGATAGTCGAGGCGGTCGCGATAGAAGAAATGGTCCAAACGCGCCTGCACCCAATCGCGCAGCGGCTGAAAAAGAAATGCGGCGACGATGATTGCCCCGACGGCTCCGAGTGAGCCCGTGGGCCAGGCGGTGTGAAAAAGTTCGCCGATCAGTGCGATCGAACCGAAATACACCACTACGACACCGGCCGTCGCGAACGTATAGGCCAATCCACGCTTGAAGATAATCTCCACATCCATGAGCCGGTAGCGGATGACGGCGTAGCCGTAGCAGAGCGGGATCAGGGCGAGTGAAAACACGGCGAACTTCGTCCACCCGGGAACCCTGGCGCCTAGAGAAAAGGGCACGATGTAGAGGATCAAGAAGGGACCGATTCCAGCCAGAGTACCGCCCGCCACCCACTTCAGTTGCTGACGCAGGACTCCGCTGGGCGCACGGAAATAGCTCGCGAGAAAGATGACCGCCGCGAGCAGGAAGTAAATGCCGAGCGTGAAATATTCCAGTTGGTCGAGCAGCCGCTGGCTGGCTAAAGAAGGCACAAAATCCAGCGTCCCGGTAGCCACGAAGACATGAAGCGCGAGCAGCGTCGTGGGGACGCTGTAGACGGCAACTAGCTTCGGCCAGAGTAGGCCGCGGCGCTCCGGAAAGACCAGCGCAAAGTGAACGAGCAGGGCGGGCTGCAGCAGCAGCGCGATCGCATTGCCCCAATAAATGGTCCAGTCGAAGCTGTTCAGCTTGCCCGTGTAATGGAAGCTATAGAGGATGAAGGAGACCAAGCAGAACAGATAGAAGTGGACGGCGCGCGGCGCGTTCCAACGGCGCGCAAAGATGAAAAGCCCGATGAAGAGATAGAGCAAGGCCGTGACACGCAAGTAGCTTTCAAGCGAGGAAGGATTCTCCTCGGGTGCGGTGATGAGAGAAACATCCAGCCCCCCGTCCTTGCGAACGATCTGATAGTGAACCTCCGCCCAGGGGCCCGCGTGCCAAACGACCCGTGTCACGTCCGTGGGACGGTAGATCGGTCGTCCATTGACGGCTCGTACGCGATCTCCTTCGTGGATTCCGGCCCGATCGGCCGGACCACCGGGAACCACGTGAAGAGCCACGACGCCCTGTTCGCTATCGATCCAGGTGACACCGTCGGAAGGGGAAATAAAGCGCGAGCGCTGCTGGAAGTTCAGGACGGCAAAAATAACTGCAGTCAGGGTTACCAGGGCCAGGATGACGGCCCCCAACCGTGTTCGCAGCTGGTCATTCATACCGAACCCACCCTGCGGGGTCTCGTTGCTACTCTATGCTAGCACGTTAACTTCCAGGTAATCATCGCCCAATTGATCAGCTAAAGCTCGTATCCTTAGCGGCTTATGATGACTGAGGGAGAGACACTCCCGTCGCCTTTCTATTTCTGGAAGGCAGTTTCCAATTCCGGTAGCAGAAGAAATCCCTTAGAACTGTAGGCTTAGGCCACCCTTGAAGTATCGGTAAGAGGGGACCAGGATGACCCTCCCATCACTCGTCGAGATGGGGACGTAGCCCTGCGCTAGGAGGTTCCCCATGTCGGCCATGACTTCCATGTGGTATGGCAGGGGCTGGCGGATTCCCATGCTGAGGTACGGATCCATTTGATAGATCGATTCGCCGTACGGGTCGAGCTGCGAGACGACCGGCCCTCCGATCCACTTGTAGCTCGCCGTGAATTTCGTTCCGATGTGGGGCAGAGTCGCGGAAACGCCTCCCGCAAGGCTCTGGCGGTACTGTGTGGTCAGCGAGTCACGCAAGCTTCCGGTGACGACGTCGCTTGTCGGTGCAAGTGCGCCTGCGTAGGCATACACGAGCGTTGCCTTGAGATTGTTTGCAAGACTCTGCCGATAGGCCACGCGAACGCCCGTTGAGCTCGTGACGCCCCCATCATAGGCGAAGGCCTGGGAGGTATAACTCTGGAGGAAATCGGCGCCGGGAGTCCCGCCACGCCCGATGACAGCCGTGTGCGTCGAGCGGTCATGAAAGACAGCCACGTCCACGTCTGCGTGCTTCGCGAAAGTGCGCTTTACGCCGAGCTCTTCATGGAAGCCGTTCTCCAAAACGGGGCGGCCATCACGCATCAGCAGCGTCGGGAACGCATCGAGTGTGTTCAGCGTAGCTTCCAGAGGGTCCCCGGAGATCGAAGGGCTTTGCCACGGCTCGCTTACCAGGGCCAGTGTGACCTGCCAGTCCGGTGAAGCTTGCACGGCCATCTCGCCGCGGGGCCGCATCCCCGAGGTCGTGCCGTTAAACCCTGCCAACACATATTCGGCGCCGTAGCGGACGCTCACCCGATCACCAAGGGCGAACTGACTATCATGCGACATCCGCAGCCCGCGAAAGACAGGTCCATTGGGGCCCAGATGTGATTCCCTGACGAGAATCGTTGTGACAGGTCCAGTGGCTGAGTCACCCTTCGGCAGCCACGCGGCAACCATGCCTCCCGAGCCTGCCTCATCCTCGTAGCTGTACTGGCCTGCCATCAGGATTCGACTCGAGCCCAGGCCGAAGGAATACACAAAGGCTGTTGCCGGCGAATCGGCGAGATCGGAAACCGAGCCAGGATGGTCCGACCCGGAAGTCAGCTCGATGAGTCCACGGCGGCTTTGCCCCTGGCCGCTTTCACTTCCCGAACGCGTGCCACCCGAGGTTGATGGATCTTCCTGCCACCGAAGCACGGAGCGATCGGCGGAAGCCGATCGCACGACCCATGCCCAGTCATCTGCGCCCGATGGCTCGTTGGGCTGGCGGCGAAGTTTCTCAAAGGAAGAGAACAGAGTACCCAGAACGATTTCGAGCCGCGTCGCTTCGCGTTCGCTGATGAGGACATGTTGCTCGATTGCGGGGATGAATCCGGCGAGTGTAACCTGAATCGAGTACAGTCCGTCGGGAATCGTCGAAGCCGCGAAGCGACCGTGATCGTTCGTTAAAAGCTGTACGGGTTTCACCGGCACCAGCTGCTCGGAGGAAATCAGCACGGTCGCGCCCATCTGCGGAGTGCCGCTCGGATCGACGACGACGCCCGAGACCTTTCCGGCGTGGGCCGACGACGCCAGGGGCAGTGCCGATAGACCCAGCCAGCACCCCAGACCCACGATCCGAATGGCTCGCAGACTCAAGCGTGTCACCTCCCCTGCGGAGCTGTCGCAGGTGACGGCTTCACCGTAAAATCCGTCGTTGGCGTAATCGTTTGTTTTGTGAGGTTGTCCGTAACCGCCACGGCGAGCTGATACTTTCCGGGTGCGAGCGAGCCGAGCGTGATCAGTTGTTCAAGCGTGAGTTCTTCGCCGTGCTGCGGCAGTTTGTCCGCGGGTACTTCAAACCGCAACATCGGCTGTGTGTCTTTCTCTTTTGTCACCCGGTATTCCACCGAAGTGTCGGACTTGTGCGTCTTGTCGTCCACCTTCAGGTTGTAGACCTGCAGGTAGACGCCCATCGCATCGTTCGCTGTGAACGCCTGATCCAGCTTGGGGCGCACCTTCACATCTCCCAGAACAAACTGTCCCAGGCCGATGTCTTTCGACGAAACGCGCTGCATGTCGTCGGCCAGGATGAGCGAGCTCGAGCTCAGCTGGTCATCCTGGAAGCGCGGCACGGGGAGCCGCGTGTTCACCACACCGACGTTGCCGCTATTCACATCCTTCACCACGATATCGAGTCGGTAGAGGTTCGGAGTCAACGGCACGGCCTTTTGATAGATCCTCGAAGTGCCCAGCGATTTCTGCAGCAGCGAGGATGGAATGTCGGCGCGCAGCGTGTCTTCAAAGGTCTGGACGACGCGGCCGCCCAGTGTAGTCACCCTTACAAACAGATCCATCGATGCTGAATCAACACCGTCCTTTTCCTGGAAGCTCAACTGCCGTACCGGAATCTGCACCGTAATGGGCACAAGCACGGTGTCGGATGTGATTCGCAGGAAGTCGAAGCGATACTGAAACTTCACCTGGTCGTGTACCACGCGAGCCGTGGAAGCTGCCTCTAGGTCTTTGAATTTCACCGGCGGCGGTTGGAAGATCGCGGCATATTTTTCAAGCCGGTTGAACTCTTCGCCCCCCGTGTTCATACCCATCGCCCCTGGCTCGTTTTCTGCCATGTGCGTCCCGTCGGTATTGCTAAAGCGCGAGGCTTTGCTCGCCATACCCATCGACTCGGCGAGCGTCAGACCGGCGCCAGGCACCATTAGGAGGGCGTCCTTTTCACTCGGATCCATCGTCAGGTGATATTCTCCGGTCGAAGTGGGGTCGACAAACTCGAGCTCGACATTCTCCCCCAAAGCTGGGCCACCCGGGAGGTAGCGATAGCGCCAGGTCTCCCAAGGGTATGTGCTCGTTTCACCGCCCCCCTGGTCCATTGGTCGTTGCCAGTTTCCCCCCGTCGGGTGCGAGTCAACCTCATCGGGCGGACCCCACATGATGTAGATCTTGCCCCGATCGGTCTTCCATCCCGGAATACCCGAGGCATAGTGCTCATTGGCATAGGCGATTCGCCGGTAATGCTCCTCTTTAAAACTGTTCTCTGGAGAGTCCGGATCGGGATTGCGCCGCTGCCAAAACGCCTCGATGAACTGCTCGCGCTCTTCGTTGGTGCTTAGGTGCAGGAACGAGCGCCGCTCTTCGGGCGAGATAATGTAGACAACATCCTCGTTGAGCCATTTCTTGTACTGGGAATCGAGCTCGTTGTAGAGGTCCTTCTGGCTTTTCTGCTTGACCTTGCCGTTCTTCTTGGTTTGGGTGTTTTGGTCGGGTTGGGTTGGTTGGCTTTGGTCGCTCTGAGGGCCAGCGGGTGCCAAACCCGGCAGGAGACAAAGCAGAGCTATAGCCACCACGACCCACGGGAGGCTCTTCATAGAACGGCCCATATGGCACCTTTTCCGCTGTGGAATCTTAACCTGTACCCTAGGACAGGTCAATCAAACTTTGCCCCTCGGTGGGCTCTTGGCCCGTTTGGAATCGCATGCTTTTGAGGGGGTTGCCTGGCCAACTTCCCACTCCGCCAAACACTCCGAAGGGCCCCGGACCGTTCGCCGACGGGCCCTTTCCTTCTGGACGAAATCGAATTAAGATACCTACCTAACCGTGTGCGGTTGTCTTTGCTGAGTGAGCTTGAACCATTTGGGAGCCTGGGGTAGATAACGGGACGTAGGACCGGTCCTCCGCCCTTAATTCGTACCTCGCCTGAAAAGCAAGAAACATTGTGTCCCGCCCGGGCGTATCTATCAAGTAGTAGGTACGTTTGTCATTTGGAATCGTCGAATCCTTGAGGTTGGTGATGAAGAACTGGCAAAAGATCGGCATCGCGGCGGGGGCCATACTCGTCCTAGGGGGCATCACCTGGTACAGCATTTACAAGTCGAACCAGGACGTCGTCACGGTGCAGAGCGGGCGGGTGGTGCGCGAGGATCTGACATCACTGGTTACGGCTTCCGGTGAAGTCCGGCCCCTGAACTACACCAATGTGCTCGGTGAAGGTTTTGGCAAGATCACCGACATCGTGGTCAATGAAGGGGACCACGTGAAGAAGGGGGACGTGCTGCTTCACCTGGAAAACGTCCAGCCTGGGGCGGACGTGCAGGCCCAGCAGGCGAGCATCGATGCGGCGGTCGCAGCGATGAAGGGCGCTTCGGCAAATTACGATTCTGGCATCGCGACCCTGGCGCAGCGGCAGTCCGACCTCGATAAAGCCAAGCTCGATTGGCAGCGGTCGCAACAGCTCTTCAAGGAGCAGCTGATTTCCAAGCAGGAATACGATGCATCGAAGGCGACTTATGACGGGGCGGTTGCCGGATTCAATGCGGCCCAGGCGCAACTCGAATCCAGTCGAGCCACGCGCGACCAGGCCCGATTCAATCTCGATCAAGCCCGCGCGGTCTTGGCGCACCAGGAGGACGTGTTGCGCAAGACCACGTACCGCTCGCCGATTGACGGCATCGTGAGCTATATCGCGGTCCGTGTGGGCGAAAACGTCGTACCGGGCATCCAGAACGCCAGTGGCAGTTTTCTCATGACCATTTCGGATATGAGCGTGGTGACCGCAGAGGTCAAGGTGGATGAGACCGACATCACCAGCGTCAAAAACGACCAGACGGCGGAC
>Ga0187777_10001823_pt1 | contig 13692 bp, 13 predicted proteins | sample 1015_Q2_SP5_10_M_FD_132416 | JGI IMG/M metagenome (GOLD analysis project Ga0187777, IMG submission 132416) | Tropical peat soil microbial communities from peatlands in Department of Meta, Colombia - 1015_Q2_SP5_10_MG | ecosystem: Environmental > Terrestrial > Soil > Wetlands > Peat | place...
ACCGCGGCCGCGCGCCAGCCGAGTTCCCGCCATGAGATCCGGTCGAGGCGGAAGTGCACACCCTCGACGAGCGCGTCCTGCGTGAGCACCAACTCGCCGACACTCGCCGTGTCGTCCGCGATGCACCGGGCGAGGCCACGCCGCTCGAGCTCCGCCAGCAGTCCACGCTCCCCCAGTTCAGAGAGCTTCATCGAGCACTCTCGACAGCGCGGCAGCGTCGCGAGCAGCACGGATCACGGCGACGCCGACGGCGCCGGCACGAATGCAGTCCGCGGCGTTGGAGGCGTCGATGCCTCCGATCGCCACCACGCGAACGGCGACCGCGTCGCAGATCTCCCGGAGACCGTCGAGGCCGATCGGCGAATCCGCATCGGGTTTCGACGGCGTCGCCCAGATCGGCCCGGCGCCGAGGTAGTCGGCCAGCGCCGACTCCTTCGCCTCTTGGACGCTCGACACCGAGATGCCGAGCAGGAGCCCGTGTTCCTTGGCACGCGCCGCCCCGTCGTCTCCGCGGCCGAGATGGACACCGTCGGCACCGAGCATCAGCGCCGCTTCGACGTCGTCGTTCACCACGAACGGAATCCCGTGTCTGGCACACAGCCCCCGCGTCGCGCGGCCGCGTTCGACGACGTCGACGCGCGCGGCATCCTTGAGACGCCACTGCACGACGCTCGCGCCACCGTCGATCGCGATCCTGGCGGTCTCGAGGTCGTCGACGAGGACGTGCAGCTTCATGCGGAGACTCGCGCCCGTCCGTCGAGCGTCGCCGGATCGAGCGCGGCAAGTGCGTCGTAGAGGTTGACGTGGAAGCTACCCGGGCCGTGCGCAGTCCGGGCTGCGTCCTCCCCCGCCACCCCGAATGCGGCGAGCGCCTCGGTCGCCGCCTGGAGCGGCTCCTCCGGGCGAACGGCCAGGAAGCAGCCGGTGATCGCCGACGACATGCACCCGGTCCCCGTAACCGTGCCGAGCAACTCGTGGCCGTTCGAGATCGCAACCACCTGCTCCCCGTCCGAGACGTGGTCGAGAGCGCCGGTCACCGACACGACCAGCCCCCTGCTCTTCGCGGTCGCACGGGCGAGCTCGCCAGGCTCGCCACTCACACCGATCGACTCGACACCGCGGACCTCCGCCTCGACTCCGAGCAGCGTGGCGACTTCGCCCGCGTTGCCGCGGAGCACGCTGACGCGCACCTCGTCGAGAATTCGGTTTGCCGTCTCCGTCCGATAGGTGGTCGCACCAGCACCGACAGGATCGAGGACGACGGGGACGTCCCCCGCATTCGCCGCCTTCCCGGCAAGCAGCATCGCCTCGACCCAGCGGGGCGACAAGGTGCCGATGTTGATCACGAGCGCACCGGCGAGCGCGACCATCTCCTCGACCTCCTCGACGGCGTGCGCCATCACCGGGAGTGCGCCGAGTGCCAGCGTCGCGTTCGCGGTCTCGTTCATGACGACGTAGTTCGTGATCTGGTGGACAAGGGGTCTTCGCTCGCGGATCGTCCCCAGTCCCTCGCCGGGCGAGACGTTCACGCGAATCCACTCACGTCCAGCACGTCGACCGGCCCCTCGCCGGCACCGAGCCCAGCGAGCCCGTGACGCACCGCCTCCGAGGCCGCACGCGCGGCGGCCCGCGCGGCATCGAGCAGGCTCATTCCCTTGGCGAGACACGCAGCGAGCGTGGCCGAGTGCGTACAGCCCGAGCCGTGCGTAGCGGCGACGTCGTGGCGCTCTGTCTCGACAAGAACCGCCTCGCCGTCTGCGAACAGCCAGTCGCCGGGCTCGTCGGCGTGACCACCCGTGACGATGACCGCCGGCGCGCCGAGCTCGTGCACGCGCCTGGCGAGTTCCGCAGGCGGTCCCTCCCCTGCGAGCACGCGTGCCTCCGCGAAGTTCGGCGTCACCACCGTCGCGAGCGGGAACAGGCGGTCGACGAGCGTCAGCACGGCATCCTCCTGGAGGAGGCGCGCCCCCGAGCTCGCAACCATGACGGGGTCGACCACGAGCGGGACCGGATGTTCGGCGAGATAGTCCGCGACCGTCTCGATCAGCGGGCGCGAGAACAGCATCCCCGTCTTCGCAGCGTCGACACCGATGTCGTCGAACACTGCAGCGAGCTGCGCGCGCACGAAGTCTGGCGGGGCCGTGTGCACGGCGGTGACCGACGTCGTGTTCTGGGCGGTCAACGCGACGAGCACGGACATCCCGTGGCACCCCGCTGCTGCGAATGCCTTCAGGTCCGCCTGGATGCCTGCGCCTCCTCCAGAGTCGGATGTCGCAATCGTCAACAAGCGTGGAACCATGTCCGAACTACGCTCCCTTCGCCGGTCCGAACCGGATCAGGTTCGACGGGTGTGATCTCAGCCCAGCGGGCACCCCGGACGGACCAGGGTACCGTGTCGCTGATGCCCGACGAGAGAGAACTCCGACTCGTGCTCACGGTGAAGGACTTCGACGAAGCGCTGCTCTTCTACCGGGACGCACTCGGCTTCGAGGTCGAGGCCGAGTGGCCGAGCGACAACGGGCGCGTCGTGCTGCTGTCGGCAGGCCGCGCCACGATCGAGCTGGTCGACGAAGGGCAGGCGGCCGAGATCGACCGCATCGAAGTCGGCCGCCGCGTCGCGGGACCGGTGCGCCTGGCGATCGAGGTGGAGGACAGCGCCGCGCTCGCGGAGGCGCTCGAGGCGGCAGGCGCGGCTCGCCTCGGCGGACCGGTCACGACGCCGTGGAACGATCGCAACGTGAGGCTCGAGGCACCCGACGGAACCCAGCTCACGCTCTTCACTCCGACCGAGTGACGACGACCGACGCGGTCACCTGGGACGACCTGCTCGACGGCGAGGAGCTCGCGCACGTCGAGTCGGTCGCTGCTCTCGAAGCCGAGATCGTGCCGCTCCCCGACGAGCTCGATCCCCGCGTGCGCGCGGCGCTCCCCGTCGGCGGTCTCTACACACACCAACGCCACGCGTGGGAGATCGCAGCGCGCGGTGAGCACCTCGTCCTTGCGACGGGCACGGCTTCCGGGAAGTCGCTGGCGTTCAACCTGCCCGTGCTGGACGCGATCGCGCGCGACCCGAAGGCGCGCGCCCTCTACCTCTACCCGACGAAGGCGCTTGCGCAAGACCAGGCACGCGCGCTTGGGGAGCTGCGAGCGCCGAACGTACGCGCCGCGATCTACGACGGCGACACGCCGATCGAGCGGCGCGGACACGTTCGGCGCTGGGCGAACGTCGTCCTGACGAACCCCGACATGCTGCACGTCGGCGTGCTGCCGCACCACGACCGCTGGGCGGACGTGCTCCACAACCTCCGCTACGTCGTCGTCGACGAGGCGCACGTCTACCGCGGCGTGTTCGGCTCCCACGTTGCGAACGTGCTGCGCCGGCTGCGCCGGCTCGCCGGGGTGTACGGCGCGCAGCCGCAGCTGCTGTTCGCATCTGCGACGATTGCGAACCCGGGCGAGCTCGCGTCCGAGCTCGCGGGTGTCGAGGCCACCGTCATCGACTGCGATGCAGCTCCGCGCTCCGAGCGGACGGTCGCGCTGTGGAATCCCGAGCTTCTCGACGCCGAGCTCGGACTGCGCGCGAGCCCGCTCGGCGAGGCATCGCGTCTGATGGCGGCGCTGACGTCGCGCGGACTCCGAACGATCTGTTTCTCCAAGAGCCGCAAGGCCGCCGAGCTCATCCACAGATTCACGGTCGACCGCGTGGACGGCGCGACGGGAAGGCGGCTCGCTCCCTACCGTGCCGGCTACACGCCGGCCCAGCGGCGCGAGATCGAGCGGCGGCTGGCCGAGGGCGAGCTGCTCGGCGTCTCCGCGACGGACGCGCTCGAGCTGGGCATCGACATCGGCCTGCTCGACTGCGCGATCTCCGTCGGGTTCCCGGGAACCGTCGCATCGCTTCGCCAGCAGTGGGGGCGAGCGGGCCGACGGGGGCACGGCCTTGCGATCCTCGTCGCCTCGGAGGACGCGCTCGACCAGTACTTCATGCGCGAGCCCTCTGCGCTGCTCGACCGCAGTGTCGAGGCCGCGATCCTCGATCACACCAACCCGCGCGTCCTCGACGGGCACGTGCGAGCGGCGGCGTTCGAAGCGCCTCTCGACGACGACGATCGCGCAACACTGGGCGACGAGGCGCTCGAAAGGGCGGCGCAGCTCCCCGACTTGCGGCACACGAAGACCGGGTACGTCTGGGCCGGCCGCGAGTACCCCGCCGCACAGACGAGCCTCCGGTCGGCCACCCCGGACTCCTTCGCCGTCGTCGAGGCGCAGAGCGGAGCCATCCTCGGCGTGGTCGAGCGCGAGCGCGCCTACTCGACGGTGCATGAGGGCGCCGTCTACCTCCACCTCGGCGAGGGCTACCTCGTCCACGAGCTCGACCTCGCCACCCGCACCGCGATCGTCACTCCCTACAGCGGCGACTACTACACGCAGGCGAAGAAGGAGACGGACACGACGATCGAGGAGCCCATCCGTAGCGAGCGACGCTGCGGCCTCGAGCTCACGTTCGGCCGCATCTCGGTCACGGAGCAGGTCGTCGCGTACAAGAAGAAGTCCGTGCGGGACCAGGCCACGCTCGAGACGGTCTCGCTCGACCTGCCCGAGACGAGCTTCGAGACGGAGGCGGTGTGGTATGTCCCGACGGACAGGCAACTCGAGGGGCTCGAGCGGATGCCGACGCTGCTCTCGAGCCTCCACGCGGCGGAGCACGCGATGATCGCGATCCTGCCGCTCTGGGCGATGTGCGACCGGTGGGACGTCGGCGGCCTGTCGACGAACGTCCACGCGCAAACCGGCCGGCCGACGGTGTTTGTCTACGACGGGCACCCCGGCGGGGTGGGGATCGCCGAGCGGGGCTTCGGGGCCTTCGAGGGGTGGGTGGGCGACACGGCGCGAATGCTCGAAGGCTGTCCCTGCGCGGACGGTTGTCCGTCGTGTGTCCAGTCGCCGAAGTGCGGCAACCTGAACGAGATGCTCGACAAGGACGGCGCGCTCACCCTCCTGCGACGGCTGGTGGCGGCATCGACATCCGCGAGCTAACACCGGTCGACATCGAGCGCGTGGACGCCGCGCTGCCGCTGCACCGGCTGGACGGCGCAGGAACCTACCTAGTGGCGTGGGACGGCGACGACCCGCTCGGCCATGCCCACTTCGCGTGGGGCGGGACGAGGCTCGGCGTCCCCGAGATCCAGGACGTCTACGTCCTTCCTGATCGGCGGCGAGGAGATCGCCACCGCTCTGACAGGCGCCGCGGAGGCGCTCGCCCGCACACGTGGCCACGACCGATTCGGGGAGAGCCGGTGGAGGTAGACGACACCGTGCGCTACCTCGTCAAGGATCTCGGTGTCGATTCGAGCGCCTCCCGTTCGTCGTAGTCTCGACAGCGACGAAAGGAGACGACATGAAGGTGCTTGCCCTCATCTACGGCGACGAGGGGAGGTGGAACGGAGCCCCCGAGGCCGAGCGCAAGGCGATGTACGCCAAGTACCGCGCCTTCGGCGAGTCCGCCGGCGGCAAGGTGCTCGAGGGCGCAGAGCTGGCTCCAACGCGCTCGGCGACGACCGTGCGCGTGAAGGACGGCGAGACGATCGTCACCGACGGCCCGTTCGCAGAGACGAAGGAACAGCTCGGAGGCTTCTACCTGCTCGAGTGTGACAGCCTCGACGAAGCAGCCGAACTGGCAGCGCAGATCCCCGCTGCGGTGACGGGAGCAGTCGAGGTGCGCGCGGCGTTCGAGGAGTCGGCGGCATGAAGTACCTCCTGCTCCTCAACAACGACGCCCGCGACGTCGAGACCTGGTACCGCCTCTCGCCCGAGGAGTCCGCGAAGGCCCGCGCCGAGGAGATCCCGCGCTGGAACGACCTCTTCGGCTGGATCGGCGAGCAGGGCATCGAGTGCAGCGGGCTCGAGCTCGAGGATCCCGCAAAGGGTCGTGTCGTCCGCGTGCGGGACGGCGAGACCATGGTCACCGATGGGCCGTTCGCCGAGACGAAGGAGCTGCTCGGCGGCTACTTCCTCGCCGACTGCAAGGACCTCGACCAGGCGATCGCGCTCGCCGAGCGCGTGCCACTCGTCTCCCGGGGATCGGTGGAGATACGTCCGCTCGTCCAGACGTAGCGGTCGAGTCGGTCTTCCGCGAGGAGTGGGGACGCACCGTCTCGGTCCTGATCCGCGTTCTCGGCGACTTCGCGCTCGCCGAGGACGCGGTGCAGGACGCGTTCGCCACCGCGCTCGAGCGCTGGCCGCGTGACGGCGAGCCGGACAACCCTGGCGCATGGATCCTCACCGCCGCGCGCAACCGCGCGCTCGACCGGATCCGGCGGGACAGGACCCTCCGGCAGAAGACCGAGCTGCTGCGGCGCCTCGCGGAACTTCCCTCGGATGAAGAGGACGACGCCGTGAGCTCGATCCCCGACGAGCGTCTGAGCCTGATCTTCACGTGTTGCCACCCGGCGCTGTCGACGGATGCCCAGGTTGCGCTCACGCTGCGCACGCTCGGTGGCTTGACCACACCGGAGATCGCCGCTGCGTTCCTCGTGCCCGAGCCGACGATGGCGCAGCGGCTCGTGCGAGCGAAGCGGAAGATACGCGACGCCGGTATCCCGTTTCGCGTCCCGCCGGACGAGGCACTGCCCGCTCGCCTGCAGGCGGTGCTCGCGGTCGTCTACCTCGTCTTCAACGAGGGCTACGGACCACCGGTCCGCCACGATCTCTGCGTCGAGGCGATCCGACTCGCCCGGATACTCACGCGGCTGATGCCGGACGAACCCGAGGCGCACGGTCTCGAGGCGCTCATGCTGCTGCAGGACTCGCGCCGCGACGCACGGCTCGCGGACGACGGCTCGCTCGTCCTGCTGGCCGACCAGGACCGACGCCTCTGGGACCTGGACGAGATCGCCGCCGGACGGACGGCGCTCACCCGCGCGCTGCAGCTCCGCCGGATCGGCTCGTACCAGCTACAGGCGGCGATCGCGGCGGCGCACGCCGAGGACGAGACCGATTGGCCCGCGCTGACACGGCTCTACGACGAGCTGTCGCGCGTCTCACCGTCACCGGTCGTCGAGCTCAACCGCGCCGTCGCCGTCGCGATGGCCGAGGGCCCGGATGCAGGTCTCGCGCTGATGGACGGACTGTCGCTCGACGACTACCACCTGTACCACGCCGCCCGGGCCGACCTCCTGCGGCGACTCGATCGACACGACGAGGCGGGCGACGCCTACCGGCGGGCGCTCGCGCTGACGACCAGCGAGCCCGAGCGCGAGTTCCTCGCGCGGCGGCTCGACGAGGTCTCGCGCCCCTAGCCCGCGAACGCCTTCAACGCCCGGTCGATGCGCTGCCTCGTCCCGAGCACGCCCGCGAAGAGATCGCCGTAGTCGCGGACGCGCCTGCGAACGACGTCCATCGTGAGCGACAGCGGGTCGAGCTCGGGCGTGACCTCGTCCCAGCGCAAGGGCGTCGAGACGGGTGCGCCGGGACGCGGCCGCACCGAGTAGACGGACGCGATCGTCTTTCCCTCGCCGTTCTGGTTCGCGTCGATCAGCACGCCGCGCCGCTTCGACTTCGTCCACTCGGTGGTCGCAAGACCTCGGTTCGTGCTCGCGATCGCGCGCGCGACGATCTCGGCGAACTCTCGCGTGTCCGCGTACGAGTAGCGACGCTCGACTGGAACGAGCACGTGCATTCCCTCGCCGCTCGAGGTCTTTGGATACCCGACGAGGCCGAATGCGTCGAGTGCCTGCTTGACGAGCAACGCGACCTCCGCGGTCTCCGCGAAACCAACGTCGGGTGACGGGTCGAGGTCGAACAGCACGAAGTCGGGTCGCTCGGGCCTGTCGACGCGCGAGTACCACGCGTTCAGGTCGATGCAGCCCATGTTCACCATCCAGAGCAGCGCCAGCTCGTCGTTGACGACCGGGAAGTCCACCGAACGTCTTCGTCTCGGAGACTCGCGGGTCGACACCCGCGCGTGGAAGGTCTCGATCCACTCGGGCATGTGAGAGGGCGCGTCCTTCTGGAAGAAGTGGTTGCCCTCGATGCCGTCGGGATAGCGGATCATCGTGAACGGCCGGTCCTTCAGGTGTGGCACGAGCAAGGGCGCGATCGCGCGGTAGTACTCGAGCAGGTCGCCCTTCGTGATCCCCTCGACGGGGAAGAACACCTTGTCGAGATTGGACAGCTTGAGCTCGCGGCGACCCTTGACGATCCGGTCGGGAAGCGGCTCGTCCTCGCGCAGGACTGCGCCCGCATGCTTGTCCTCGCGTAGGCCTTGGTACGACGGCGCTCGCAGCCGGCCGTCGTGCGTCCACTCGGCGAACTCGACCTCGCAGACGAGCTCCGGCTCGACCCACGTGACGTCGCTGGCCCGGACCTTCGGCATCTTCGGCACGTCGCGGAACGGCGACGTCGGGCGCCGCAACGGACGGAGCAGGCCGAGCAGGCGGTCGATCTCGCGGTGGTTGAAACCCGTGCCGACGTTGCCGGCGTACACGAGCTCGTCGTCGCGGAAGTAGCCGAGCACGAGCGCACCGAAGCTCGCAGCACGTTGGCCTGTCCCCTTCGTAAACCCGGCGATCACGAACTCCTGCCTGCCGTGCGTCTTGATCTTCAGCCAGTCGCGCGACCGGCTGCCCCTGTAGCGGGAGTCGAGGCGCTTGGCGACGATCCCCTCCAGCTGCTGCTGCTGCGCGGCGGCGAACAGCGCGTCCCCGTCCTCGAAGGTCTCCGAGAGGCGAACGGTTCGGTTTCGCTTGTCGATGAGCGCCGCGAGGTGCTTGCGACGCTCGACGAACGGCAGCCCGACGAGCGACTCCCCTTCGACCTCGAGCACGTCGAAGACGTAGAGGACGATCGGCGTCTCGGGTTTGCCCTGCTGCATCGCGGAAAAGCTCGATCGTCCCTCCTCGTCCAGCGCGCAGACCTCGCCGTCGAGGACGCAGTCCGTCGTCCTCACCGCCTGCTCCACCGCACGCGCGACCTGCGCGAACCGAGCGGTCAGGTCGTGCCCGTTGCGGCTGGTCAGCGTCGCCTCGCCGCCACTGACGCGCACGAGTGCCCGGTAGCCGTCCCACTTCACCTCGAACGCCCACCCGGCTCCGCGCGGAACGTCCTTCGTGAGCGTCGCGAGCATCGGCGCATACGAGGCGATGCCCACCTGAGCCGTACCTGCGACGGCGTCGTCGTCGTCGCGCTTCCTCAGGATCAGCCAGTTCTTCGGGTCGCCGCCGAGCGATGCCGGCACGAGCGCCCAGATCCCGCGGAGACGCTCACCCTCGAGTCGCACCGTCAGGCCGCCATCGCGCTTCTCCTCGAGCAGCTCGTACGTCCCCCGATCCCAAACCTCGACCGTGCCGGCGCCGTATTCGCCCTTCGGGATCTCGCCCTCGAACGACGCGTAGTCGAGCGGGTGGTCCTCGACGTGGACGGCGAGGTGCTGTTGGCCGGGCGCGAGCGGGACGCCCTTCGGCACCGCCCAGCTGGCGAGCGCACCGTGCCGCTCGAGCCGGAAGTCGTAGTGCAGCCGTCGCGCGTCGTGTCGCTGCACCACGAACGTCGGAGCCTCCGACGCCCGCCCGCGGCGCGAGAACGGCTCAGGGGTCCGCGACGGATCGCGCTTGCGCTCGTACTCGGAGAGCCGAGAGCTCACGTCTGGAGCTTGACGCTTGGCCGAGGGAGGCATGTGCGAGATCCGGGGATAAGGCTGTGGATGTTGTGGAGAGGTGCGGGCCTATTGCGCCATAAATCTAAGGGATCCTGCTGGAGCTTGAAGTTCGCGTTGCGCAGCCGCGCGTTGTCTCAGGCGTAGACGCCCATCGACCGGTATCTGGCTCTGCGCCTGCGTTTCAGCTCGTCCGCGGGGACGGGCTCGAGCTCGTCGAGCGCCTCCCGCAGCGCCTCGCCGAGCAGCCGCGCCGCCTCGTCGTGATCGGTGTGGGCGCCACCCTCCGGCTCGGCGACGATCCCGTCGATCACGCCGAGGTCGAGGCAGTGCAGGGCGTCCGGCTTGAACGCGGCCGCGGCCTTCTTCGCCTCGCCGGCGTCCCGCCACAGGATCGCGGCACACCCTTCCGGCGAGATCACGGAGTAGATCGCGTTCTCCTGCATCAGCACGCGGTCAGCCAGTGCGAGCGCCGACGCGCCCCCCGAGCCGCCCTCCCCGATGATGCAGGTCACGACCGGCGTGTCGAGCCGGGCCATCAGCTCGTGCGCGCGGGCGAGCGTCCCGCCCTGGCCGTGTTGCTCGGCCGCGACTCCCGGATACGCCCCGGGCGTGTCCACGAGCGTCACGATCGGCAGATCGTGGCGGTCGGCGAGCTGCATCACGCGCATCGCCTTGCGGTAGCCCTCGGGATGCGCCGAACCGAAGTTGCGGTCGATTCGATCCTTGATGTCGCGCCCCTTCTGATGACCAATCAGCGCGATCGTTCGTCCGTCCAGCCGGCCGAGCCCGGCCACGATCGCGTGATCGTCGGCACGCACCCGGTCGCCGTGGAGCTCGACCCAGTCGTCGAGCAAACGCTCGACGTAGTCGAGTGAGTACGGGCGTTCGTCGTGCCGCGCGAGCTCGACCGACCGCCAGATGTCTTCGTCGGTCGTCTCGTCGGCGATACGGGTGAGCTGGCGCTCGAGCTTCTCGAGCTCGCCGGAGACGCGAGCGCCGCCGAGCAGGCTGACGTTACGCAGGCGCGCGAGGCGCTCACGCAGGCGGAGCTCCTGGTCAGTCGCCATTCTTCGAAAGCAACCGCAGCAAGCGGGCGACGTAGGGCTTCACGTCGGGACGTCGCAGCACTGCGTCGACGTGGCCGAGACGATAGTTCGACTCGGAGAGACCGAAGTCGTCCGGGAGCTTCTCGCGCGTGGTCTGCTGCACGACGCGAGGCCCGGCGAACGACATCAGCGCGTGCGGCTCGGCGACGATGACGTCGCCGAGACTGGCGAAGCTCGCGAGGACTCCAGCCGTCGACGGATGCGCCATCACCGTGATCAGCGCGCCCCCTGCGTCCTTGAGGTCCTCCACTGCGCACACGGTCTTCGGCAGCTGCATGAGCGAGAGGATCCCCTCCTGCATGCGCGCGCCGCCCGACGACGTGACGGCGACGAGAGAGACGCCACGCTCGGCCGCGCTGTCGCAGGCGCGCGAGAACTTCTCGCCGACCGCGCTCCCCATCGAGCCGCCCATGAACGCGAAGTCCATGACCGCGAGCTCGCAAGCGCTCCCGTCCACCTGCGCCTGGCCGATCACCATTGCCTCGCCGAGGTTCGTCTTCAACTCGGCCTCTGCGAGTCGCTCCGTGTACGGACGCAGGTCGAAGAACTGGAGCGGGTCCTCGCTCCGGACGTCCGTCGCCTCCTCGACGAACGAGCCTTCGTCCGCCAGCGAGGCGATGCGCGTGCGTGCCTGCATCGGGAAGTGGTGATCGCACTGCGGACAGACCCACAGGGTTGCGTCGAGCTCGTCGTCGCGGTAGTGGGAGTCGCAGCCGGGACACGTGTTCGGATGCTTCTTCCCGGACGGCTCGGGCACGTCGCGGTGCTCGATCGAGACATCGATCCGGGAAGCCATGGATCGATCTTAGACTCCGGCCCGCGAGGCCGAGTCAGACGCCCAGAGCAGCCGCCAGCCGGGCGAGCGGCTCGACGTTCGACGGCTCGAAGGTCAAACCGGTCAGCCCTGCGCCGAGAACGTTCGTTCTGCCGCGGATGTCCGCCAGCATCCCCTCGAGCTCGTCGAGCGAGAGGCCGTCCGGCTCGGGCACGAAGACGGAGAGCTCGGCCGGGTCGAGCACGTCCAGGTCGAGCGCCACGTACGCCGCGTCGACGTCCTGCAAGGCGTCTGCGATGCCCTCGGTCTCGGTGTGCACACGACTGCGGGCGAGGAACTCCCGCTCTGGCGGGTCGAGGCTTCGAGCGCCGACGAGGACCGTGTCCTGCTCGTCCACCGCACCCGAGTCGAGGAGCATCCGGAGCGGCATCCCCCACAGGTTGCCCGAGGGTGACGACTCCGGCGTGTTCAGATCGCCGTGCGCGTCGATCCAGATCAGCGCGATCCGGCCTTCGCGCGCGGCCAGGCCCTCGACGGCACCGACGTGCGAGCAGCAGCAGCCGCCCAAGACGAGCGGCCGTTGCGGCAGGTCCGCGGCGAGCGCGAGCGACTGCTCCTCGAGCGAGTCCGCCTCGACGACGACGGCCTCGGGATAGGGGAGCTCGAGCCATGCTGCCTCCGCCATCGCCTCGCCGCCCTCGCCCCATGCCTGCGGCACGCGCACGAGCCCTGCCGTGTAGGAGCGGCCGCACGAGTGGCACTCGTAGTCCGGCCCGAGCGCGACGGCGGTGAACGTCTTGCACGACGGACACTTGGCGCGCAGCCGGCTCACGTCAGCTCCTTCTCGAAGACCACCTCGTCCGTGACCACGCGCATGCCCGCACGCTCGTAGAGGACAGTCGCCCCGGTGGGGTTCTCGGCGTCGACGCCGAGGCTGACGTGGGGCTCCCCGCGACGTGCGAACTCGAGAAAGGCGTGCTGCAGGAGTGCGAGGCCGATGCCGCGGCGCCGCCAGGGCTTGCGCACGCCGATGCCGCCGATCCAGCCGCCTCCGTGCTGGCGCTCGCACCGGCACACGGCCGCGATCTCCACTCCGTCCCAGGCGACGAACCACAGCGAGAGATCGACATCCTCGCGTTCCAGCCGGAACGCCTTCCACTCGTCGAAAGGCAGCGAATGGAAGTCCCACTCCTCTGCGAACGCCTCGTCGAACGCGGCGTGAAACGCGCGCGCATCCTCGCGGCGAAACGTCGCGACGTTGATCCCAGGGGGCCAGCGCGGCTCCTCGAGCTGCCCGTCGAGCGCGACCCGCATCTGGAGGTAGTGGCGGACCTCCCGATACCCGAGCTCGTCGAAGAGTCTCAGCGCAAGGTCGTTCTCGACGAACGCACCGACCTTCATGCGGGCGAATCCTCGCGCGCGAGCGCGCTGCTCGGTCAGCCCGATCAGCGCTGTCGCGAGCCCACGACCGCGGAACTCGGGAAGCACGGCGGCCCAGCATTCCGACGAGTCGGCGCTGTCGATCGTCGCCGCGAAGGCGGCAGGCGCGCCGCGCTCGGTCTCGACGATCCAGGTTCCGTCGTCGTGATTGCTCAGCTGCCACCACTGACTCGTCTCGCTCACTCCCCACGTCGAATCGCCGCGAACGGCCTGCTCCTCGGCTCTGATGATCCTCGCGACGATGTCGACGTCGCCGTCCACCGGCCGGCGGCTGCGGAAGCCGTCGGGCAGGGTCGCGCTCACAGAGCGGCCCTGCTCAGTCGACGCGCTTCAGGACGACGCACGCGTTGTGCCCGCCGAAGCCAAAGGAGTTCGAGATCGCGACGCGCACGTCGGCGTCTCTCGACTCGTTCGGGACGTAATCGAGATCGCACTCGGGATCCGGTGCCTCCTGGTTGATCGTCGGCGGCAGCTTGCCGTCGCGGATCGCGAGCGTCGTGAACACCGCCTCGATCGCACCGGCCGCGCCGAGGCAGTGCCCGGTCGCGCCCTTCGTCGACGAGATCGGCGTCGCCAGTGCGTTCTCCTCGCCGAGCGCCTTCTTGATCACACGGGTCTCGCTCGCATCGCCCAGCGGCGTGGACGTTCCGTGCGCGTTGATGTAGTCCACCTCGCCCGGATCGATGCTGGCGTCGTGCAGTGCATTCACGAGCGCG
>Ga0187777_10001824_pt1 | contig 13685 bp, 12 predicted proteins | sample 1015_Q2_SP5_10_M_FD_132416 | JGI IMG/M metagenome (GOLD analysis project Ga0187777, IMG submission 132416) | Tropical peat soil microbial communities from peatlands in Department of Meta, Colombia - 1015_Q2_SP5_10_MG | ecosystem: Environmental > Terrestrial > Soil > Wetlands > Peat | place...
CGTCCCAAGGACGTGCGCGACAAGACGTCTGCCGGCCTGCAGGTCATGACGGCGTTCGCGGTTCATCCGAACTACCCGTCGGCCATCGACTATGACGCCATCCCCGGCGCTTGGGCGGCTGGCCTTCAGGCCAGCATTCCCGGCCGCGAGGCTTGGACGGACGTGCCGATCCTCTCCTGGAGCAGAACGGACCGCGAGGTCAGCCTGACCCCCCACTGGGACGGCAACCGCGATCCGGACTACGCCGTTCCGAGGGTCAGGGAGTTGTAGTATTGAGGACTTGCGCCTCTTGGAGTTTGGAGGGCCTTGGGATTTTTCCCTTGGCCCTCCAGTTCCGCTCATCTTGGGCACGAACGCTCGCGATAAAACCGCTAGAGCACAGAGTTTCGTGCCCGTTTTCATATCCGTAAACTGTCAAAAAACTAGGTGGATATTCTAGCCGTAGCCGGGGAAGTAATCTGACTTGATATTGGTCGGGCCGATCCCCAAGCTCAGCAGTGCCTGGCGCACGCTTTTGACGAAGCCGTAAGGGCCGGAGATGTAAAATAACCGCTGCTTGAAGTCCGGCACGGCATTGGCGATGATGTCGGCGCTGATCGGCGCCGTCGAGGTGTCGATGTAGTGCGCGGCCAGACCGAGATTTTTAGCCCCGCTGAATAAGTCCTGGAAAGCGAACTCGGCGGCGCCGTTGGCGCAGTACAGCAGGGTCGCATCGCGCTCATCTTTCTTATCAATCATGTACTTGGCTATGCTCCTGAAAGGCGTGACACCGATGCCGCCGGCCACGAATGCCAATTTTTGCCGCTTGTCGGACGGCAGGACGAACGATCCGCCCAAGTGCGAAGCCAAAATTTTATCTCCTGGCTTGAACTTTGCCAGTGCCTGTTTAAAATGGCTGGCTTTTTGCGGCAAGCGTACAGTAAAAGATAGCAGGTTTTCAGTCGGTGACGAAGACAGGGTCAAATATCGCCGGTTACCGCGGCTGTCGCTATGACGCAGCGGCAGCGTCCACTCCATAAATTGGCCGGGCTTGTAATCGAACGTACCTTGGTGGGAAAAACTGAAGCTATAAAGGCCGGCGGCCTCTTTTTGTACCCTTTCCAGGCGCAGCTCCAGGAGCTTGCCCCGCTCCAGCGCATAAGCTAGCACGTTACCTATCAACAACGATTCCTCGGGGCTGATCCCTAGCCTAGTCCAGCCATAAAAGATGCCCACTAAAACCGAATAAAGAAAATAATTACGAAACTTGTCGGGTGACGTTTGTGGCTCCAGCAGCATCACGTAAGCAAAGAAAAGTATGCCTGTACCGGTGGCAGCCAACCATATGGTGTGTACCGGCGCGGCGCCATCAAATTGCTGGTGCAAGAAAAACCCGTAAACCAGGAAAAATACAATAACCATTAAAAAACGCTTCATCTTGCGCATTATCAATACGCCGCCAACCAACACAAGGGGTACCAGGGCAGAGGTGCCGACCCACCAACTGGCGTATTGGTGGAAAAATATTCCGGCCACCACCGCGCCGAAGGCCGCCGGGTTAAAAACGTGCCGGCGGTTGATGGTCAGAAGATACTTGGAAGCAATGGCCGCAAAGCCGGCGCCAACCAAAACGGCATATCCCTTGCCGGTGGTGGCCGGGCTCATTATCAGGGCTAGAATCAAAGCGGTGATGTAGTCCGATTCAAAATTGCGCGCGATATTTAATACCCGCGAAAAAAGTTCGCCGCTGGCGCGGCAAACAGCTAGCAATAAAATCGCCGACAGGCCGATGGCGTGCCAGCTGAACGGCACGCTTTTTCTGAAGCTGACCACGATAGCCCAAGCCACCAGCACCAGCAGGTAGTAAAGGACCAACTTATAAGAAGTCAGGCCGTCCAGCAGACCGTCCAACGCGTCTAGCGGCTTTTGGTAGAGTTTGGCGAGGAATTTGAACATATCAGGCCATTAAAGCTTAGCAAGCTGAGTTTTAGCTAAGAAACAGCTCAAGTGCAAATCGGGCATTCTTCCTCTTTGCGGGCTTCGGCCATCCAGTGTTTGCCGGCGCTCCACCACGGCTCGTAATCGTGGTAGCCAAGGAAATCGGCCGCGCCGCGCAGAGCCCAGCCCAGCCAACCGTAAAGATGCAGGCCGTGCCACAGCACCGCCGCCCAGCGTGGCCCGACGGGGGTGACGTAAATAGGGGTTTTGGAGCGGTACGGCTTGGGCAGCCGGCCTTCGGCCATGCGCTTAAGGTTAGCGGCCACGAAACGGCCATCATAAAGCGCCGTCTGGGCCATGCCGGAATAAGGTGTATCGGCGTTGTCACCAATCACGTAGACGTCCGGGCTGGCGCTTAAGTAGCGGTCTACCAGCGCTTTGCCGTGGTCGGTAAGGTCAAAGCCGCCGGCTTTCAAAAACGGGTGGTTGGTAACGCCGGCGGTCCAAATTACGGTGTGGCTGGCGATGGAGTGGCCGCTGACCATCAGCGCGTCAGCGGTCTCGGCCTGCACGCTCTGGCCAAGATAAAGCTTCACCCCCTGTTTGCGCAGCTGCCGCTCAATGGCCCGCGAATAGGTCTTTGGCATGCGCTGCACCAACCGCGGCGCGGCTTCTACCAGATCAACGTGCACGGCTCGCTGGCTAATGCCGTGGCGGTGCATGATATGACGCAAATATCCGGGCAGCGCGCCGGCCAGCTCCACACCGGTGGGCCCGCCGCCGATTATCACGTAGTTCAAGTCAGGCTTTTTGTCGTCGGCTAACTGCTGGTGCAAGTGGTTACGCAGCCGACGGGCTTCTTCATTAGTCTTAATGCCAAAAGCGTATTTGTCCAAACCTCTGATGCCGAAAAAATTCGTCACCACACCCAGAGCGATTATCAGAATGTCGTACTTGTAAGATTTGCCGGACGCGCCGCTGACTGTTTTTTGGTCGCGGTCCAGCTTTTTGACCCTGTCGTCAATCAGCCGCACTTCTTTGTCCCTGAAAATTTCGGCCAGCGGGATTGAAGAAGCCTGGCGGCTGCCGCCGGTTGCCGTACGGTACAAAGTTGGGTAATAGCGGAAATCCGGGTGGTCGGAAAGCAGCGCTACGCTGTAGCGCCGATGCCCGGCCAGCTCCAATGCGGCTTTGATACCGCCGAACCCGCCACCCAGAACCAAAACTTTCCGTTTGGTTGATTCCATTTATGCTTATTTTAGCGGCCGGCCGGCAAAAATGCGAACTTTGGTTTGGCCATACCGCCCGGTTTTGTTAACATTACAGGACACGCAATTTATAAAAAGAGGGAGGTCCAACTTGGCGCGAGAAACAAGAGAATTATCAAAACACTCTGATAACAAATGGGTGATATTGGCCCTGCTGGCGATGGCGCAGTTCATGGTGGTGGTTGATGTTACAGTTGTTAACGTCGCCTTGCCGTCAATGGCCCGACTGCTGCATTTTTCCGCCAGTAACTTGCAGTGGGTAATTACCGCTTATACCTTAACCTTTGGCGGTTTCCTGCTTTTGGGTGGCCGCGCGTCTGATCTTTTTGGCCGCCGAAGGATTTTTGTCGGCTCGGTATTTTTCTTTGCGCTGATGTCATTCCTTTGCGGCATGGCCGCCACCGACACCCAGGTGATTATTGCGCGGGCTGCCCAGGGCTTGGCCGGAGCAATCATGTCGCCAGCGGCTCTATCTATCGTGATTAGCGAATTTAAAGAGGGTAAAGAACGCAACACTGCTTTAGGTGTGTGGGCCGGAGTTGCTGCCGGAGGCTCGGCGGTCGGGCTTCTCTTGGGGGGTCTTCTGACTCAATACCTGAGCTGGCGCTGGAACTTCTTTGTTAACGTTCCGATTGGTCTTGGGGTGGTCTATGCTTCTATCAAACTTCTGCCGCACCACCGTGGAGAGGAGCATCACAATGTAAAGTTGGATTTACCAGGCGCCGTATTAGCCACCGGCGGTTTAATGAGTTTGGTATACGGATTGTCAAAGGCGCCGGCTGACGGTTGGCATTCCGCAACAGTGTGGGGTTTCATTGCCACTTCGGTCGTTCTGCTGATTGCATTTGTCTTCAACGAACGACGCACAGACCAGCCCTTGATGCCGCTTAGCATGTTCCGTATCCGTAATGTCTCCGGCGGTAACGCCACGGCGCTGGCCATCGCCTGTACTTTGTTCTCAATGTTCTTTTTCATGACACTCTATGTCCAAACGGTACTCGGTTATGGACCAGCTAAATCCGGCGTGTCATTCTTGCCGGTCACCTTTGTCATTGGCGCAACCTCCGCTTTCGTGTCAAAAATGGTCAACAAGGTTGGCTACAAACCGTTCCTGGTCGCCGGGCCGGTCGTGCTGAGTATCGGACTATATACCATTAGTACCCTGATGAAAGTCGGCGGCAATTACTGGCACAACGTCTTCCCCGGGCTGGTATTGATTGCCCTGGGAATGGGCTTTTCGTTCATTTCCATGACCTTGGCCGCGACCACAGGGATACCCAGGACGCTTTCCGGCATCGCGTCGGGCGTCTTGAACACCAGCCAGCAGGTTGGTGGAGCAATCGGACTAGCTATCTTGTCGGCGGTTTACGCCTCAACGCTTAGAGTTGATACAACCCGCGGAGTAGCCTTGAATTACGCGAAGATTCACGGTTTCCGCGATGGTCTTCATGTAGGAGTTGGACTGGCGGTTACCGCCGCGATTGTAGCTTTCGTGGTCGTACATAACGAAAAATCAAGCTCCCAGCTATCTTCCACTAGCGCCTAGAGCAACTGCTGCACAGGCCAAAAATTTCCAATTGGTGGCCGCGCGGCGCAAAACCTTCTTTGGCGACCGTACTGTCTATCATGGCTTCCAGCATAGAATTAGCGGGCAAGGGGAATGTCTTATTGCAATTGGTGCAGTAAAAGTGGTGGTGGTGGCTGTGGAAGACATCGCTAAGTTCAATCTTATATTTCCAGCCGATGTTCAGCCGGTGGACGATACCCAGGCGTTCAAACAGCTCCACTGTGCGGTAAACGGTGGCACGGTCTACCTTGCCGGCGGCCCGCTGGGCCAGTACCCGCATACTCTGCGGCTCCTGGTCGCGCAGCAGATCAAAAACGGTCTTGCGCGGCTTGGTTAAGCTGGCGCCACTCTTTTTCAGCAATGCCCGGAGATTATCGTACATTTCTAACGCAATTTTAAAGAAATTGCGACAAATTTGCAAATAATAGCAAAACAGAAATAGAATCAACCAAATGATCGTGTTCCTTTTGACTGTGGCGGCTTCGATTGCCGCGCTGGCCGGCGGCTACACGGCATTGCGCAGCCGTAAATGGCTAAATTGGGCATTGGCGCTGACCGCCGGTCTGGTAATTGGCCTGGTGTTTTTTGACTTGATGCCGGAGATTTTTGACATTGCCGTCCGCCAAAACCTCGACACCGCTTGGCCGATGGTGGCGCTGGTTTCCGGCTTCCTGCTATTCCATGTCTTTGAGAAATTCGTGCCCATTCACCAGGCCAGTGAAGAGCAGTATGCCGCGCACCGCCACCCGCGACTGGGCACTGCCCGGGCCGTTGCATTATCTGGCCACAGTTTCATGGACGGTTTGAGTATCGGCGTGGCATTCCAAGTCAGTTCGGCTGTCGGTGCGGCCGTGGCTCTGGCGGTAATCGGCCACCGGTTTGCCGATGGCTTTGATACCACGACTTTCATGGTTTTTCATCACAATAAGTTGGTGCACATCAAAAGATGGCTGGCAGTCGTAGTCCTGATGCCGATCTTTGGCGGCCTGCTAAGCCTGGTATATGATTTCCCGGAAACGGTACTGGCGCTTTATCTTGGTTTTTTTGCCGGCTTTATTCTTTATATCGCCGCCAGCAACATTCTGCCGCAGGCCCACAGCGAGGAATTTTCGCGCAAAAGTATACTGCTGACAGTTTTTGGTACGGTCTTTATGTTTGTCGTCACCCGATTTGTCTAGGTATAATTAGGCTGCGATGATGAAAATAAAAATCGCCTTGCTTGTAGTTGTAGTCGCCGCTGCCGGCTTTTTTGTCTATCGCCACCAAAATACGGCCGAACAAGTAACGCAAAAAGCCGCCGCCACGGCCAAAGCCGCCACGGCCAAGGCCGATGCCGCCAAGGCCGCGGCCGAAGAGTTAGCCAGCCACTGCGCCGGCAATGGTGCGGGACAAGAAGTTATCGTTAGCATCAGCAAACAGCATCTATGGGCCTGTGACAGTACTAAGGTTGCATATGACAGCGCTGTAATCACCGGGATGGAGATGTATCCTTCGGAGCTCACGCCGGTGGGAACTTACAAGATATACGATAAATTAACCGATCAGACACTCACCGGTTCGGATTTTACCGGCCACTGGAGTGATTATGTCTATTACTGGATGCCGTTTTTGCAAAACCAATACGGCACTTACGGCTTCCACGACCTGACACAAACAGTTAATGGCACGACCGTCGGCCGGGCTGACAGCGATTTTGGCAACATCGACATCAATGCGCCGTATACCGCGGCTAAACACGGCAGCCACGGCTGCGTAGAAATGCCGCTAGCCGCCGCCGCCTGGCTCTACAACTGGGCTCCCATCGGCACAACAGTCTCTGTCCAAAGCTAAAAAAGTTCTTTGGCTAAATCTTTAACCTCGGTAATCTTTTCTTTAATATCTTCGATAGACGTTATTTGGTGAATCGATTCAATCTTTCTTACTATATCCTGGGGTAAATCTGTATAAATATGTTTAAGTCCGTGGGAGATTTTATAAGGGGAGTATTTAATCCTGCATAACTCAACAATCGATTCTGCAAAAAAATGGTTGTACATACCCAGTGCTTCTAGAAATTTCCGTCGTCTAATTTCTTTTTCGACCCATAGCTCTCCGAATTCGATCTTTTCTAGCAGAAATCGTTTTCTGGATGCAAGCTCTTTCTCAAGAGCTTCTTTATTAAGGCGTTCCATTTTTATAGTCGAGTCTTTATCGAAAAGCACCTTTATGTTGTGAACTCCTTCAGTAAACCTAAAATTACGGGAATGTGATTGCATATTAATCTCAAGCCTTTCAAAAGGATTTGTGCCAGCAATATGATAAGTCCTGTGTCTCAGTAGCGGATGAGCAATGTTAGCTGCATAATCCACATCGAGTTCGCCAATCTTCCTCAAGAAGCTTTCAATATGCTCATAAACTTCTTCTTCGCGGCCGTCGTCAACGTCGACCCATATGTCCATGTCCGAGAATTCATCATTTGTTCCTTCACCTCTTGAACCCTCCAGCCAGGCCGCATGAACCGCCGTGTGTTGTTTCAAAGAGTTTGTTAATCTAGCCAAGTCTATAGATTCCACACTAAGATTGTACACCGATGACCATAATTCGCTTTAAGGTACAATAAAGATATGATTGTGGCGGTGATTGTTTTGGCGGTTTTACTGGTGGTAATGGTCGGTTTGCTAGTTTGGCAGAACTTGCGACCGAAAAAGCAATCGGATTCAGCGCTGCTGCTTAAGGCCGATATGACCGAACTGACTAAGGCCATGGGCCAGCTGCAGCAAGGTCTTCAAAAACAACTCACTGAGCAATTGGGCACCTCCAACAGACAAATGGCCGCCCAGTTCCAGGCCAGCACCAAAATCATCAAGGATGTTACAGAAAAATTGACCGAGCTGGACCGCACTAACAAAAGTGTCGGCGATGTGGCGGCCGAACTCAAAACCCTGCAAAACGTGCTGCAAAATCCCAAACAGCGCGGCGTACTGGGCGAGTATTATCTTGACCAAATCCTCAAAAATCTACTGCCGCCAGGCACTTACGAACTGCAGTACAAGATGGGCGAGGGCCTGACGGTTGATGCGGTCGTCAAACTTGATGACAAACTGCTGCCAATAGACAGCAAATTCAGTTTGGAAAACTACAACCGCCTGCTGGACGCCAAGCCGGAAGAGCGGCCGGCGTTGGAGCGGGCCTTCAAGGAAGACCTAAAACGCCGCATTGACGAAACCGCCAAATACATCCGGCCAAACAAGGGCACACTGGACCAGGCATTGATGTTCATTCCCAGCGAGGCGATTTATTACGACCTGCTGGCCAATAAAGTCGGCGCCGCCGGCGTGTCCGGCCGCAACTTGATGCAGTACGCCGCCAAAGATAAAAAGGTCACGATTGTCGGGCCAAGCACGCTTTCCGCCATGCTGCAGGTTATCGTCCAGGGCCTGCGCAGCATAGAAATCCAAAAAGACACCGACAAAATCCGCAAAAACATTGAGCAGCTCAGCAAACACCTGGTCGCCCACAACGGCTACATGCAAAAGCTCGGCGCCTCACTCGGCACAACGGTCGGTCATTACAATGCGACTTATAAAGAACTGGGCAAAATTGATAAAGACGTGGTTAAAATCGCCGATACCGAACCGTCCGTCGAGCCAATTCTTATCGATCGGCCGAACCTTGACGACTAAGCTACATTTCCGTTTGGCATAATTCGACCACGTGAGTACATAAACGCGCCAAACTATCATAAACGGGGATTTTGTGTTCCTTAGCGCAACTTTTTATATAGTCTTCATTACCTCCTGTGTAGTCAGGGTCAATACCGATCCCAAGCCTAATTAAATATGCGTAGTCTTTCCAACCAATAGCTCGCCCAAGCTCAATTCTTGAAGTTTGAGCATAGGCTCTGCCCACCGGGTAATCTTTGATTGAATGATCTTGGGCGGCAAACCAAAACATAATAGCTCCGTATCTTCGAGCATGGAGAAGGTACTTCTTTTCCCACAATATCTGATCTTCTTTTGTATGATCCAGGCTGCTCGCTCTTGGGTTAAAAATGTTCACAGTGGCTTCATTTTTTAGTAAATCCTCAAAATGATTTACTGCGTCAGCTTGCCAATTTGGAGCGCCTTGTATCGGTCCGGCTAAAAATATACCTGGACCATCACTGTTCTGAATCTCTGGGGGCCGATGAACTCTAATTGACATAAAATAAGCAAATCATCCCGGCTTAACTTATGCAAGCACTAGGATTTTAAGAGGTCGATGATGAGGGCGGCAGTCCAGGAGAAGTTTTGGGCGCCGGCCGGCTCGGCCGTCAAGGGGTTGAAGTACTCGTAAAAGCCGCTTTTAGCTACTAAGTCCAAGCTCTTTTGGCGCAAAGACGCGGCTTCTTTGCTGAAACCATAATTTTCTAGCCCTTTAATGATCAGCCAGTCGGTGTTTATCCAAGCCGGACCTTGCCAGTAGCGGCAAGGCTCAAAGTAAGGGGAATTTCGCGGCACGCTGGGCACCGGCCAATTGCTGGCGAACCATTTTTTATCTTGCAAAAGTTCCACCAAGCGGGCCGCGCGTTCCTTACTGATACTTCCGGCGTACAGCGGCAGCAGCGTGGCCACAGATGATTCTTCTATCAGTTTATGGCTGACAAAACTGCGGCTGAAATATTGCCCGCTGGATTCATCCCAAAGCTGTTCCAGCGCCGATTCTGTGTTGGCCATGTTTTTTAATAACGCCGGCGGAAGTTCTTGCTTGATATCAGCGGCGATTTTCTTTAAGCAATCGTTGGCTCGGATGAAAATACAGTTGAATGCCAGGTCTTCCAGGCTGAAAAGCGAGCGCGATAAGATAGCCTCGGAATTATAAGCTTTGCGGCGCAGGCGGTGCATCGCCGCCCAGTAAGCAGCGGCTTCGATATTGCTCATGCGCTGGGCGAGTGTGGTGTGCTGGGTGTCGCGGCGGAAGAACTGTATGAGTGATCCAAGCCGGGCCTTCTCGGCGGCGGTTAACCACAGAGGCATATTGTGTTTACGAAGTTCGCTTATCCAGGGCGGGGAATCGTCCAAGCCGCCTTCATAGGGATGAAGTAAAACTATCAAGCCTTCGTGGTGCGGGTCGCGTTCGTTATACAGCCATTCGTGGTAGTGCAGCAGGGCCGGATACATCTGTTGGTACCAGCTGCGGCGTTCCGGCAACTTCAACTTTTGGCCTATCTGCAGCACGGCTTCGGCCAGCATTGGCGGCTGGGTGATGCCGCTGGTGGCGACTTGGCTCGGCGAATACGGGCTGACCCAGCTGCGCCATAGCTCGCGGTCCCGCCGGTATTGTTTGGCGCCAGAAAAAATGATGTTGGGCAGCATGCCATTGCTCCACTGGCCGCGCAGCAGGCTCTTTAGTTCGGTTTGCGCCCGCTCTACGTTCAAATGCCGCAGGCCGATGGCAATAAAACAACTGTCCCATAACCACTGGTGAGGATATAAATTGGCTGCCGGCATAACCCACTTGCCGCGGTCATTGTGCTTTAAGACTTTTTCCGCCTCTTGCAATAGCCTGGTTTGCTCCTCAGCCATAAGCTTAAGTATATAACAAGGGTATAAGGGATAGGGCATAGGGGTTAGTGTTGATATACTAAATAGCGACCATGGAGTACAAGAACTCAGAGATTGCTAAAGCTGCCAAGCAGCTGAAAGATAAGTTAGCCAAGCTTGATGACAAACGGGCGATTCTGCGGGCGCCGGAGCTGGCGGCTTTGTACGAGCGGCTCAAAACTCTGCCAGCCGGCAAGCCGCGCGCCGACTTCGGTAAGCAAGTCAACGCGCTGCGCAATGAACTAGAACAATTAATCCGCGACTCACTACCCACCACCCGCCACCCTCTACCCCCTATTGACGTCACGGCGCCGTTTGATGCCAATGTCAAACCCGAAGACCGGCCGGATCTGCTGCCGGCCAAAAGTGGCAGCATCCACCCGATTAACACAGAACTCAAGATCATTCTAGACATTTTTGGCCGAATGGGTTTTGAAGTGGTTGAATCACGCGAGATAGACGACGATTACCATATGTTCGGCAGCTTGAACTTCCCACCCGGGCACCCGGCGCGCGACGAATACGACACTTTTGTAACCACGGAAGGGCTGATCGCGCCAGCGCACACCAGCATCATGCAAAACCGGGTGCTAAAAACCCGCAAACCGCCCATCCGCGCCGTAATTCCCGGCCGAGTTTTCCGCAATGAAGACTTGGACGCCCGTCACGAACACACTTTTTACCAGCTGGAGGGCGTTTACGTTGATGAAGGCATCAACGCCGGCCACTTGGTTGCCACCATCCAGGCCTGGCTTAGCAATTACTTTGAGCGAGACGTGAACATCAAAATCCAGCCTTTCTACTTCCCATTCACCGAACCCAGTTTTGAATTCGCCGCCAGCTGCCCGTTCTGCGCCGGCAAGGGCTGCAGCGTTTGCAGCCACACCGGCTGGATAGAACTTGGCGGCTGCGGCATGATCCACCCCAACGTCTTGAAAGAAGGCGGCGTGGACGCCAAAAAATACACCGGCTTTGCCTGGGGCTTCGGCATTGAGCGCCTAGTGATGCTCAAATACAACATTGAAGATGTCCGTCTCTTTGAATCCGCCAACCTAAAATTCCTGAGGCAATTCGAATGAAAAATGCGATTCTAATCCACGGCTGGAATACCAAAGAAGAATATTACGACCCAGTTCGTCCAACAGCTAGTAATGATCATTGGTTCCCTTGGCTGACAAAACAACTGGTGCTAAAAGACATCAATACGGTGTCGGTTGAAATGCCAGATGGCTACTACCCCGAATACCATATTTGGAAACGCGAACTGGAGCGTTATGACATATCGAGCAAGACAACGTTAGTAGGCCATAGTTGTGGCGGCGGATTTTTGGTGAGGTGGTTAAGCGAAAACGACGTTAAAGTCGGTAAAGTTATATTAGTTGCCCCCTGGCTTGGGCTAGATACCCAGGGCGAGCCATTTGATAAAAGTTTTTTTGATTTTGAAATCGATCCAAAAATTGCTGAAAAAACGGCCGGTTTGAGCATTCTAATATCTGATGATGACTACAGGGACGTGCTTGAAAGTGTCGAAATATTGCGTAAAAAATTAGACGGGGTGAACATTAAAGAGTTTCACGGCAAGGGACACTTTGTGCTCAGTTCTCTCGGCGGCCCAGAATTTCCTGAACTTCTCGAGGAGATCCTAAAATGAAGGTAAGCTTGAATTGGGTTAAGGAATTTACCTCGGTTGATTTGCCGGTGGATGAGCTGGTGGAAAAAATTGGCGCGCAATTGGGCGCCGTTGAGGAAGTAGAAGAAATCGGCAAAAAATACCAGGGCATTTTGGTGGTCAAAGTCGTCTTGGCGGAAAAACACCCGAATGCCGACAGACTAACCTTTTGTTTAGTAGATGATGGCAAAGCCAACAAAAAGGTCAAACGCAATAAGGATGGCCTAATAGAAATTGTTTGCGGCGCGCCGAATGTAAAGACCGGCCAGCTGGCAGTTTGGATCCCACCTGGAGCGACCGTACCTGCAACGTATGATAAAGAGCCATTTGTTATTGAAGCTCGGGAGATAAGAGGTAAGACCAGCCATGGGATGCTAGCCAGCCTTAAGGAATTGGCATTGGGCGATAGTCACAACGGAATCGTAGTGCTTGACATGGGTAAACCGGGCGACAGCTTTGCCAAGACGCTCTGGCTGGACGACTACATCATTGATATAGAAAATAAAATGTTTACTCACCGGCCGGATTGTTTCGGCATGCTTGGAGTGGCCCGCGAGATAGCCGGTATCCAGCACAAAGCTTTCCAAAGCCCGGACTGGTACCGTGAAAACGCCAGCTTGCCGACCGACGGGCGCAAAAACGTCTTGAAAATAACAGTCAAAAATGACGTTCCGAAACTGGTGCCGCGTTTTTGCGCCGTAGCCATCAAAGACGTCAAGGTGGAACCCAGTCCAGCTTGGATGCAGAGCTTCTTGGCGCGCGTCGGCGTGCGGCCGATTAATAACATCGTTGATATCACTAATTTGGTGATGCTGGAGACCGCCCAGCCGATCCATGCGTACGATTATGACAAGCTCAAGACCGGCGTCCTGGGCGTCCGTTTATCCAAGAAGGGCGAGCAACTTAAGCTGCTGGGTGGCAAAACCATTAAATTGGACGACGGTGCAGTGGTGATAACCGACGGCAAGCAGCCCGTCGGCCTGGGCGGCGTCATGGGCGGCGCCGGCACCGAAGTTGATGAAAACACCAAAAACATCGTCCTGGAAGTAGCAAATTTTGACATGAACCTGACCCGCCGCACGGCTATGACCTATGGCTTATTTACAGACGCAGCCGTCCGCTTCACCAAAGGCCAATCGCCTGATCAGAATATGGCGGTGCTGTGCCGGGCGGTGAATCATGCCCTGCAATTTGCCGGCGGCCGCCAGGCTAGCGCGGTCGTAGACGACTTCGCGAAACAAGAAACAAGAAACAAGAAACAAGAGATTGTTGTTGGTGCAGAATTCGTGAACAGCCGGTTAGGCCTGAATTTGAGCGGCGCCGAAATCAAAAAACTACTGGAGAACGTTGAATTTAAAGTTGAATTGAGCGGTGGCTCGCTCAAAATTACTCCGCCATTCTGGCGCATGGACATTGCCATTCCGGAAGATATCGTTGAAGAAGTCGGCCGCCTTTACGGCTACGATAAACTGCCGGTAGTCCTGCCGCCGCGCGACCTGTCGCCTGTCCAGCCTAACCCGAGAGTGGTTTTCAAAGACCGTTTGCGTGATATTTTAAGTCGTGCTGGCGCCAACGAAGTGCTGACCTACAGCTTTGTGCACGGCAGCTTAATGCAAAAAGTCGGCCAGGACCCGAAGGACGCCTACCGGATCGCCAACGCCCTCAGCCCCGATGTGCAGTATTATCGCCTCAGCCTCACGCCC
>Ga0187777_10001825_pt1 | contig 13685 bp, 10 predicted proteins | sample 1015_Q2_SP5_10_M_FD_132416 | JGI IMG/M metagenome (GOLD analysis project Ga0187777, IMG submission 132416) | Tropical peat soil microbial communities from peatlands in Department of Meta, Colombia - 1015_Q2_SP5_10_MG | ecosystem: Environmental > Terrestrial > Soil > Wetlands > Peat | place...
GCCATAGCGGCGGACCATCTCGTCGGGCGAGACCACGTTGCCCAAACTCTTGGACATCTTCGCGCCCTCTTTGATCACCATGCCTTGGGTGAAGAGGCGCTCGGTGGGTTCGTCATTTTTCACCAGGCCCATGTCACGCATGAACTTGGTCCAGAAGCGCGAATAAATAAGGTGAAGAATGGCATGCTCGACGCCGCCGATGTACTGATCGATCGGGAACCAATAGTCGACGACCTCCGAATCAAACGGCGCCTTATCGTTTCGCGCGTCCGTGTAGCGATAGAAATACCAGGAGGAGTCCACGAAGGTGTCCATGGTGTCGGTTTCCCGGCGTGCCGGGCCTCCACACTTTGGGCAAGTTACGTTGGCGAATTCCGGAACCCGGGTGAGTGGAGACCCACCGGTCAATGTAATCTCGACCTTTTCCGGCAAAATCACCGGCAAATCCTTTTCAGGAACCGGAACGATGCCATCCTTCTCGCAGTAGAGGATCGGGATAGGCGTTCCCCAATAGCGCTGGCGTGAGATGCCCCAGTCTTTCAAACGGTAGGTCACCGCCGCTTTGCCGAAGCCGTGCTCTTCAGCGTACGCTGACATTTTTTCGATAGCTGCTTCGCAATCGATCCCGCTAAACGCACCTGAATTCACGAGCGTTCCTTTCATCGAAACGAAAGGAAGCGGCGGCTCCGTCATGGTCTCTTCCGGGTCGTCGGACCGCGGGACGATAACCAGGCGGATCTTTATTTTGTACTTTCTGGCGAATTCATAATCGCGGTCATCATGCGCCGGAACGCTCATGATCGCACCGGTGCCATAGTCCATCAGGATGTAATTAGCGATCCAGATGGGAATCTTCTCCTGATTGTAGGGATTGATGGCATAGTGTCCGGTATTTGCACCGTGTTTCTCGATCTCGCCGATGTCTCCCGCCTCTTTGGCCTTGCGCTGCTCAGAAAGGAGGCGCTCAACTTCGGCGCGCAGCAAATCATTATGTTCAGTGAGAGTTCTTACGAGCGGATGCTCGGGCGCCAACTGAATCGAGGTCGCACCGTAGATCGTGTCAACACGAGTGGTGAAGACAGTAACTATAGCAGCCCCTGGCATGTCAATTTTGAAGTCGACGAGCGTGCCCTCGCTGCGGCCGATCCAGTTGCGCTGCATGGTACGCACTTTGTCCGGCCAGTCTTCGAGCTTGTCGAGGTCGCGCAGCAACTCTTCGGTGTACTTGGTGATTCGCAAGAACCACTGCTCCAGCTCTCGTTGTTCGACGGGAGTGTCCTCATGCCGCCAGCAACAACCGTCTACTACTTGCTCATTGGCTAGAACTGTTGCACATTTCGGACACCAGTTGACCTTGCTTTTCTTGCGATAGGCCATGCCCTTTTCATAGAGCTTGAGAAAAAACCACTGGTTCCAGCGATAGTATTCGGGAAAACAGGTTGTCACCTCTCGCGACCAGTCATAACCGAACCCGAGACGCCGCATTTGTCGCTTCATGTTTTCGATGTTGTGCAGCGTCCACTCGCGGGGCGGAGTGTTGGCCGAGATTGCGGCATTCTCGGCCGGAAGGCCAAACGAATCCCATCCCATGGGATGAAGCACGTTGTATCCGTTCATCCACATGTAGCGGGCGAGGGCATCGCCGATGGCGTAGTTGCGCACATGTCCCATGTGCAACACGCCGGACGGATAAGGCAGCATTTCCAGGACGTAATACTTCTGCTTGGTCGAGCTCTGCTCGGCGGCGTAGAGAGATCCGTCACTCTGCCAGCGCTCGAACCATTTCGTCTCAATCCGCTGGGCATCATAGCGGTCATCGGCAGGCGCATTACGGCTGCGACTTTCCTGACCTATCGATGTGGTTTCTTCCGACGCCATAAGGTGTCACGGGATGAGAGTTGATTTTACAACGACCGACGCTTTGCGCGGTTCCCTTGATGCCAAAATGTGGCTAACGATACTTTGCTCCTTTGCAGAGGACTACGATTCGAGGCGGCTGCTCCTGCGCATATTCCTCGCTAAAATAGCGTAGTGCGGCGTTTGATTGTCAATGCGGACGATTTTGGCCTGACCCCGGGAGTCAATCGGGCGATCATCGAGGCGCACACCGAGGGGGTAGTGACATCGGCTACTCTGATGGCGAACGCTTCTGGCTTCGATAATGCCGTCCAGCTGGCAGGATCGACGCCATCGCTGAGCATCGGGTGCCATATTCTACTGGTGGACGGGGCACCAGTTTCAGGACCGCAGCAAATTCCCACCCTCACGGCAGGAACAGACTGTCAGCTCGAAAGCAGCATCAGCAGGTTTGCAGTTCGGGCGATTGGCGGAAGGATCAATCCGGTCGATGTCGAGACCGAAGCCGTCCGCCAGATTCGCAAGCTGCAGGCCGCAGGTATTCAGATCTCTCACCTCGACACACATAAACACACTCACATCTTTCCGCAAATCCTCCCTCCATTGCTGCGTGCAGCGAAGACTTGTGGAGTGTGTGCGATTCGAAACCCGTTTGGGCGGATCGCCTTCTCGGGAGTGGTCACACGGCCGAAGCTATGGAAGCGCTACGGCGAGCTTATGCTGCTAAATCCCTTCGCCCGGAGTTTTCTACGCTCTGTGCGGGCAGAAGGAATGATTACACCGGACGGCAGTCTCGGGGTCGCCGCAACCGGCGAAGTTGACGAACGACTGTTTCGGCAAATCGTCGAAAACCTGCCTGAAGGGACGTGGGAATTCGTCACGCACCCGGGGTATAACGATTCCGATCTGGATCGGGTCGCCACGCGCCTGCGGGCCTCTCGCGAAACCGAACTGGAGATTCTCACCTCGCCGGCAGTCCGCGAAGATCTGGAGCGAAGCCGAATCGAATTGATTTCTTACCGCGCACTGGCGTAAAAACTTCGACCCGACGTGCCGAGCCTTTCGTCACCTATTCCAATTTACGTTAGTAACCGCTTAGAGTGACTTGCCGCAGGTATGATGGTTGCATCGCCAGGCATCAACGCTGCCCGGCTCCCTACACTTATGGATGACAGACCCGAAGACCGTGTAGACGCGCAGATCATCGTGCGAGTATGGGGAATGGATGCGGACGGCCGCCCATTCTTCCAGAACGTCAATGCCGGCAACATCAGCAGCGAAGGCGCCTTGCTCTCGGGCGTACGCCATCGCTTGAAGGTTGGCGACACGATCGGTATTCAGCACAACGATCAGAAGGCACGCTTCAAGGTCGTGTGGGTAAAAGACGCGGCCAAGCCCCGCATGGTCGATGCTGGGGTGCAGATTCTCCCCAGCCAGCGAAGCCCCTGGGTTGATCTTGCTAAAGCGGGAGAACACCCGGTGGCGCAAGGGAAAGACAAGAGGCGGTTCCAGCGGCATAAGGTGCTGTTTCCGATCGAGATCAGCTTTGACGACACTCGCCGTACCCACCTCCAGACCAACGCCACCGATATTGGTGGCCGCGGTTGCTACGTTGAGACCCTGCTTCCGCTCCAGCTCGGAACGAAAGTGAATATCAAGTTCTGGGTTGAATCCGAAAATGTCCAGACCAGCGGAATCGTGCGCACCAGCGATCCCGGGGTGGGCATGGGCATCGAGTTCATGGCGCTGGATAATGTCGTCCAGGAATGGCTCCAGGCTTATCTCGACAAGCTGGACGACACTGTGGGCGGCAAGGCCAAAGGCGCCGGCGGCGGGAAGTAGAGCCCTGAGCACACAACACTCTTCTATCATCAGCGCGTTGCACAAATCTGAATCCCACTGAAAGCCCCGCCATCGAATCAAAGAACCACGCCCTTGGCGTGCGAAACCCTGCATGAGAATCGGGATCACGTGTTACCCGACTTACGGCGGCAGCGGCGTCGTCGCGACGGAGCTTGGTCTGGAACTGGCCCACCGCGGCCACGAAGTTCATTTCATCTCCTATGCCCAGCCCATTCGGCTTACTGAGCTGAATCCAGACATTCACTATCATGAGGTCGACGTTTCGCGGTATCCGCTGTTTGATTACCCTCCTTATGATCTGGCTCTGGCGACACGAATGGCTGAGGTGTCTGAGATTTACGGGCTCGATCTTCTGCACGTTCATTACGCGATTCCGCATTCCGTCAGTGCGCTGTTAGCTCGTCAGATGCTGGCAGCGAAGCCGAAGGGTCAACGGCTACCTTTCGTGACAACCCTTCACGGCACCGATATCACCCTGGTGGGATTGGACCGATCATACCTGCCGATCACTCGTTTTTCGATTGAGCAGAGCGACGGCGTCACGGCGGTCTCCAGGTATCTGCAGGAACGCACCCGGCGCGAGTTTGACGTCCGCAACCATATTCAGGTGATTTATAACTTCGTAAACTGCGATGTTTACAGCCGCAGCGCAGCCTCTGCGGAACAGCGCAACGAATATGCGCGTGAGGATGAGCGCATCCTGGTGCATCTCTCCAATTTCCGGCCAGTGAAGCGGGTAACGGATACGATCGAGATTTTTGAGCGCGTGCGCAAAAAAGTTCCTTCCAAACTGCTGCTGATTGGTGACGGGCCCGACCGCTCGCAGGCGGAGTGGCTCGCGGTGCAGAAGGGTATTCATAATGACGTACTGTTTCTTGGCAAACAGGACCAGGTAACCGAAAAGCTGGCCATCTCAGATATTCTGCTCATGCCGAGCGAACTGGAATCGTTCGGACTGGCGGCGCTGGAAGGCATGGCTTGCGAGGTTGTGCCCATTGCTACCCGCGTTGGTGGAGTCCCTGAGGTCATCGAGCACGGAAAAAGCGGTTATCTGGCGGAGGTGGGGGATGTCGAGACTATGGCTCGCTACGCGATCGAACTGCTGACGGATGAAAGCCGCTTACGAGCCATGGGGAAGGCGAGCCGGACAGCGGCACAGTCAAAATTCTGCGCGTCCAACATAATTCCACAATACGAAAACTTTTACCGCCGCACACTGGAACGCTCTTCGTAGACCGCGGCCGGAACAGCGCTTTCGCTCTGCAACAGAGGAAGTCGCAAACGAATAATGGTTCCCTTGCCCTGGTGACTATCAATGGTCATGCGGGCAGTGTCGCCATACAGCACCTTCAGCCTTTCGGCGACGTTCGCCAGACCAATGCCGGTTCCCCCGAAGCCGCTAGGCTTTTCCAAGAGGTTGGCCGCACCCATACCTACGCCATTGTCTTCCACTTCGACAATCAGCTTTGAATCAGTTAGGCGGCTGCGAATAAAAATTGTCCCCTCGTCAATCTTGGAAGCAAGCCCGTGTTTGATGCTGTTCTCAATCAAAGGCTGCAGCAGCATGCTGGGCATCATTACGTCCAGAGAGGCTGGGTCCAGTTCTTTTATGATTCGCAGTTTGTCGCGCCCGAAGCGCACCACCTCAATATCGAGATAATTGTCGATAAATTCCAGCTCTTCCCGCAGCGGGATGAATGCGTCGCCGCTGTTCAATAGCCTGCGAAGAATGGTAGCTAGCTTGATAATCAGTTCCCGCGCGGTATCGGGATCGAATCGGACCAGCGACGAAACCGAATTCAGCGTATTGAAGAGGAAATGGGGATTGATCTGATTTTGTAGCGCCTCCATGCGGGCGTTGAGCAGCAGCTTCTCTTGTTCTTCGAGCTTGATTTGGATGCGCACACTGTTCCAGATTTTTAACGCGACGCCGATCACAATGATCGATGTGGCGTAAATCAGGGCCTCTACCCATAGCTTGGGACTTTCCAGGCTGAAGGTTGCATGCGGCAGAAAACGGGCAATCTCAGTGTGCATGAAACGCAGGGCGATAATGGTGAAGAAGAACATCACCTGCCAATCGAACCGGCGAGGCGCAGGCAGGTTGCGCCGGATCATGCGGTAAATGCTTAGATCAATAAACGGCGAGAACGACCAGATGTCCTCCTGGTCCGGAGTCAAGTTTCGAAGTTGTCCTGCAACAAGCCCGCAAATTACTGTGAACGGCAGGGTCGCCCACTCGCCGTAAAGCAACGCGGGCAAACTAACCACAGCGCCGCCGACAGCCCCCGTCAAACGACCGCCGATGACCCCGAGGAGAATCGCAGTTTCGAAGGAAAGATCGCCGGCCAGGAAGCTTCGTGCGCTCAGTCGAAACCAGGTGCCAAAGGCCAGCGGCCCGGCAATCCATAGCACAAGAAAGAACTTTTGTTTCAGCGAACGCTCATCACGAAACAGCAAATTCTTGAATTCAACCGACCGCACGAGCGTGCTTGCGACGGCCGCAGCCACGCCCAGCTTAATGAGGAGATTGATCAGGATTAAACGCTGTTCCATGACGCCCGCTGACAGAAATGTAGCACGAACTGGGGGAACTTGACGGAAAGCCTAGGCACCCAGCTTGGAGGCAAGGGCGGTGAGTACGGCCTCAAGAGGCTCGAGTTTTTCGGGGCCACCTTGGGCCATGTCTTTGCTACCTCCGCCGCGTCCACCCAGCTCTGCCAAAGCTTCCTTCATCAGGGCACCCATGTCGAACGGCTGGCCGGTTGATTGAGCGAATACCAGAGCTGGCTGGCCGGATGTGCTGGCGAGAAGAGCAACTGACGGTTGGTCCCGACGTGTGAGTTTCTGTGCGAGCACTTTGATGAACGCCAGATCCCGATCCTTGAAAATGCGCATGACAAATGTCGAACCACTATGCTCTGGGGCTTCCGCTATCAATCTGGCGGCATACAGTTCAGCCAGTTCTTGCAGCGTTTGTTCATTGGACTTGCGAGAACTACGAGCCTCTTCCTGAAACTTCCGGATCTGCTGCGGCAGGTCCCAGATGTGACTGGAGCACAGGGCTGCGGCCTCGGCCAGGGTCGCGTAATCACGCCTGGCAGTTGCGACCCCGCGCTTGCCGCAGACGAATTCCACTCGCCATCCCTGGCGAATCTTTTCGATTTTTCGCAGCAGGATGCAGCCGATCTGGCCGGTGCTTGCAACGTGAGTGCCGCCGCAAGCGGTGAGATCAAAATCGTGGATGTCAATCAGGCGCAGTTTGTCGCGCTCTACAGGAGGAATCTTGCGCAACCCGAGTCTTTGCGCTTCCTCTTGAGTAACGAAGCGAATGCCCACCGGACGGTCTTGCACAATGACGTCGTTGGCCAGCTTCTCGGCGGCTTCAACCTGAGCAGTCGTTAGGGTCTTTGTGTCCAGATCAATGGAACAGGCCTCGGCTCCCATGTGGAACGAGACTGTTGGCATATTGAAGAGGCGTATGAATGCCGCCGAGAGCACGTGTTGCCCCGAGTGCTGCTGCATGTGATCGCGACGCCGATCCACGTCGATCTGGCCGTGGACGTGAGTCCCTTTCTGCAGCTCGACGGGTCCTTCGATTACATGCAGAATCGTGCCATCTTCTTTTTCAGTGACTTCAGTGACCGGGAGCTTATCCTTCCCTGCCAGAATGAGGCCAGTATCGAAAACCTGGCCGCCGCTGGTGGGATAAAAGGCAGTCTGATCAAGGATCAAAGCGGTGCGCGAATCGATTGTGGAGATGTCGACGACTCTCGCGTCAAATTCATGGAGAAACGAATCGTGATAGTAGAGATGTTCGGTCATGAGAAACGCATAGATCCTTCGAGGCGGAAAGCCTATCAGGATGACAGTTGGAGAAATGGACTGTGGCCTTAGTACGGGCCAATTATGCCGCCGATCTGGCGCGAAGCGGGCCGCGGTTGCGACCGCAGCTTGTGTTTCTCGATCACGTCCAGATACTTGAGCCCTGAACCCGTATTGAACAACACCACGGTGTCATCCGGGCCAAAGAATTCGTTAGCTCGCAATTTGCGATACGCCGCCAAGGACGCAGCTCCCTCGGGCGCAGCAAAGATTCCCTCGACCTTGGCCCATTGCCGCAAGGCATCCATGATTTCTTCATCACTCACCGCGACGGCAAGTCCGCCGCTTTTTTTCAGAATGTCGAGAATCAGGTAGTCGCCGTAAGGTTTGGGGACGCGAAGACCAGCGGCTAGCGTATCCGGATCAGGCCAGGAGTCGACCGTACTTTTGCCTTCGTCCCACGCTTTCACGATAGGAGCACATCCGGCACTTTGCACAGAAACCATCTGCGGGCGCTCGGGCCCAATCCAGCCCAGTTGCTGCATTTCGTCGAACGCTTTCCACATGCCGATCAGACCAACGCCGCCGCCTGTGGGGTAAATGATGGCGTGGGGCAAACGCCATCCAAGCTGTTCAGCGACTTCGTAGCCCATTGTCTTCTTGCCTTCAACGCGGAAGGGCTCTTTTAGCGTGGAAACATCAAACCAGCCCTCTTTGTCCTTCTTCTCGGCAACAATCCGCGCACAGTCCCTGATCAGGCCATCGATGAGTGTGACGCAGGCACCGTAGCTCTCACACTCGACCCGATTGGCCAGAGGCACGTCCTTGGGCATGAAGATGTGCGCTTCGATCGCAGCCGCGGCACAATACGCGGCCAGCGCACTGGCCGCATTTCCGGCAGACGGTGCGGCCAATTTCTTTAGACCAAAAGCTTTCGCCATTGTGACCGCGGCGGACATGCCGCGAGCTTTGAACGATCCCGTTGGGTTTAGACCTTCATCTTTTATGTGTACGTTGGAGAAGTCGCGGCTGGGCAACATAGGCGTGAATCCCTCGCCCAGCGAAACCGGTTCGGCTTCGGGCAACACTTCGGCGTAACGCCACATAGAGGGAGTCCGTCCAAACAATGATGCCGCCTTGAAAGTCTTCTTCAGTGCAGTGAGATCGTAGCGGACGTAGAAGACCGCATCGTCTTCAGGGCAAACCGTTCGCGGCTCATCGGCACTAATTTGCGTTCCGCACTTCGTGCACTCGAGATAGGCAATTCGGGCCAAGACGGGAGTTTAACACCGGAAGTGGGCGACGAATGCGCAGTATTTGATCTTTCAAAGATGCGACAAAACGGCGAGATTAGTGAGCGTCTGGACCGTGGAGCACAATCTCCGAATTTGCGAAGGCTCGACTGCCCAACTCGACCTCAGGCGTGGATAAAGAGTGTCGCGTTGATTGCGTCGGACACTCTTGGGCAGGTCACTTCTTAGGAAACTTGGCGTCGAGATCCAGATTCAGTTCCAGCACGTTGACCCGAGGTTCACCCAAAAACCCGAGCTGGCGTTCGGTGGTGTGCTGCTGAACGATTTGATGGAGCCGCTCCTGGGACACTCCTCGCTCCTTTGCCACACGTGCAATCTGAAATTCGGCCGCAGCCGGTGTGATATCGGGATCAAGACCCGAGGCCGAAGTAGTTACTAAATCGATGGGCACGAGTTCGCCGGGATGTTCAAGCTGATAAGTGGCGACATCGCCTTTTACGCGATCAATCAGGAGGTGATTCGTGGGACCGAGCTGTGAGCCGTTGGAGTTCGCTGCATCGTAGCCGGGTCCGGCATTCGATGGCCGGGAATGAAAATAGTTCGGTCCGGTGAATCCCTGCCCGATGATTCGTGAGCCAACTACCTGGCCGTTCTTAGCGATCAATTGCCCATTGGCCTTGTCTTTGAAGAACAGTTGGGCCAGGCCAGTGACAACGAGCGGGTATATGATTCCCAACAAAACTGTCGTTACAACCGTCATCAGCACCGATATCAACAAGTTTTTCTTCATCGCAAACCCTCTTTACTCAAGTCGCGCCCGTGACCCTCGCTGCTCATGCCATCCTCACCGCTGTGATGATCATGTCGATCAGCTTAATGCCTACGAATGGAACGATGATTCCGCCGAAACCATAAATCCAGAGATTACGCCGCAGAAGAGCCTCGGCTCCCATGGGCCGATATTTCACACCTCGCAGCGCCAGCGGAATCAACGCGATGATGATCAGCGCGTTAAAAATGACTGCCGACAAAACAGCCGATTGCGGCGTCTTCAGGTGCATGATGTTCAACGTGTTGAGCACGGGGAACGTACCGGCAAACATGGCAGGAATAATGGCAAAATATTTGGCCACATCGTTGGCGATGGAAAACGTGGTCAGCGCGCCGCGGGTCATGAGCAGCTGCTTGCCGATTTCCACGACCTCGATCAGCTTGGTTGGATTGGAATCCAGGTCCACCATATTGCCCGCTTCCTTTGCGGCTTGCGTCCCGGTATTCATGGCGACTCCGACGTCCGCCTGGGCGAGAGCGGGAGCGTCATTGGTGCCATCACCGGTCATCGCAACCAACTTGCCTTCCTTCTGTTCCTTGCGAATCAAATCCATTTTTTCTTTCGGAGTAGCTTCAGCAAGGAAGTCATCTACGCCAGCTTCCCGGGCAATCGCGGCCGCAGTGAGAGGATTGTCTCCAGTAATCATCACGGTCTTGATTCCCATGGCGCGGAGTTGATCGAATCGGTCGCGAATTCCACCCTTGACAATGTCCTTGAGGTAAATGACACCGATAGCCTGCTGATTGTCGGCGACGACGAGCGGAGTTCCGCCCGTGCGAGCAATTTTGTCCACGGTTGCCTGGATCTCTTTGGGCAGGACAGTGCCATGCTGGCTGAGATAGTTTGCAATCGCATCGGCAGCGCCTTTGCGAATCTCACGTCCCTCGAGGTTCACGCCCGACATGCGCGTCTGAGCGCTAAAAGGGATGAATTGCGCTTCCTGTGAACCCAGTTCCCTGCCCCGCAATCCATACCGAGTTTTGGCCAAAACGACGATGGAGCGGCCCTCGGGAGTTTCATCGGCGAGCGAGGAAAGCTGCGCCGCATCTGCCATCTGCGCTTCAGTGATTCCCGGTGCAGGAACAAACTCAGCCGCCTGGCGGTTGCCGAGTGTAATGGTTCCGGTTTTATCGAGTAAAAGTGTATTCACATCTCCAGCTGCTTCCACCGCACGTCCGGACATTGCCAGCACATTGTGCTGAACCAAACGATCCATTCCCGCGATGCCAATTGCAGACAACAATCCGCCAATTGTGGTTGGAATCAGACAGACGAGCAGTGAAACCAGCACAAAAACCGTCTGCGGCGATCCCGAATAAATCGCAAAGGGCTGAAGGGTCACAACCGCAAGCAGGAAGATAATCGTCAACCCGGCAAGCAGAATATTGAGCGCAATCTCATTTGGCGTTTTTTGGCGCTCCGCGCCTTCTACCAGGGCGATCATGCGATCGAGGAACGTCTCGCCTGGATTGGACGTGATCCTGATCTTTAGCCAGTCCGATAATACGCGCGTGCCGCCGGTTACCGCAGAGCGGTCGCCGCCTGCTTCGCGAATGACGGGAGCAGATTCACCGGTAATTGCGGACTCATCCACGGAGGCTACGCCCTCGAGAATTTCACCGTCGCTGGGAATGAACTCACAGGCGGAGACCATTACTTGATCGCCGGCCCGCAGCTTGGAGCTGGGAACTTGTTCCGTTTTCCCGTTTGGAAGGAGCCGGTTGGCAACTGTTTCCGCACGGGCCTTACGCAACGTTTCGGCCTGAGCCTTGCCACGCCCCTCGGCCATAGCTTCGGCAAAGTTGGCGAACAGCACGGTGAACCATAGCCACAACGTGATCTGGAGGTTGAAATAGAAGGCGGAGCCACGCTTGAACAGCAGAACGGTCGTGATCACGCTGCCAATCTCGACGACGAACATCACGGGATTGCCCATCATGGTTCGGGGATTCAGCTTTACGAACGCATCCCACACAGCACGCCGTACGATTTTCCATTCCCAGATGGCTTTTTTTCTGGTGGGTTTCATCGGCGAATGTCCAAGGCGAATTTGTTTCACTTCTAGAACGGGTGGTGCTTGGGTCGTCATGGCCATAAAGAGTTCCTTAAAATACTTTGCCCGCGCCCAAGAGCAGATTCTCAAGGATCGGGCCGAGACTGAGTGCCGGGAAAAACGTGAGAGCGCCAACGATCAGGATCACCCCAATCAGAAGGACGCTAAAAAGTGGTGTAGTCACTGGGAACGTGCCGAGAGAAGGCGGAACGTATTTCTTCTGCGCGAGGTTCCCGGCAATTGCCAGCATGGGAATGATCATGAAGAACCGGCCAAGCAACATGTCGAATCCTATAGCGGTGTCATACCAGGGCGTGTTCACGGTCAGACCACCGAACGCGGATCCGTTGTTTGCCGCCCCGGAGACAAAGGCATACAGGATCTGGCTGAACCCATGGGGACCAGGATTGCTGATACTCGCGCTCCCGAAGCCACTTACGGTGGAAATCCCCGTGAGGACCAGAATGACTAACGGAAAGACCAGCACGACGAGCATTGCCATCTTGACGTCGTAAGCTTCGATTTTCTTACCCAGATATTCCGGCGTGCGCCCGACCATGAGGCCTGCAATGAAGACTGCGAGCACGATATAGATCAACATGCCGTACATGCCGGCGCCCACGCCGCCAAAGATGACCTCGCTGAGCATCATGTTGACCAGAGGCACCATGCCGCCGAGAGGCATATACGAATCGTGCCAACCGTTGATCGCGCCGCAGCTGGCGTCCGTGGTTACGGTCGCAAACAACGCGGAGTTGGCGATGCCGAAGCGGACTTCTTTGCCTTCCATGTTGCCGCCAGACTGCAAGGCGGTCACTTGTTGATTGGTTCCGGCGAGCACCGGGTTGCCGCGAGCTTCTGCCCAATAGGCGACAGTTACGCCCGCGAAAAACAGGACCGCCATAGCCGCCCACACCGCCCATCCGTGAGCTTGCGACCCGGTCATTCGTCCCAACGTGTAGGTCAGGCCAGCCGACACCGCGAAGATTGAAAACAGTTCCAAGAGATTGCTGAAGGGAGTGGGATTCTCAAACGGATGAGAGCTGTTGGCGTTGAAGAAGCCTCCACCGTTTGTGCCCCACTCTTTGATAATCTCCTGCGACGCGACAGGGCCCTGAGCGATGGTCTGGGTGGTCACGGTTTCCATCACTGGTTTCCCGTTTGCGTCGACTACAGGTTTGCCGTCGGAGCCGGTTTTTTGAACTTGCGTAGGTTCGACCAGTTTCGCTGTGTCGTATGGCTTGAGGTTCTGAACTACCCCCTGCGAAACTAGAATGAGCGCGCCGACGACGCAGAACGGCAGCAGGACCCACAGCGAGCTACGGACCAGGTCGACCCAGAAATTCCCGATGGTCTGCATCTGCCGGCGGGCAATGCCACGGATGAAGGCAATCGCCAACGAAATTCCCAGGGCCGCCGACATGAAATTGTGATATGCCAGCCCAGCCATTTGAGTGAAGTAGCTCATCGTCGTCTCACCCGAATACGCCTGCCAATTTGTATTCGTGGTAAACGAGGCAGCCGTATTGAATGCGAGGTGAGCAGGAGTGACGGCGCCGAACTTCTGCGGATTAAACGGCAGATAGCCCTGCAGGCGCTGCATCACGTACAGCACGAGCATCGAAACCAGGCTGAACAAGAGCATGCACGCGGCGTACTCCGTCCAGCGCATCTCATGATTCTCGTCGACGCCGGTGAGCCGATACACCACCTGCTCAATCGGCCTAAGTACCGGATCCATGAAGGTCTTCTTGCGGCTAAAGACGCGAGCCATGAAAATGCCCAACGGCTTGGTGACCAGGAAGATCAGCAGGAGAAAAAACAGGATTTGAAACCAGCCATTGATGGTCATATCAAAACTTCTCCGGTCGCAATAGGGCGTAGATTAGATAGACCATCGTCAGCGCACTCACTGCGAGCATGATGATCGACTCCAGAGTCATAGCGATTTCCCCCCTCACTTCACCCGCTCACAAAAGTGCACATAGGCAATGGATAAAGC
>Ga0187777_10001827_pt1 | contig 13684 bp, 14 predicted proteins | sample 1015_Q2_SP5_10_M_FD_132416 | JGI IMG/M metagenome (GOLD analysis project Ga0187777, IMG submission 132416) | Tropical peat soil microbial communities from peatlands in Department of Meta, Colombia - 1015_Q2_SP5_10_MG | ecosystem: Environmental > Terrestrial > Soil > Wetlands > Peat | place...
CGACTTCGTCGGCTCCTGGGGTCCGCTGATTGCAGGCCACGCGCATCCGCAGGTGCTCTCCGCAGTGGCCGAAGCGCTCGCGCGCGGCACCACCTTCGGCGCTCCGTGCGCCGCCGAGGTCGATCTCGCCGAGCGTGTGGTGGCGGCCTATCCGGCCGCCGAACAGGTACGGTTCGTGTCCTCCGGGACCGAGGCCGTCATGAGCGCGATCCGCGTGGCGCGTGCCTTCACCGGACGCGATCTCATCGTGAAGTTTGCCGGCTGCTATCACGGGCACGCCGATCACCTGCTGGTCGCGGCGGGCTCGGGACTCGCAACCTTTGGCCGCCCCTCCTCGGCCGGCGTGCCCGAGGCCTTCACCGCCGCAACCCGCGTGCTGCCACTCGATGACGAGGCTGCGCTCGAGAAGCTTTTTGCGCTCGAAGGAGTGCGCATCGCCGCGGTCATCATCGAGCCCGTGCCGGCAAATCACGGGCTTCTGCCGCAACGGCGCGAGTTCCTGCGGCAGCTCCGGCAGCTGACGCGCAAGCACGGGTCACTCCTCATTTTCGATGAGGTGATCAGCGGGTTTCGCCTGGCGCGCGGGGGTGCTGCGGAGCGTTTCTCGATCGCCCCGGATCTTGCGACCTTCGGCAAGGTGATTGGCGGCGGGATGCCGGTCGGTGCCTTCGGTGGCGCCCGTGCGATCATGGCGCGCCTTGCACCCGACGGCGACACCTACCAGGCCGGCACGCTCTCCGGGAATCCGGTCGCGATGGCGGCGGGCCTCGCGACGCTCGATCTGCTCGCGCGCGAGTCGGGCTGGCAGCGACTTGAAGCGCGCGGTGAGGAGCTCGAGCGGCTGTTGCAACCGGCGCTCTCGCATGCGCCCTTTCCGGTTACGCTGGTGCGTGTCGGTTCGCTTTTTTGGCTGTCACTGCATGCGGCGGGGGCGCCGCGCACGGCGGCGGCCCTGAGCGCCAAGGAGACGGCGCGCTTTGCCGCGCTCTTCCACGCCATGCTCGATCGCGGGGTGTACCTGCCGCCCTCGGCGTACGAAGCCTGCTTCCTCTCGCTCGACCACACGAGCGCCGATCTCGCGCGGTTCGCGCAGGCGCTGCGCGAGGCGTTACAGTCCATCGCATGAAGGCGACCCGCGTCTTCCAGCTGACCGCGCTCGCGCTGGTGCTGGTGTCGCTCGTGCAGGTCGGCTGGTGGCTCTTCGATCAGCGCGCCTACACGATCGAAAAGGTGGACGCCGCGCGGCGCGCCTACAACGAGCAGGCCGCGGCCGCGCAGGCGCTGCTCGATTCGGGCACGAGCGCTGCGCAGGTCGAGGCCCTTCTCCCCGCGATCGTGGTGCGCGAGGGCCACGCGGCGCTCGTCCCCGAGATCGAGACGCGCCTTCGGACCGAGGAGCGCCGCCGCATCAACCAGTATGCCTGGGAGGGGGCGTTCTTCCTCTTCGCGCTCGCGCTCTGCATCGCGGTGATCGCCGGCGCGCTGCGCGCCGAGAGGCGCGTGCGCGAGGAGCAGGAGAGCTTCCTCGCGCTCGTCTCGCACCAATTCAAGACGCCGCTGGCGAGCCTGCAGCTCTCGCTCGAGACGCTGGCGTTGCGCGCACCCGAGCCCGCGCAGGCGCGCAAGCTGATCGATCGCATGCTCGCGGACTTGGCGCGCATGGAGTTGATGGTGACGCAGATCCTCGAGAGCGCGCGTCTCGAGCGCGGCCGGGTTGAGCTGCGCTCGGAGCCGATCGAGCTCGCGGGCGCCGTGCAGCGGGTCGTCTCGCAGCTCGAGGAGCGCGCGCGCGCGCAGCGCATCGCCATCTCGAGCGAAATCGCCCCGGGCCTCAAGGTGCTCAGCGACCCCCTCGCGCTCGATGTCGTGGTGCGCAACATCCTCGAGAACGCCCTCAGCGCGGTTTCGGGCGGGGGCAGCATCGCGCTCGCGGCGCAATCGGGTAACGGTGAGGTCGAGCTCGCCGTGCGCGATAGCGGAGTCGGGTTCGAACCCAAGGACGGTGCGCGGCTCTTCGAGAAATTCACACGGCTCAATTCCGCCGGTGGCCACTACGGTACCGGGCTCGGGCTTTTTATCGTGCGACGCCTGATGGAGCTCGCCCGCGGCCGCGTGAGCGCCCATAGCGATGGCATCGGGCGGGGGGCGCGCTTCGTGCTCACCTGGCCGGCCGCGGCGCGCGAGTCTCCGCCATGAACCTCAAGGTCCAGAACGCCCCGCGCGTGCTGGTCGTCGAGGACGACCCGCATCTCGCAGCGGGCGTCGTCGAGAACCTGCGCGCCGAGGGCTATGAGGTGAGTTCGGCGCGCGATGGCGAGGAAGCGCACCGGTGGCTGCGCGGCGCTCCCTGCGATCTGATCGTGCTCGATGTGATGCTGCCCGGGCTGGATGGCTTCGGCCTCTGCCAGATGCTCCGGAGCGAAGGTAACAACACCCCGGTGCTGTTCCTCACCGCCCGCGGTGATCCCGCCGATCGCGTGCGCGGGCTCGAAGCGGGCGGCGATGACTACCTCGCCAAGCCCTTTCATCTCGAGGAGTTCCTGCTGCGCGTGCGCGCGATCCTGCGTCGCTGGGAATGGTATCGGGCGGCCTCGGCGACCCAGGCGACTGCCGTTCTGCGCTTTGGCGGCAACGAGGTCGACTTTCGCGCTTTCCACGCCCAGACCTGGAACGGGGAGTCGCAGGAGCTCACCGAAAAGGAGGCGATGATTCTCAAGGTACTCGCCGAACACAGCGGCGAGATTGTCTCGCGCGAGGATCTGCTCGAGCGCGTCTGGGGCTATGACGTCTTTCCCTCGACCCGCACCGTGGACAATTTCATCCTGAGATTGCGCAAGCGTTTCGAGAAAGACCCGGCGAACCCACGGCACTTCCTGACGGTGTGGGGTGTCGGTTATCGCTTCCTCAGCGAGGGCGAGCCGTGAGCCCCGCGCGCTCCCTGCGCATCGGCACGCGCGCATCGGCGCTCGCGCTTTGGCAGGCAGAGCACGTCGCCGAACTCATCCGGGTGCAGCCCGGGGCGCCGGCGGTCGAACTCGTGCGCATCAGTACGCAGGGGGACATAAGGAGCGACGTGCCACTTTGGCAGACGGCGGGGCGCTCCTTCTTCACTCGCGAGATCGACCGCGCCTTGCTCGCGGGCGATGTGGATGTCGCCGTGCATAGTCTTAAAGACCTGAGCACGCAGCTCGAGCCGGGCGTCGCGCTCGCGGCGACGCTACCGCGCGCCGATCCGCGCGATGTGCTCGTCAGTCGCAGCGGCCGGGCGCTCGCGGCGCTCCCCCGCGGTGCGCGCATTGGCACGAGCAGCCTGCGCCGTCGGGCGTTTCTGGCACGCGCCCGCAAGGACGCCGTGCCGGTCGAGCTGCGAGGCAACGTGCCGACCCGGCTCGAGCGGCTCGAGCGCGGCGAATGCGACGCCATCGTACTCGCAGCCGCGGGGCTCGCGCGTCTTGGGCTCCTCGAGCGCGTGAGCGAATTTCTCGATCCCGCGAGCTTCCCACCGGCCGTGTCGCAGGGGGTGATCGGGGTCTGCACGCGCGCCCAGGACTTGACGACGCAGCGTTGGATCGGTGTGCTCGATGATCAGGAGGCGCGCCTCGCGAGTAGCGCCGAGCGGGCGCTGCTCAGGCGGCTCGAAGGTGGCTGCCAGGTGCCACTTGGCGCCCTCGCTACGGTTCACGGCAACGTGCTCGATCTGAGCGCAAGCGTCTGTGCGCTCGATGGCTCGGAGCTCCTCAGTGTCCGCGGGGTGACCGTCGCCACGACGGGCGGAGCACCGCGGCCGATGGAAGCCGTGGCGCTCGGAGAGCGCCTCGCGGAGGAGCTTCTCGACCGCGGCGCGGGCGCCCTGATTGCGAGTGAGCGCGAAGCACGCACGGTGGACGAGCCTTGAGCACGAAGACCGAGGTAAGACCCGTGGTCGTTACCCGCGCCGAGTCGAGCGACGGGCCTTTGAGCCGCGAGTTGCGCAACCTCGGCTTACACGTGCTCCTTTGGCCCGCGGTCAAGGTGAGCGCCTCCGATCCCGAAGCGCTGCGCGCCGCGCTCGAGGCCATCGGCTCTTTTGACTGGATCGTGTTCGCGAGTCGGCACGCCGTCGCGGCGGTGCTCGAGCAGCTGAGTGCGCCCCCTCGGGGTCTGCGTGTGGCCGCCGTCGGTCAGGCGACCGCACAGGTGCTGCGCCAGCGCGGCTGGTCCGTGGATCTAGTGCCGGATGAGCCGAGCGCGCAGGCCCTGGTCGCAGCCCTCGCGGGGGCCCTCTCGGGGGGAGCGCGCGTGCGGGTCCTTTATCCGGCGAGCTCGCGGGCGCTGCCGACGATCGCACAGGGCCTGCGCCATCTCGGCGCACAGGTCACGCAGGTTGAAGCCTACCGCACGGACTCCGCGGCGCTCGATGTCGCTGACTGCCGCACGTGGATCGAGCGCGAGGAAATCGGGGCAGTCACCTTCGCAAGTCCCTCCGCCGTCACCGAGCTGGCGGAGCTTCTCGGGGAAGGTGATTTCAAGCGCCTTTTGAGTGGGGCGACCGCGATTGCCATCGGCCGCACTACCGCACGCGAGCTGAGCACGCGCGGCTTTACGGCCGTGGTCGCCGAGCCCTCGACGCTCGAGGGGCTCGCGCTCACCACCTTTCGGGTATTGCAAGCGAGGTCATAACCATGGGATTTCCTGCCACGAGACCGCGACGCACGCGGCAGTCGGACGTCTGGCGCCGCATGGTGCGCGAGACGCACCTGAGGTCTGATGCCCTCGTCTATCCGCTCTTCGCCGTGCCCGGGCGCGCTGTGCGCCGGCCGGTCGAGAGCATGCCGGGGATTTTTCAGCTCTCGGTGGATGAGCTCGCAAAGGCCGCGCAGGCTGCCTATTCGGCGGGGGTGCCGGCGGTGCTTGTGTTTGCCGCACCGGCCGAGAAGGACGCCAAGGCGAGCAGCGCAACCGACCCCCAGGGGCTCGCGGCGCGTGCGATCGGCGCGGTTAAGGAAGCATGCCCCGAACTGCTGGTCTGGGCAGACGTTTGCCTCTGCGGTGCGAGCGATCACGGTCATTGCGGACACGTGACCTCCTCGGGTACGGTCGACAACGATTCTTCGGTTCGCACCCTTGCGGAAGTGGCCCTGAACTACGCCCGGGCCGGGGCGGACGCGGTGGCGCCCTCCGACATGATGGACGGTCGCGTCGGTGCGATCCGCGCGCTTTTGGATCGAGAGGGGTACGCTACGACCCCCATTGTCGCGTATGCGGCCAAGTACGCCTCATCTTTCTATAGTCCGTTTCGCGAAGCGGCCGAGTCTGCTCCCGCTTTTGGCGATCGCCGCTCCTATCAGATGGACCCGGCGAATGCGCGCGAGGCGCTGCGCGAGGTGTTGCTCGACATTGAGGAGGGCGCGGATCTCGTCATGGTGAAGCCCGCGGGTCCCTACCTCGACATCATTCGTCAGGTGCGCGATCGTGTGAGCGTGCCGGTGGTCGCCTATCAGGTCTCGGGTGAGTTCAGTCTGATCAAGGCGGCGGCTGCACGCGGCTGGATCGACGAGCGCGCCGCGGTGCTCGAGACCCTCACCGGTATTCACCGTGCCGGAGCCGACCTCATCATCAGTTACTTCGCGCCCGAAGTGGCGCAATGGCTGCGCCCATGAGCCCCCCCCGCACACCCGCCGCCAAGGCGGACGCTTCGACATTCCTCGCGGCCTGTCGGCGACAGAAGGTGCCGCACCGGCCGATCTGGATCATGCGTCAGGCGGGCCGCTATCTCCCCGAGTACCGCTCGGTGCGTGCCAAGACGGGCTTCGACGCCTTGCTGCGCAAGCCCGAGCTCGCCGCCGAGGTGACTCTGCAGCCCGTGCGCCGCTTCCCGCTCGACGCTGCGATCCTCTTCAGCGACATCATGACGCCGCTCTCGGGCATGGGCGTTGATATCGCCTTCGAGCCTGCCCCGCTCGTGAAGAAACCGGTGCGCACCGATGCCGAGATCGACGCACTGCCCGCGCTGGTGGCCGACCGCGATGTTCCCTTCGTGCTCGAGACCATCCGCCTCGTGCGCCGCGAGCTGCCCCGTCACGTGCCGCTCATCGGCTTCGCGGGGGCACCGTTCACGCTCTTCTGTTATCTCGTCGCCGGCAAGCCCTCGAAGGACTTCGCACCGGCGCGCACCATGCTTTACGCAAGACCCGAAGCCGCGGAGCGGCTGCTCATGCGGTTAGCGGACGCCATGGGAGAGTATCTGCACGCGCAGGCGCACGCCGGGGCGCAGGCGCTGATGCTCTTTGAGTCATGGGCGGGACTGCTCGCGGTGGCGGAGTTCAGGCGCTTTGCGCTCGCTCCGATGCGCCGCCTGCTCACGAAACTGCGCAAGCTCGGCGTGCCCCTCATTTATTACCTGAACGATGGCGACCCGCTCATGAAGGAGCTCAAGGACCTCGAGGTCGATGTGGTCGGAGTGGACTGGCGCTCGGACTTGAGGGAAGTGCGCGGGATCCTTGGACCCAACAAGGCGATCCAGGGCAATCTCGATCCGGCCGCGCTCTTCGCTCCGCCCGCCGCGCTCAAGTCGCACGTGGACGTCGTCATTCGCCAAGCCGGCCCCGCCCCCGGACACATCTTCAATCTCGGCCACGGCATCTGGCCGGAAACCGATCCCGATGCGGTCGCGCGCCTCGTCGATCTCGTGCATGAGCACGCCTGAGGACCGCGCGGCGCGGGCGGCGGAGTACTTCCGGGATCTGCAGCAGCGGCTGTGTGCCGCGTTCGAGGCCTTCGAACCCGAAAGCCGCTTCATCGCGCGCAGCTGGCACAAGCCCGCCGGTCACCCGCTCGAAGGCGGTGGCGAGGCGCGCCTCATGCGCGGGGAAGTTTTCGAGAAAGTGGGCGTGAACGTGAGTCACGTCTTCGGCCGGCTCGCGCCTGAAGCCCGGGCGCAGGTCGCGGGCGCCGAGGCCTCGGCGGGGCGTTTTGTGGCTACCGGTATCTCGATGGTCGCGCACATGACGAACCCCTACGTCCCGGCCGTGCACATGAACCTGAGGTACCTCGCAACCAGCCGCGATTGGTTTGGCGGTGGGGCGGATCTGACACCCACCTTTCCCATCCCCGACGATACGGAGGATTTTCACGCAGCGCTGCGCGCGGCCTGCGATGCGTATCGCCCCGATGCGTATGCAGAGTTCAAGGCCTGGTGCGACCGCTACTTCTATCTGCCGCATCGGCAGGAGCCCCGCGGGGTGGGCGGGATCTTCTTCGATGACCTCGCAAGCCCCGACCGGGAGGCGGACTTCGCGTTTGTAAAGCGGGTCGGTGAAGCGCTGCTCGGCGTTTATCCGCGGATCGTGGCACGCCGCAAGGCCACCCCCTTCGACGGGGGCGCGCGTGAGCGTTTACTCATCAAGCGCGGGCGCTACGTCGAGTTCAACCTCGTTTACGACCGCGGCACGAAATTCGGTTTCAATACCGATGCGGATCCGGAGGCGTATCTGATGAGCTTGCCGCCGCTGGTGAGGTGGTGAGATCGGGATTGCCGGAGGGGGAAGAGGGGACCGAGCTCCCCAGCCAGTTCACCGGGTCCGGCCAGAAAAGCCGCGCGGGACGCGAGCGTGCTGCAGCGCGCCAATGGGCCCTCAGCCTCGATGCGATCGCCTCGAGCGCCTCCCCGGGAGGCCCCCAGAACCGTCGCAAGCCATTGTACGATCGCATCTTCCTGTGTCCCCGCGCACGAAGCGCGCCTCTTTAATGAGGGAGTCTCCGGAAGTCTCAAGGTTCCGGAAAAAAGTGTTGCCCCATTGCGACGCAGACGTTTAAACGGGGAACGGACCTTGGGCGCTCTAAGGAACAGATGACAACCGCGCAGGCCGAGGACAGCCGGGTCGATTGGGAGGGCGCGCTGCTACAGCGCGCGTGCGCCGGCGACACGCGCGCGTTCGAAAGGATCTATCGCGAGCACTCGGGCCGGGTATATGGGCTGTGCTTGCGCATGTTGCGCGATGTGCAGCTCGCGGAGGATTGTACGCAGGACACTTTCATCAACGCATGGCGGGCGCTGCCGAAATTTGAAACGCGCAGCTCGCTCGCGACCTGGCTGCATCGGATCGCGGTCAACGTAAGCCTCGCCAAGCGCGGACGAGCAGCGCGCTTTGAACCGCTGCCCGAGGCCGAGGAGGGCGAGGTGACGGGCGAATGGGTGCTCGAAACGCCGGTCGAGGTTCAAGAGCTCGAGGAGGCGATCGGCGGCTTGCCCGAGGGCGCGCGCGATGCGCTCGTACTGCACGCGCTCTACGGTTACTCGCACGGCGAGGCGGCCGAGATGCTCGGGATCGCCGAAGGCACCTGCAAGGCGCAGCTGCATCGGGCGCGCAAGCTCCTGCGTGAAAGACTGAAACTGGAGATGAACTGACATGACCGCTGCGGGAGATGATCGCAAGGTGAAGGCACTCGCCGAGCTCGCGCGCTCGATCGAGCCGCCTTCGGACCTCTGGCCGGCGATCGAGGCGCGGCTCGACCCTCGTACGCGCCAGGGCGCCCCGGGCGGCGGGGCACCGCTCGTGCGCCGCATCGCTCCACCGCGCTGGCTCGCTGCCGCCGCCATGGTTGCCGCGGTAGCGGTCGGTGTCTGGATCGGCCGCAGTCTGCTGCCGGGCGCGCTGCCACCCTCCGCTGCGCCGACCGCGGCGGCGCCGACGCGGGTAAACCCCGCGATCGGTGCTCCCACGGCACTCGATACCGCCTACGTGAGCGACCCGCGCTACGAGCGCGACCGTGCGGCACTCATGAAGTCACTCGCGGTGCGGCTCGAGGCGCTGCCGCCGCCCGCGCGCGCGAAGGTCGTGGCGAGTCTTCAGGCCATCACTAAGGCCAAGGAGGATCTCGAGGCCGCGCTCGGCAAGGATCCCGGCAACGCGCTGCTCGAAGAACTGCTCGTCAACACTTACCAGGACGAGATGCGGGTGCTCACCGACCTGCATGAAGCCAGCGACGCTGGCAAGGGGATCTGAAGTATGCGAACCGTCTATTGGGTGTCGGTGTCGTTGCTGCCGCTGCTCTCGGCAGCAGGGGCACGGGCAGACGACAACACCTTCGATCGGCAGCTGCCCGCCGATGCGCGTGGCGTCGTCAGCATTTCGAGCACCGCGGGCACGATCCATGTGACCGGCTGGGACCGCGCCGAAGTGAACGTGCACGCGGATCTCGGTTCCGAGAGCGACAAGGTCGAGGTCACGAGCGAGCATGGCCGCACCAGCATCAGGGTCGCGCAGCGCAGCTCCTCGGGACCTCACGGCGGGGCGGATCTGCAGATCAAAATCCCCAAAGAGAGCGAGCTCGATGTCTCGGCGGTGAGCGCGGACGTCACCTCGCAGGGCGTGCTCGGGGTGCAGCGGCTGAGCGCTGTGAGCGGCAACGTCACGGCGGAGCTCGCGGGCTCGGACCTCGAACTCAAGACGGTGAGCGGGGATGTGAAGCTCAAGGGCCACGGACAGCCGGCGCGGCTGCACGTGACGACGGTCAGCGGCGATCTGCACCTCGACCATGGGGCCGGAGATCTTGAGGCAGGAACCGTGAGCGGTGAGTTGGTGGTGGCGCTCGACAGCGCGCGCTCGGTACGCGCGCGCACGACCTCGGGTGATCTGAGCTTCGAGGGAAAGCTGACGCGCGGGGCGAGCTTCGATGCGGCCACCGTGAGCGGGGAGCTCAAGGTGCGGGCGAGCGCCGATGGCGGTTACGCGTACGAAGTCTCATCCTTCAGCGGCGACATCACGAACTGCTTCGGCGCCGCCTCGTCGGGACAGCACGGTTCGCCCGGGCATTCTCTCGAGGGGACGCGCGGGGAGGGAGCAGGGCGCGTGCACCTGAAGAGCATGTCCGGCGATATAGAGCTCTGCGACCGCCCGTAAGGAAAGCGCACCCGACCCGCGGCGCACGCCGCGCGCGGCGATGGCTAAAATCCGTGCGTGGCACTCTCCCGATCCCCCCTTGCGCCCGCACTCCTCGAGTGGTTCGCTCGCGAAGGGCGCCGTGATCTTCCCTGGCAGCGCGAGCCCACACCGTACCGGGTATGGGTGTCGGAGATCATGCTGCAGCAGACGCAGGTCGCGACCGTTATCCCCTATTACCGGCGATTCCTCCGCGTTTTTCCCGAGGTGCGCTCGCTCGCCCGCGCGCACCTCGATGAGGTGCTGCATCTGTGGTCAGGCCTCGGGTACTACGCGCGGGCGCGCAACCTGCACCGCGCCGCGCAGCGTATCGTCGATGTGCATGGCGGGGAGTTCCCGCGCAGCTTCGCGGAGGTCGCGGCACTTCCCGGGATCGGGCGCTCGACGGCCGGAGCAATACTCGCGCTCGCTTACGGGGAGCGCTTTGCGATTCTCGATGGCAACGCGCGGCGCGTGCTGGCGCGTTATTTTGGCATAGCGGGGAGCATCGCCGATCGCGCCCACCGCGAGCGCTTGTGGGAGCTCGCTGCACGCTGCACGCCCTCGCACTCGATCGAAGCGTACACGCAGGCGATCATGGATCTCGGGGCAACGCTTTGCTTGCGACGCAACCCCGCCTGTATGCGCTGTCCGCTCACGCAGCGTTGTGTCGCACGACGCGCCGGCCGTCAGCACGAGTGGCCCGAGCCGCGGCGCCGAGCCCTGCGGCGGCGGCGCTCGGTGTTCATGGTGGTGGCGCTCAACGAGCGTGACGAGGTGCTTCTCGAGCGCCGTCCCGAGCGCGGAGTGTGGGGCGGGCTCTGGTGTCTCCCCGAATTCGCCAGCGCGCGGCAGGCACGCACCTTTATCCGTGCCTCCTTCGGCGGGGCGGCACGGCTGAAGCCGCTTGACTCCATCGATCATGGGTTCACGCACTTCGATCTGACGATCAACCCGCTCCTGGCACGCAGCGCGTGCGTGCTGCCTCTCGTGCAGGACGGAAGTCGGCTCTGGTGTAAGCTCGGCGCACCCGAACGCATCGGGCTGCCGGCGCCGGTGGCGGCGCTCCTTGCGAATCTTGCGCGTGATGCCGCGGTGCGTGACTAGGGAGCGGAGGTCGAAGAGTGTCGCGGACCGTGCAATGCGTGTTACTCAAGCGCGAGGCCCCAGGCCTCGAGCGCCCGCCCTATCCCGGCGAGCTCGGCCGGCGCATCTATGAGAATGTCTCGAAAGAGGGATGGGCGCAGTGGCTCGGGCATCAGACGATGCTGATCAACGAGTACCGCCTGACGCCGATCGAGCCCAAGGCGCGCAAGTTCCTCGAGAGTGAGATGGAAAAGTTCTTCTTCGGGCAGGGCTCGCAGCCCCCCGAGGGTTACCAGCCGCCCAAGAGTTAGCCTCGTCAGTCGCCAAGGCCGACGAATCTTGAGGAGTCCCGCACCATGCCGCTCGTGACACTCACCGTCCGCAAAGGGAAATCGGCCGAATTCAAGGCCATGGTGCTCGACAATGTACACGCCGCGCTCATCTCCTCCGGAGTCCCGGCGGCGGACAAGTTCCAGCGCGTGCTCGAGCTCTCAGAGGCCGACTTTCGCTACGATCCGAGCTACCCGGACCTGCAGAGTCCGCGCGGCGCCGATTTTGTCCTCATTGAAATTCTCTGGTCGGTGGGCCGCAGCGTCAAAGTGAAGAAGAAGATGCTCGCGGAGCTCATGGAGAGCCTCGCGCGTTCGGGCATCAACACCGAGCAGGTGATGGTCGTCCTCAAGGAGACGCTCTGGGAGAACTGGGCGTTTGGCGGCGGGCGCCTTATCCACGCCTAAGTTCTAAGCGCCCGTGCGGCGCAGCGCTCAGGCCGCGGCACAGCTCCTAAAGGTGGATCAGTCCGCGCTTGTGTGCGACGGCGACGGCTTCGGTGCGGCTGATGGCATCGAGCTTCGTGAGGATCGCCTTCACGTGAGTCTTGGCCGTGCCTTCGGTGATCGATAGCCGTCGCGCGATGTCCTTGTTGCTCCGTCCCTGCGCGACGAGCTGCAGCACATCGAGCTCGCGCTGCGTGAGCGAGGGTTTCGCCATGCGCTGCAGCGCCTTGGCGGCCACGGTGGAAGAGGTGTAGGGCCGATCCTCGGCTACCGCGCGAATGGCGGACAAGATTTCCGCGCGCGGCGCGTCCTTGAGGAGATACCCCTTGGCGCCCTGCGAGAGGCACTGGAAGATATCTTCATCGCCGTCGTAGGTCGTCATGACGAGGATGCAGGCCTTCGGATTGAGCTCGAGCACGCGCTGCACGACGGCGACCCCATGCAGTTTCGGCATGCGCAGATCGAGCACCATGACATCAGGCCGGTGTTGCTCGTAGAGGGTGATCGCTTCGTCGCCATCACCGGCTTCCGCCACCACTTCCATGTCGGCCTGTTGGTTGATCATGGAGGCTAGGCCATCGCGCACCACCGGGTGGTCGTCGGCGAGGACGACCCGAACCTTGCTCTTCAGCGCCGGGGCCGCGACCATCAGGAGACCCGTTTCTGGATGCGCACACTCACCCGCGTGCCGGCGCCGGGCTGCGACTCGATCTGCCACTCCCCGCCGATGGCACCGGCGCGCTGGCGCATGCTGGCAAGTCCAAAGCCCTGGCGCGCGTAGAGTTCCGGCCGATCGAGCATGCCGACGCCATCATCGGCGACGGCCAGCGTCCAGTGCCCATCTTCGGCGTCCGTCATCGTGATACGCACCGAATGCGGGCGGGCGTGCCGTACGGCGTTGCTGACCGCCTCTTGCGCGATGCGCAGGAGTTCGTGCTCGTGCTCGGGACGAAGTCCGGTCACGATGCCGCCGCCATCAAACGTGCAGGTCACGCCTCCCGGGACGGTCGAGCGGTCCGCGAGCTGGCGCAACGCGAGCTCGAGCCCCGCGCGGCGCGTCTGATCGTGTCGCAGCGCCATGACGGAGCGACGGGCTTCGGCGAGTCCATCGCGCGCGAGCTCGCGGATGAGCGACAGCGTCACCCGCAGCGACGAACCGCGCTTGCAGTCCGGGGACTCTTCCACGGCGCCAAGCTGCAGCAGGATCCCGGTGAAGGCCTGGGCGAGGCCGTCATGAATCTCCTGGCCGATGCGAGTGCGCTCCATGAGGACCGCGGTCTCTTTGGCGGAATGCGCAAGGCGCGTGAGCTGCACCGCGAGCGTCGCCTGCTGCCCGAGCGCCACGAGCAGCTCGCTCCGCTCGATCTCGGGCGCTTCGCGGGCAAAGCTCAGTACGAGAAAACCGATGTTGCGGGCTCCGACCATCATGCGCGCACCGAACATGAGTGGATAGACCACCGTGCCGACCGCACCGATGCGACTGTGGTAGGCGAGCACTCCGGGCCAGATCTCGATGTTCTCGCGCGCGATGTTGAAGTAGAGGGGTTCGCGCAGCTCGCCGAACCTCGTCGTGAAGACCGAGCCCGCCACCGGGATGCTCTGCGCCATGGGCGGGGGCCCGAGCTGCCCCTCGCGCACATGAGCGACGATGCGCCACTCCTGTGACGCCTCCTTGAGAACGACGACCGAACCCGAGACGGCGTCGAACTGCCGCGTGGCTTCGAGCAGCATATGGCCCATGAAGCTGTGGAGCTCGGTCTCCCCGGCCAGGCGCTCGAGATTACCGCGGATGACGGCATTCGCCTTGGCGAGCTCGGCCACGCGCTCCTCGGCAGCATGCTCGCGCTCGCGCCGTACGTCATCGACCAGCCGCTCGCGGTGGAGCGCCGCGCCGATCACGCCGGCCGCGGTCTCGAGCGCCGC
>Ga0187777_10001828_pt1 | contig 13682 bp, 15 predicted proteins | sample 1015_Q2_SP5_10_M_FD_132416 | JGI IMG/M metagenome (GOLD analysis project Ga0187777, IMG submission 132416) | Tropical peat soil microbial communities from peatlands in Department of Meta, Colombia - 1015_Q2_SP5_10_MG | ecosystem: Environmental > Terrestrial > Soil > Wetlands > Peat | place...
CGACTTCTGCTTCGCCTGCCAGGTCATCTGGTTCGACGCGCACAAGAGCACCGAGCTTTCCCCCGGCAGCGTTCTGGAGGTGTTCAAGGCGCTCGATGCGAACCGGAGTGAGACCCGCAACACGCTTCCGGAGCTGCTCGACTGCCCGCGTTGCCATGCCCGCCTCGAGCTGACCCAGGATCTGCAGCACACGACGCACTTCAGCTACTACCGCTGCATGTTTGGCCACGGACGGTTGACTCCGGTCCTGCAATTCCTTCGCGAAAAGAATTTCGTCCGCCCGATCTCCGGTCCCGAGTTGGCCACGCTCAAAGCCAAGCTACGGACGATTCAATGTTCCAACTGCGGCGCTCCGGTGGACCTCGAGCACGATACCGCCTGTCCCTATTGCCGCTCGCCGATCTCCATCCTCGACCCCGACGCGGTGTCCAAGACCCTGCACGAGCTGGCAAGCGCAGAAACACGCCGCCAGACGATCGACGTCAACGCGCTCGCCGAAGCACTGCTCGCGCTGCCCCCGGAGACTCACTCGGTTGACAGGAGCCGCCTCGTCGGAGACTTTGTCGCGGCAGGCGTGGGCATCGTGGCGTCGCTGCTGCGCTAGTCCCTGCACGGATTACCAAGTCGCTGCCGAGTGTCGGCCGCGCTTCCCTGCCTGCGGCCGGCAGCATAGAATATGCGCGTTTCGCCGTTGCCCACGAGGTCCGAATATGAACGTCCGCACGCTGCTCGCAGTCGCTCTCGCCGTGAGTGCGATCTCCGCCAGCGCCCAGGAGCCCGCACCGGTCGTGATGCCGGCCGTGCCTGCACACAACTGCGTCAAGCCGGACCTTCCGGGGGCCAATGCGACGCAGAGTACGATGAGAAAGTTCAACGACACCTACAAGACTTACGGCGAGTGCATCAAGAAGTACATCGACGGCGCGAAGGCGCTGGCGGACGCCGCAATGACAGCGGGCAACAACGCCGTAAACGAATACAACAAGCTCACCGATCAAATCAAGGCGTACAACGACGCCGCCAAGAACTAGTCTCTGCGCCCCGTTAAATTTCTGCGACAGTCAGCCGGCTCCTTCAGGGGTCACGCACGTCCGCGTCGAGCAAGATGACGAACACTGCGAGCCCGCAGGCGATCGCTCAGGCGACCCTCGACGGCTTCAATCGGCATTACGCGCTGTTCCGCGATTGCGCGCGCACGGCCAAGCGACATTTCGAAGCCGGGAATTGGCTCGCCATCGCGCACACCTCGGAAGATCGCATCGACTTCTACGATCGGCGGGTCGCGGAGACCGTGTCTCGACTGGAACGCGAGTTCGGCTGCGACCAGATCGACGATGCCCGCTGGCAGGACGTAAAGCGCCACTACATCGCACTGCTGATCGATCACAAGCAGCCGGAATGCGCGGAGACGTTCTTCAACTCGGTATCGTGCAAGATCCTGCACCGCATCTATTTCCACAACCGATGCCTCTTCGTGCGTCCGGCGGTGTCGACCGAGCACATCGACGCCGACCCGCCGTCGTATCGCTCGTACTACCCGCGCCAGCACGGGTTGCGTCACGCGCTGATCGACATCGTGCTCGACTTCCAGCTCGAACGCGGCTTTGCCGATTTCCGGCGCGACCTGGCGAACATTCTCGCTGCATTCCGGCACCGCTTTCCGCGGCCGTTCCGGCTGGAGGCGAACCACCAGATCCAGGTGCTCTCCAGCCTGTTCTTCCGCAACCGCACCGCGTACGTCGTCGGGCGCATCATCAACGGCTTCCAGGTGCACCCCTTCGTCGTCCCCATCAAGCATGACGCCGATGGCAAGCTCTACGTCGACGCCCTGCTCGTGGATCCCGAGCAGATCGCGTTGCTGTTCTCCGCAAACCGGGCATATTTCCTGGTGGACATGGAAGTGCCATCCGCGTATGTGGCGTTCCTGCGCGACATCGTCTCCCTGCGCACCGAGGCCGAGCTGTACACCATGGTCGGACTGCAGAAGCAGGGCAAGACGCTCTTCTTTCGCGACTTCCTGCATCACCTGAGGCACTCGACCGACGACTTCATCATCGCCCCCGGCATCAAGGGCCTGGTGATGGCCGTGTTCACCTTGCCCTCGTACCCTTACGTGTTCAAGGTCATCCGCGACAAGATCGCGCCGTCGAAGGATACGACCCGGGAAAAGGTCAAGGAAAAGTACTACCTGGTGAAGCACCATGACCGGGTCGGACGCATGGCCGACACCCTGGAGTACTCCGACGTCGCATTTCCGCGCAGGCGCTTCACGCCGGACCTGCTCGACGAGCTAACGGCGCTCGCGCCGTCGCTGATCGAACACGACGGCGAGATGATCATCGTCAAGCATCTGTATATCGAGCGTCGGATGACGCCGCTCAACATCTTCCTGGAGACCGCAACGCCGGCGCAGCGCGAGCGAACCCTGCGCGACTACGGCGACGCGCTGAAGCAGCTCGCCGCGGTCAACATATTCGCGGGCGACCTTCTGTTCAAGAACTTCGGCGTCACCCGGTTCGGCCGCATCGTCTTCTATGATTACGACGAGATCGAGTACTTGACGCTGTGCAACTTCCGCAGAATCCCTCCGCCGCCGGCGGGCTACGACGACATGTCCGAAGACGTGTGGTATCCGGTCGCCACCAACGACGTCTTCCCGGAGGAGTTCGCGACATTTCTCTTGACCGATCCGGGGGTGCGCGCCGATTTTCTAGCGGCGCACTCCGATCTTCTCAACGCCGAGTGGTGGCAGGCCGCGCAGCGCAGGCTCGCCACCGGCGAGCTGCCCGAGGTGCTCTCGTATCCCGATTCGATGCGCTTCGCCCACGCCTCGACATCGCGGACCATCGCGGGCGGCCTCGCGGCGCCCGTCGTCGCCAGCCGCGAAGCGTCGCGCTAGTACCGACAGCCTTCGAACCCGGTAGAGGGCAAAGCGTCGCGCGGGCGTAGCCCCTCGCCGCTGCGGCACGACCCGCTGGAACGGCATTAGTGCTGTTTGCTCTCGGCGAGGCGCCTCGCCACGTCCTGCGCCTGAACCGCAGCTCCGATGTCGCCCTGGCGCGCCGCACGCGCGTACCAGTCCAAGGCCTTCTTGAGATCCTGGGTGACGCCGTCACCATGCTCATAGAAGCTCGCGATGATGTATTGCGCTCCCGGATCGCCGTTCTCCGCGGCGGCCTCGTACCATTTTGCCGCGAGCTTCCAGTCCTTCGGCGCACCGCGACCCAGGAAGTATTGGGTGGCAAGCTCGACCTGCGCCTGCGAGTGCCCTTGTTCTGCGGCCTTCCCCCACCATGCGGTCGCCTCGGTCAAGTTGCGCGCAACGCCGATGCCGTTCTCGTAGATCAGGCCGAGGTTGTACTGCGCCTGCGCCATGCCGGCTTCGGCCGACTTGCGCAACCAACCCGCGGCGGCTTCAAGGTTTTCCGCGCCGCCCTCGCCACGCAGCAACATCATCGCCAGGTTGTACTGTGCAAGGCGGTCACCGCCGCGAGCCGCGTCCTGGTAGTAGGTGCGCGCGGCCTGGTAGTCGCCGCGTTGGTAGGCGCGCCAGCCGGCATCCTCTGCAGGCACCGGCCACGCAACCACAAGGCCGGTCATCAGCGCTGCAGTTGCTGCGCGCCGGACACACCTCGCGTAGCCCAATTTCATTGCCGCTCCGGGGTTACAATGCGCGAGTCTAGCATCTAGCCCGCACCGTCGGCGCGAGTCGCCCGGGACAGGTCCGAAGCAATGTTCGTAAGCGCCTTCGATCTATTCAAGATCGGCCTCGGGCCGTCGAGTTCGCACACTGTCGGGCCCATGCGCGCGGCCAATCGCTTCGTGCACGAATTATCAGCCAATAACAAGCTCGACAGCGTTGCTCGCGTCGTCGTCGACCTGTACGGCTCGCTCGCACTCACCGGGCGCGGCCACGGGACCGATCGCGCCGTCCTGCTCGGCCTCTCGGGGGAAACGCCGGAGCGGGTCGACCCCGACCAGGTCGCCGCCAAGGTGCAACAGATCCGCGAGCAGCTGATGCTGGCCTTGGCCGGCCGGAGGGCGATTTCCTTTCGCGAAGCCGACCACCTGCGCTTTCGTATCGACAAGACGCTGTCGTTCCACAGCAACGGAATGCGCTTCACGGCCTTCGACGGCGATGGCGCAATTCTGGCGCGCAAGGTCTACTACTCGGTCGGCGGTGGTTTCGTCGTCGACGAGGCGGAATCCCAGCAGCTTGGCAATGGCGCGCCGCGACTGCGCGTCCCCTACCCCTTCACAAGCGGCGAGGAACTCCTGCGCCATGGCGAGGAAGCGCACAAGCGGATTCCGGAGATGATGCGCATCAACGAGCTCGCCCTGCGCAGCCCGGATCAGGTCAGGGGCGGGCTCCTCGACCGTTGGACGGTGATGAACGATAGCATCGAGCGCGGCATGCGCCACGAAGGCGTTCTGCCCGGCGGACTCAACGTCAGAAGGCGCGCGAAGGGTTTGCGCGATGCTCTCATCGCGCGCCGGGAGCAAAACGCGAGAAGCCCCACCGAGGCTATCGATTGGGTGAGCGTCTACGCGATCGCGGTCAACGAGGAAAACGCCGCCGGATCGCGCGTGGTGACGGCTCCCACCAACGGCGCGGCGGGGATCATCCCGGCCGTAATCCGCTACTACCGGGAGTTCTACGACGAGGCCAACGAGGACGGCATCGTCGCTTTTTTGCTCACTGCTGCGGCAATCGGCGGCCTGTGCAAGAGGAACGCGTCGCTCTCTGGAGCGGAGGTCGGCTGCCAGGGAGAGGTCGGGGTCGCCTGCGCAATGGCCGCAGGGGGGCTCGCTGCCGCGCTCGGAGGCAGCAACGCGCAGATCGAGAATGCTGCCGAGATCGGCATCGAGCATCACCTCGGGATGAGTTGCGATCCGGTGGCGGGACTTGTCCAGATCCCCTGCATCGAGCGCAACGCCATGGGCGCGGTGAAGGCCATCAATGCGGCGTCGCTTGCGCTGCGCGGCGACGGGACGCATCGCGTGACACTCGACGCCGTCATCAAGACCATGTACGAGACCGGCCGCGACATGATGGCCAAGTACAAGGAGACTTCGCTGGGCGGCCTGGCGGTCAACGTCGTCGATTGCTGAGGATCGCCGGCTCGGTTATGGCCGCGCGGGTCTTGAGCTGTTCGCCTGCAGCGCCTGCGTCATCGGCTGCGATGAGTGCAATGCGGCCCCTTCTCTGTCAAAATGCCGGCAAAGAGGTACGCGCTCCCGAAGAGCTCCGGATCGCCGATGAATCGTTGCCTGCCGTGGATGGTGCTCCTGTTCGCCTGGGCGGGTTCCGCCGCGGCGCTGGTGCCGGCCGCGGGATTCGAACTGAAGAACTACCTCGGCGCCTGGTACGAGATCGCCGCGATCCCGGGTTACCTGCAGAGCGTCTGCGCTCGCGATACGCGTTTGGAATACAGCGACGCGGAGAACGGCGCGATCGCCTCGAACAACCACTGTATCCGTGCGGACGGCACCGTCCAGGAGGGCGAGTCTCGCCACCGTCCGCTCGACCCCGAGCAGCCGGCGGTACTCAAGATCACTTCGGTGCATTTTCTCGGCATCTGGTGGTACCCCTTCGGTCGGCAGTCCATCGTCATCGCCTTCGATCCCGACTACCGCTGGATGGTGGTCGGCCATCCCTCGCTGCGCTATGGGCGCATCCTGTCACGTAAGCCCATGCTGGACGATGCCGATCTGGCGCGGGCAGCCGCGGCGCTTGCGAGCCAGCGCTTCGATCTGTGCGCGTTCGTCACGACGCCGCAGACCGGCGGGCGCGAGCGATCGGCACGGCTGTGCGAGCTCGTGCACTGATGAGCACCCAGCCTACGCGTCGCCTCCTGCCGCTGGCCATGCTGCTCGCAGCGTGCGTAGCCGCCTGCGAGCACAAGGCGACCAGGGATGAGGAGGAGGCCGCGAGGAACACTTTCGCGTGCAAGCTCGCCGGGCAGCGGCTGGTGATCCGTTTCGACGCCGACCTGCACGAGGCGCGCATGCTCACCGCAGCCGGAGAGAGAGTCACTCTCCAGCAGATCCCCACCGCTTCCGGCGTCCGCTACAGCAACGGCAACACCGAGCTGCGGGGCAAGGGCGAGGACCTAACGCTCATCGAGTTCGGCACGGCGACCAAGCTGGAGGACTGCCAGCCCTATTCGGGGCTGAAGTCTTGAGAGGCGTACTCGTGCGCACCCGCCGCATGGCGCCATCGTGTGCCACGATCGGCGCGGCGATATAATTGGTGCTTGATACGGCAGTCAATCGGAGAGGCTCGATGGGCAAAGGCGATGTTCGCACGCGCCGAGGAAAGATCTTCAACGGCAGCTACGGCAAGAAGCGCCCGCACAGGAAGCGGCGGAAGAAGTCTTGATGCGGGCAGCGCTGCGCCAACCGATGCCGGCCTGCTGAGGAATGCAGCGATGGAGATGAAGCGCCTGTCCGGCGGCAACCTGCGCGCCGCGGGATACGACGACAAGAACGGCCGGCTGGTGGTCGAGCTCACGGGAGGAGTCTTCGAGTACAGCGGCGTCACGCCGGAGACATGGCGCCGCTTCGCGGGCGCGTCTTCGCCGTGGAGCTTCTTCCGCGACAATATCGAAGAGGAGTACCCCGCCAAGCGCGTGCGCTAGCGAGGGCGGGGTTCTCTCAATCGTTACGCGATGGTCAGTCGCTTGCCTGAGCGCGCGGTCTTCTTCGCCAGCTTGAGTTCGAGGACACCGTTGTCGTACTTGGCTTCGCTGGCCGCCTCGTCGACTTCGGTAGGCAGCGTGAAGCTGCGGTGCTGGCTGCCATAGTAGCGCTCGCTGCGCAGCACGCGCTCCCCGTCCTTGATTTCTTTTTCGCGCTTGACTTCGGCGCCCAACGTCACCTGGTTGCCTTCGATCGTAACGTGGATGTCGTCCTTGCTGACGCCTGGAATCTCGGCGTGAACGGTGAAAGACTTATCGTCCTCAGTCACGTCCATCTTGATGCTGACCGGGGCGCCGCGCCCCTCGAAGCGGACGGGCCGGAAGAAGCCGCGGAACAGCTCGTCAATGCCGGTATCCGCAAACGGGTCGTAGGGAATCAGCGATGCCATAATGAATCTCCTTTCGTGTCGTTTCTGGATCGGACAGCCCCTGCGTCGCTGCGAGAGTCTGCCCTGCAAGGCTGAATTTTTGTGCGCCCTGGCCGGGATTCAAGCCCCCCGACCCGCAAAAGCATGCGATCCTTTATCCGGGTGAAACCTGGAAAGGCCAAACGAGGTGACAAAAGCAATGGAACCGCTGAGCGAGCGCGAGCACGACACCCTGAGTCGACGGCTCGCTGCCCGGCGGGAGGAACTGCGAACCGAGGTGCAGAAGCAGCTCGCCAACAGCGATGATCCGAGGATCTCCGGGTTCGCCGACGAGCTTGCTGCTGCTGAGGACTGGGTGCTGGCCGACATCCTTGCCGACACGGACCTCGCCATGGTGACGCGGGACATCGCGGAACTGGGGGAGGTCGAGGCCGCGCTCGGCCGGGTTGCCGACGGCAGCTACGGCACCTGTTCGAGCTGTGGCGAGCCAATCGGCTGGCCGCGGCTCAACGCGCAACCCACTGCACAGCGGTGCATCCGCTGTCAGGAGGCTTTCGAGCGGCGCCGGGCAGGCCCGGGCGGCGCGTAGCGCTTCACCCAGCCGAAGAACTCGTGATACCACAGGCGGGAATTCTGCGGCTTGAGTATCCAGTGGTTCTCGTCCGGAAAGTACACCAGCCTGGCCGGGACTTTGCGTGTCCGCAGCGTGTTGTAGTACTGCAACGCCTGGGTCGCCGGGACGCGATAGTCGAGTTCCCCGTGAATTACCAGCGTCGGAGTCTTGAAACGCCTCGCATAGTGATGCGGCGACTGCTTCATGACCAGCGCCGGATTGTCCCAGTGGAAGGCGCCCAGCTCCTTGGCGAAAAAGAGGTAGCCATCGGTCGCCATCATGCTCACCCAGTCGTAGCACCCGGCGTGACAGACGTAGGTGCGGTAGCGGTCGGTGTGTCCGTTCATGTAGGCGACCATGTAACCGCCGTAGCTTCCGCCGCTGGCGACTAGACGTTGGCGATCGATGTAGCCCCGGCGAAGCATGAAGTCGGTGGCCGCGTCGACATCGGCGAACTCGCGCTTGCCGTAGTCGCGCGTGATCGTCTCCAGCCAGCGCTGGCCGAATCCCGACGACCCGTGGTAGTTGACGCCGACGACGACGTAGCCGTGGGCGGCGAAGACCTGGGCATTCCAGCGGAAATGCCAGCCGTCGCTGTGCGCCGAGTGCGGCCCGCCGTGGATCGAGTGCAGAAGCGGCCATTTCTTTTTGGGGTCGAAGTTCGGCGGATAGACGACCCAGATCTGAACGGGGTCTCCTGCCCATCCCTTGACCGTGAACTCGCGCGTCGCGCCCATGGCGGCGCGCGAGAGCAGGGGCTGGTTCGGCGAATGCAGAGGCCGCTCGTCCCGCCCATCGGCCCCGATCGAGAACAGCGCCGGCGGATGCGACATCGTGGAGCGCTCGAACACGATGCGCTTGCCATCGCGGGAGAGGGCGTAGCCGGCGATCGTGCCGCCGGCTGCGACACGGGAAGGCAGCGCGTCGTCGAGTCCGGCGCGATACAAGCCCTGACGGCCCCGGTCTTCGATGAGCATGAACAGCGAGGCGCCGTCGGCTGCCCAGGCGAGGCGCGTCGTCGCGCGATCGAGGCGAGGCGCTAGCCTGCGCGTGGTCGCGCCACGGCGTCTGTGCAGCCTGAGATGTCCCTGGTCGTTGAACGCGCGCTTGACGTTGTACGAGTGCCAGGCGAGGTGCGCCCCATCGGGCGAATAACGCGGATGCTCGTCGGAAAAGCCGCTGTCGGCAGTCAGGACGCGGTGGCGACCATTGGTTAGGTTGACCGTGACGATGTCCGTCTCGTTCATCATCCGCGGCTCGGGAGCGAGATCGGCGGTGAGCGCAAGCTCGAGGCCGTCGGGCGAGATGTCGTAGTGCTCGGACGAGGGCTCCCAAGGCTGCAGCGCAACGCCCGTGCGGGCGAGCAGATCCCGGCAGCGCCCGGTGGCGACGTCGGCGGCGAGGACGTGCGGTTGACGCCCATCGGTAAGCCAATGATCCCAGAAGCGGTACTCGCTGCGCTCGGAGAGGTGGACCTTGACCTTGTTCTCCTTGCGCTCGCGCTTGCGCTTGGCTTGGGCTTTGTCGCCGTCGAGATCCGGCCATACCCACGAGACAAAGGCGATCCGTTTCGAGTCCGGGAACCAGCGCAGCGCCAGAGCGCCGGTGGAAAGCGAAGTGAGCCTTCGCGCTTCGCCTCCATCGGGTGCGATGAGGTAAATCTGCGCCTCCTCGTCGTCCTTGCGTTTGGCTGTGAAGGCGATCCATTTGCCATCGGGCGACCATGCCGGCTCGCTGTCCTTGTCGCCGGCGGTGAGGCGTCGCGCGCGCCCGCCATCCGCCGGGAACAGCCAGAGCTCGGTGCGGCCCTCGTTCTTTTCCATGTCGTAGATCGTCACCGCCGCGCATGCCATGCTTCCGTCTGGAGACGACGTCGGCGAGCCAATGCGCTTGATCGCCCAAAGGTTTTCAATGCTCAGAGGTTTTTTCCTGGCAGGCATGATGTGTCGGAGGACTCAGCACCGGGGCGCAAAGCGCGCGATTGTACGCCGGGAATCGCCGGAAGGCCCGTTGCGATGCGGTAGAATGCGTCCCGAGTTCCGCATTCGCGGCGCGACCACAAGCCTCTGAACGATTTCTAGCTCAGAGGAACCATCATCCTGGGATTTCGATGCAGTACCGCCGGCTGGGCAGTTCCGGTCTCAAGTTGAGCGAGTTGTCCTTCGGCTCGTGGGTAACCTACGGCAATCAGCTGCAGGACGAAGCCGCCGCCGAGTGCATGGCGGCCGCCCATGATGCGGGCGTCAATTTCTTCGACAACGCCGAGGTCTACGCCAGAGGCGCTTCCGAAACGATCATGGGCAACGTGCTGCGCAAGATGGGCTGGCGCCGCTCGTCCTACATCGTGTCGACCAAGTTCTTCTGGGGGCTGCACGAAGGTCCCAACGAAAAGAGCACGCTCAATCGCAAGTACCTCATGCAGGCGATCGATGGCTCGCTGAAGCGGCTGCAGCTCGACTACGTGGATCTCGTCTTTTGCCATCGAGCCGATCCGGAGACGCCGATCGAGGAAACCGTATGGGCCATGCACGACATCATCCGCGCCGGACGGGCGCACTATTGGGGAACTTCGGAGTGGAGCGCCGCCGAGGTCATGGCGGCGTGGCAAATCGCCGACAGACATCATCTGGCGAAACCGGTGATGGAGCAGCCGCAGTACAACCTGCTGCACCGCGACCGGGTCGAACGCGAGTACGCGCGGCTGTATCGCGACATCGGGCTCGGCACGACGGTGTGGAGTCCGCTCGCCTCGGGACTGCTCACTGGAAAATACAACGACGGCGTTCCCGCCGGCACGCGTGCGACGCTCAAGGGCTACGAATGGCTCGCCGAGCGCCTCGTCGATCCGGCGAAGATCGCCAAGGTGCGGCAGCTCGCCCCCATCGCCGGCGACCTGGGATGCACGCTCGCGCAGCTCGCTCTGGCCTGGTGCCTCAGGAATCCGCACGTGAGCAGCGTGATCACCGGTGCGAGCCGGGCGAGCCAGGTCGTCGAGAACATGAAAGCGCTCGACGTAGCGCCTCGACTCACCCAGGATGTGCTCGCGCGCATCGACGCAATCGTAGGTGTTCCACAATGAACCCAGTGCGCCACGGGTGTGGACGACCATGAGCAATCCTCTGGAAAGCTGGACCGAAGAGCAGCGCTCGGCGTACCTGTACCGGGCGTGCGCCAGGGCCGAAGCCGGAACTCGGAACGCGGAGTTGTTCACGCGTCTCGCTGGCGAAGCGGAAGCGCAGGCGGCCATCTGGCGCGCCCAGCTCACCGCCAGCGGCAAGCCGGCGCCTCCTCCGTACCTGCCCGATCCGCGCACGCGTCTGGTCGCGCACATGGTCGGGGTGTTGGGACCGCGGCGGTTGCGCGGCGTGCTTTCGGCCATGAAGGTGCGCGGCATGGCTGTGTACAGCCGGCGCGAGCCCGGCGGCCATGTCGCCCCGGTGCCGGGCGGCATCGAGAGACGGCACCGTGGCCTGGGCGGCGGTGGCAATCTGCGCGCCGCGGTGTTCGGCATCAACGACGGACTGGTATCGAACGCGAGCCTGATCTTCGGCGTGGCGGGAGCAAATCCGGAGGCCTCCGTGGTGCTGCTCACGGGTGTGGCTGGCCTCGTTGCCGGCGCTTTCGCGATGGCGGCCGGCGAGTTCGTTTCGGTGCGCTCGCAACGCGAACTCTTCGAATATCAGATCGGCCTCGAACGCGCTGAGCTCAAGGAATACCCGGAGGCGGAGGCTCAAGAGCTGGCGATCATCTACGCCGCCAAGGGACTTCCGACCAGAGAGGCGAACCGCCTTGCGAAGCAGCTCGTCTCCGACCCGGAGCACGCCCTGGACACGCTCGCCCGAGAGGAGCTGGGGCTCAATCCCGACGAGCTCGGCTCGCCGTGGGGCGCGGCGATTTCGTCATTGCTCTCCTTCGCGCTGGGGGCAGCGATTCCTCTGCTTCCATACCTGCTCGGGGGCGGCGCGCACGCTCTGAGCATCGCCGGAGCTCTGAGTGCGCTCGCCCTTTTCGCAGTCGGGTCGACGCTGTCACTTTTCACCGGCCGCGGCGCCCTCGCTTCGGGCGCGCGCATGCTGCTGCTGGGCAGCCTCGCCGCGGCGGTCACCTTCGGTGTGGGACATCTGCTCGGGGTGAGCGTCTCGTAAGAGAAGCCCCTCTCCGCGGGGAGAGGGGCTTCCCTGGTACGTAGCGCACCGGCAGCTCACGCCTTTTTCGACAAACAGCTCTTCATGAACGTCTTGCGCTCGGCGCCTTTCTTGCCCGTCGCCTCCTTGGCGCAAAGCTTCATCTTTTCCTGTTGCGAGAGTTTCACCGGAGTCGGCTGCGCGACCGGCGTAGCGGCAGTCCGCGCCGGCTGTGGCTTGGCGGTGACAGCGTCGTCCGCATGCGCGACAGGAACGGCGAACCCGATGAGCGTTGCGAAGGCTAGTGCATGAATCGTCTTCATGGTCATCTCCTCAAGGTTGATGGGTCGAATGCGGCATTGACGAAATCGTCCTTGCCACATCGCCATTAACGCCGAGGCGATGCTTCTGCGCATCAGACGCACGGCCGATGCAGACGGATGGTGATTCGAGGGGGGCTGGATAAAACAAGGCGGCTGCCGGAGGAGCTCCGGAGCCGCCTTGTCAGTTCGGCCGGGTGGACAGGAGGTCACCCGACCGTGTTCCGCACTGTCTTCCGATCAGCTTCCCTTCATGCACTCGCTTTGCGCTTTGGCCCGCTCATCAGCTTTCATGCCGGCGGTCTTCTCGTTACACATCGCCATCTTGCTCTTGGGCTTTTCCGCGGTCGCCGCGGGTTTCGCCTTGAGGCAATTGTTCACATAGTCCTGGCGTGCCTTGCCTTCGAGCTTCTTCTCGCCGGCTTGAGCCTGACACGCCTTCATCTTTTCCTGTTGCGGATTGGTCTTGGCGGTGTCGGTTGCAGCAGTCGTGGTGTCCTTGGTGTCGGCGGCATAGGCCACGCAGGCGAAGACGCTCAGCACGCTTAAGACCAGCAGCTTTTTCATCGTTATCTCCGGGCGGGTTTGGGGGTAGCAAAGGGAATTGGCAACGAGTCTACGGCAGGGCCGAGCCCCGAGGCAACGAAATCGTGGCGGGCGCGCCGGAGGGTGTCGCATATTTTGCTAATGCGGTGCAGCATCGATTTCCCCGCATTCGGGGTAGAATAGGCCAAAGTTATGAATTTGCTAGGAAAACGCTTGCGCAAGGCCCACCCATGATCCTCGTCCTGGAGCCCAATACCAACCCCGAAGGGGCCGACTACAAGATGCTCATCGGCCAGCTCGGCCGGCTCGCCGGGATCAGCTACCGGGTGCACCGGGAGGTAGGTGCCGAGGTGACGCTGACCGAGATCTACCTGATCGGCAACACGGGCTCGTTGACCGTCGAGCAAATGCAGGTCCTGCCCTGCGTGGAAAAGGTCGTGCGCGTGTCCGAGGCCTATCGTGTCCTGGGCCGCCACAAACATGGCGACGACCGGCCGTCGTCGTTCGATTACAACGGGGTCCGCTTCGGGCAGGATACGCTCAACATCTTCGCCGGACTGTGCGCGGTCGATTCGCCGGAGTCCGCCGACGCCATGATGCGCGCGCTCAAGGAGCACGGCCAGACCTGCACGCGAATGGGTGCCTACAAGCCGCGCACCAATCCTTACGCTTTCCAGGGCTTCGGTGCGAAATGCCTGCCGTACGTGTTCGAGCTCGCGGGCAAGTACGGCATTCGCGTCATCGCCATGGAAGTCACCCACGAGTCGCAGGTCGACGAGATCCGCGCCGCGCTCAAGACAACAGGCAGCCCCACCGGCGTCATGCTGCAGATCGGCACGCGCAACACCCAGAACTTCGAGCTTCTGAAGCAAGTCGGACGACAGCAGGAGTTTCCAGTGCTCATCAAGCGTGGCTTCGGCATCACGCTGGACGAGTCGCTCAACGCGGCCGAGTATCTCGCCTCCGAGGGCAACCGCAAGGTCGTGTTCTGCCTGCGCGGGATGAAGACC
>Ga0187777_10001829_pt1 | contig 13682 bp, 10 predicted proteins | sample 1015_Q2_SP5_10_M_FD_132416 | JGI IMG/M metagenome (GOLD analysis project Ga0187777, IMG submission 132416) | Tropical peat soil microbial communities from peatlands in Department of Meta, Colombia - 1015_Q2_SP5_10_MG | ecosystem: Environmental > Terrestrial > Soil > Wetlands > Peat | place...
AGTTGAGGCGCGCCTCGGGAAAAAAATGCGCGCCTGGCATGCGTGTCGCGTCCGCAATCGGTGCACCGTTCCCCCAGCGGGCCCGCACGTCGGCGAAGCGGGCGAGCTCGCTCCAAAAGGCCGCGGGTTCGGCCAGCGACCAGGCATAAAGGTCCTGGTACTCATGCAGGTCGACGCCGCAGCGCGCGTTTACGCAACGCATGAAGCGAGTCAGGTTTGCATCCGCAATGCGTGAGGGAGATGGACGCCAGAGTTCGGACATGGACAAAGAGCCCGGGGCGCGCGAGCCGTACCTTGTCGCCGATCTTACAGCGACTGGTAGTTCGGCCCCGAGCCCCCTTCCGGAGTAGTCCAGGTGATGATCTCGTAGGGATCCTTGATGTCGCAGGCCTTGCAGTGTACGCAGTTCGCGCCATTGATCTGAAGGCGCTTGCCGCCTTGACCATCATCGACCATCTCGTAAACCGCGGCCGGACAGAAACGCTCGCAAGGGTTACCGAATTCCTTGGCGCAGCGCTCGGCGCAGATACTCGTGTCGGCCACCTTCAGGTGCACCGGCTGATTCTCATCATAGGTGTTGCCGGCGAAGTACACGAACGACACGCGATCGCGCGGCGGCAAGGTGCGCGTGACCCAGTGACGGTCGGGGGAGGTGAACTCATCGAGCCTCTTGAGGCGTGACCAGTCGGCGGTGTTCTTGAGCGTCCAGGGCGAGATGCCGCAGGTGAGCATTTCCCAGCCGGAGTTGATGAGACCAAACCACACGCCGCGCTTAAAGCCCGGCTTGTAGTTGCGTACGCGTTCGAGTTCGCGCCCGCCCACCGAAGCGCGCCATCTCGCGTCGAAACCGACTTCCGAACCCGTCTCGGCGATGTGCTCGGCGGCGAGCACGCCGCTTCGGATCGCCTGGTGCACGCCTTTTATCTTCGCGAAGTTCAGCGTCCCGCCGGCGTCGCCGACGAGGAGGGCCCCGGGCATCTCGAGCGTCGGCGTTGATTGCCAGCCTCCGGCAGCGATGGTACGGGCGCCCGCGGAGAGGATCTCTCCGCCATCGAGCAGCGGCTTGACGCGCGGGTGGTTCTTGAACTGCTGGAACGCCTCGAACGGCTTGAGTCGCGGGTCCTGGTAGTCGAGCCCGACGATGTATCCGACGTACACGCGCTCGTTGTCGAGGTGATAGATGAAGCTGCCCGCGTAGGTGTGCCCGTCCGCCGGCCACCCGAGCCCGTGCTCGATGCGCCCGGGGCGCACGCGCCCGAGGGGCAGCTGCCAGAGTTCTTTGTAGCCGAGCGCGAAGGTCTGCGGGCAGTGGCCGCGGGCGAGATCAAACTTTGCGATCAGTTCTTTAGCGAGCGAGCCGCGGGCGCCCTCGGCGAGCACCGTGAGGGGCGCATGAATTTCGACACCGGCGGTGAAGTTGGGACCGGGCGAGCCATCGCGTCCAACCCCCATGTCACCAACGCGCACTCCCGAGACTGCACCCTTGTCGTCGAACACGGGCGCCGCGGCTGCGAATCCCGGGAAAACCTCGACGCCGAGCGCCTCGGCCTTCTGCGCGAGCCAGGGGGTGAGCTGCCCGAGCGAGACGATGTAGTTGCCGTGATTGTTGAAGGGGGTGCTGTAGGTGAGTGCGCGCGGGAGCAGTTTGATCGCGAAGTCGGGCACGGGTTTGAAGGAGCCAGCCGCGGTGAAGATGCGGAAATCATCCTCCGTGGCCGGCACCTTCATGCCCGGGTACCCGTGCTGCCATTCGGGCAGCAGCTGCACGAGCGGCCCCGGCTCGAGCACGGCACCAGATATCGATTGCGCGCCCACCGCGGCGGCTTTCTCGAGCACGCAGACGCTGAGGGCGGGTTTGAGCTGCTTGAGGCGAATGGCGCACGCAAGGCCCGCCGGCCCAGCGCCGACGACGACGACGTCGTACTCCATGACGTCGCGCTCGATTGCTGCCGTCGCGCTCATCGCTGCACCTCAACGTCCCCCTCTCTCAAACGGCCGCGCGGCTGCGGCTCTTATGTGGCGATCATTTCGGCTGCATGCGGATCGCGCCATCGAGGCGGATCGTCTCGCCATTTAGCATCGCAATCTCATATACGCACGCGACGAGCTGCGCAAACTCCTCCGGCCTGCCGAGCCGCGCCGGGAAGGGAACCTGCGCGGCGAGCGACTGCTGTACGTCCTGCGGCAGCGTGTCCATCATCGGGGTGTGGAAAATGCCAGGCGCGATCGACACACAACGGATTCCCAAGCGCGCGAACTCACGCGCGATCGGCAAAGTCATGCCGGCAACCCCGGCCTTGGTGGCGGAGTAGGCGGCCTGGCCGATCTGTCCTTCGAAGGCGGCGACTGACGAGGTATGGATGAGGAGGCCGCGCTCGCCATCGGGCCCGGGCGTGTTGTTCTGCATGAGCGCGGCGGCGGCTTTGTCGCAGAGGAAGGTGCCGATCAGGTTGATGTGGATCACCTTGGTGAAGAACTCCCCCGCCATCGGTCCCTGCTTCCCGAGTACGCGACCCGCGCCGACCACGCCCGCACAGTTGACGAGGAGGTTGAGGCCGCCAAGCCTCTGGTGCGCGGTCGCCATGGCCGCATTCACCTCGGCCTCGGCGGTCACATCGCAGCGCATGAAGCTCACGCTCGTCCCGAGGGCTGCGGCCGCCGCCCGCCCCGGCGCCTCCTGCACGTCGAAGATGACGACCTTGCCGCCGCGGGCGCTGAAGTACTGCACGACGGCGAGCCCGAGACCTGAGGCGCCGCCTGTGACGACGGCGCGCGCGTCTTCGATTTTCATGAGCGTCCCCGACGCCGGCTCGGCGCTTAAACGACTTCGACTGCGAGCGCGACGCCCTCGCCCCCGCCGATGCAGAGTGCGGCAATTCCGCGCTTGAGGCCGCGGCGCCGCAGGGCGTGAATCAGTGTCGTCAGGATGCGCGCGCCGGTGGCTCCGATCGGGTGTCCGAGTGCGCAGGCGCCGCCGTTGACGTTGACGCGCGCGTGATCGAGATCGACATCGCGCATCGCGGCCATCGTGACCACTGCGAACGCCTCGTTGATCTCGTAGAGGTCGGCATCGTTCGGCTTCCAGCCAAGCTGCGTCAGTACCTTCTTGATCGCACCGACCGGGGCGGTCGTGAACCACTCGGGCTCCTGGGCCTGGCTCGCGTAGGCGAGCACGCGCGCGATAGGCTTGACGCCCCGGTCGCGTGCGGCCTGGCCGCTCATGAGAACGAGCGCCGCGGCGCCATCGGAGATCGATGAGGAGCTCGCGGCGGTCACAGTGCCGTCCTTGCCGAACGCGGGCTTGAGCGTCGCAATCTTGCTGATGTCGCAGGCGCCCGGGGTTTCATCGCGCGCCACGACGCTTTCGCCCTTGCGGCTTTTCACCGTCACGGGCGTTACCTCCGCATCGAACTCAGCCGATTCCACTGCGCGCTGGGCGCGGCGCACGGACTCGATGGCAAAGGCGTCTTGATTGGCACGCGTGAACTGATAACGCGCCGCGGTCGCATCGGCGAACGCGCCCATGAGCTTGCCATCCCAGGGGCTCTGCAGACCGTCGTAGAGCATGTGATCGATGACCTCGCCGTGACCCATGCGATAGCCCGAGCGGGCCTTCGGCAGGAGATACGGTGCATTCGACATCGATTCGAGGCCACCCGCGAGGATCATCTGCGCCGACCCGGCGCGGATCTGATCCGCTGCCAACATCACCGCCTTGAGCGCCGAGCCGCACATCTTGTTGATGGTCGTGGTCGGCACGCTGTTGGGCACGCCGGCCCCGAGCGCCGCCTGACGCGCCGGCGCCTGGCCGAGGCCAGCCGAGAGCACGCAGCCCATGATCACCTCGTCGAGTTCGGCGGCTTTGATGCCGGCGCTCTCGATCGCACCCTTGGCCGCTGCTGCGCCGAGCTGTGGTGCGGTGAGGGGTGAGAGCACGCCGAGAAATGCACCGATCGGGGTGCGCTTGGCGGAGACGATTACGACTTCGGGACTGGACATGATGAGGCCTCGGGTTGGGTGAGTTGCGCGCGGACTTTCAGGTTTGGACTTGGGGGGCAGTGCGGCGCTGGCGCCGGCGCGGCGTCGGACGTGCAGCGCCATTGGTACGCGGGCGCAGACCGTCTTCGAACACCCCGACGAACGCCGCGGCGATCTCGGCGCCGGTGAGCGACTGATCCTCGCGGTACCAGTGTGCGATCCAGTTGAGGGCGCCCGCGAGTGCGAACGCCGTCATCTTCGGATCACACGGCTCGATCGAACCGTCCTGCACGCCTTCGCGGATGAGTCGCCGGATGCCCTGGTCGACCTCGGACTTCAGCGCCTTGATGTGGCGGCTCATGGCGGGGGAGAGGTCCTGATCCTCCGCCCGCACCATGCACCAGCCGAACTCGGACGCCATCGCTTCGCCGTAGTGACGCAGGACGGCCTTCAAGCGCTCGCGTGCCGGCATTTCGAGCTGGCGCACGTCGCGAAAGGCGGTGCGGATCTGCTCGACTCCGGCGAGAAAGCACTGAAAGAGGAGCTGCTCCTTGCTCGTGACGTAGTAGTAGACGGTGGGCTTGGTGACTTCGAGCCGCGCCGCGATGTCATCGAGGGAGGTGTTGTGGTAGCCCTTGCGGTTGAACTCGCGCGCCGCGGCGCGAATCACCGCGTCACGCTTAAGCGCGCGGTCGCGCTGTCGTTCCCGGCTCGCGCGCCAGGGGGAGACGCTCGCCTCGGCGCTCTTGGCTGCGGCGGCGGCGGAATTGGCACGGCGGTGGTTCATGGCCTAAGGAGTATTATACCGGCGGCGTACGATTACGGGCGCGGCCGCAGCGCATTGACCGCTTGCGGCCGTCTCAGTCATACTCGTCAGTAGGTATCCTACCAGCGAGTAGGTATCCGCGTCCAATTGCTTTTTTTCCCTGGGGCAAGCGAGCGAGCAGCAGATGAACGCCGATCTCCGAGGAAGCGCGGCTTTGCCGCGCAGCGAACAGGCAGCGGCCCGAGTGCCGCTGCGTTTTATCTCCGCAGCCTCCCTTTTCGATGGCCACGATGCCGCCATCAACATGATCCGTCGCCTGCTGCAGGCGCGCGGGGCGGAGGTCGTGCACCTCGGGCATAACCGTAGCGTCGCGGACATCGTGCGGGCGGCGATCGATGAGGATGCTGATGCGGTCGCCGTGAGCTCGTATCAGGGCGGTCACAACGAGTACTTCGCTTATATGGTGGACATGCTGCGCGAGCGCGGCTACGAGCACGTGCGCGTCGTGGTCGGGGGCGGTGGCACGATCGCCCCGGCGGAGATCGAGGCGCTCGAGCGGCGCGGGGTCGAGAAGATCTACACGCCCGAAGACGGCCGTCGGCTTGGGCTTGTGGGCATGATCGATGATGTGTTCAAGCGCGTTGCTGCAGTGCGCAAGCCTCCCTACGAACTGCGGCCCCTAAACGCTCGCGATCACGGGCTCATTGCCCGCACCATCTCCGTGCTCGAAGGCGCGGCCGGCGCTGACGTGCACGCCGAGCAGGTACGCCGCGCGATCGCGCGCTCGCGTAACCGGGTCCCCGTGATCGGCATCACCGGTACCGGGGGTGCCGGCAAATCGAGTCTTACGGACGAGCTCCTGGCGCGTTTGGTGCGGCACTTCCCCGGCGCGCAAATCGCCGTCGTTGCCATGGATCCGACCCGCCGGCGCTCGGGCGGCGCACTGCTCGGCGATCGCATCCGCATGAACTCTCTCTCGTCGCCGAACATCTTCATGCGCTCGCTCGCCACGCGGCGCGCCAATCTCGCGACCTCCGCCGTACTAAAGGACGTGATCGAGCTCTACAAGGCCGCCGGCTTCGATCTCGTGATCGTCGAGACCGCAGGTATCGGTCAGTCAGACAGCGAAATCGTCGATCTCGTCGACCTGTCGATGTACGTGATGACGAGTGAATACGGGGCCGCGAGTCAGCTCGAGAAGATCGAGATGCTCGACTACGCCAATTTCGTCGTGCTGAACAAGAGCGAGAAGCGCGGCGCCGAGGACAGCCTGCGCGATGTGCGCAAGCAATGGCGGCGTAACCACCCCGAGCGGGCGAAGCTCGCGGACGCCGAGCTCCCGGTCTTTCCGACGATCGCGAGCCGCTTCAACGATCCGGGCGTCAATCGGCTCTTCGCCGCGCTCTGCGCGACGCTTGCGGAGCGCAAGCTCGGCAGCGCCTCCTGGGAGCTCAAGGATCCAGGACCGACCAAACTCAGCGCGGGTGCGGCGCTCGTCCCGGGTGCGCGCACGCGCTATCTCGCCGAGATCGCCGAAGGAGGCCGAGATACGCGCATGCGCATTGAAGCGCAGACGGAAGCCGCGCGGCGTGCCTTCGGACACTACGAATCACTCAAGACGCTGCACGATCCGCAGCTGCCAGCGCCACTTGAGCCCTATCCGGGCACAGCACTCGAGGATGCACGCGCCGATGCCACCCGCAGCGCGCTGCGGGCGGCGTACAACCGTGCACTCGCGGAGGTCGGCGTCGAGGGCGTCGGCGAACTCAAGGCGTGGCCCCAGCGCGCGCACGCCGCCACCGATGCGACCTTCTCCTACAAGGTGCGCGGACGCACAGTGAAGGGCGAGAACTACACCGAAAGTCTCTCGCGCTCGCGCGTGCCGAAGCTCGCCGTGCCGAGCTGTCGCGACTGGGGCGAACTGCTGCACTTCATCCTGACCGAGAACCTCCCCGGCTCCTACCCCTACACCGGCGGCGTTTATCCCTACCGGCGCGAGGAGGAGGACCCGACGCGCATGTTTGCCGGCGAGGGCGGCCCCGAGCGCACCAATCGTCGTTTCCATTACCTGGCCCACGGCCATGGCGCGGCGCGCCTCTCCACCGCCTTCGATTCCACCACGCTCTACGGCGAGGATCCCGACACGCGTCCCGACATCTATGGGCGCACCGGCAACTCCGGCGTCTCGATCGCGACGCTCGATGACATGAAGAAGCTCTACTCGGGCTTCGATCTCTGCCAGCCATCGACCTCGGTGTCGATGACCATCAACGGGCCGGCGCCCATCATCCTCGCGATGTTCATGAACACCGCCATCGACCAGCAGGTGGAGCGGCATCTGAAGAGCAACGGGCGCTGGGAGGCGGCGCAGGCGCGCATTGCGAGCTTGCAGGCTGCCGAGCGCGCGCGCGGATTGACGCCACCCTCCTATCAGGGGGAGTTGCCCGAGCACCACGACGGGTCGGGACTGGCCCTCCTTGGAATCAGCGGCGAGGAACTCCTCGAGCCCGAGGAGTACGAGCGCATCCGCGCCGAGACACTGCGGACGGTACGCGGCACGGTGCAGGCCGACATCCTCAAGGAGGATCAGGCGCAGAACACCTGCATTTTCTCGACCGAATTCGCGTTGCGCTTGATGGGCGACGTGCAGCAGTACTTTATCGATGAGCGCGTGCGCAACTTCTACTCCGTGTCGATCTCCGGCTACCACATCGCCGAGGCCGGCGCCAACCCGATCTCGCAGCTCGCCTTCACGCTCGCCAACGGGTTCACGATCGTCGAGTACTACCTCGCCCGCGGCATGAAGATCGATGACTTCGCCCCTAATCTGTCGTTCTTCTTCTCGAACGGCATGGACGCGGAGTACGCGGTCATCGGCCGTGTCGCACGCCGCATCTGGGCGCGTGCCATGCGCGAGCGCTACCACGCCGACCCGCGCAGCCAGATGCTCAAATACCACGTGCAGACCTCGGGCCGTAGCCTGCACGCGCGCGAGATCTCCTTCAACGACATCCGCACGACGCTGCAGGCGCTGTACGCGCTCTTTGACAACTGCAACAGCCTCCACACCAACGCCTACGACGAAGCGCTCACCACTCCAACCGAGGAAAGCGTGCGGCGCGCGGTTGCCATCCAGCTCATCATCAACCGCGAGCTCGGACTCAATAAGATCCAAAATCCCTGGCAGGGATCATTTGCGATGGACTATCTGACCGACATGGTCGAGGAGGCCGTCTACAAGGAGTTCGAAGCGCTCGCCGAGCGCGGCGGCGTGCTTGGGGCCATGGAGACCATGTACCAGCGCGGCAAGATCCAGGAGGAGTCGCTTTACTACGAGACCAAAAAGCACGACGGCTCACTGCCGCTCATCGGCATCAACACATTCCTCTCCGGAGCGGATGTCTCGCAGGAGCATCAGGGAGCGCAGCTGATCCGCTCCACCGAGGAGGAGAAACAGCATCAGGTCGCAGCAGTGCGCGCCTTCCAGGCGCGGCACGCGGCGCGCGCGCCCGCAGCGCTTGCGCATCTGCAGCAGGTGGCGGCGAGCGGCGGCAACGCGTTCGAGGCGCTCATGGAATGCGTCAAGTGCTGCTCGCTCGGACAGGTCTCGCACGCGCTCTATCAGGTCGGCGGGCAGTATCGGCGGAACATGTGAGATCGGGTTCCCCGAGCGCGGCGAGCATCGCCGCACGCGCGCGATCGCGCAGCTCGGGTGCCGCCTGCTGTGGCGTGGTGGCGAGCGGCGCGATCGGTTTGAGGATCTGCATCTCGATCCGACCGGGCCGGGGCAGGGCGCCGTTTGGGGGTAGTGCACGCCGCGTGCCCCGCAGCACCGCGGGCACGAGCGGGCAGGAGGCGCGCGCGGCCGTGGCGAACGCGCCGGTGTGAAACTTCAAAAGCCCCGGGGTGCGCGTGAAGGTCCCCTCGGGGAAGAACACGAGCGAAGTACCGCGCAGGGTCGCGGTGCGCATCAGGCGGCGCGCGTCGCGGGCGCCGCGTTTGCGGTCGAAGCGCTCGACGAATTCCGAGCGCAGTCGCTTGAGGATCCAACCGGCGAAAGGCACGGCGGCCATCTCGCGCTTGATCACGAAGCTAAAGCGCGGCGGCAGGGCGGCGGTGAGCACGATCCCATCGAGGTAACTCGCGTGGTTGCAGACCACCACGCACTGGCCCTCGGGGATGCGCTCGGCGAAACGCAGCGTCACCGGCATGGCGGCGAGGGTAAAGAAGATGCGCCCCAGCGTACGAGCCGCCGCGCGACGGCGCGTGACGCCCGGAAGCACTGCAAGCACGGGCAGTGCACTCAGGCCGACGCCCAAAGCGAGCGCGAACACCCACACGCTGTACGCGATCCGCAGCGGCAGGAGCAGGAGCGCGCGGGCGCGGGCCCAGCCCTTCAGAAACACCTCCCGGCGATGACTCGGTGACGATTCCTCATACAAGGATGTGAACTGGTTCTCCTTATGTTAATGCTGCGTTGCAGATGTGAAGGTCATCACGTCGACTCTGCCCCCGCGCTCACCATACTGCGATCAGCACATTACCGGGAAACCGAATACCGCACATCGGCCGGCGGGCGGTTACCTTAAAGTCCAAAGCGAGATCAGGCCTTGTCTAATACCGCCATCGCCATGACCGCCAATACCGACTCCGCAGATCCTGCGGTGTCTCGCTTTCTCGATGCGGTGTGGATGGAGCGCGGCCTCTCGCCGAATACCCTCGCCGCCTACCGCGCCGATCTCACCGCTCTCGCCCGCTGGCTGGCCGAGCGCAACGTACAGATCATGCGCACCTCGCGCGCCGACTTGCAGGAATTCATAGCCTGGCGCGTGCGCGCCGGTGCCCGCCCGCGCTCGACCGCGCGGCAGCTCTCGAGCTTCCGGCGCTTCTTCCGCTACTTCATGCGTGAGGGCGTGATCCGCGAGGATCCGACCGCGCAGATCGCCATGCCGAAGATCGGCCGCTCGCTGCCGCGTTCGCTCACCGAGGAGGAAGTCGAGTCGTTGCTCTCGGCGCCGGTCGTGAGCGATCCGCTTGGCAATCGCGACCGCACCATGCTCGAGGTGCTCTACGCGACGGGACTGCGGGTGTCGGAGCTCGTGAACCTGCGTCAGAGCCAGATCAATCTCAATCAAGGCGTGATCCGCATTCTCGGCAAGGGCGATCGCGAACGGCTCATCCCCCTCGGCGAGGAAGCAATCCGCTCGCTCAAGGAGTTTGCCCGCGCCGCGCGCGGGGAGATCCTTCTCGAGCGACAAACGGATTACCTGTTCCCGACGCGCCGCGGCGATCGCATGACCCGACAGGCGTTCTGGCACATCATCAAGCGTTACGCGCGCAAGGCCGGCATTTCCAAGGAACTCTCCCCGCATACGCTGCGTCACGCTTTCGCGACACACCTGCTCAATCACGGCGCTGACCTGCGCGTGGTGCAGATGTTGCTCGGCCACAGCGATCTCTCGACCACCCAGATCTACACGCACGTCGCGCGCGAGCGTCTCAAGGAACTGCACGCGACGCACCACCCGCGCGGCTGAAGCCCGCGCCTCGCTCTGCTAGACTTCTCCCGCCTGGCACGCACAATCCTCGCGGGGGCGAAACTTCACTCCCCGGGGCCGGTCCAATTCGCGAATCTGGCGACGGAAATTCCCATGATGGCCAAAAGTTTGCTGTTGGCGCTTGTGCTCTCGAGCGCTGCACTCGCGGGGCCGAGCACCACTCAGGATGAGCAGCCGACCCCAGCGCAGGTCGCGAGCCGCATTCCCGGCGCGCGCGCTGATGAGCTGCGGGTCTCTCCGGTGCCCGGTATGTACGAGTACACGCGCGGCACGGACATCGCTTACGTGACCGCCGATGGCAAGTACGCGATCAGCGGGGACCTCTACGACCTGCACACGAACGATGACCTCACCGAAGCGCACCGGCGCGAGTTGCGCCTGCGGCTCATGGCCGCCGTTCCCGAGAGCGAGATGCTGGTCTTTGGACCGAAGGATCCGAAATACACCGTCACGGTGTTCACGGATGTCGATTGTGGCTACTGCCGCAAGCTCCACAGCCAGATCGCCGAGTACAACCGACTGGGCGTGCGCGTGCGGTATCTGCTCTACCCGCGCACCGGTCCGAACTCTTCCTCATGGACCAAGGCGGAGCAGGTGTGGTGCTCGACCAACCGCAACGATGCGCTCACGCGCGCCAAGCTCGGTCAGGAACTCACCAACAAGCCCTGCACCGACAATCCCGTGGCGCGCACCTGGGCGCTTGGCAAGGAATTTGCGCTCACGGGAACCCCCGCCATCGTGCTCGCCGACGGTGAGCTCCTTACGGGGTATCTTGCGCCCGATGAGCTCGTGCACGAGCTTAAGGACGGCCCGCGTCGCTAGCTAGCCGGGGAGCCGCCACGCGACGCCCGGGCGCTTCAGCGCTCGAGCAGCTTCAGCTTGTCGGGTTTGCCTTCCCACTCCTTGGCGTCTGCCGGGGCCTCTTTCTTCTCGGTAATGACCGGCCACTGCTTCGCAAGCTCGGCGTTTAATTGCTTGAAGTGCTCCTGACCTGCGGGCAGTTCTTCCTCGGAAAAGATCGCCTCTACCGGACACTCCGGCTCGCAGAGCGTGCAGTCGATGCACTCCTCGGGATCGATCGTGAGGAAGTTGGGTCCTTCGTGGAAGCAATCGACGGGGCAGACTTCCACGCAATCCATGTACTTACATTTGATGCAGTTTTCGGTAACGACAAAAGTCATTCTTGGTCCTCAAAGGGGATCGCCTCGCGCGCGCGACCGCGTTTTTCCGCACGGCGCCCGGGCGGCGTGGTCATTGTGCCACGGGGGCGAGGGCCGGTGAATCAGCGCCGCGCGCGGCGATCGATGCTCGTGAAGTGATGCCGCTCGTGCCCGGCGGACTCGTCCTCGAGGTAACGCCGCAGCGCGAATTCGGTGCTCGGAAAGGCGATGTCGCTCCAGGGAATCTCGGTACGAGGGCTGAGTGCGACTTCGAGACTCTCGGCGCCCGCGCCATATTTTGCCGCGGGCAGCTTCGCACGAAAGAAGACGTGCACCTGCTGCGCGTGCAGCACGTGCACCACGGCGAGGAGCGATCCGATCTCGACGTCCGCAAGCGCCTCCTCGCGCGATTCGCGCGCCGCAGCCTCCTGCAGCGTTTCGCCGTTCTCCATGAAGCCCGCCGGCACCGTCCAGTAGCCGCGCCGCGGCTCGATGGCGCGACGGCAAAGCAGGATCTGACCTTCGTGCACCGGCACGCACCCCACCACGAGGCGCGGGTTCTGATAGTGAATGGCGCCGCAGGAATCGCACACGTAGCGTGCAAGATGATCGCCCTCGGGAACGCGCAACCGGACCGAGGCGCCGCACTGACTGCAGAAGTTCATGTTGCGCGCGAGGATAAGGGGGACGTGCGGCATTGTCGACGCCGCCGCCCGCAAGCCGAGCCGCGCGCTCGGCGCAGGCGCTTGCGGCACGCTCAGTTCAGAAGACCGAACACCGCGACGGCGCCCTGGGTGCCCACGAATACCCTGCCGTCGGCGACCACGGGGTTGATGAACTTGTTGCCGGCACCGAACTGATCGCGGCCGTTTGAAGCCTGGGAGCTGTTGTACAACTCGTGGGCGAGATTGGTGGCATCGTAGGCGTGCAGCACCGCGGGGCTCGAGTTCTCGTGCGCCCAGACGATGCCGTTTGCGGTTGCGTTGGCGGATACGACTGGCGCGGTGCCGGGGTACCCAAAGCTCGTCGTGCTCCGCGAGGTGGGTTGGGCCGCGAGGAGCGCGTTCGCAGCGCCGAACGCGAGGAGATTACCGTTGACGGGTCCGTAGTAGAGCGTGCCGTTGAACCAGGCGGGCGTGGACCATATTCCACCGCCGAGTACGCCGGGAAGAAACTGCCAGATCTGTTTGTTCATGTTTGCCGCGTCGAACTTACCCATCGAGTCGCGGTTGACGACGTAGAGATTGCCGTCCTTGCCCGCACCGACCATGAGGTGGCGCACGATCCCACCTGAGTCGGTGAGGTCGGGCAGCAACATGCCGCCTCCCGAGCCAAGATCCACGTCGTTATTGGACTCATCGACTTCGTTGTACATCGCGAAGTAGTCGGCAACCGTGAGCGTGCCGCCCGCGGTCGAGAGCTTGAGGAAGCTGTTGCCGTAATCCTGTGCGTTCGGGAAGCCATTGGCGTCGAGCGTGGTCTCGAAGGCGCCGTTTGCCGTGAGGAGATAGACGTTGCCGGCGGTGTCGGCTGCGGGCCCGCCGCCCGCCATCCAGATCGCAGGCCCGCCGCCGCCACCGTTGGGAGCAACGTTGAGGACCGCGGTACGGGCGAGCGTGCTTTCGCTGTAAGCGATGATCCACCCCGAATACGGCGCGGCATCACAGTGCGAAGTGAAACTCGTATAGATCGTGCCGTTAAGGAGGAGCAGCGCAGCGCGCTCCTCGTACTGCGCCGGATCGAAAGTCGTCGTGCCGCCCGTATTCGGGTAGGTCGCGGCGATCTCGGTGGGTCCGCCCAAGACCTCGGCGCCGGTGGTCACATCGAGCGCGTGTAACCGCTGGTGGTCTTTCTTGCTCCCATCCTGGGACATTGCGACGAGGAACAGGACACCGTGGGCGCCGGCGCTGCGGTCAATAACGGGCGTCGACGTGATGCCGATGGTTGGCGCGACCTGCCCGCAGCCATTGGCGGGAATGTCATTGACCGTCTCGCCCGCGGGCAACACGGATACGTGCCAGAGGAGCGCCCCGCTGCCGGCATCGAAGGCGTAGACCGAATCGTTCTCCGTGGCGACGAACACGACGTTGTGCGTCACCCCCTGCACGCTCAGCGCTGACAGATAGAGCGGCTGCGCATCGACATTGCCGTCCACCATGAGCAAGCGCTGCAGCCCGAAGCTCGAGGAGTTCACGTTGGCGAGTGTCAGGACCGACTCAG
>Ga0187777_10001830_pt1 | contig 13678 bp, 12 predicted proteins | sample 1015_Q2_SP5_10_M_FD_132416 | JGI IMG/M metagenome (GOLD analysis project Ga0187777, IMG submission 132416) | Tropical peat soil microbial communities from peatlands in Department of Meta, Colombia - 1015_Q2_SP5_10_MG | ecosystem: Environmental > Terrestrial > Soil > Wetlands > Peat | place...
CTCCTCGTCGAAGTTCCCGGAGGCGTACCAGATCGTTACCTTGTCGCCGTCCTTGATCCGGCGGCCGTGGAGGGTGACATCCCTCGTCGCCGTGCGGCGGAAGCGATGGACCGGGTGAGCGCGGCGAAGCACCTCGTCCGCGGCGGTCGACGCAAGCGACGGATCATCGACGAGCCGGGCCACCTCGTCGGGATGGGCGAGCAGGTCGAGCAGCCCGAGGCTGATCGTGTGCCGCGTCGTCTCGTTGCCGGCGGTGGTGAGCAGGATGAAGAAGACGCCGAACTCTCTCTCGTCGAGCCGGGAGCCGTCGACCTCTGCCTCGACGAGCTTCGTCGTGATGTCGTCGCGCGGGTCGGTACGACGAGCCTCCCCGAGCTTGCGGCCGTACTCGATCAGATCGAGCGAGAACGGGCTCGAGAAGGGCAGCAGTCGCAGCGACGGATCCTGCACGGTCAGCTCCTGGATGTTCTCCGAACCGACGACGTCGGGGTCGGTGTTGCCTAGGAGCTTGTCCCCGAGCTCGATCAGGAGCCGCCGATCCTCGACCGGGAGGCCCATGATCTCCGAGAAGACCCACATCGGGATCTCCGAGGCGACGGCCTCGACCCAGTCGAACTCGTCCTGCTCGGACGCCTGCGCGAGAATGCCGCGCGCGATCGCCCTGATCCGATCCTCGTAGGTGTTCACGACACGAGGGGTGAAGCCCTTGTTCACGAGCGCACGGAGCCTTGTGTGCGGCGGCGGATCCATGTCGAGCATCGACTTCCGCGCCTCGATCTCCTCCGGCGTGAGGTCTTCGAGTGAGGTACCCCCGACCTCCGAGCTGAACGTCTCGAAGTCCTTCGACACCGCGACGATGTCGTCGTAGCGGGTGAGCACCCAGAAGCCGCGGCCGTCCGACTCCGGCTGCCAGAAGAGCGGCGCCTCGTGGCGCAGCAGGGTCAGCCAGTCGTGCGGAACTCGCTGCTCCCACACGTCGAGGTCGGTGAGATCGACCTCGTCGAGCGTCAGCCCTTCGAGCGACGGCCCCGCGACGGTCGCGGCGCGCGCGACCGACTCGGAAACGTGGTCCTCGCGCTCGTGCACGGCTTGCGCCGCCGCCGGTGGGGGGGAAAGGCGCACCTCGAGGACGCCGTCCGAGACCCGCGTCTCGTAGATCAGAAGCGGATCGAGCGCCGGGGGCGTCAGGACGTCACCCGTCCGGAGGTCGAACTCAGAGCCGTGGCAAGGACAGACAACGACTGTCCCGTCGAGCTCGCCGTCGGATAACGGGCACTCCTGATGTGTGCAGGTGTCGTCGAACGCGACCCAGCCGCCGTCGACTCGCCCGAGGCAGACGGCGAGGCCAGCCGCTTCGACGCGGCGAAGTGTGCCGTCGGGGACGTCCTCCGCCGGGCCGACGGAATGCCACACGAGCGTCTCGAACTCGCTCACCGCAACGGGCCTCTCACACCGGCATCCTGCCTAGCGCGCTGTGCTCTAGTTCACGGAACGGTCGTGTCTCCGGCCGGCTGGAAGTCGAGCGTCTCGTCGAGCGGCGCGACACCGTGGTGCTCCGCGGCGTGCGCGGCAGCGTTGTCGACGTTCGCGCGGCGCATCGTCGCGACGATCGCGAACCAGACCACGGCGACGACGACGAGCCCGATCGTCCAGTACGCCGCCTCCCAGTTGTAGTTGGAGCGGTCGTGCGGTTGCGGCGAGAGCGCTCCGTAGAAGCCGAGGATCGGCGTCGCCACCGCCACAAGGACGACGACGTACTGCCACGGCTTGTTTCCGCCATCGCGCACGAGCTTGAAGCTGAAGACCGCGAGCGCGAGATAGACGAGCTCGATCGCGAACGAGCCAATCGTCGCCGACAGGATGAAGACCGCGAACTGGTTGTTCGGGAACGCAGGGACGAGCGAGCCGCCCGGCCCGGCGGGAACGAGGAACCGGTGCAAGTAGTCGGTCGACCAGACGAGGAGGAGCAACCCGATCCCGCCGACCGCGACCATGAGGTTGCCGACCCACGGCGTGCCATGGCGAGACGTCCTCGCAAACGCGCTGGGAAGCAGCCCGTCCCGGCCGAGCGCAAAGAAGCCTCGCCCCACCTGGACGCAGATCGCAAGTGCCAGCGCCGTTGCGTCGAGGATCACGATCACGTCGAGGAGGCCCGCGTACGTCGAGTTGATGTACTTCGTGCCGAGGTCGTCCATCACGGACGGGGAGAACGCCCACGCGCCCTTGCTCACGGCTTCCTTCCCGTACCCGATCGAGAAGGCGTACGCCATGAACACGAAGAAGACCGCGGCGACCGCGACCGTGCCGATGAGAGCACGCGGGATAGAGCGATGTGGATCCTCCGACTCCTCGCCGATCGACGCCGCTGCCTCGAACCCGACGAAGAGCAGGATCCCGAGCAGGACTCCGCCGAGCACGCCGCCTCCCGTGATACCGAAGAGGGACGTCTCGTGCCAGTTGAAGACCGAGAGCGTGTTTCCGCCCTCGCCGCCCTTGGCGATGATCACGAACGCGAGGATCAGCATCGGAATGAACGAGATTGCCGCGAAGGTCAGCATCGTCCGAATCGCGATTCGCACCCCGAAGTAGTTGAGGACGAGCACGAGTCCGAGGGCGATTACGCCCCAGAGCCACCACGCTGGGCCGGAATGCGAGACGTGGGCCTTCCAGAACCCGTCGGTGAGGATGCCGAGCCCAAGGTAGATGCCGCCGCCGCCGAGGAACAGGGCGCCCATGAAGAAGAAGCCCGCAGAGAACACACCGACCCACGGATGCGCTCCGTGTGTCAGGTACTCGTAGATCGCCCCAGCCCCCGCAAACCTGCGGGCGTAGAGCGAGATCGTGTAGGCGATCGCGACGACGCCGAGCCCCGCGATGAGGACGGCAAGCGTCGCGTTCCACCCCGCGCCGATATCGGGTCTCGAGATGCTGCCGAGGATGATCGCAGCAGAGAACATCGGCCCGATCGCGAGCGCCTGGGCGACCGCGTGAATCGTCGTGAGGTTCTTCTTGCCGAGCGTCGCGCCGGTTGCGGTTGGAGCCTCGGAAGCCGTCCCGCTCATCGTCTCGCCCTCCTCTTCCTCTGCGCTGCCTGTGCTTGCCCGTGCCACGGCGACGATATAAGGTTCGAACATCGAATGTCAACCATCCGCGATGACATCTCCGAGACTCCTGCCGCTCGCACGCTGCGAGTCCGTTCCGTCGTGGGACTCGCCTACGACGAGATCCGCTCGTTGATCGTCGGAGGGTCTCTAGGCCCTGGAGCGCGACTCGGCCAGGCTGAGCTCGCCGCACAACTCGGCATCTCGCGAACGTCGGTGCGCGAGGCCCTTCGGCGCCTCGCTGGAGATGGGCTCGTCGAGTTCGAGGTGAACCGCGGCTTCTTCGTTGTGGACATCGGTCTCGACAGCGTGTTGCAGCGGCTCGAGGCACGCCTCGTCCTCGAGCCCTCGATCGCACGCCTCGCTGCCGAGCGACACCGTGGCACCGACCTGACGGCGATGCGAGCGGCGATCGCGGCTGAGGACGTCGCTACGACGTCAGATGCCGGGCACGACGCGAGCCGGGCGTTTCACATCGCGGTCGCAGCCGCAACGGGAAACGAAGCGCTCGTCCGTCTCCTCGACACGCTGTGGATCGCAGACGTCGGCCGGCGGCTGCTCGCCCAGCGACGCGTCGCGCCCACCTGGCAGGACGCGGACGTGGCTGAGCACCGCGAGATCCTCAAGACGATCGAGACTGGCGACGCACTTGCCGCCGAGCAGCTGATGCGCTCACACGTCGAGAGCGCATTCGTCCACTGGTCGGGTCGACACGCACATCAAGCGCGCGACGAGGCCGCGGGCTAGCTCAGCGTCAGCGCGACAGTCTTGACGGTCTGCTCGCGGTCAGCGCCGAGCGCCTCGTCGAGCTTCCCCCGCAGCTCGCCGCTCGCAGCAAGCTCCTCGCAGATGTCGGCGCCGCCCACGAGCTCGCCCTTGACGAACACCTGGGGGATCGTCGGCCAGCCGGAGAGCGCCGACAGCTCCTGCCGTATCCGTGGGTCGGGGAGAATGTCGACGGCCGTGATCGGCGCGCCTGACTGCCAGAGCGCGCGCAACGCGCGGTCGGAGTTGCCGCACATGACCATCTGCGGCGTGCCCTTCATGAAGAGCACGACCGGCTCGCTCTCGATCACGTCCTTGATCTGCTCGCCCAGCGTCCTGTCGGCCAATGTGCTCATACGGCTCCCTTCGTCGTGATTCGCAGCTCGTGGATCGTGCCGTCGGCGAGGGGGGCGGCCAGAGCCTCGTTGACCCGGCGATGCTGGTCGATGAGGGGGAGGCCGACGAAGTCGCTGCTGACGACGGTCACATGAAAGTGGTCTCCTCCCCCTGTCCGGTCGACGACCTGCACGTCGGACGCGTTCGGGAACGCCTGCTCGAGGAGCGCGCGGATCGTCTCGCTCGCCATCGACGATGATGCTACCGATGGGATCTCGCCACGCCGAGACCGTCGGAGAGACGTCCCGCGCCTTCATCGCCCGTCACTTCGGCGAGACCGGAAGAGCGTGGCTCGACCAACTGCCCGCCGTCGTCGGCGAGCTGAGTCGGCGCTGGGAGCTGGAGATTGGACCACCGCTCCACGGAGGCCTGCTGTCGGCGATTCACGAGGTGACGAGAGCGGACGGCTCGGATGCGGTACTGAAGATTTCCGGGCCGTGGTCACCATATTCGGACGAGGTCGTCGCTCTCCGCGCATGGAATGGCGGTCCGGCGCCGTCGCTGCTCGAGACCGACGCCGAGTCGCGTGCGTTGCTGCTCGAGCGGATCATGCCCGGCACGCACCCCGACTCCGCTCCGGTCGACGTCGTCGCCGGGCTCCAGCGCACCCTTCACGTCGAGCCTCCTCCAGGCTTGCCTGCGCTCGCGGACGCCGTGCGAGGGCGGATCGAAGACGCCGTCCGTGGCGGCAGGGCGTCCGAGCAGAAGGGTCACTGGGCGCTCGAGACCGTGTCGGCGCTGGGTCGTGACCCACCCGACCCTGTCCTCGTCCACGGCGACTTCGACGAGCGGAACCTCCTGCTCTGCGAGCGCCGCGGGCTCGTGGCCATCGATCCGATTCCATGCGCTGGTGATCCCGCCTACGACGCCGGCTACTGGGTTCACGGCAACCGTCGCCCGGGCCGCCGCGCGCGGCTCGACGCGATCGTCGATGCGACCGGTCTTCCGCGCGATCGCGTCCGCGACTGGGCGGCGGTGGTCGGCGTCCACGGCTGAGCCTGTCTCCGTCGGCTTCGCGAAGTAGCCTCTCCCCGTGCGGCTGCTCGAGGGCGAAGAGGTGATCTGGCAGGGCCACCCGACCTGGCGCTCAACCGTCTCCTTCTATCTCAAATGGACGCTGATCGTCCTCCTGCCGCTCGCAGTCGTGCTCATCGCGCGACAAGCTCACCAGCACTGGTCGCGAGGAATCGGGATCGGGCTGTTCCTCGTAGGGTTCGTCCTCGTCCTCCTGGCAGGCTGGATCCGCAGGGTCTTCACCCGCTACACGATCACGACGAAACACCTGATGATCCGCACGGGGATCCTCTCGCGCAGCGAGAACTCGGCCTCGATCGACCGCGTGCAGAACATCCGCGTCGTGCAGAGCCCGATCGAGCGGATGCTGCACACGGGCTCGGTCGACTTCGACACAGCCGGCGGCGAGGCGTCCGACGCCGAGCTGCGCTTCATCGGAATCGACAACCCACGCGATGTTCGAGATCAGATCCTCGCCGCGATCGAGAGGATCCGCGCAGCCGACCGCCAGGGCGGACTCGCCTAGACACGCCCGGCTCGGCCGCAGCCGGTGGGGTTTTGGAACAATCGATGCGTGGCCCACCCGGACAGCTTCGGTGCGCGTGCAACCCTCCGGGTCGGCGACCGCGAGCTCGAGCTCTTCCGGCTGGACGCGCTCCAGGCCCGCTACGACGTCCTGCGCCTGCCCTACACGCTGCGGATCCTGCTCGAGAACGCGCTCCGCCGCGAAGATGGAGTAACGGTCACGACGGACGACGTCGAGGCGATCGCCGGTTGGGAGGCGACGGCCGAGCCGTCCCGGGAGATCTCCTTCACGCCGGCGCGCGTCCTGCTCCAGGACTTCACGGGTGTGCCCGCGATCGTCGACCTCGCCGCGATGCGGGATGCGATGCGCTCGCTTGGCGGCGACCCGGCGAAGATCAACCCGCTGCTGCCCGCCGAGCTCGTGATCGACCACTCGGTGCAGGTCGACGAGTTCGCGACCCGCTTTGCGATCACGCGCAACGCCGAGCTCGAGTTCGAGCGAAACCGCGAGCGCTACGCGCTCCTCCGCTGGGGCCAGACCGCGTTCGACAACTTCAAGGTCGTCCCGCCGAACACGGGCATCGTCCACCAGGTCAACCTCGAGTTCCTCGCGCGCGTCGTCGAGGAGCGCGGCGGACAGGCGTTCCCCGACACCGTCGTCGGCACCGACTCGCACACGACGATGGTCAACGGGCTCGGCATTCTCGGCTGGGGCGTCGGCGGAATCGAGGCGGAGGCTGCGATGCTCGGCGAGGCGATCTCGATGCTCGTGCCGCAGGTGGTGGGTTTCAAGCTCGGCGGCAAGCTGCCAGAGGGTGCGACCGCGACCGATCTCGTGCTCACGGTCACCCAGATCCTGCGGCAGACCGGCGTGGTCGGAAAGTTCGTGGAGTACTTCGGCGAGGGGCTCGAAGGTCTACCGCTCGCCGACCGCGCCACTCTCGGGAACATGTCGCCCGAGTACGGCGCTACGTGTGGCTTCTTCCCCGTCGACGGTGAGACGCTGCGGTATCTGCGCTTGACCGGCAGGAGCGAGGAGCGTCTGGCGCTCGTCGAGGCGTACTGCAAGGAGAACGGTCTCTGGCACGAGCCCAGCGAGCACGCGGTCTACTCTCAGGTCGTCGAGCTCGACCTCGGCACGGTCGAGCCGTCGCTCGCCGGCCCGCGACGGCCGCAGGACCGGATCCCGCTCCGGGATGCGAAGCGGGCGTTCGTCGACGCGCTGCCGAGCTTCGGCGTCGACTACGGAAACGGGCAGGACGAGGCGGTCGCGGAGTCGTTCCCGGCAAGCGACCCCGTCGCACACGGCGCGAGCGACGCGCAGGTGGCGGTCGAAGGCACTGCGCTCGCGACACGCCCGCACGGCGTTCGAGTCGAGCTGGGCGGGGAGTCGTTCGAGCTCGACCACGGCGCCGTCGTGATCGCGGCGATCACGTCCTGCACGAACACGTCCAACCCGGCCGTGATGGTCGGGGCCGGATTGCTCGCGAAGAACGCGGTGGAACGAGGACTCGAGCGGCGACCCTGGGTCAAGTCCAGCCTTGCGCCCGGCTCGAAGGTCGTCACCGAGTACTACGACAAGGCCGGGCTCACACCCTATCTCGACGCGCTCGGCTTCAACACCGTTGGCTATGGCTGCACGACATGCATCGGCAACTCGGGCCCGCTCCCTGCGGAGATCTCGGCCGCGGTCGCCGAGGGCGGCCTCGTCGCCTGCGCCGTTCTCTCCGGCAACCGCAACTTCGAGGCGCGGATCCATCCCGAGGTGAAGGCCAACTACCTCGCCTCACCGCCGCTCGTCGTCGCGTACGCGCTGGCGGGCCGGATGGATTTCGACCTCGCCACGGAGCCGCTCGGGCAAGACCCGGCCGGCGAGGACGTGTACCTCGCGGACATCTGGCCGTCGCCACGAGAGGTCCGCGAGACGATGGCAAGAGCGATCGGCGAGGAGATGTTCCGGTCGACCTACGCCGACGTCTTCACCGGCGACCCTGCGTGGCGCGAGCTGCCGGTGCCCGAGGGAGACCTGTTCGCCTGGGACGACGCGTCGACGTACGTGCGTCTGCCGCCGTACTTCGACGGCATGGCGGTCGAGCCGGCGCCCGTGGGGGACATCGTGGGTGCACGCTGCCTCGTCGCAGTCGGGGACTCGGTCACGACGGACCACATCTCGCCCGCCGGCTCGATCAAGCCCGAATCACCCGCCGGCGAGTACCTGAGCGGCCGAGGGGTCGAGCAGAAGGACTTCAACTCCTACGGCTCGCGGCGTGGCAACCACGAGGTCATGGTCCGCGGCACCTTCGCGAACGTGCGGCTGCGCAACCAGCTCGTGCCCGGTTCTGAGGGCACGTGGACCGTTCACCTCCCTGACGGTGAGGAGACGACGACCTTCGACGCCGCGCAGCATTACCTCGCCGACGGGGTGCCGCTCGTCGTGCTCGCCGGCAAGGAGTACGGCTCCGGCTCGTCGCGCGACTGGGCCGCGAAGGGGCCGAAGCTCCTCGGCGTGAAGGCGGTTATCGCCGAGAGCTACGAGAAGATCCACCGCTCGAACCTCCTGATGATGGGGATCCTCCCCCTCCAGTACCCGGCCGGCGAGAGCCGCGAGTCGCTCGGGCTGACAGGGCGCGAGGAGATCTCGATCACCGGAGTCGAGAACGCGGAGGCACGCGAGGTGACCGTGCATGCTGCCGGCGGTGTGGAGTTCCGGGCCATCTTGCGGCTCGATACGCCTCGTGAGCGCGACTATCTCCGCCACGGCGGGATCCTCCCGTTCGTGCTGCGGCGCCTTCTCGCCACCTGATTCCGGTTTGAGCGACAGCCTTGCGCGGCAAGGCTCCGATCTGGTACCTTGCGTTGCATGATACCTGGCTCGCAGCGGCGCACCGAGCTGCTCCGCGGTGTGCTCGATCTTTGCCTGTTGGCGGTGATGGACGAGGTCCCGGCATATGGCTACGAGATGACGAAGAGGCTGCGCGATCGCGGCCTCGCGATCGTCGGCGAGGGTTCCATCTATCCGTTGCTCGGACGTCTGGAGCGGGACGGTCTCGTCGAGACATACCGAGCCGCGAGCAACGGAGGCCCGCCGCGGAAGTACTACCGCCCGTCGAGCACCGGCCGGCTCGCGCTTGCGCTGGGGGTCTCCGAATGGCGCGCCGCCCGCGATGCCGTCGACGCGGTGCTCGCCCCTGTCAAGGTCGAGGTGACGTCATGACTGACTTCGTCGAGCAATGCCGCCGGGAGTGGACGCGCCTCGGCGTTCCCGATCCGCTCGCCGAGGAGATGGCGACGGATCTCGCATCCGACCTGAGAGAAGCCGAGGCCGACGGCGTCTCCGCCGAGGAGCTTCTCGGCAGCAGCGCCTTCGATCCGCGTTCCTTCGCTGCATCCTGGGCAGCCGAAAGAGGAGTGATCCCGGAACCGCCAAGGCGAAACGCCCGCCGCAGGCCTCTCGCCCTCCTAGTGTTCACCGGCGTTGCGGCATTCGCGCTGATCGTCTCGGCACTGCTTCTCCTGACCGGGAAACCCACGGTGTCTCTCGTCAGGTCGTCCCGAGCGGTCCGGCCCCATTTCGTCCCGGCGCCGCCGGGGGCGGTCCTACCGCCGGGCCCGACCCGGCACGTCCTCGTCGCCAGCACATCCGCAGCCGCCCCGGTCGAGTGGATCCTGCTGCTGCTCGCGATCGTCGCACTCGGCTTCGCCGCATGGCTGTGGTCGAGCTGGGGCCGCGCGCGACCCAGTGCCCCGGCCTAGTCGTCGCGTCGCCGCTGAAACGCGTCGCCGCGGTTCAACGGTCGTCCCGGTGGTGGTGATGGTGCGTTGCGAGCCAGTGCTGCCATGTGCGCCCAACGGGAACGGCTGAGATACCGACGACGAGCGCGACGACGAGCGAGCAGGCAAGCGCCACGTTCCGGGCGCCCCGGCCCCGCGGCGGCCGGGCCTGGGCGAGCCAGTCTGCAGGTGCGAGCCGGACCAGCCGCGGCAGATGGCCCAACACATGGATCCCGACGAGGAACAGCCACGCGACGAAGCTGAGCCGATGGAGAGCGAGGATGCTGCCGCGTCCAGGCGCCCGTAGAACGAGGGCGACCCCGGTGCCGAGCAGCACGACCGTCGCGATCACGAGGACCGGCGCGAGCACTCGCAGCAGCAGTGGAGGCGGCCCGTGCGCGACGTACGCCTCCGACCGCGTGTAGTACCGGGCGAACCTCCAGCCGGTGCTTCCGAGCTTGAGCGCCACAGGGGGTATCAGCGCGAGCCCGAGAGAGATGTGCCACCCGAGGAGCGACCGCATCGCCAACAGCGTCACGAGCTCGGCGGCGAAGAGCGCGAGGAGGACGACGCCTGTCGCCGCCGTCAAACGCTCGTTTCCGGACGGGCCCTCGGCGTCGGCCCGAGGCAGCCGGCGACCGAGACGATCGAGAAGACCTCGATCCACCCTCCCTTCATACAAAGGCGGGCTGTGAAAGGCCTGTGAGCTTCATGAGGGAGAACTGTCGGCGTGCTTGTTGCTGATCTCGGGCTACTGCGGCGGGCCGGAGGCCGTCTTGATCTTCGCCGTGTGGCTCGCGCCGGAGCGGTCGATCCACGTGACGGTCACGGTGTCGCCCGCATGGTGGCGCAGGAGGATGGTCGCCAGCTGGTCGTACGATCGGACGGTCGTCCCGTCGAGCCGGACGATCGTGCTGCCGGCCTCGATGCCCGCCTTGTCGGCGGGTGACCCTGTCGCGACGCTGACGACGTACGCGCCGTCGTCGCTGCCGGACGAGGCAGGCGCAACGCTGACGCCGAGCAGAGGCGTGGTGCCGACGTGCACGGTGGCGGACGACCTCCCGGCGCGGATCTGCCCGACGATCGCCATCGCTCGATTGATCGGGATCGCGTAGCCCTCGTTCGTCGACTCGAACCGAAAGCCGGCCGAGGCGGCGGTGTCGATGCCGATCACGTGGGCCGAGGTGTCCAGGGTCGGCCCCCCTGAGTCTCCCGGCTCGAGCGGCGCATCGATCTGGATCAGGTGCGAGAGCTGAGCCGTGGCCTGTCGCTCGTCGGACACGGTGATCGTTCTGTTGAGCGCGACGACCGTGCCGTTCGACGAGGTGAGCGTGCCCTGACCACCCGCGTTTCCCACGGCCGTGACGGACTGGCCGACTCTCACCTGCGCCGAGTTGCCGAGCCGCACGCTCGTGAGGGCGGGAGCGTTCTTCAGCTGCAGGAGCGCGATGTCGCCGCTGACGCTGTAGCCGAGCACGCGGGCGCCGTACGAGCGCCCGGTCGAGGGGAACGTGACGCGGATTGTCGTCGCGCCTCGAATCACGTGGTTGTTGGTGAGGACGAGCCCCGACGAGGTGATGACCATGCCGGTGCCCGCCGCGTACCCGCTCTCGTAGGCGAGGCCAGTGGTGATGTTGACGACGCCGGAGGTGTCGACCGCTCGGGCGGAACTGCGCGCGAAACCAAGGCTCGCGGCGGCGAGCGCGGTACCGACGACGGCGACGGCGACCATTACGCGGGGGAACGTCTGCAACCTCATACCTTCAGGAAAGCAGATGCAGATTAGGGATTGCTGAGATTCGGTCGACCGGGCCGGGCGCCGCCGAGGGAGCAGACGGATGCGATCGCTCTGATCAGCACCGCTATGTCAGCGCCTCGCGCGATCTCGTCATCCGGGTGGTGAGCCGAGGTTCTCGATGATGTGGATGAGTTCGTCGGGTTTGTAGCCGTGGTTGCGGGCGAAGTCGACGAGTTCTCGGGCGCGGTTGATGACGGCGCCGCGTTCTGGTGTGCCGGCGATCGTGATGCCCCGGCCGCGGCGGAACTCGAGCAGTCCCTCGTCGCGGAGGACGCGAAGGGCTCGGAGGACGGTGTTGGTGTTGACCCCGAGGATGGCGGCGAGGTCCTTGGCCGGCGGGAGCCGTTCTCCCGGTTTGGCCTCGCCTTCGGCGATGGCGCGTCGAATCTCGGCGGCGACCTGTTCGTAGAGGTCGGCGGAGTCTGTCTTGTCGATCTTGACTTCCAGCATGGTGCTAGTCATAGTAGCGTGATTATGCCAGGGCTGCAAAGGTGACCGTCGGCACCCGTCCTCCCCCGGCCAAGGCTGACGAGCGCACCCTGGACGAACGCGTCGCCGAGCTCGAGGCTCTGATCGAGGAGGCGCGTCAACGCGCCCGGCGACGGAGACAGCGGAATGCAGCCGTCGTGCTGGTGATCGTGCTCGCCGCGCTGGCGGCTACCTATGCCGGAGGCAACGGCGTACGGGTCGGAACGGGACGATCTGCCGACTCGTCGTCTTCGAAGGCCGCAGTCCACGTGCAGCGCATCGGGCGCTGGACCGTCCCGTACGGACCGCCGGGAGCAGGCGTGGGACAGATCGTCGTCGATCCCGAGCATCCCGCGAACGTCTACGCCGCCGGCGGCGGGCGCGTGTTCCGGAGCACCGACGGAGGGCGGAGCTGGAGCAGCGGCGTCCAGATCGACCCACGCGTCGATGCGCTGGCGATCGATCCGGAGCAGCCCTCGGTCCTCTACGCCGGCACGGGACAAGGCATGTTCAAGAGCGTCGACGCCGGGCGAACCTGGGCCTGGACCGGGCTCGGGCAGACGCCGAGAGCTCCCGGGGGCAGGCGGGGGGAAGGAGACGTCGGCTCGCTCGTTGTCGATCCCACCGACAGCGACGTCGTCTATGCCGTGGCGGGTGTCACGGGCTGGCATGTCAGCAAGTCAACCGACGGCGGGAGGACTTGGCGTACGCTCGCGGCCTCACCGAGTTTCGTCAGCGCGATGACGATCGACCCGGCTAACCCGCACACCTTGTTCGTTGGGGTCGACGGGCCTTGGACGAGCGGCACGCCCCACGGCTCGATCGCCATGACGACCGACGGAGGCACGACCTGGCGCACCGTCCTCAGCCGTGACGACTTCTTCCAAGACGTCGAAGTCGCTCGCGCTGAGCCGGGCATCGTCTATGCGCTGGGCGACGACCGCGCGGGAAACGCGAGTCTGTTCGTCAGCGCCAACGGCGGGTTGACCTGGTCTGCCAACAAGGGTCCGGCCACAAATCTCTACGGGCTCACCGTCGACCCACAGTCGCCTGAAACGTTCTACGTGTCCTCGTGGAACGTCGGGGTCTTCAAGACCAGCGACGGCGGAGACACCTGGACCTTGCTCGGCAGGCGCTTAACCGGGGTGACGGTCGACCCGCAGACCTCCTCGACTCTTTACGCTGACACGGAGGACGGGATCCTCAAGACGGTCGACGGTGGGAAGACATGGCGGCCGGCCGACTCGGGCATCGTCGCCTCCGAGGTGCTCTCGACGGCAACCGACCCGCACGATGCGAACGTCGTATACGCAGGGACGGACAGTGGGTTCTACCGAAGCGATGACGGCGGTCGCACCTGGAAGACGCTCAAGCTCGGGATCACCGGCCAGGCGATCGCCGTGGATCCCGCGCACAGCACCCACCTGCTCGCCAGCGGGTGGCGCGGGATCCTCATCAGTACGAACAGCGGTCGGACATGGGCGAGGACCCGGGGCAGCGCGGTCGTGACGAAGAGATCAGCCCGCGAGGGGAAGAAGGTCACGGCGATCGTGTTCGACCCGCATCACCCAGGCACGGTGTTCGCCGCTGCGTGGGGTGCCGGCGTGATCAGGAGCACCGATGGCGGCCGCACCTGGCACACGACCGCACGGCGTCCCGCCTGGATCTCATCGATCGCAGGGACGGTTGCAGTCGACCCACACGGATCCGGGACGCTCTACGGCAGCACGAACGGTGCGCTCATCCGCAGCACGAACGGGGGCCGCTCGTGGACGTGGGTCTTCCTGCCCAAGGTCGGCACGATCGTGGCCGTCCTCGCGGTCGATCCCTCCGACCCGCA
>Ga0187777_10001832_pt1 | contig 13671 bp, 15 predicted proteins | sample 1015_Q2_SP5_10_M_FD_132416 | JGI IMG/M metagenome (GOLD analysis project Ga0187777, IMG submission 132416) | Tropical peat soil microbial communities from peatlands in Department of Meta, Colombia - 1015_Q2_SP5_10_MG | ecosystem: Environmental > Terrestrial > Soil > Wetlands > Peat | place...
CCTGGTCGCTGTCGGTGTTCAACAACGGCGTGTTGTCCTCAGGCTATAGGCAGAACAGCAAGCTAACCCAAGGCAACATCATCAGTAACTTGAACTACAACGTCGATGGCTGGGCGGGCTACGTCAATGTCGGCGTAGACGGTCAGCACCAGGGCTTCCCTGCCGGCCTGCCCAATCTGCCACTGGTTTATCCCATTACACTTGCCGAGCCCCGCGCGACAGTGACGCCATTCGACTGGGGCAGCAAGAAGGATTTCAATTTCACGGCGGGTGTGACGCGCACCTTCGCACCAGGCGTCGATCTTATCGTTGACGGCGGCGTGCGGCGCAAATTCCAGCGCGCGGAGTTCTTCAATTACTTCAACACCCCGACGTTCACATTCGATCCATCGAGCGCCATTCCGGCAAACTACATCAATACCGGCATGACCACGTCATCGTTGACGCCACGGCTCAACGCTGCGCATCAGTTGTTCGGCGTGCCGAACAGGTTACTCACCGGCGTTGATCTCTACAACACGCAGTATGGCTCAGATCGGTACTTAGCTCCCGGTTTGCTACCGATCCACGAATACAACATCAGCCAGGCGACCGCGGCTTATTATGCCATGAACACGACATCGGTACTGCCGAACTTCGACGTGTCTTATGGTGGCCGCATCCAGCGCAACATGATCAAGGCTGAAGATATTTATGATGCTGGCGTCGATCCGAACGCGGGTTTCTACGCCAGTAACCCACAGGCGCCGCCATTCAATGCCAAAGAATGGCAGTATGCGGCGCACGTAGGTGTCGACTATCGCGCGACTGATTGGCTGACGCTGTTTGCGCGGGGTGCGCGCGCCTTTCGCCTGCCGAATGCCGACGAGCGGGTGGGGGCTGGCAATCCTTTCAACGTCAATTTGCCCGCATCGTTCGACCTCAAGACACAGACGTCGCACGACGTTGAAGGGGGCGTGCGGGTACACCAAGGTCGCTTCGATTTCGAATCGAGCGTCTACCGGATGGACCTCAAGAACGAGATTCATTTCATTCCCGCCTTGTTTGTCGACGTCAATCTCGATCCGACGCGGCGCAAGGGCTGGGAAAACAACGCGAGCTACCAATTAACCGACGATGTGAAACTCCGCGGCGGTGTTGCCTATACGCGCGCGGTGTTCGTCGCGGGTCCATTCACCGGCAACGACATTCCGCTGGTGTCGCGCTGGAGCGGCAATGGGGGGGTCGTCTGGAATATCTGGCAGAAATTCCTGGTAGCCGACGTCACCGCACGCATCTGGGGTGAGCGGCGGATGGATAACGACCAGGCCAATATCCAGCCGCAGATTCCGGCCAATGCCACGGTCGACGCCAAGCTCGGGGGCGAATACGGCCACTTCTTCTGGTCAGCTACCGTACAGAACTTGTTTGATGTGAAGTACTTCGACTACGCGATCGCGAGCGCGACGACGCTGGGTTACTACACCGGCTATCCGCAACCCGGGCGCACCTACCTCCTGAGGGCGGGGGCGTCCTTCTAGGGAACCTGATTTCTGCTATCGTGGAAGTGGGTTGATTCTGGGAATAGCATCATGCCGACGCCGCGCGGCCTTTGGGCCGCCACGTTTTTTTTCGCGACCTTCACCATTCTAGCCTTTTTCCCAGCCTTTGCAGCCGACGATATCGTCGACGCCATCGAACAGGCCCGTAAAGCCTACGACTCCGGCGACATGGCGGGCGCCAAGCAGCAGCTCGACACCGCTTCTCAGCTGATCGGGCAGAAGAACGCCGAGGGCTTCGCCAAGCTGCTGCCGTCGCCGCTGCCCGGCTGGACCGCGCAAAAAGCCGAAGCGCAGGCGATCGGCGCCGTAATGTTCGGCGGGGCTTCGACCGCCAGCCGCACCTATACCAACGCCAAGGGCGACCATGTCGAAATGTCGATCACCGGTGACTCCGCGATGCTGATGCAATTCGCGACGCTGCTCAACAATCCGGCACTCGCCGGCGCCATGGGCAAGCTGATCAAGGTCGGTGACCTGCGCGCCATCCAGAACAATGACGGCGATGTCATCGTCGTCGTCGCCAACAAATTCGTCATCCACGTGCAGGGCTCGGCCGATGCGGCGTCGAAGCTCGCCTATGCAAACGCCGTCGACGTAGCGGCGCTCTCGAAGATGTAACTGACCTGGATCAAATCGGCGCGGCCTCGACCGCGTATAGCCTAACGGCAAAACAACAGGAGGCATAGATGAGGAAATTTGGAATCGCAATGGCAGCTTTGTCTGTGGCCGTTCTCGCCGCGGCACCCGTGCAATCGCAGCCGTCGCGCGTGCGTGTCGGCGGGCTCACCTGCAACGTTGCGCCTGGCATCGGCCTGATCATCGGCTCGAACAAGAGCATGAGCTGTATCTACCAATCGGTCGACGGCTGGAGCGAACGTTACAGCGGAAATATCATCATCGTCGGCGCCGACATCGGGATCACCGACACCAAAACGATTGCCTGGGCGGTGTGGGCACCGGTCAAGCAGGGCGGGCGCGGCGCGCTCGCTGGCGGCTATGGCGGGACAAGTGCTGAAGTGACGTTGGCGGCCGGCCTCGGCGCCAATGTTTTGGTCGGCGGTTTCCAAAATTCTTTCATGTTGCAACCAGTTTCGGTCAGTGGGCAGACAGGGGCCAATGTTGCGGCGGGTGTCTCTGGCATTCAACTCACCCCTGCGCCCTGATCGCGTCGGTGCTCAAAGATCAAGGCCGCCGTCGCTGGCGGCCTTTTTTTGGGCGGTTCACAGCGGCGCCCACATCGCCGGCGCGAGGTCGTAGCCGGACGTCGTCTTGATGATGTGCCCGCAGGCAGGGAACGGGAAGTGATAGGCTTCGACCGGCATGCGCTCGCTGGCGGCGCGGTCGAGCATGTCGATGCGCGTCTTCGCCGCCAGCGGACCATCCATGTCGTAGCTCGGCTGCCATTGCGGGTGGCGCACGAATAGCCACGGCTCGCGGGCGGTGTCGCTCATCACCAGCAGCGACTGGCTGCCCGAATTCACCGAGAAGGCCGTGTGGCCCGGCGTGTGGCCGAAGGCCGGAATCGACATGATGCCCGGCGCAACCTCCGTGCCCGGCTTGAAGCGATGAACGTCGCCCGCGATGTCGCTGAAGATGCGCCGCGCATTGAGGAAGTATTTGTGCACGACGCCCGCGTAGCGGCCCATGTTCGCGTCATCCATCCAGAACGACCATTCCGGCTCCGGCACCTTGATTTCGGCGTTTCGGAAAACCTTGGCGCCATCCTTAGTCTTGATGCCGTCGATATGGTCGGGATGGAAATGCGAGATCATAATAATGTCGATGTCCTTGGGCGCGACGTCCGCGACCTTGAGGTTGTCGAGCATGACGCCGGCGGTGTCGGTGATCTGCCCGGCGCTGCCGGTGTCGATCAGCACCAGCTTCGAGCCGGTGTTTACAAGGAGAGCCGTGAAGGAAACCGGCAGTACCCGCGGCGGCAGGAAGGCGGCGGTCAGCGCTCCGTCGACCTCGGCCGCGGTCGCGTTGTGCACGAACTTGTCATCAATCGGCACGTACCAGGTGCCGTCATAGAGCGCCGTCAGCTGGTAGTCACCGAGTTTGTAGCGGTAGGCGCCGGGTCCCTGCATCTTGGCTTCGGGCACGGCAGCGGCGACCGGGCGCGTCAGCGCGGCGCCACCGAGGGCACTCGTGGCAAGGAAAGAACGGCGCGTGAGGCCTGACATGATCGATCTCCGACACGATATTGTTCGGCAGCCGCCCGGACCGAGCAACACCGCGGCGGCATGAGCTATTCACCGCAAAAGGTCAAACCCGGTATGATTGCCGACGGGGGCGCAGATATGGCCGAAAGGGGACGAGGAATGCGGTGGCTGGCCTTGCCGCTTTTGCTCGCGCTTGCGGGCTGCTCGACCGACGTCGGGCCAAGCCCCGCCGAGCTTGAAGCGCAATGGAACGCGCAGAACGTCGCGCCGCAGAACTACAAGCAGGATTTGCTCGCCTTCCTGCGGACATATCTCAATGATCCGAGCCATGTCCGCGATGCCGGCGTATCGCAGCCTGAATTAAAGAAGGCGGGGGCCGGCAATCGCTACGTCGCTTGCGTGCGCTACAATGCGCGAATGACGACCGGGAAATACGGCGGTCCGAAAGAAGGGGCAGCGATCTACGTCTCGGGCAAGCTCGACCGCTTCGTCGACGGCAAGCAGGAGATTCAATTCTATTGCAAGGGTGTCGCGTACGGGCCGTTTCCGGAATTGGAACGGCTGACGCGCTGAGCGCGGACGCGCGACAACGGCCGGGCCTTTCAGCTCGGCGGCCGCACATCAGATAAAGAGGCCGAAAGGAAAGTAAGCGCGGGCGCCGCGGTCACTTGACCTTGAGGTTCTCTGCGGACGTCTTTCCGCGATTCTCGACGAGCTCGAACTGAACGACTTGACCTTCATTCAGCGTAGTCAGGCCGGCACGTTCAACCGCCGAGATGTGCACGAAAACATCCTTGCCGCCTTCTTGCGGTTGGATGAAGCCGTAACCCTTGGTCGGGTTGAACCACTTAACGGTGCCCTGCGGCATACTAGTTCTCCAGAGTAGTCCTTAACACCTTATAGTCTTGCACTTCCGCTGGTGCGTCACAAGGTCCCGCCCGCTGAGAAAGACGCCATTGGCAGGGCTGGCCGGCCTGCGCCCGCTGAGGGCGGCCGCCTAGCAATCCTCCGAACGACCGACGGGAATAACGAAGCCGGGTTCGGCATTTAACGACAGCGGCGGATGGATGCCCGTAGGATGCGGTATGAGACTGCGGTTGCTACTCACTGTTGTCATGATCGGCGCCGCCACGGCGACGGCGACTCGCGCGGAGCCGATCGAGTATCCCTGGTGCGCAAACTTCGCCGATGGCGCGGGTGCCAATTGCGGCTTCGTCAGTTACGAGCAGTGCAGGATGACGGCGACGCCCGGAACGGGCGGCACCTGCGATAGAAATCCGTTCTACAAGGGGCCGACGACCGCGGATCGCAAGCCTGCGGTTCGCAAGAAGCGGCGGGTCAAGCAGGACTGAGAAGTCCGGTGCCGGGTGAGAGATTTGAACTCCCGACCAACGGTTTACAAAACCGCTGCTCTACCCCTGAGCTAACCCGGCTTGCCGGATGCGCTGAGAGCTATCAGCGTCGCGACGCCGCCACAAGCAGAACCTAACCCGGCATAGCAAGACGCCCCGCACGATGTGCGGGGCGTCCGGTCTCAGGCTGCCGTCAGGCGGCGTGATGCTTGTTATTAGATGTGCGTGATGTCGCGATCCTTGGTCTCGGGCAGGAAGATCAGCCCGATGACGAAGCTCATTGCCGCCACCACGATTGGGTACCACAGGCCAGAGTAGATGTTGCCCGTGGCGGCCACGATGGCGAAGACGGTCGCCGGCAGGAAGCCGCCGAACCAGCCGTTGCCGATGTGATAGGGCAGCGACAGGCCGGAATAGCGGATCCGGGTCGGGAACAGTTCGACCAGCCACGCGGCGATCGGCGCGTACACCAAGGTGACGTAGATCACCAGGATGGTCAGCAAAACCACCGTCATGACGTAGTTGATCTCGGCCGGATTAGCGCTCGCCGGATAGCCGTGCTTGGTGATTGCATCGCCAAGTTGCTTGGCGAAGTCGGGCGCGGTGGCGGAGATCGTCTGATCGCCGACCTTTACGCTCGCCTTCGCCCCGGCGGGTGCCGCTTCGTTCGCATAGTTCACCGAACGCGCGACCAGCGCCGATTTGGCGATATCGCACGAGGTAGTGAACTTGGCGGTGCCGACAGGGTTGAACTGGAACGAGCATTCCGCCGGATCCGCGATCACCGTCACCGGGGCAGAGGCGAGCGCCGCCTCGAGCTTCGGATTGGTGAAGTGAATCAGCCCCTGGAAGATCGGGAAGTAGGTCACGACCGCCAGGGCGAAGCCCGCCAGGATGATCGGCTTGCGGCCGATCTTGTCGGACAGGATGCCGAAGACAATGAAGAACGGCGTGCCGAGTGCGAGCGAGACCGCAATCAGGATCTGCGCGGTCACGGCCGGCACTTTCGCCGTCAGCGTGAGGAAGAACAGCGCGTAGAATTGTCCGCCATACCACACGACCGCTTCGCCGGCGGTTGCGCCGAGCAGAGCGAAGATCGCGATCTTGGCGTTGTTCCAGTTGCCGAAGGCCTCTGTCAGCGGACGCTTCGACTGCTTGCCTTCCTGGACCATGCGGCGGAACAGCGGCGATTCATTCAGCTTCAGCCGTATCCAGATCGACACTGCGAGCAGGATCGCCGAGAGCAAGAACGGAATACGCCAGCCGGCCCAGAATACGTCGGGCTTGCCCGCGAAGGCTGGTTCGCCCATCGACGTCCGGATGCCGAGCACCAGCAGCAGCGCCATGAACAGACCGAGCGTCGCCGTCGTCTGGATCCACGAGGTGTAGTAGCCGCGGCGGTTTTTCGGCGAGTGCTCGGCGACGTAGATCGCCGCACCGCCGTACTCACCGCCCAGCGCCAGGCCTTGCACCAGACGCAGGCAGATCAGGATTACGGGCGCGATGATGCCGACCGACGCATAGGACGGCAGCACGCCGATGAAGAATGTGCCGAGACCCATTAGGGTCATGGTGATGAGGAAGGTGTACTTGCGGCCCACCATGTCACCGAGACGGCCGAACAGCAGCGCGCCGAACGGACGCACCGCAAAACCGGCGGCGAAGGCGAGCAGGGTGAAGATGAATGCCGCGGTTGGATTGACGCCGGAGAAGAATTGCGCCGCCAGAATGGGCGCGAGCGTGCCGTAGATGTAGAAATCGTACCACTCGAACACGGTGCCGAGCGACGACGCGAAAATGACCAGCCGTTCTTCGGAGGTCATGCCGCGCGACGTAAAGCCGGCGGCAGTTGTGGATGTCATGACCGTCTCCCCAGTTGATCGAAATGTTTTTTTCTTTTGGGGGGCGCGTTGCGCCCGTAAGCGCGTTCCTCAGCTTGTTCGTCCCCGCGCGAAGGTTAGCGTCATGGCCCGCAAAGTCTGTGCATCTCAGGTCGTACGACTAAAGTTGGTGCTTCGCGGCGGTTAGTGTGCAATGCAAAAGCCGGTCGAGAGGTTGTCGTCCTCAGCTTATCGTCGACAACTTTTCCAGCACGTCGATCGGCCAGGTCGCGGCGTGGAGCACAGCAAAGCGCTGCGCCAGCTTTTCCTTACAGAACGTGTTGTTGAGCAATTTGAGCGCGCGCTTGTAGCCCGGATGGTCTTGGGCGCGCTGGTCGAGCGCGCCGAGGCGGGCAACCAGTTCCGCGCGCCGTGTCTCGATCGCGGCGTAGCGCTTGCGAAAATTGGCGCGCGGCGAAGTTGATGAAGCGGAACGGCTATGAAGCACTGCGATTAACTTTAATAGTCGGCGTGATGAGGGTTGCTGGTGCAGAGCGAGACTCGATTCAATCAGGAAATTCGGTCCGCTCAAGACGTGCCCGGCGATTAATGTTACCCGGTGATTGGCGGCGGGCCCGTAAATCCTTCGGATAAAATGCAATCGTTTTCCGCGGGACTGCACGTCGAATGCGCGCGCTCAGGATCATCGCATTTCTCTATTTCGCGACCGCCGGTATCGCCGCCGCTCACGGCGCCGATTTGCCGGACGGAAATGCGCCGCGCAACGTCTTCACGCACAACGTGCCCTACGGCCATCGCGCCGGCCCGATCATCATCTACGACTTCCAGCCCGGCGTCGTCGTGCGCGCATACTGGCTGCCGCCGTGGCGGCACCGACATTACTTCCCGTTCGGCGCCGAGAAGGTTGCTGCCGACACCGATGACGGCCCGCCACAGCCGGCGGAGACGTTCGAGCGCTCGTGGTCGACCTGCGATGTGTGTTCGCGCGAACTGCCGCCGTTGCGCGCGCGCGATGAAGCGGCGCCCGCCGACGAACAGCCGGCGCCCGGGCCTGCGCCCAAGAAGTGAAAGCAATCACCATGACCCCAACCTCGTACAAATTGACGATTATCGCGGCGGTGATGTTTGCTCCGGTCACGGTCACGGGCGCGCAGGCGCAGTGGTACAGCTCCTATCCGTCGGGACAATCGCCAAGCGTCAACGCGCAGCAGCCTTACGCGGTCGAAGTTTCGCCTGGCACCTACGTCATCCATCGGCCGAACCAAGGCAGGACCGACGTTGTGGACCAGCCGGCCGACGAGCGGCCGCATCAGACGCACGTAGACCCCGCGCTGATCGATGAGCTCGCGCGGCGTCACAAGAAGCACAAGGACATCTCGGTCGACGTCGTGAACACCAAGAAGGTCGTCATCGAGAAGCCAGTGGTGATCGAGCACAAGCATGTGGTCGATGGCCGGCCGCGCGTCATCGAACGCCGCCACATCACCGAGGATTCGCCTGGCCGCGGCCTCATCCATCCGCGCCGTGACCTCGGCACGGAGGAAGTTGTGGTGGACCCGGGCGAACAGGAGACGGACACTGCGCATCTGCGTAAGAGCAGGCACGTGACGCGCGACGTCAAGGTGCGCGAAGTCAAGATCAAGGAGACCGGTAGAGGCCGCGTGATCAGAGCCGAAGCCGAAGTGACGATCCTTGGGCCCGACCGCATGAGCATTCGGCTGTTCCGCAAGGGCCACGGCGGCAAGGATGCGAACGCCGAAGTCGTCGAATAGAGTTTTACAGTTCGTGGGACGCGAGCGGCGGGCTTAACGGCCCGCCGTCTCGTTTTTGGGGCACGCCTACGCGGCGCCAGCGGCGCGGCTGGCAATATAGAGCGCAAGTGCCGTCGCGTTCGAAACGTTGAGGCTCTTAATCGCGCCGGGCAGGTCGATGCGCGCGACGTGATCGCAAGTCGCCTTGGTCAGTTGTCGAAGGCCTTTGCCTTCCGCGCCGAGGACGAGCGCGAGCGGGGTGCGCAGCGTCAGCGAACTGAGATCGGCGTCGCCGCTCGAATCGAGGCCGACGACGAGGAAACCGCTTCCCTTGAGTGCTTCGAGCGCGCGGGCCAGGTTCTGTACGTTGACGAGCGGCACCAGTTCGAGCGCGCCGGACGCGGCCTTGGCCAATGCGCCGGTGGCATCCGGGCTATGGCGCTGCGTCGTGACGATCGCAGTCGCGCCGAATGCGGCGGCGGAGCGGAAGATGGCGCCGACATTGTGCGGATCGGTGATCTGGTCGAGCACCAGCACGACGCCCTTGGCCGGCACCTCCTCGATCGCCGGCGCGGGCAAGGGATCGGTCTCGAGATAAAGACCCTGGTGCACGGTGTCGGGCAAAAGCCTTTCGGCGATCGCGCCGGGCCGCACGATCTCCGGCTTCACGGTGAAGCCTTCCTCACCGAGCCTTCGCGCGGCGTTCTCGGTGGCGAGCAGCTTGCGAACATGCCGCTGCGGATTGCGCAGCGCCGCCGTCACCGAGTGCCAGCCGTAGATCACGAGCGGTCCATCGGCTGCACCGCGCAAGGTTTCGCGGCGCGCACGCTCGAAGCGTTCGCGGCGCTCGATCTGTTCGCGGGTCGCGCCGGGTTTCGCCATCGCTTCAGAGCCTGATCAAAAAAGTGGAGCGGGTGAAGGGAATCGAACCCTCGTCATCAGCTTGGAAGGCTGTTGCTCTACCATTGAGCTACACCCGCGTTAGGCGACGCCGTTTTACATGAAAGGATGGTGGGAGAGGTAGGACTCGAACCTACGAAGGCGTAAGCCAGCGGATTTACAGTCCGCCCCCTTTGCCACTCGGGACACTCTCCCCCAAAGCCCCCGCACCGCATTGATCTTTAAAAGATAAACGCATGCCAGCGCCGGCTGATCGGGATTTGCGCGCTTTATGGGGAGCCCCCCGCGCTAAGTCAATGGAGGCGATCAGGCGGCAGCCGCGGCGAGGCTCTCGCGCACGAAAGCGGGGTCGAAAATCCGGTCGGCTATCACCTGGCAGCGCTTGATCAGGCGATGCTCGTCCGGACGATAGTCGGGGATCGCGTTGTGCAGCGTCGCGATGTGGTCCCACATCAGCACGTCGCCTTCCGTCCATTGGTGCGCGTACTGGTATTTCGGCTGCAGTTGATGACACGTGAGTTCCGCAAGTGTTGCGTCGCTGTCCGCTTCGTCGAGCTCGTTGATGCGAATCGCGTAGCCCGGATTGGCGTAGAGCACCTTCCGTCCGCTGATCGGATGCGTGAGGAAAAGCGGGTGCACCGACGGCGGCCGCGCGGCGCGTTGCTCCGGCGTCAGGGCAGGGCGCGTCGAGCCGGGCCGCTTGCGCATCTCCTCCCAGAACCTGTTGAAGTCGTGCGTTGCGGTAGCGTCGGCGAGCTTCTTCTTCACGGCCGGCGAAAGATCGTCGTAGGCCGCGCGCATGTCGGCAAACACCGTGTTGCCGAGCGGCTTGCCGTTCCGGCGCGGCACGGTGATGGCGTAAAGCACATTGGCGAAGCCGATCACCGAATTGTACGACATGTCGGTGTGCCAATCCTGGCCGGCGTCGGCGAGACCGATCGGCTTGCCGTTCTCGACGATGTTCGACAGCAGCATCACCTCCGGGACACCAGGCTCGCAGTAGGTGCCGGTCGGCGAGCCTTGCAGCGCGCCGAAGCGCTCGGAGAATGCCTTGAGCGACTGCGCATCGAGCTTCTGCTTCGGGAAACACAGGACGGCGTAGTCGCCGAGCGCGGACAGGATCGCGGCGAAGTCGGAGCGGCTCAAAGGCTGCGCGAGATCGATGCCTTCGATGCGGGCGCCGAGCATTCCCTCGTTTGGCGTGACTTTCATCGGCGTCAGCCGCCGAGCTTGAGGCCGACCGTCCAGTTGACGAGATCGCCGGCTGCTTTCGCGAAAGCCGCATTGAGGGCCGCGACCGCGTCGGCCGGTTGCTCGCTCTTGGCGTCGATCGTCGCGTTGAACATGCGTGCGCCGGCGACGTCGCCTTTGCCGCTGACGACGCGCGCCGAGAATTCGACAACGGCCTTGGGCTGCGGACTAAGCGAAATCTGGAAATCGCGGATGCCGAGCTCGAGCTTGTAGCCGCCATCGCCCATATCGCTCGCCTTGTCGACTTTGCCGAGCTGTTGGGCGTTCTCGAAGCTCTGCAAAACCCGTGCCTGCATCAGCTTCGGCAGGCTGTCGGCCCATTTCGCGTTCTCGATGTTCGAGTAGGTGCCGTCGGCCGCGCGCACGAGGATATTCTGCGTGTCGAAGACGAGGATCGCGCTCGGGTCGGGCAGCGACAGCTTTGACGAAAGCGGCTTGACCGTTGCCGGGAAGCCGGTCGCGGCAGCGAGATCGTAGACCGTCGGCGGCTTCGACTTATCGCCGACGCCGGTCAGCTTCTCGAGGCCGCCAATCAGGCCTTCGATGCGCTTGGAGTTATTGCCGAGCATCTCCGCGAAAGTGCTGAAGCCGGTGATCGCCGTGTTCAGCGGCTTCTTGTTCTCGATCAGGATCTCGTCGAGCCGATGCAGCGTGTCGCGCGCCGAATCCGTGAGGTTCTGTCCGACGCCGGCGCCGGCGAGCAGCATCGGCGGCCCGCTGCCGTCCTTCGGCAGCGCCGCCGCAGTCGCGTCGCCGCCCTTGAGTGAAATCGCCGGAGCCCCGGTCAGGCCTTGATAGGTGACGTCGACAACGGTGTCGGCACGGATCGGCAGGCTCGGGTCGACCGAAATCATCACCGTGACGCGCTTGGGATCGTTGGCGTCGAGCGAGATGCTGGTGATGGCGCCGACGCGGATGCCGTTGAACAGCACGCTCGAGCCGATGGTCAGGCCCGACACCGGCTGTTCGAACCTTACCTCATAGAGTGCGCGCGCGCCGATCCCGCCGGTGTTCTTGATCCAGTAGACGAACGCGAAGAGCCCAACGACCACCGCCAGCGTGAAGGTGCCGATCAGGACGTAACGCGCGCGGATCTCCATGATGCCGGTCCAATGTGACGCTCACGCCAGCGAGCGTAAGCGCGTTAGCCGCCCCGGTGAAGTGTCATCGAGGCTTTCACGAATTGGCCGCCTCCCGACCCGTTGATCGACACAGACTGCGAGCTGCCGTGAGTTGTCACGACCATCGTCGCGCTGAAGCCTGCGCCATCGACGTGGATCTGCAGGCGCGGCCCTTGCGCGTTGCCGGAGATATTGCCGCCGGTGCCGCGCGTGCGCTCCGTGAAGCTGCCGGAGAGATTATTGCCTTCGTCGGCCCGGAACTGGCCGGACAGGTCGAATTTGTAATCATCGCTGTCGCAGCGCAACTGCAGCTCGACCTCGTGTCCAGTGCTGCCGAGCACGCGATAGCTGGCGTCGCAGCGGATGCGCTCGGCCGGCTTGTCGGACGGCTTGATCGTGCCGGTGCCGGACCAATGTCCGCCAAATCCTGCAAACGGACCGGCGGCCAAGGCCGGCAGCCCGCCGAGAAGTAACAAAATCGCGCCTATGGTTATCGTAGCGCGCAGATAAAATGGGCGTGGACTGACAAAGCGCATGAATTTTCTAGGCCCCCTGTTGGTGGTGCCGACAGTCATTATGGTTTGTCGCAATAACTGACGACAGGTCGGTTATGGTTCCATGTCTGTCGGTTAGTCCGCCGTCGCGGTTCAAATAATACGACGCCTTGTCAGGCGTGCGTCAATGGCAGCCGGGTTGCGAAGCGCGTCTTGTCAACGACGGAACGGCGGAGGTCCTTCAAAAACCGTCAAAACCCGCGAAAAACGGGTATTCTGCGCCCTTGCAATAGCGGCGGGTATAATGCATGACATCGCCGCGGCGAACCCTTAGGTTCGCCGCACCCGCTTCCGGAGGAGTGTAGCTCAATGGCTAGAGCACCGGTCTCCAAAACCGGGGGTTGGGGGTTCGAGTCCCTCCACTCCTGCCAGCGGGATCGGTTGGACTTTAGATGAAGAGCGAATAGATGACCGACCAGGCTCCGGCAGAAGTACGCCGCAAACGGGTGAGCCCCTTCCGCTTTCTCCAGGAAGTGCGGGAGGAGACCCGCAAGGTGACATGGCCGTCGCGGCGGGAAACCGCGATCACCACGGCCATGGTGTTTGTGATGGTCGCGATCGCGTCCGTGTTCTTCCTGGTCGCGGATCAAGTTATCCGGATTGCCGTTACCACCGTGCTGACGTTGTTCTAGCGGCGCGACAAAGAGCAAATGAGATGAGCGACACTGCTGTCACGACGAGCACCAAGCCGAAGCGCTGGTACATCGTCCACGCCTATTCGAATTTCGAGAACAAGGTCGCGGATTCGATCCGCGAGCAGGCCAATCAGCGCGGCCTTGGCGATCACTTCGAGCAGATTCTGGTGCCGAAGGAGAAGGTCACCGAGGTGCGGCGCGGCCGCAAGGTCGAGGCCGAGCGCAAGTTCTTCCCGGGCTACGTGCTCGTGAAGATGGACCTCACCGACGAGGTCTATCATCTGATCAAGAACACGCCGAAGGTCACCGGCTTCCTCGGCACAGACAAGAAGCCGATGCCGATTTCGGATGCCGAGGCCGATCGCATTCTTCATCAGGTGCAGGAAGGCATCGAGCGGCCGAAGCCGGCCGTCTCGTTCGAGGTCGGCGAGCAGGTGCGCGTGTCCGATGGGCCGTTCGCCTCGTTCAACGGCACGGTGGAAGAAGTGGACGAAGGCCGGTCGCGCGTGAAGGTGGCGGTGTCGATCTTCGGCCGCGCCACCCCGGTCGAGCTGGAGTTCGGC
>Ga0187777_10001833_pt1 | contig 13669 bp, 11 predicted proteins | sample 1015_Q2_SP5_10_M_FD_132416 | JGI IMG/M metagenome (GOLD analysis project Ga0187777, IMG submission 132416) | Tropical peat soil microbial communities from peatlands in Department of Meta, Colombia - 1015_Q2_SP5_10_MG | ecosystem: Environmental > Terrestrial > Soil > Wetlands > Peat | place...
AGCATATTTAGCGAAAACATTGGCCCCCAATTCTGGTCGAAGATCGTCGAATCTGTCGAAACGCAGATTCGAAAAGGTGCAGATGGAGTAGTAATAGCGCACGGAACAGATACGCTCGGATACACTGCAGCAGCACTAAGTTTCGCACTGAACAAACCCCCTATTCCAGTTGTCTTAGTTGGGTCACAACGATCCTCGGATCGTCCAAGTTCCGACGCGGCGACAAACCTGCTCGCATCCTCAGGCATCGCAGGGCGAGCACCATTTGCTGAAGTTGTCGTCACAATGCATGATTGGATATCTGACGAAACAATCGCCGTACACCGAGGCTCAAGAGTTCGTAAATGCCACACGAGCAGACGTGATGCTTTTCGAAGCATCAACACGCCCCCATTAGGCTACTACGATCTGACCAACCGTTCCCTAAAACTCAACACCGATCACTACGAAAGAAGAACAAAACAGAACGATTGGGCTACCAAGCCTAAATTCGATCCGAACGTCCTGCTTATCAAATTTCACCCCGGACTCTCTGCTGGAATAATAGATTGGGCAACCGCGACAGGATACAAAGGAATCGTGTTGGAAGGAACGGGACTTGGCCATGTAAGCGAGAGCCTATTTACTGCGCTAGAGAGAGCGATCAAAAACGGTCTAGTTGTAGGGATGTGCTCGCAATGTGTCTGGGGAAGAGTACACATGAACGTCTACTCAACCGGAAGAGACCTACTCCGGATCGGACTAATTCCACTCAACGATATGCTCAGCGAAACCGCGCTCGTCAAGATGATGTGGGCATTCGGCAATGAGCCTGATCCTGAAAAAGTAAAACAGGTAATGAACACAAACCTCGCACATGAATTCGTGGAACGCCGAATTATCGAGGCGACACCACATGGTTGACGATCAATCGATCAAAGCTGGACTCGAAGTTCACCGTCAACTCGACACACAACACAAACTATTCTGTGACTGCCCCACTCTCCTAACAGAATTAGAGCCCGAACAGAGGTTTTTGCGCAAGCTCCGACCCACACAAAGCGAACTAGGACAGGTGGATCGAGCTGCGCTATCCGAATTTAATCGAGGAAAAGGGATCCTGTATGAATCCGATCACCGAACATCGTGTCTAGTAGAGAGCGATGAAGAACCGCCAAGTACCCTCAACAGAGAAGCGATCGAAATCTGCCTGACCGCAGCTTTGCTGCTCAAAGCAAGACCTGTGGATGAAATTCATGTCATGCGCAAAATAGTCATCGATGGATCAAATACTACGGGTTTTCAACGAACATGCGTCATAGCAATGAATGGAAAAATCGAAGTCGATGGCAAAACAATCCCGATCGATCAAATCTCTCTTGAAGAAGACGCCGCAAGGAAGACGACGCAAACACGTAATATTACAGGTTATCGCATTGATAGACTCGGTATTCCACTAATAGAAGTTACAACTGCACCCGTGCTTCAAAGCCCAACTGAAGTCGAAAAAGTTGCTCTAGCTATTGGTAATATTTTGAGAACGACACGGAGCGTTAAGCGGGGACTGGGCAGTGTCAGACAAGATCTAAACATCTCAACGCCAGGAGGAGCTATCGTTGAAATCAAAGGCGTTCAGGAACTTGAAATATTATCAAGAGTCGTCGAGCTAGAGGCAAAGCGCCAGAAAGCATTACTCGAGATAATGGAAGAATTAAAGAAACGAGACGTGCACCCCGAGTCCCTAAAACGAAACTATGTTGAGGTGACCGATCTCTTCAAAGAAACAAAAGCACGCGTTTTCAAAGAAGCCATCTCTCACAATGGTGTAGTGCTCGCTCTTGGACTCTCAAACTTCGGGGGCATCATCGGGAAGGAACTCATTCCCGGACTGCGACTGGGTACTGAGATGTCCAGTCAAGCGACGTTCTCGACCGGCATAGGTGGCATATTCCATTCAGACGAACTCCCGGCGTATGGCATTACCCAAGACGAACTTGAAAAAACGAAAGCACGATTGAACCTTAGACCTACCGACGCACTAGTGTTAGTGGCAGATGACCGTACGCGAGCCCTAGAAGCGCTAGATGCAGTCGTGGACCGGGCCAAAGACGCGATCACAAGAATTCCAGAGGAAACACGTAATGCAATGCCCGATGGCACAAGCAAATTCATACGACCACGACCAAGCGCCGCCAGAATGTATCCTGAAACCGATGTGCCACCAACTCCCATAACCGACGCGCTAATTCGCAAACTGACATCTACGCTTCCTGAAAAACCTGAAGCTACGATCAACCAACTAATCACAAAATACTCCCTGAATCAAAAATTGGCAAATCAACTTGTTGACTCAGATTACCTTGAACTCTTCAAATCAATAGCTGCAACTTCAAACGTTCAACCCTCGTTCATAGCGACGTTCCTAACCGAAACCTGCAAGAGCTTGAAACGAGACGGAGTGCCCGTGGAATCCGTTCTCGATGAGAAAATTCAGGCCATGTTCAAGCTTGTAGATGCAGGAGAAATCGCAAAAGAGACAATGCCTGAGCTGATGAAATGGCAAGCAAAAAATCTACAAGCAGAACCGACTGAAGCAATCCGCTCCCTCGGACTGCGGATGCTAACCCAAACTGAACTGGATAGCATAATCGACCGGCACATATCTAAGAACAAAAAGCTGGTAGAGGAGAAGGGGGCAGCAGCGTTCCCCTCGATTATGGGTTCGATAATGTCCGAAATAAGAGGATCAGCCGATCCTAAAGTTGTGACAGAAAGAGTCAAAGTTAAACTCACGAAAGGCGTTTAGTCGGAGGACGCGAAAAATGTGTGGTATCTCTGCAGTAGCACTAAAGGAAGGAACTGTTGGCTCAGCGATTTATGATTGCCTAACCAAACTTGAATACCGGGGCTATGACTCAGTTGGCGAAGCCACCATCTCAAACGGAGAATTAATGATTAAAAAGGATAAGGGGAAAATAGCAGAAGTAGAGAATGAGCTTCAACTGAGCCAGCTTCCAGGCCTGATCGGAATAGGACACACCAGATGGGCAACTCACGGCGCCCCGTCCAAAGAAAACGCTCATCCGCACACGGACTGCAAAAGCACCGTGGCAGTTGTCCACAACGGCATAATTGAGAACTTTCTTCCTTTGCGAGAAGAACTTGAAATGACCGGGCATATTCTTCGATCCAAAACTGACACCGAGATCGTCGCTCATTTAGTGGAAGCAGAACTACGTTCCGGCAAAAACTTTGTCGAGTCAGTTCGATCCGCCGTCAAAAGGCTTGACGGTGCATATGCCCTAGCAATAATTTGCACTGCAGAACCCGACAAGATTGTCTGCGTGAGAAAAGAGAGCCCACTCGTTCTCGGAATTGGCAAAGACGGGAACTATTGTGCATCAGACATCCCGGCCTTTCTCTCCAAAACCAATCGAGTCATCCTACTCGAAGACGGCGAGATCGCAGTAGTCACCTCAAATAGCGTAAAAATCCTAAACATCGAAGACGGTATCGAGATAATCCGCGAACCGTTCATCGTAGAATGGAATGTAGAACGTGCCGCCAAAACTGGATATGCTCATTTCATGTTGAAAGAAATTCATGAACAACCGTTGAGCGTAAGAAACGCGGCCAGAACCCATTCTATGTTCCTCGACTTGATGGCAGGCGAAATCATGCGAGCCAAGAAAATATTCCTAGTTGCATGCGGCACATCATATCATGCTTGTTTAGGAGCAGCCTATGCATTCTCGACTCTGGCAAAGCTTTCTGTCACGCCGGTAGTGGCCTCAGAGTTTACCGACATGTATGGCGGACTCATAGACAACGCGACTGTAGTTCTGGCGGTCAGTCAGTCAGGTGAAACCGCGGACACCCTCAGCGCTGTAAGAGGAGCCAAGGACAGAGGCGCAATAATTCTCGGTATCACAAATGCCATGGGTTCAAGCCTTACACGGTTATCCAATGTGTATATAGGCCAAAATTCAGGCCCTGAAATGGGAGTAGCTGCAACGAAAACTTTCACCGCGCAATATACTGTACTTGTCCAGTTAGTTATTGCGTCAGCACGAAAACGACAGGTCATCACGAAACAAGAGCTTGAAAGACTAGAATCGGCACTCTCGCAACTGCCGAACTCAGTCTCGCTATCCCTGCTGCAGGAGGGTCGAATTATCCAAATCGCGGAGAGATTCATCGACAAGAGTAGCTTCTGTTTCCTAGGGCGAGGCATCAACGTGGCAACCGCACTAGAGGGAAGACTGAAGTTACTCGAACTTTCCTATCTTCCCGCTATCGCGTATCCAGCCGGAGAATCAAAGCATGGCTTCATCTCAGTCGTCGAACAAGATTATCCTGTCGTGTTTGTCGCTCCAAGAGATGAGACTTACACAAAGATCATCGGGAACATTATGGAAATGAAAGCTCGAGGTGCGCGTATTATAAGTCTCGTGGATGAGCAGGACAAGGACGTGGTTAACCTGTCCGACGAAACCATAAAATTACCGTCAGGAATTCCATCTGCTCTATCGCCGATCGTCTATGTTGTCCCGCTGCAGTTACTCGCATACCACATGGCCGTGAAGAAAGGAAACAATCCAGACTTTCCGAGAAACCTGGCAAAATCAGTAACGGTTCAATAAGATTCAGTGGTGCAAAAAATTGCCACAACTCCCGAAACCAGATCAAGTTCTGCTTCAGAGCATGACGAAAGCTCAGACTCTAGTTAAGGAGGCCCAGAGCGTTCGTTCAGATAAGCAGGCTTTTGCCCTCACACTGTGGAAGGCTGCAGCAGAGTCCGAATATGCAGCCTTTAGGATCGCCGTTGCCTTAGGTTACGAGGATTATCAGTCACCCGATATAGACGAAGATCCTCAAGGAGATCAACTTGAAGTTGCTGAGGAACTACTAAAGGAAGCAGAGAAGTCTCTCTCCCAAAAACCGCAACAATCCTACGCTTCGGTTCGGAAGACTGTAGCTATTCTACGCAAAATGTACGGAGCCGAGGAAAAGGGCACGAAAGAAGATGTTCCTGAACCGGTGGATAGCCCAGAGCAATAATTCGACATTAGGAGCTATTTGCTTCTCCGATCGATAATGTCGTCAGCCGCTGGTCCCGTGCCTATCAGTGTCACCGGTACACCCACTTCCCGTTCAATATTCGTGATAAATTCTTTTGCGGAAGAAGGTAGTGTGGTAAATTCTCTTCCTCCTTTTGATTCAGGAAATACGACATCAAGTTTAGTGATCGCTATTTGAGTTGCACCGTTAAGGTTCACTGCGCGCCTCGCCAGTGCGAAGTCAAACGGTGCGGCTCGTCTCTCTCGTCCTGTCACTGTTCCGAATTCCTGCCATCCTCTCTTTCGTGTCTCTTCGGATGATAACTCACCCGCCATCGGTCCCGTACCGACCCGGGTGACGTAAGCCTTGAAGATGACTACAACGTCAGTAATTGCTGTTGGCCCGACGCCTACGTCAGCACATGAGGCTGATGCGGTCGTGTCCTTCGAGGTGCAATATGGATAAGTTCCATGATAGAGAGAGAGAAACGTGCCTTGAGTTCCCTCAATTATGACGTGCTCGCCGTTCTGGATCGCGGCATGAACTTCAGCATCGACCTCTCGGAGGTACGGCGCCAGCTCTGGAATATCCTTTGCCATTATTGCAATTCGCAAAGCCCTCGCAGCGTTGCACGCCCCGACGCCGCTCTTGGTTGACCCAACAGTCTTGCTTAGATGCTCCGATTGAGACTCTTCATCGATATGTTTCTGTTCAATAATGGCACATTGGAAGTCAACTCCCACTCGGGATTTGGAATCAGTTAACTCTACCTCCTGAAGTAGCACCTTTGGATTAATTGCAACTCCCGCACCAATCAGTAGTTTGGCTTTGTCATAGACGAATCCGCTGGGTAGGAGCCTTAGTGAATATCTCTTTCCATGATATTCAACCGTATGCCCCGCGTTAGGTCCAACGCCTGCACGAGCAATGATAGATGGCTTATCTTTCAACGCCAGATGCGACACGATCTTGCCTTTTCCTTCGTCGCCAAAAAATCCGCCAACGATTACAGTGCAAGTCACTGATTGTCACACGCAAGGGAAAGTCGATGCGACTTTAAGCTTTAGCTGAATCTGAAAGAGTTGCTAGTTATGACGTGGAAATCGACGGGAGAATATTTTCAGTCTGCCCGTCGAATGACATCACCGCGCTGGCTGAGAGCGCTCTGCACTTAAAGGATTCATCATCACCGGCGGTCTTGTGTTTCAAACATTAAAAGGTTCAGAGTGGTAGTTCATCCTAATTCCTGCAATTTGTCTTCTTGCAACTGACGGAGGAAAGCTAACCCGAGAGACGTCAACGAAAATGATTTCTGTCCGTCAACGATGGTCCCGATCAGAAACCCCAGTTGCGTGAGTGCTTCGGTCTGTTCTAGCAGTTGCGCTGATTCCACGTTGAGCTCCACCCTGAGAACTTGTTCGCCAATTGTCTTTGTGCTCACTCCATTCAACCTCAATAAAGTCAAGAGGATCTTTTCAGAGAGCTCCGAAATTGGCCCGTTGGGCATGAGGCAGCTATGGATAATTGACACTAACTTATCGATATGGATGATACTCTGGTGTGTGTTAATGCGAACATTAATATACCAATCTTGCTCGTATTGTGCGTGAGCGTACATGGCAGCCGATGAAGCTACCGCTTTTATGGAGGTACTTTCGAAGAGCCCACAATTCAAAGTCTTAAATGTCCTGGCTGGGCGTCCGCAGGAAGAATTAACGAAAACGGAGATTGCCCAACGCGCGGGAATCGGCCGAACCACATTATACCGCGTTTGGAATGACCTTGAAAGGATGAAGGCTGTCGCACCATCACGCCATGTCGGCGCGGTCACCCTTTACCGAATGAACCCCCAGAGTCCCGTTGTTCAATCATTCCTCAGTATCACCAGAAGCCTGACAACGGTAACTGATGCTGTTGCACGAATAGAACAGCTTCGTAAGGTAGAAGACTCCGCTAAGACAGAGTTCGGGGAGACAATTCCACCTGGCCCAAGCGCTCTGATCAAGATACTTAAGGCGAAAGCCCTCACAAGAGAAACGTCTAGATCGCGCTCAGAACTCCAGTTGACTCCGCATGAGTCTGACACGGTAAAAGGAATGGTCAACGCCGGATTGATTTTTGATGTCAACGGAACTCTATACTTGAGCCAACTCGGAGCGCAAACCGCTCAAGGTGCTAGCAAAATTTGGAATTCAGATAATTCGCAGTCACTCGACCAAGCGATCAGCACAGCAAAAGTCGCTTTAAGTCTGATCAATCAAGAAATCCGTAGACTAAAGGGTCAAATGCCCAAGTAGCCCAGTTCGACTAATTATGACAAGCCTATCGAAGAAACTTTAAGTGAACCGACTCATCTGAGTCGGTTATGCCGACCGATGCGAAGTATCTTTTCATAACCGGCGGCGTTATGTCCGGAATCGGAAAAGGCATAACCGCTGCTTCAGTCGCTAAACTCCTACAGATAAGAGGATTGAGAGTATCGATAATGAAGATCGATCCATATCTGAACGTCGACGCAGGAACGATGAATCCGATAACGCATGGAGAAGTTTTCGTCACGGAGGACGGAGGAGAGATCGACATGGATCTAGGGACCTATGAGCGTTTTCTCGACCTAAATCTTACCCGAGATCACAACACTACAACCGGACAAATCTACCTCTCAGTCATCAACAAGGAGCGACGCGGCGATTTCCTAGGACAATGCGTGCAAATCATACCGCACATTACCGATCAGATCAAAATTGCGATAGAAAACGTAGCGAAGAAAACCTGCCCCGATGTGCTGCTCGTAGAGATCGGAGGGACGATAGGTGACATTGAAAGCCTCCCCTACTTGGAAGCAGCAAGGCAGATGAGGTTGGAGAGAGGCCAGAATGAGGTACTATTCGCTCACGTGACCGTTGTTCCGGCGTTAGACGTCGTCGGAGAACAGAAGACGAAACCCACCCAGCACAGCGTACAGGAACTTAGGCGAATTGGTATTCAGCCAGACCTCATCGTGGCAAGAACTAGCGGCCCACTACTGCCCGGTCCGAAGAAGAAGATCGCCCTATTCTGCAACATCGAAGAGCGAGGAGTCTTCGCCTCACCAGATCTCTCAACAATCTATCAAGCGCCGCTCGAATTAGAAGCCCAGGGAATGGGCGATTTTCTAACATACCGTTTCGCGCTACCGAATCGGAAAGCCGATTGGGCGGGCTGGAAAGAGATAGTGCATCGAATCACCAATCCGAATCAGACAGTGAGCATAGCAGTGTGCGGAAAATACGCCGAACTGGCCGACTCATATGTGAGCGTGAATGAAGCATTAAGACATGCAGGTGGAGCATGTGACTGTAAAGTGGAGATCGAAATTATTGAGACTGAACAATTTGAATCAGACACACCAAACTGTTCCATGCTTTCAAAATTCGACGGTATCCTAGTCCCAGGAGGATTTGGCTCGAGAGGAGCTGAAGGAAAAATTGCTGCATTAACTTACGCGCGAGAACACGATATTCCAACGTTAGGAATATGCTTCGGCTTTCAACTTGCGGTGGTAGAATTCGCGCGACATATCGGTCTCCGAAATGCGAACAGTACTGAAATAGATTCGGCCACACCTCACCCGGTTATCGATCTCATGCCCGAGCAGAGGAGTACTGATTCGAAGGGAGCAACCATGCGGCTTGGTGCGCATGAAATACGTCTCTCTCCTAACACTAAGGCGAGCCAACTCTACGATCGAGAAGTGATCTCAGAGCGACATAGACACAGATATGAAGTCAATCCATCCTACGTCGCTGAACTCGTGAAAGGAGGAGGCGTTTTTTCAGGACGCAGCATGGATGAGAAGCGAATGGAGATATTCGAGCTTCCAACAAAATTCTATTACGTGACGACACAATTTCATGCCGAATTCAAATCCAGACCGAACAGGCCATCACCACCATATTACGGGTTGATCCGAGGAGCAATAGATCGGAAAATGGGCAAACCTGCTCCGGAGCTTATGCCCATCATCCGTTCAGTAGCGACGAGTTAACGTTCACCCCTTGTCGAGGAAACCAAGCAAGTAATTCGACTGATCATGACCTACCTCTTCCTTCTCTGCATGATACATTCGAAAACCGGCATTTGTTATTTGAAACCCTTCTTTCCTTAAGAGTTTCAGTATCCTTGCGTTACTTGCTAAGCAAGAAGCTTCGATTGTTTTTCTACCATACCTTGCTGTTACGGACTTGATCAATTCACCATCATTTTTATCAAACGGCGTAATCCCCACCCACGGCCCAAATTCGGACATGTCGGTATAACTCTTGACGATTAGATATGACATACCGTCCGAATCGAAAATTGCTACAAGTTTTTCGGTCACCAAGCGCTGAAGCAACTTAGACCTATCTGCCCCGAAAGCCTCTCTGTCGATGGTGAGCATTCTAGTCAGCGACGGCCGTCTCTTAGGGTCAATCTCAAATCGGTGCATACTGGTCTGAGGTGTCCGACGCAATCGGAAAAATTTTTTATCGATAACGAACCCTAGCTTCGTGTAAAATCTAACGTTACCCGAGAAACAGTAGAGCGCGATTCTGCGGACCCCTGAGCTTCTAATAGAAGATACCGCATGTTCCATCAATCGCTTTCCAATATTTTGGCCTCTTAATCTCTTCATGACGACTACATTTCCGATCCACGCAATCTTCTTTCCGTAACTCGTGGTCGTCAGCATTCCAACACGCCTACCATCCAGAGACGCGATGAAATTTCCTTTTGGGTTTAGGAAAATGAGCCGTTCAAGATCCGCACGGCTGACTCCCCACTTTTCCAGATTCGTTAAGCGAATTGCAAACGGGATGTCTCTACGCCGCATCCTCCTTATTCGAAGCATCTGGCTCAAGCATCCTGAGAGAGTTGTATCAGTGAGGCGTCGCGTCAGTCCCGAATTAAGGAAATAGTCGATTAATGAGGCGCGGGAATGCGATCGCATCACGAATATGCTCTAGTTTGCATACCCATGCTAGCGTCCTTTCAACACCCATCCCGAACCCGGAGTGGGGAGACGTTCCATACCGCCTAAGATCAACGTACCAATTGTAGTCCTCCGGTTTGAGCCCCTCCTCCTTAATCCTCGTGATTAGTTGTTGCAGGTCATGGATCCGTTGACCACCGCCAGTAATCTCACCGTATCCTTCAGGCGCCAATAGGTCAGCGGACAGTGTCACTTTCGGGTCGTTCGGGTCAGGCATATGATAGAACGCTTTCACACCTTTTGGATAATGCGTGACAAAAAATGGGCGATCGAAATTCTCCGTGAGAACTTTTTCTTCTTCCCATCCAAGATCGTTGCCCCACTGAAATTCCGGCCTAACCTTTTGAATCAGCCTGACCGCCTCGGTATATTTTATCCTCGGAAAAGGAGGTGTCACATTCTTGAGCTCATCCGGATTTCGGCCCACACTATTCAGCTCCTCGGGCATTAATTCACGTGTACGTTGAACTGCAGAGGAAACCAAATCCTCTTCGAGCCGCATTAGTCCATCCAGCTCCAACCAAGGTTCCTCTACTTCCAAATGCCAATATTCGGTCAAATGACGTCTGGTTCGTGATTTCTCCGCTCGAAATGATGGAGCGACTGTGAAAATCTTGCCCACTCCTGCGATCATGGCTTCAGCATACAGCTGCCAGCTCTGAGTCAAGTATGCCTTCTGATCGAAGTATTTGACCTCGAATAATGTTGACCCTCCCTCAACGGCAGCGTTCACCAAAATTGGAACCTGCACCTCCAGATATCCGTGATCTACTAGCCATCTCCGAAACTCATCTACGAGTCGCGTTCGAAGTCGCAGCATGGCCTGCATCTTCGGACTGCGAATCCAGAGATGTCTGTTGTCGAGCAGGAAGTCCGGTCCATGATACTTCTTAGCTATAGGGAAATCTGCCTCAGCTTGATACAGTACAGTTATCTTGTCCCCTGCGATTTCATATCCTCTAGGTGCTCTGGGGTCTCTTCTTACTTCGCCTGAAACTTCGATGGTGCTCTCGATCGGAACATTGGTAAGACGTTCAAATTGCGTCTGGTCAATCTGATCTTTCTTCAGAGTGCACTGAATAATCCCTGTCCCGTCTCTGAGCTGTAAGAATAGAATTCCGCCCCCTGTGCGAATGTGATGTAACCACCCGCGAAGAACCAGATGCGTCCCATCAAACTTACCGGCAAAAATGTTTGCGATCGAATACGGTTTATCCATTATCTCTCATCCGAAAAATATTGATTCATAAAACTCGTCGATGCATGTCATGCGTTCAAAACCCAAGTGGCACTAAAGGGTTCGCTCAAAGTTTGACACATTTTAGACGAACGCACGTTTCGTATTTAAATTAGTTCCAAGTTTCAACCACACACTTGCTCTTCCCGAACACACAATACGTATCGAGATGGTTTCATGTTGATTCATAAACCTCGAGAGTAACACTCTATACAGTGAGAAACATGACGACGCCGGACCAACAGCTAACGAAACGACTTGCTGATATGAAATCATTTTTAGAAAAACGCATTAAAGTGCAAGAGGAAGAAGTAAATTCTTTACGATCATTCTTGGAGGTTATCGACTCGCTGCTTGCAGAGCGCAGTTTCAGACAGGTCGAAATCCCAAAAACGGCGACGACATCACAGAAGATAACCCTGCAGCATCCGGATAGCATCCCGGTCATGACGGTTGATGGAGTTCGAATCGCTTCGATGCTTGTTGAGAACAATGTCTTACAAATATTTCCAGAGGCAAACGTGAGACTTGATTCTAATTCGCCGCCTCTCCGATCTTTCTTGATTGGCAAAGTTCTCGAACCAATGCAAAGTAAAGATAAGGAATCGGCAAGTCAGGGAAGCTTAGCTCCAGAAAGGATTTTGACGTACGACCTCGACGAAGAAAACGGGACGCTAAAAGCGATTCGTGTACAGAACTACGGTGATGAGCGTCGACTACTAGAGCTAAAGAACGCTGTCCGTTGGACATTCCGACGTATGTACGAGAAAAGCATTAAACAATGAAGTTAACTTTTCCTTGAGCTCATAATTGTCAGAGCTTCGATTTTTCTCGCGTCAATGGAGGCAATGACGCTATCTGCTTGCTCTTGCAGCCGTTGTCTAACCTCCTCATCTTTTATTCCCGATAAATTGATCGAAACATTAGATAAAGCGCCTAACGCCGCGGAATGCGCTAGGAATACTGAAGTCTGCAAATCCGAGACGACACTCAGGTTTGATGATGCCGCGAGCTTTGCGGCTAAGCGTAACACTTCAGACGCGGCTTGTGCTGTCGTCAGAGGTACATCAGCAGCATTCTTAAGCCGAGCCTGAATTTCGATACCCCTTAGCCGTTTCTCTTCTTCACCTGCTTTGGGTAGCCGATAGGCTTCCATTAATCGCATGAAGCTTGAAGAATCTTCATCCACTAAGCTGAGCAATCTACTTCGCAACGCTTCAGCGTTAGCGAGAATGTCTTTGACGTCAGCCATGTCCTTCTCCAGTGCTTCCTTTCTAAGAGTCAGACGAGAAACCATACAGATAAGTGCTGAAGCTAAACATGCGGTGTACGCTGCTACGCTACCTCCTCCAGGCACGGGTCTGTCGGAAGCGACCTCGCTAGCATAAGATACAAGATTGAAGTCCACGAAGCGTTGTGGTGTGGTTTCGAAGAGCCTCTTCTCAAGAATTTGGTTGGCATTGAATCCGCGTAGTTTTAAATAGAATTCTGCTGTATCTGTTAATGCCTTCATTGGCACTAAACCAACAATTTCACTACCTACCACCTCCACACCGAATTGTTGAGCAAATAGACTGACCAATTCGAATGCTTTGAACAGTTGACTAGAGTTATAATCGATCATATTCATCGAGACTTGAACCATTCCACGATCCTTTAGTTCAAATCCGAGGGCCTTGACGTACGTTAATCCTCCTTCGCGCGCGCGAACTTGTCTTGCGATTTGCTTAGCTACATCAATCTCTTTTGTTGCCAAATTCACATTGTATGCTATCAGCACCTTCCTGGCTCCGACTGCAGTTGCACCCGCGGTTGGGTGAATGCGATTCGGTCCGAAATCAGGACGATATTCGTCGTTCCGGCCAATCTCCATTCGTAAGCCCTCAAATTCTCCTTTTCGAACATACGCCAAATTTTTTCTCTCAGGTCTCGTCGCCGCTTCCTCGTACAAGTATACTGGCACGTCGAAACGCGAAGCATATTCGCTGGCGAATTCCTTCGCCAACTGCACACAATCCTCCATCTTGACTTCGGATAATGGTATGAAGGGAACTACGTCTACGGCGCCCATCCTGGGATGCTGTCCCGTGTGAATGGTGAGGTCGATAAGTTCGATCGCTTTGGCGCTGGCCGCTAAGGCAGCTTCCTTAACCTCTTCAGGGGAACCAACAAACGTCAAGACTGAACGGTTATGGTCTGCATCCGACTCGACATCAAGTACGCGAACATTTCTAACTTTGACCTCATCGACAATGGCGTCAATGATCTCTTTCCTCCTGCCTTCACTGAAGTTCGGAACGCATTCGACAAGCTTCAAAACTCATCGCGGGTCGATGAGCTCAATTAGAACTAATTTCGGTTTCGGTGTGGACAGCGTCAGC
>Ga0187777_10001834_pt1 | contig 13665 bp, 15 predicted proteins | sample 1015_Q2_SP5_10_M_FD_132416 | JGI IMG/M metagenome (GOLD analysis project Ga0187777, IMG submission 132416) | Tropical peat soil microbial communities from peatlands in Department of Meta, Colombia - 1015_Q2_SP5_10_MG | ecosystem: Environmental > Terrestrial > Soil > Wetlands > Peat | place...
CTGTCGCTCAGAGGTGACCGGTGGCCCTGTGCTGCGCGGCAAGCTGACGGAGTATCTCGATGTCGTCGAGGTCCTTCTGCCGCCAGGGACGGCCGTTGCGCAGTTGCGGGAACTGCTCCTTCATGGCGAGCATGCCGGAGACGCTCATGGCCAGTACCGGCGTGCCATCGAGCATGCCCGGCTCGTCGTCGAAGGAGCCGGGCGGGAACAGCCAATCCGACCATCGCCCCGCGGGCTGGCTGAACGAACCGTCCGGCTGCCGGTCGAAATACGCAGTGCTCAACGGAACGTCGTCCCAGGTGAACTCGCATGCTTCCTCCGGCGGCTGCGTCGCCAGCGCGGTGGCACCCGCTTCCACGAGCGCTGCCTTCGACCGCTCGGCGTCAGTGCGCTCGACCCAGAACTCGACGTCGCCGTGCTCGCGCGTGATCCGACCGATCCTCGCGTCGAGGCCCCAGCCTCCGAACAGCCACACTGAGATGTCGGCCGCCCGCGTGACGGTCACGACCTTGCGGATAACACGCAGCTGCCCTTCGGTGCGCTCGTCCATGGTCTGATCTCGCCCGGCCAGAAAGACGTTCGTGCCGGCGAACGTAGCCCACGCGTGACTCGTTGCAAGCCGTGGTGCCCGATTCGATTTCCGGTCCATCCGGGACCTTCGGCCCTTTTGCCTCCTTGCGCCAAGCGGAGACACTGGGATGAACGTTTGGGCGGGGAATCCTTGTGGAGGGGTCATGAAATCCTTGCGTCACACCCGTGGCCTCGTCGTGTCGTTCGCGGTCATGGCGAGTCTCGTGCTGACGGGGGTCGTGGTAGCGGCGAGTTCCGCGAACGCGTCGGCTCCGCTGGGCCAGTTCGCCGAGTTCACGGTTCCGACCCCGTCGAGTGGGCCAGCGGCCTTGGCGTTGGGATCGGACGGGAACTTCTGGTTCCCGGAGCAGTTCGCGAACCAGATCGCCAGGATGACACCTGGTGCGCCGAACACGGTCACCGAGTTCCCGGTACCTGGCGCCGGCAGCAGCCCGGCCGGGATCACAGCGGGCCCGGACGGGAACCTGTGGTTCACCGAAGAACTCGGCAACAAGATCGGCCGGATCACGCCGGGCGCGCCGAACACCATCACCGAATTCACGGTTCCAACACCCGGCGGCTACCCGACCACGATCACCGCGGGGCCCGACGGAAACTTGTGGTTCACCGAACTCAACGGCAACAAGATCGGCCGGATCACGCCGGGCGCGCCGAACACCATCACCGAATTCACGATCCCGACCGCGGCGAGTGGCCCGATCACGATCACGGCGGGCCCGGACGGCAACCTCTGGTTCGCGGAACGCGCCGTCAACAAGATCGGCCGGATCACGCCAGGCGCGCCGAACACCATCACCGAATTCACGGTTCCTACTGCGGGCAGTCTGCCGGAGTCGATCACCGCGGGGCCCGATGGAAACTTGTGGTTCACCGAACTCAACGGCAACAACATCGGCAGGATCACGCCAGGCGCGCCGAACACCGTCACCGAGTTCACGATCCCGACCGCGGCCAGCCAACCGGTTGCCATCATGACCGGCTCCGATGGCAACCTGTGGTTCACCGAGAACGCGCCCACCGCGAACAACATCGGCCGGATCACGCCAGGCGCGCCGAACACCATCACCGAGGCCCAGATCCCGACCGCGAGCAGCACACCTGCTGGGATGGCAGTCGGACCCGACGGCAACGTGTGGTTCACGGAATTCGACGGCAACAAGCTCGCTCGGATCGGAACCGGGGCGCCGGACCCGCCGACGAGTGCGGCAGGCACAGCCGGTGTCGGACAGGTGACCGTGTCGTGGAGTGCTCCGGTCAATAGCGGTGGTTCTCCAGTCACCGGTTACACCGTCACCGCGTCGCCGGGCGGTCAGCAGTGTGTCTGGGTGTCAGGTCCGTTGCAGTGCACGGTGAGCGGGCTCACCAACGGCAGCTCGTATACGTTCACGGTTGTCGCGACGAACAACAACGGGAACAGTCTCCCGTCGGCTCCTTCCGCGCCGGTGACACCCGGAGCAGTCTTCCCCGCAGGGGGAAGTTTCGTCATCGGTAACGAGAGCGCCACGGTGGGCAACAACGTGATGTTCTGGGGAGCACAGTGGTCGACACACGAACTCTTCCTCGGCGCTACGCCGAAGAGCTTCAAGGGCTTCGCCAACAACCCGGCGGGCGCGGCGACCTGCGGAACCCAATGGAGCACCAACCCCGGCAACAGCTCCGGGCCTCCAGCGACAGTCCCCGCCTACATGGCCGTGATCGTCACCAGCTCGATCAACCAAAATGGATCGGTGATCACCGGGAACATCACCGGGCTCGCGATCGTCAAGACAGACCCCGGCTACGCAGGTAACCCGGGACATGCAGGAACCGGAACCATCATCGCCGTCTTGCCCTGTCCCTAGGAAGCTCGACCCCGAGCACAACGCCCGCATGCACGCCAGGGCTGGAGCAGGCCAAGATCCGCGCTGCGGCGGCGGTGCCGTACCGGGAGTGAGAGCGCGTCAAGCCTCGACGCGGCTACCCGAAATTCGAACCGACGGAGGCCAACGCGATGAACGGCTCCCGGCACTCGATCGCGGGCGGCTCGTAAGGCTCCGGTTCGGGGACCACCATCGGGTTTCTCCTTGGCTGCCGAATCGCGACGCGACCCTACTCGACCTACGAAACGGGTGCGATGTTCGCTGTGCACGCGGCGACGGAGGTGTGCTCGTCACGGCCGTCCTGCGCGGCAGCATGAACGCTCGGAGTGATCGCCTCGCGGATGCCGAGCACCTCGTCGGCGACCGTCTTGTCGCTGCACCCACTGGCCATCGGCTTCGGGGTGATGGCCAGTGGTCGTGGTCTCGTACTCCATCCGCTCTGTGGGTCCGTCGTAGCCACCGTTGCCCGAGATCGAGATCGGCCGAGTTCGCTCGCTCGGGCGGCCGGGCCAGCGCATCGGCGATGCCTGCGCTGCGGCGTCCTGAATGGTTGCCTCTCGACGGGTCCCGTCGTACCGTCGTCCAGTCCACGGAGGAGGCATCCGATGTCGCCCATCGATCCCGATCGGACCCGAGCAACGTTGCGGCACGAGGCCCCTCGCGTCGCAGAGCGGACGCTGATCAGCGTCCCGTTCGTCGGCTTCACAACGAGCGGCCCCGACAACGGCTGAGCGAAGGTGCGGCAACGACGACCTTCAGTGATCACACGTCAGCTCGGTACCTTCGCTCGAAGACTGTTCGCACGCCCAGAGCGGCTTCCCCTCTCCTCCCGCCCTCGCGATGACCTCACGGTGCGGAGGATCTGGCGGCGTTCGGCCATCGAAGGTCTCATCCACGAGCTCGAGCCCTCTGAGCCCCGATCCACACTCATGGTCGCACGGCTCCTCGAGAGGAGACGGGTCGGGCGTCGAGTCGACGCCTTGTACGGTCGCTCGGGTGCCATCGCCGCCGTGTTCGTGCGATGGCGCGTGTGCCTGGACGTCTGGCACGGTGGGTTCATCGTCTGCGATCCCGACGCAGCAGGTGTACTCGCGCAAATCATCGATCGCTCCCCCACGCGCCAACTGAACGCCACAGCTCGCGACGCGAGCGGCGTTCTTCCGCACATCACCCGGGTGACGCGGGTCTACGAATCGCCCTGGGTCGTGGTCGCACCTACGCTCGTCGCAGAGCTCCCAGAACTCCTGCGCGAGACGAGAGCGCCACAGGACGCCGAACTGGCATCACGCGCGGACCTGAAAGGTCTCTACCGCATCTACGACAGCTACGAGGTCGACCCCTTCCCGACCCGGCTCCAACTCCGCAGGTACCTCAAACGAATGGTGCTGGCGAACGCCGTCGTGGTGGTACGTGCTGAAGACACGATCGTGGCCGCGATTGTGTTCACCGGAGCGACGCACAGGTTCGCGGTGTGCAACTACCTGACGGTCGCCCCGGAGCATCGCCGTGGGGGTCTCGCATGGGCGCTCGGATTGCGTGCAGTCGAGATCCTGCGCGATCGGTCACTCGGTGCCGTCGGAGAGATCGGGCCGACAAGCCCGATGAAGAAGAGCGAGCTCGTGCCGGCGCACATCGATCCCGAGACGATGCTCCAGATCCAACTCAGGGTTCCCCCGCGCGTCCGTGGCCAGGAACGAGCGCGCCACCTGCTACGGCGCGTCGGTGGAGTTCGACGCCGCAGGTCGCCCGAACATCTCGACCGCGCTGCGTTCGATGCCCGCAACCCGGGCTGAGGGAATTGCTACGAACCGGGTGGACCCCCGAGGAGCGCGACGAGCTGTTCGCGTGAAATGATCTGCGGACGCTCGTACACCACACGATCGCTCATCAGGTCCTCGAATCCCCTCAGCAATGGTGTCCGGACAATAGACCATCGGGGACGCGTCATTACGCAACCGTCAACGGTCCCGGTACGCGCGACGGTCTCGTTACAGTCCTGGCATGACCGTGTCGAGGCCCGGGTCGGTGCGGGTGGAGGTTCGCCAGCCAGTGCCGTCGACGGGAGACGGCGGAGAGAGCTGGGAGCTCGCGGCGTCGGTGTTCTTCCCGCCGGCGGACACACTTCCCGAACGATCGCCGGTTCTCGTGGCGATGCCGGGTGCCGGCTACGGCCGCGACTACTTCGACCTGCCGGAGCCGGGTTACAGCGAGGCCGCGTACCACAACCGGCTCGGCACCGTGGTGGTCGCGTTGGACCACCTCGGGGTGGGCGAGAGCAGCATCCCGCCCTTCGAGCTCACGACGTTGGAAGTCGTCGCCGGCGCAAACCACGCGGCGGTGACGTCGATCCTCGACCATCTGCGCGAGGGCACGCTCGCCCCCGGTACCGGACGGATCTCTCCGGCGTGCGTCGTGGGCGCAGGTCAGTCGATGGGCGGGCACATCCTCGTGGGCATGCAGGCCTACCACCGCACGTTCGACGGCGTGGCGATCCTCGGATCCAGCATGGTCTGCACCGCCATGCCCACCGGGCCGGAACGTCAGCCGGTCGCCGTTCCGGAGGGAGCCTCGGCCGAAGAAGCAGCCGCGCTCGTGACCGAACAGACGGATTGGCGTTACGCGTTCTTCTGGGAGGACGTTCCCGAGCCGCTCGTCGAGGCTGACGTTGCGGGTGGGTACCCCCTGCGGAACACCGCGCCGGCCTGGGGGAGCACGACGTTCCCCGGTCTCGCCACGGCCATGGTCTTCCCGGGAGCAGTCGCGCCCGAAGCCGCCCGCATCGATGTCCCGGTCCTGATCGGGATGGGCGAGCGAGACGTCTGCCGCGAACCGATCGCCGAACTCGCGGCCTTCACGAGCGCGACCGACATCGCCCTGCTCGTCGTGCCGAGGATGGCCCACATGCACAACTTCGCCGGTACCCGCGCGCGCATGTGGGACCGGATCGACGCCTTCATCGCTCAGGTGGCGACGGCAACCAACGCTTCCTGACGAAGAGCGCGACGCACGCTGGCGCGTGGCTCGAGCCTGACGCGCGCGGTAATCGAAGCCCCGCCCACCCGCGCGACGCTGTCGGAATGATCACACCGACAACCGCCCCAGAACCGCTCGCCGACGCGGACCCCGACGATCCAACGGGCCGGCTCGCGACCTTTGTCGCCAGGACCCGGACGCCACTCGATCTCTTGGCGCTCGCCACGTTGTGGATCGTGTTGGTTCCGCCGGGTGACTTCGGCGCCGCTTCGACCGTCGCGCTGGTCGTCCGCCTCGGCCTGTCGGCGGTCTATGCGATCGACATCACCATTCGCGCCACGCTGGCCCGCAGACACTGGCACTACGTCCGGCACAACTGGCTCAGCCTCGTCGTCGTGGTCTTTCCACCCGTGCGCGTCATCTTCAGCGTTCGGCTCCTGCAATCGGTCTTCCGCCGCGGCAACCTCGAACGGTTCCTCCTCGCCGCGTCGGTGTTGGTCCTCAACGGCGCCATCGTCGTCTACCTGTTCGAGCGCGACGCCAAGGGCAGCAACATCCACACCCTCGGCCAATCCGTGTGGTGGGCAGTCACGACCGTCAGCACGGTCGGCTACGGCGACTACTACCCCGTCACCGCCGGCGGCAAGATCGCGGCCAGCCTGATCATGGCGATCGCCATCCTGACCCTCGCGGTCGTCACCGCGCAGGTCGCGGCGAGCTTCATGGACCAAACCCGCGCCCGCGTCTCCGCCGACCCGCCGCCCACCGCGGACATCTCCATGGCCGAGGTCGTCGAGCGCCTCGCACGCATCGAGGCACTCCTCACCACCACGTCACCCAGAACGGACTAGTCCCGCCATCCAGACCTGTTTCCTACTCGTGCCAGTCCCGGGTCACTCGGAGGCGGTCGCGCCACACACCTTCCGCATCGACCAGCCGCTCCGCCGCGCACTGCCCGATGCGGCGTTCGACGATTTCACCTGCGCTCGTCCGTCCAGATCCAGGTGGCGAGGATGGTCTCGAGCTCGAGCTCGTGCTGGCGGAACGGCGTGTCGTCGCCGGGCGTCGGGAACACCGCGAACCGTGCCCAGTAGAAGGCGCCCGCGTGCGTCACGAAGATGTTGGCGACCTCCATGGGGTCGCCGCCGCGCCGGCCCATGCGCATCAGCGTCGCCCGCTCCCCGCCGAGATCGACGAGCCGCGCCGCGTCCGGGTAGATGCCCCCGAACGCCCAGGCGATCTGGGCGCCCACCTCGTCGGGTCGTTCGGCGATCATCGTGGGAGTGAGGAGCTCCTCACCCTGGAGGGGCGGTATCTCCAGCACGAAGAACGCCAGCACGAGAAACGGGTCATCGAGCTGGCACACGATTGCCGCGAGCATCGGCGCCGGTAGGTAGTCCTCTCCCACCCGCTCGAGCCAGTCGTCGTCGGCGTCGAACCAGCGGATCGGCCGTCCGAAGATGAACCGGCGGTCCTGCAGGCAACTGCCGTCGAGCGGCACGCGCGGTTCGAGCTGCTGGAGCACCGGCGGCTGCCACGTCTTGCCCTCCACCCGCTGAGCGAACTCCTGCTGGAAGGTCGAGGCGTCGGCAACCTCGATGCGCGTCGGCGCCCAGCCCGCGCGCTGGATCTCGATCCCGCTCCGGATCGGTGACCACGACGTGATCGTGCGGTACGGCAGCAGCACGTGCTGACCGGGCAGCTCGGCACTCAGCCACGATTCGGCGAGCACCGCCTCGCCTGAACCGAGGGAGTGCCATGCCGGCTTCGCCATCTTGCGCGCCTTCTTGCGCGCGCGTTGACGGCTGATCTCCCGACCGAGCAGCACACTCGCGAGGAACACCGGTGACCCGAGCGCGAAGAACCCCTGCTCGCGAACCGCTACTTCGGATCCGCAGAAGATCGAGTAGTTCGCTCGCCGCGGCACCGACAAGCCGACCGGCGCCGGACGCGACGTGCCTGCGGGAAGGACGACCGGCGACGGTGCCCCCAACGGGTCCGTGGCCTGTTGCCCGGAGTCTGCGACGTGCTCGGTCCACGCGGTGCCATCCCAGTACCGGAGCTGATGACGACCCACCGGATCCTGGAGCCAGGCAGCCGCAACGCCCGCTCGTTCCGAGTCGCGCGGCTCCGGCTCCGCGGGAGTCGGGTGCTGCGCACCCGGTACCGCGAGGTCGGAGCGCAAGCGTTCCAACGCGTCGACCAACTCGCCCATGGTCGAACGCCAGTGCTCGTCGACCAGCGAGACGGCATTGCGACGGCAGAACGGCGCGAGCGACCCGGGGAGCGACTCCTCCGCCGGCATCTCCGCGCCACCCACGAGGACGGGGATCACCGTGAGATCCGGCCGCGCCAGTGCGGCCTCGATCTCCAGGCGCACGTAGTCGTCCGCGTCGTCCAAGCGACGGGTGCCCTGCTCGTCGACCACATCGATCCACGACGGGCCCATCACGACCAGGAGCGCATCGGTCTGACGCAGCGTCTCGTTCAGGACCTCGACGAAGTCACGGCCCGGAGCGATGCTGTCGACGTCCAAGAAGACACTGCCGTGACCGAAACGCTGCGTCAACAGGTCGTAGATGTGGTGCGCGTAGGGATCGCTGTCACGACGCCGGTAGCTGATGAAGATGTGGAACGGACGCCCGGACCGTCCGCCGTCGTCGAACGCCATCGGCATCTCCTCCGCCCTTCACGCGGCTCCGGATGGCGCCGGTTCTGCGACCGACGCCTACGCGTGGCGATCGTGGCGTGCTCCCCGCCGCGAGTTCCTCAGCTCTTGGCGAAGGTCTCGGCCGTTCGGCTGTCGAACTCGTAGCAGACGAAGGGATCGGAGCCGACGACCCACGCGTCGTGGCCCGGCTCGATCACGTAGGCGTCGCCCGGACCGACGTCGATCTCGGTGCCGTCGTCATGGCGGACCCGCAACTGCCCGGCCGTGGCCGTACCCACGTGGTGCGTCTGGCAGCTCTCGGTGCCGACGACCGGCTTGATGCACTCGGACCAGCGCCAGCCCGGTTCCAGCGTCATGCGCGCGGCCTTCACCGAACCCAAGTCGACGACCTCGACACTCGTCTTGTCGGGGGCACGACGCTCGTCGGGTGACCCGAAGTTCTTCTTGGTGGCTCCAGCCATCCTCACCCCTTGACGTCGACGGCGGATCGGCGCGCATGAGTAGCACGGCGCGATATCCAGGGCAACCCGGACACGGTGTCGAACGAGTGCGCGCTCCAGGTACGGCGAAGCGGCGCGCGCGGGTCGTGCAGGAGAGAGGCGACCATCCCTACGCGGTCGGAGTTGCGGCGCGCACGACGCCGGATCCTCGGCTGTTCAGCACCGTTTCAGGTCCGAGTTGCGAGGATCGGCCGCGCCGGGCCGGATGCCCTCCCAACCCGGCGACGCGGCTCATCTCCTTCCTGCTCCAAAGAGAACAGGGGATGAGCCGCGTCTCGCGTCGGGACTACACGGGCGGTTGCCCGCTCGTCTGCGTACCGATGAGGGGCGCGCCGATCGGCGTGCGGTCCTCGATCATCGGTGGCTCGTAGGGCGTGGGTGCGATGGGGGGCATCGGCTTCCTCCCGGTCGGTGTGTCGAGGCCCGTAAAGTACCCGTCTGGGGCCGGTGGCGTTCACCATTCGTGGTGGTGTGACTTCGTAGAGTGACGGGCCCGGGGCACGGAAGGGCGGATATGGCACCGATCACGCAGTACGACACGTTCACGTCGCCACTCGCGCCGGCGCAGGTGCGGGAGCGGGTGTGGCAGTGGTTCTCGGCCACGGTGCCGTTCACGGTCAACGTCGACACCGGGGACCGGCTCGACATCGAGACCGGTTCGCAAGCGAAGATGCGGCTGATCGGCGGCGCCTTCATCGCGGCATCGTCGCTACCCACACACACGACCGTGACGATGACGCCCGCGGGCACCGGGACCCAGATCCAGGTGTGGGTGAAGGACACCGTCGGTTTCGGTATCAAGACGGGCATGAAGGGGAAGTACGCGACCTGGCTCGCGCAGATCGTGAACGGCATCCGCGGGGCCGCCGCGGCCTGACCAACGCGTGAGGACGCGGTCGTCGTCAGGCGCGGTCGGGCGGGTTCTGGAGCGCGACGAGCATCGCCATCGAGACACACCCCTCGGCCCCCGAACGCCACCCGTGCAACACACCGGGTATCACGACGCTGTCGCCGGCGCGGAGCACCACCTCCCCGTCCTCGAGCAACAGCGTCACCTCGCCCGACAGCACCACGTCGTAGTCGAGGGTGTCGCTGCGGTGGAAGTAGGCGTCGACGTTCGGCGGCCACTTCACGATCAACCACTTCGTGCCCGCCTGCTCGACACCGATGTCGGCGGTGGGTGCCTGCGCGACGAGCATCTCCGGGAGCCGCGGCGGGAGCTCGTCGGTGCTCGCGAGCGTCTCCACCACGACCTGTTCGCGTGCCGGCTCCGACAGGTCGCGCCGCGAGATCACGGTCGAACGGCCGTCGGCGCCGAGTCCGGTCAACACGTGTTGCATGGCTCCCCCTCGTGTCGCGGTAGCGGACGCTACCGGCTTGTGCGATGCTTCGCCCTCGCCGGTGCAGGAGGGACGCGGGTTTGCACGTGCATCTCACGCAATACCCGTACTTCGAGGGCACGTCGATGGTGCCCGACCCCTCGTTGCTGGACGAACTCGCACGCGACTACTCGACCGAGCACGGTGACGGCGCGCCGGTCACGAAGTTCCTCTTCGCGTCGGTCCCGGTGACGCTGTTCGACCGCATCTTCGCCGCCGACGACCCGATGCGCCTGCCCGTGGGTGCCTACCTGTGGCTGTACCACTTGTCCGGGTACTACGGCGGCCTGTGGCTGCGGGGCGAGCTGCTGCGGTCGGGCCACAACCGCATGATGGAGAACGTCAACCTGCCTCAGACCGCGGAGCAGTTCGGCGACGAGGTCGGCCGTGCGCAAGCGGTACTCGCGCGCGTTGCGGGCGACGTGCTCTCGTACAACGAGGAGAGCCTGTTCGACCGGCCGAACCCCGAGAACCCCGACGTGCCGATCCGTGGGCTCGTCGACCTGTTCGGTTACAACGAGGGTTACATGCTCCAGATCGTGGAGAAACCCCCCGAGGGCCTGGTCACGCCCGCCGGCATCGTCGTGTGCCCCGCCGATCCCGTCGAGGGCCCGCTGTTCTGCGAGTACCGCACGAGCCGGTTGGCGGCCCTGCGCCGGTTCGATCCCGTCGCGGAGAAGCTGCGAAGGGGCGACCGTGTCTACGGCGAGCTCGCGGCTCGGATCGCACCGGTGCAGGCACCGGGTATCGCGCGCGGTCGCACGGTGTGGGACGGCCAGCTCGACGTGCAGGGCTTCGAACAAGAGGCCTACGAACAGCTTCTCGACATCTCGTCGGCATTCCTCGAGACGGTCCAGGCGACGGCGCTCGCCACGGTGCAGGCGGTCGCCGAACGCGACGAGCGCACGGGTCGGCAGGCCGCAACCGCGAACGCGGTCATGACCGTCTGGCTGCAGTCGTACATCGTGGGGCTCACCGACGGGCGCGCCGTCGGCCTCCCGCGCTTCGAGGCATGACCGCGCCACTGCGTGCGGCGCCGAACTGGTATCCCGACCCACTCGGCCGTGCCGACTACCGCTACTGGGACGGTGCAGCCTGGACGCACTGGGTCTCCACCGGCGGCGCGTCGACGCGCGACGACACCGATCTGCCGTACGGGCTCCCGGAGCCGGCCCACCTCGCGACCGCGCCGGGCATGCCGTCGCCGATGGCGCCGATGCAGGCTCCGTACCGGTTCCGGCGGTTCCGGCCGCTCGAGGGTCTCGCCGTCGCGCTCACGTGGCTGTTCGGCGCGTCCATCGTGGGCGCGGTCGCCCTCGCGGGTGTGTGCATCTACCGGATCACGACCGTCACCGCATTCGAGAACGAGCGAACATTCGCACACCTCCAGGACATCGACTCGGCCGACGACATCGTGAGCGGCGTGGCCACCGCGCTCGCGGTCGTGTCGCTCGCGATCTTCGTCGTGCTCATCGTGTTCCTCTACCGGGCGAGCCAGAACACCGAGCTGTGGGACAGCGCGCGCAAGCGGTGGTCGACCGGTTGGACGATCGGCGCGTGGTTCATCCCGCTCGCGAACTTCATCCTCGTACCGATGGTGGTGGCCGAGATCCTGCGGCGGACCCCCGACCGCGAGAACCCGGCGTCGGACTCGACGGGTCTGCTGCTCGGCTGGTGGATACCGTTCGCACTCGGCTGGATCACCAGCCGGATCGACGTCGATCCGAACACCTTCGACGGCGTGCGCGCCCAGGACTACGCGCACGTCGTCGGGTGCGCGCTCCTCGCGGTCTCCGCCGTTTTCGCGATCCAGTTGGTTCGCCGGCTCGCAGAACGGCAGGCTGCGCTCGCACCCGCGTTCGCGCCTGCGCCGGGAGTGTGACCTGAACGCGGGGGATCACCGAAGCCGCGCAGTCGCCGTGCCACCATCAGGACATGACCCACGGTGTGGGCAGCGGGCGGCTGCGTCAGCAGCGCGATGAGTTCACCGAGCGGCTGAAGCGCGGCGACACGTACGGGCTCCTCCTCGGCCTCTTGATGCTCACGTACGTGCTCATCGCGCTGCTCGAACGTTCGCCGTGGGAGCGCTTCATCATCGCGATGATGCTGGGCCTCGTCTTTTTGCTCACCTTGCACACCTCGCATGTGCGGAACCGGGCGTACCGCGTCTGCCTCGGCATCGTGCTGATCATCGAGGCCGCGACGCTCGTGCAGGCGATCATCGGTCGCGAGGGCAACGACGGCAGCGGGTACATCATGTTCATGTTCCTGCTCATCGCGCCCATCGTCATCCTCGCACGCATCCTGCGCCACGAGGTGATCTCCAGGGAGACGATCCTCGGCGCGCTCTGCGTGTACGTGCTGTTGGGGATCGCGTTCGCGGGTATCTATGCGGCGATCAACGACTTCGAACCGCTCGGGTTCTTCGCGCAGCCGGGACCGAAGACGAACGTCGACTTCCTGTACTTCAGCTTCATCACCCAGACGACGGTCGGCTACGGGGACCTCACGCCCGGTCCCGACATCGGCCGCGTGGTCACCACGTTCGAGGCGCTGATCGGCCAGGTCTTCCTCGTGACGCTCGTGGCGCGGCTCGTGAGCCTCTACGGCAGGCGCGCGCACGAGTCGACCGACGTCGAGGAAGCCTGAGCCCTACAGGTCGAGGAGCAGCTCGGCCAGCTGGATCCCGTTGAGGGCCGCGCCCTTGCGCAGGTTGTCTCCCGTCACCCACAGGTTGAGTGTGCGCTCCTGTGACGGGTCCACACGCAGCCGACCGACCAGGACGGGGTCGATGCCCGCGGCCTCGAGGGGCGTGGGGTGGCCGTCGCCACCCTCGACGAGACGAACGCCGGGAGCCCCCGCCAGCAGCTCCACCGCCTCGGCACGGGACAGTTCGCGACGGAACTGCACGTTCAGCGCGACCGCGTGCCCGACGTAGACAGGGACGCGCACGCACGTGGCACTCACCTGCAAGTCGGGAGCGTGCAGGATCTTGCGACTCTCGCGTACGAACTTCCACTCTTCCGACGTGTAGCCCGCTTCACGCATCGAGCCCGCGAAGGGGATCACGTTGCCGGCGATGGGTCGGTCCCACACGTCGCCCGGCTCGACGGCGCCGAGGGCACCGGCACGGCTGAGGCGGTCGGCCTGACCGTCGCCCTTCGTCCACTGCTCGGCCAGCTCGTGCACCCCGGGCATGCCGGCTCCGGACACCGACTGGTACGTGGCCGCGACCATGCGTTCGATCCCCGCGGCGCGGTGGAGCGGCGCGAGGGCGGTGACCGGGATCATCGTGGTGCAGTTGGGGCACGACACGATGCCACGGGGCATGTACTGAAGGTCCTCGGGGTTGACCTCGGCGACGACGAGCGGGACGTCGTCGTCCATCCGGAATGCAGCCGATTTGTCGACGACGCGTGCCCCGGCCGCGGCCGCGCGCGGGGCCCACTCGAGGGCGAGCGGGTCGTCGACGTCGATCACCACGAGGTCGAGGCCGTCGAAGCAGCCGTCGCGCAGGACCTCGCACGTGACGGTCCCGCCGTTGAAGTCGAGCTCGCGGCCCTCCGAGCGGGCCGACGCGTACGCGCGCAGCCTGCCCACGGGGAACCCGCGCTGCTCGAGTTGGCGCAGCATCTCCGTGCCGACGAGCCCGGTGGCGCCAACGACACCTACCTTCACCATTGCGCCGCTCC
>Ga0187777_10001835_pt1 | contig 13663 bp, 10 predicted proteins | sample 1015_Q2_SP5_10_M_FD_132416 | JGI IMG/M metagenome (GOLD analysis project Ga0187777, IMG submission 132416) | Tropical peat soil microbial communities from peatlands in Department of Meta, Colombia - 1015_Q2_SP5_10_MG | ecosystem: Environmental > Terrestrial > Soil > Wetlands > Peat | place...
AAGACTATTTGCCCTACTACGCCTCCAAATTCAAAACGGTTGAAATTGATTCCACTTACTACGGCGCGCCGGCCGCTTCTACTGTTGAAAGCTGGTATAGCAAGACCCCGCCAGACTTCATCTTCACGGCAAAGGTCCCGCAGGTGATTACTCACGAAAAAATGCTGTTGGACTGTGACGCAGAGTTTGGCGAGTTTCGGGACCGGATGGGAATCCTTAACCAAAAGCTTGGACCGCTACTCCTTCAATTTCCCCGCTTCGACAAATATGAATTTGCTACAGGGGCTGATTTTGTTGGCCGTTTACGGACCTTTCTCAAGGGGCAGTCCGAACGAGTTAGGCTCGTGGTGGAAATTCGAAACCCAGATTGGGTGGATCAGCGTTTCCTCGACGCGCTTCGGGAGCGCAACGTGGCGCTCGCGTTGACAGACACTTCGTTCATGCCGCGTCCCTGGGAACTCAAGCATTCGCCGGATCTGATTACCGCAGACTTCGCCTATGTCCGCTGGCTCGGGAATAGGAAGCACATCGAGACGATCACCACAACTTGGGACAAAACCATAGTTGACCGGACAGGGGATCTCACCCACTGGGTAGCACTGTTCCGCCAGTTCGTAGCCAGAAATTTGAAGGTGTTCGCCTACGCGAATAACCACTACGCTGGCAACGGCCCGGGAACGATCCGGAATTTCTGGGCATTGTGGAATCAGAGGTAGAATCCCTGCCAATGCGGAACTTGTCTTCCCTACCTCCCGCCCGCCACCAGGACTCAAGCGCCGGCATATTTTAGATACCCCGCTCGCAGACAAGTGCGTAGAATCCTATCCTCCCCTATTGGAGGGCCTATGTTGCAACAAGAGACACAGACAGAATCTCAGAACTACGAATGGGCCTGCCAAGCGCTTTCTCCGGAGTCCTCCGTGAAATGTGTCACCTCTCGCAGGTCCGGTGCGTAGGTCGGTACTAGCGCATCCGGGAGTTTAGACTCCAGGGTATAGGGTGTATAAGAGTTCCGGCGCAACGGAGAGGATAATGCTAGCATCGGAATTCCACGCCGTCGATATTCACCCGAGCATCGGACTATTCCGAGGTTTGGACCCAAAGCAGGTGGATTTCATTTTAGCGGCGGCAAGGCCCCGCCAGTTTCCCGCCAAATCTGTTATGACGGTGCAGGGTGATCCAGCCGATCATCTCCTGCTCCTGTGGAAAGGTCGGGCGCGCTATTTCTTTGAAACACCTAACGGGAAAAAACTCATCTTGATATGGATCGCACCGGGCCAGGCCTTCGGTGGAGCGGCGCTGGTGCATCGGCCTTCGACTTACCTCCTCAGTACGGAAACAGTGCGGGACAGCGTCGTACTGGTTTGGGATGGAGCGACCATTCGGGGCTTTGCGCGCCGCTTCCCTCAACTTCTGGAAAATGCAATTGCCTGTGCCGCGGATTACCTGTCTTGGTATATCGCTGCTCACGCCGCCTTGTGTTCCCAGACTGCTCGGGAGAGGCTGGCTAGTGTTCTTCTTGGATATACATCCAGCATGGGCCAAAAGGTTCCTGGTGGGATTGAATTCGACGTTACCAACGAAGAGTTGGCCAATGCGGCAAACATCACTCTTTATACCACGAGCCGGATTATGAGCGAATGGCAAAGAGCCGGCGCAATCCGCAAGCAGCGAGGGAAAATCCTCTTACGCTCCTCTGAAAGGTTCTTTCTTCGTGTCGTCTGATTTGGTTTCAGACAGAATATACATCTGAGTGCTCCGCGCAGATTCTCGCGAAGATCTGGCTATTTTCACTTCGCCGAAGGCCAGTCAATGAGTATCCGCACAGAATGTCTACATTATGGACTCTTGCGACCGTGTCCCAAAGGCGTTCGAGTTGAACTGCGGCCTCTGCTTTGCCTTGGGCCCACAGGATAGGCGCACATTCTCCACAAAGTGCAACCCTGGGAGACTCTCCTTTGGCCGTTTTGGCCGCATCCGCTATGAGATTGCCCGCCACTTTCAAAAGTCGGGTGGCATCGGGCCAATCGTTGACCATAAATGTGGCCAGGGTGTCGCTGGCATCCAGCGAAGTATAGCTGCCTTCTTGAATGGCGGCAGCGATATTCCAGCCGTTGGCCTGCAGTCTCCGCAGAATACTACTCCGGTGTGACTCGGTGGCGATCACGACAACCGCGTCTCCCTTCTTCAGAGCGGTTTCGACAAAACGAGTAAGGCCATCTACGAGAGATGCGTCATTACGGTAGGATCCAACTTCATGGACGCGACTGGTTTTCTCTCTTTGAGGTGAAAGAGGTAAGTCTTCGGAAGAGAAGTGCTCGGCTGGTTGTTTATCAGCGTTGTTGCTGATCATATAGGATCTTAGGCGGCTACTAGCAAACTGCTTGCCTTGGAGGACCGCATTGACTGCTAGAAGAAGCTCCCTCGCTGCATCAGACTTCAACAAGTAGCCTTGCGCTCCCAGTCGAAAAGCCTCTTCCACCACCTCAGCCGAGGATTCTTGACTGACAAAGAGAATCTTGGAATTGGCAGAAAGCTTGCGAATGCGCCGAGCGGCTTCAATCCCATTCAGTGCTGGCAAGTTAATATCCAACAGGATTACGTCCGGTTGTAACTCCTCGGCTTTCCGAACTGCCTCCAGTCCATTTGTTGCCACTGCACTGATGTTGAAGTCCTTCTCCGTTTCAAGCATCGCTTGAACAAATCGGTGCCAAGGCAGGAAATCATCAACTACAAGAATTTGTACAGCGGACATTCTCGACCTTCTTTATCCTGCGGAAGCTTTCTTCCTAGAAAGGCTGCAGACTGCTTTTTCGTCTGGTCGCCTATAGGATTTCATGTAGGGGATTGAGCCGTCGTTGCCCTAGGGCAATCACGGACTTGCTCTGAAGCAACGACAATCAGTTTTACTTCATGAATCCTAAAGCGGGTATCCTGCAGCCTGCCCATTGTTGCTGGCTGTTGAGTGTGCATGCGGAAGGGGCGTTGATACTTCTGAGTTAGCGCCTGGCCGAGACTTCGCTGTCAATTCGCGCACGACAGGTCAAGAAGCTATGGAGTATTCAATAACCGTATGGCGTACGCCGGTACGGGAATCAAAGCAAGTTCTTTACCACCTGACATTCCGCAGGGAATGGGTACAGGAGTTGAACTGTTGGCGGGACACGCTTGTGAGTCAACAGATAGATAGTGCGACGGATCGCATTAGCCCTGAAACGGCCAAGGGGCAGGTTTCCCTTGAATCGCATTGAAGCAGGAAGCTTTATCCTGATGTTTTATGTCCTTTTCCGTTAAAAGGGCGTTTGGTGCCTTCGTCTTTACAATTTAGGTTTTCCCGCCTTGAAGTTAACCCGAATCTAAGCAGAACTAAAAGGCACGAATCTGTCCTACCTTCCCGGCACCGCTCACTTTCCTGCGTTCCACACGTCATAGTAATGTGAATTTGCCAAAACAGCGACTCGGCTGTCTGGAGTTCACATCCAAGTCGCAATGGCGTGCAACCTCCTTTCCGGACAGACCGTGAAATGATAAAAACACCGCCAGGAATCCACATCGCTAGCTTGAGCATTCCTCTGCTTTTCATTGGCAGCTTTCTGATTCCTCCATCTTCCAGCAAAGGACACCCTCCGAGCCTTATCCCTGAAGGAAAGTCGGCAACATTCACTCTCGACTCTCTGGATGGGCTTGAGATACGTACTGTGCACGAAAAAGATTTGGACCCTGTTAAGGTTACCTACGACGTCGCGACCTATCGTGGGCGCCGTGCCTTGCATCTGCTAAATGACGACAGCGTCATTACTAAAGGCGATCCATCCGGCGGGCAGTCCCTCGCGATTATCAGGGGATTGGATCTCAAAGACGGCACTATCGAAGTGGAGCTTGTCGGTTTGCCGCGAAAGGGCTCTTCTCCCGACACGAGAGGGTTTGTGGGACTAGCCTTCCACGTTCAGGATAACAGCGCCCGTTTCGAAGCGTTTTATCTGCGATTCACCAACGGTCGTGCGGACGATCAACTCCGCCGCAACCACACGGCGCAATACGTCTCGGAACCCGATTTCCCCTGGTTTCGCCTGCGGAAAGAGAATCCCGGGGTCTATGAATCCTACGTGGACATTGAACCGGAAGCATGGACGAACTTGCGAGTTGAGGTCACGGGCACGAAAGCTCGGCTGTATGTGAACCATGCTGTTCAGCCCTGCTTGATTGTGAACGATCTGAAGTTGGGCGAAGTCCACGGCCAGGTCGCGCTATGGGATGGGTCTGACACCGAAGCCTATTTCGCAAATTTGCGGGTCGACCAACGCTGAGGTGGTGCCGGACTGGCTGCACCATAAGGAGGATCGAATGCTCCGCGCCATAATCGTTTGCCTCATAACTTGTAGCGCTACAGTCTTTGCCGACGCCCCGGATCACACCCAACTGATCAAAATCAGAGACTCCGTTTATATGGCTGAAACGGTGTCCAACGTTTATGTCGTGACCACCACCGAAGGATCCGTCGTTATCGATACTGCCCCCGCAAAATTTGCGCCTGAGGCCAGGAAAGTTTTGGCAGAACAGGTCGAGGGCCCGGTGAAGTACATCATTCTCACACACGGCCACGCCGACCACATCGGCGGCATCGATCTCTGGAAGGAGCCTACAACGCAAATCATTGCCCAACGGAACTATGTCGAGTTCGTCAACTATGTCAAAAGGCTTCAGGGTTTCTTTGCTCCCCGCAACGCCGCCGCTTTCAGTCGTGCCCCGGAACAAATCACCGCATGGCCCGGCAACTTCGCCGCAAAAATCGATCCCACCATCCTGTTCGACGAAAAGTATGAATTCACCTTGGGAGGGGTGAACTTCGAGCTATTCAGCACGCCCGGCGAAACGCCCGACCATCTTACCGTGTGGATCCCTGCTTACAAGGTTGCCTTCATCGGGGACAATTACGCCGGTGCCGGAATGCCGGAACCCATGTCATTTCCCAACATGTATGCAATCCGTGGCACCAAGCCGCGATGGGCTCTGGACTGGATCAAATCGATTGACACTGTGCTCGCCCTCAAGCCGGAAATCGTACTGAATGGTCACGGGGACCCGATCACAGGCAACGCGGAAATTACTCGGCGCTTGACTCGTTATCGGGACGCTATCCAGTACGTGCACGATCAAGTGGTCCAGGGCATGGACGACGGCAAAGATGTTTTCACTTTGATGCAGGAGGTCAAGCTCCCCAAACAATACGACTTGAGCGAAACCTTCGGAAAGGTCAGTTGGTCCGTTCGTGGAATCTACGATGGATATGCCGGCTGGTTCGACGCCAATCCTTCTTCGATGTACGCGTTGCCGCCTTCGTCAATCTATCCCGATTTGGTCAAACTTGCCGGAGGACCGGAACCCCTTGTGCGGCTTGCTCTCGAAAAGGTTGCGGACGGCAAACCGGTCGAGGCTCTGCACCTTACGGACGTTGTTCTTTCCTCCGACCCCAAGAACCCCGGTGCCCTGAAAGCTCGCATTAAAGCGTTGGAGTCTCTGCAGAAGGACTGCGAAAACGTAGTCGAGGGCGGCTGGCTGACCTACGGCATCACCAAAGCGAAAAGGGAACTCCCGTCTGACAGTGCAAATTAGCTGCGGACCAACGAAAACTCAGCAATTCACAGGCTCACAGCATGCCGAAAAGTCGCTTTCCGGTGATGTAGTCAACAGTGCCGCATGAATTTTCCCGCAATGAGGAGAGCAGGAGCGCAGTAAGGGGCTAGGCTTTTACCGGGGTGATGTACTTTTCATAGTCCCACGGGCGGACGCCGCCACCGACGCCGACTCACGACTTCTGCCATCTTAAATGTCATGCGTCGCCAGGGATGGCGCTATATGGACTTTCGCTGTATACATGGATAATGAATTTTCTGCGCCGTGTCGTAACGCGCTCTCTCTACCGTAAGTTTGGTTGGTATCCAGAGGCCAGAGTGGCGAATTGCGCCTTTGGGGCACTTCGAGCCTCCATCGTTTTGCTAGGGGCGTTGTCGCTCGTGCCTCCATCGCGGGCCTTCACGGCGAATCCTGACTTGGAGACTGTGCTGACGGGCTCACGCCAGCGCATTGAGACCCTCGACTATCGCATGACCGGGCGACTCACACGAATAGATGGCAATGGCAAGCGCACGACCTACAAGTTCGTCGCCAAGGCTCACTGGTTTCCCGATGGCTTGCGTCTGCTGTGTGAAATCTCGGGGCCTGGCGCAGAGAAGACTCGCCTTCTTTTGCAGATGAACGTAAGCGGGCACGTGACCATCGAGGCGGTCCTTCCTGGCCAGAAGTCCTCTAGCGTGTTGCCCTTCGAACGTTGGAACGACCCACTCGTGGGAACAGACTTCTCATTTGAAGACATGATCGAGAATTACTTCTTCTGGAAGAGTCAGGAGCTCCTGGCACCGGAGAAATACGGCGCACGGGATTGTTTTGTCCTGAGGAGCAAGTCTGGCTCTCAGGACCGGACTTACTATGATTCGGTAACATCGTGGATCGACCGCGGCATTTTGTACCCTGTTCACGTGGTGAAGACGTTTCGCGGGACGGGGCAGCAGAAGGAATTCATCTCCTATGGCCTGCGGAAAGTCGGCGGCGTTTGGTCTGCCACGCAAGTCGAGGTAAAGCTGCAGGGCAAGCCCGGCTCCTCAATTCTTGTAATCGAAGCGGGTTCGGGAAAGGCAAATCTTGGACGCAAGGACTTTGCTTTTGCCCAGTCCAGCGCTGAAGGTGAGAATGCGAAATAGTATCGAACCGCTTGTTAAGCGGCTGTAAGTCCCGGTGCTGTCGCGGGAGCATTCACCTCGTTTGCGGTTCTGGCGTAAGCCCCTCTTCAGACGTTGCCGCAGCCCCGTAGAGACCCAAGGGCCACCAATTCCAGTCGCCGGCGAGTTTCAATAGTGCCGGCCCCACCACCATCCGCACCACGGTCGCGTCAACGAACACCGCGACCGCGAGCGTAAAGCCTAGCATTTGGACGACCAGAAAGCCTCCCACGGTGAATGCGGCGAAGATTGCAATCATAATCGCTGCCGCGCTCGTGATGAGCCCCGCCGTGCGCGCCAGGCCCTCGACCACCGCTGTTCTTTCGCATAGACCACGCCGACGTTCTTCAAGGACTCGGGCGACCAGGAAGACCTCATAGTCCATACTCAATCCGAAGACAATCGCAACCGAGAGAATCGGCACGATTGGGTACACGTTGCCAGTCGGCCCGGCGAGCCCAAACAGTTTACTCCCATGGCCTTCCTGAAACACGAGGACTAACGCCCCGAAGGAAGCCCCAACGGAGAGCAGATTGAGCAGGATTGCTTTGATGGCCGCGAATAACGAACGTAACCCGATCAAAAGTGCCAGCAAGCTCCCCGATATAACGGCGAGGATCACCCTTGGCAACCACTTCTTCACTACCGCGTCATAATCCGCGTCGAGTGCCGGAACGCCCCCCACTCGCAGCACAGCACCGGGCACGCCGGTTACCGCCGCGACGTCGAAAGAACGTACCTCCCTTACCCATCGGATCTGTTCGTTGGGCGTAAGAGTCGCGGTGGGCAGCAACTCAATCAACGTGGCCTGGCCATCGCTTCGAAGAAAGCTCTTGCGGATTGGCTCCGGCACATCGTTCACGGCATCCGCAGTTTCTGACATCCCGGTGAGCGTCGGAAGAGATAAGACCTCTTCCGCTCTTCGATCCATCTGGAATCGCTTCGTTAAGTTGCTGACCGCAAGCCAGCCTGCGGGCGAGAGCGGCGGAGACTGTGGCGGCAACTCCAGGATCACTCGGAGGGACTGCACAATACCCGATCGCCCCATGCCCTGAAGTGCGTGCAGTGCTTGCACGGACTCGGCCGCGGCAGGGAGGGAATCATGGTCAGGGATCCCGGGGGCGATTCTCCTTGCCTGGTAAGCAAGGATCAGGAGCGGAACCCCGGCTACCAACAGCGCTGTCCAGGGCCGGTCGGTGATAATGCTGCCCCACCGTACCCACCGTTCACTTGGCTCGCGTGGGTACTCCGGCCTATTGAATCGTGTAAGTGGCAGGCGCACCCTCGCGGAATTGACGCGATTCCCGAGCAGACCAAGCACCCAAGGAAGAATGAATGTACACAGTATCACGCTCACAATAGTCACCAGCAGGCCGGCTATCCCGATGGAGCGCAGTTCGCTGATAGGCACAATCAGCAGCGCCGAAAATCCGATGGCAACCGTCGTGGCCGAGATGATCAGCGTACGCCCGGCTTGCCCGGCCGCAATGTCGGCAGCCTGGCCGTGATCATATCCCTCGGCCAACGCTTCGCGGAACCGGCTCACCATCAGCAATGCATAGTCGATACCCAAGCCAAGCCCGAGCATCGTCGCCAGATTCTGCACCAGAATCGACAGGTGCAGATAATGCGCGAGTAGCGCAGCCGCACCGAGCGCCATGGAGATCGACAGTACGCCAATTCCCAGCGGCAAGAACGCGGCCACGAGACTGCCGAATGCCACCAACAGTAACAAGAGCGTCACCGGCATCGCTCGTTCCTCGGCATGCTTGACGTCATCCGCGCTGACCTTGCGAAGATCGAAGGTCAGCGGCGTTTCGCCAGTGATTTCCAGTTTGACGTCAGGGTATTGCGACCTAAGCTGATCTTCCATCCAGTCTGCTTTTGTCCTCAGTCTGGGAACCAACGACTCGAAGGCTTCACCGTGTGGGTCCAACCCGACGATGATCAAGGCCCCGCCATTGCTCCCAGTGAACACAGGATCTGGCCAATCCAGACTCGAGACTGCGCCCGCAACTCCGGGCACACTACGCAATGCATTGGTCAAGAAGCTCAAGGCATCTGCGCTTTTTGCTGAATCCGGATCGGGAATACCGCTGATCACTACAACCAGCCGCTGTCCGTAGGGAGATTGGAAACGCTGTGCTAGTTCCAGAGCAACTCTTTCGGATTCTCCGTTATTGATATGTGCCGCGGTCTCCAGGTGACGCTCGACCTTGTAGGAGAAGGGCATCAGTGCAAAAGCCATGAGAAACCCCGACATCGCCAACCAGAATCGGCGTCGTGCGGCACCGCGGCCGGTCTTCACGCTGGGCATTACCATTGGAGATCCACAGATATCGACCTCACGACGGACACGGACCGATAGCCCTTTTGAACGATTAGCTCATAACCTGAGCCCCGAATCGTAAGTTTGTCGGCGGACTCGGCGAGGGCTTCCTTGGTGAAGTCTGTCATCGGCACGTCTGAATGCTAGCAAGCAAGACTAAAGCTGTCTGTGATTTGACTCTCCGATATCTTGTCAAACGCCACTCGAAACAATCAAAGCGCCTGGTGAGTCAGCTTATTCAAGAAGCTTCTCATAATACCTACTTGGGCAGTTACCACCCGAAACTTCTACGGATTCGTTGCCATGCCACCGTTCGCGAGCTGCACAAGCTTTGAATAGACGATGCTCCTGAGACGGTCGCTACCGAGGGGACACTGGCGGCAAGGCGTACGAAGGAACATGTACTCATTGACGGGCCGGTCGTCGCTGAGTGCCGGTGTAAATGGCGATAGCGATATCAACTGGCCGACAGTCAGCTCTTGAGAGAGCATCGAATCCAGCTGTTGATCGGGCGTTGCGCTCGGGCCCCACTCCATCATATCGGCAACCGCGCGCGGCGGAATTCGCCCCAGGAGTTCCGCAGCGGTGCGCTCGGGAATGGGCCCAGTGCTTCCCAAAAAGTGCCAACCCCAGTGGTCAACTGAAGCAAAGACCCGGACATAAGTAAATGAATCTCTTAGCGCAGCTGCCACAGATGACTGAATCGCAGTGTCTCCCCGAGGTAGCCACTGGGCAACGATCCCACCGGGCGTGAGATGCTGCTTGATCAGGTCATAGAATTCTTGCGAATAGAGGAGGCTGGAGCCCGCGGCCGACACCGGCGGCGGAGGGTCGATTATGATTACATCATAGCGATCTGGCTTGCGTTCAAGGTATCGACGACCGTCATCGATCACGACGTGAGCGAGCGGTGAATCAAGAACCTGGGGGGCATCCGGATGATAGTAAGCAAACAGCCTTGGCACACTTGGAACCAGGTCGACTGCGGTCACGGGAATTCCCCAAGATAGCGCCGAGCGAAAAGTAGTTCCCATCCCAAAGCAGATGACCAAAGCGCTGCGCGGAGTGTGATCCAGTGAGGCTAGACTAAAGTGCGCCATCATCTTCGTGACGGGAGTCAGAAACGTCATTCCCACGCCGTTCACGAAGAGCTGCTTTTGCATTCCGACGCTGGTGGCAATCACTGTTGCGGTGCTGTCGCGCAAAACCCGGCGCTGTGGGAAGAACGTTTCCAAGTCCTTCGTCAGAAAAAACACAACCAGTGACGCCGCAACGATACCTGCCGCAGCCAGCTGGAATTTCCTGTTTTTCACGTCAGGGGGTCGTGCGGCCATCGCTAACCAGGGCAATGCGAGGAGGAGCATGGAGACGTGCTCACCGACGCGCGGGAGCAAGACAAAACCCGAAATTAGTGGCCCCACGATGCATCCCATCACATTCACCGCGTAGGCGCGCCCGGCGCGGCGCGGATCTCCGCCGGACCACCGGTCAACGAGCATGGGCGTGAGAAATCCGATGACGGCAGAGAATGGCCCGACGCCCAAGACAACCCGCAGGAAAGTCTGCATCGGGACGCGCGCGTCGGCCGTGATCAGAGAAAGAAGTCCAAGTAAAACCAAAGAAACCCACAGCAATCCGCTTTCCCGATCGTGACGACGGCTCCAAAAGCGGTAAACTTGCGATCCTGTGAACGTCGAGAGCAGATACGTGGCCAGAATCATTGCGAAGGAATAGACCAGAGGCCCAAGGAAAGGCGTGAAGAGCCGGATCCAGACAAGCTCCATGCCCATGGTGGCGAGACCTGTGCTGAACAGCAAAAGAAGCGGGGTGTTCCGCTCAGCGGGCCCTGCTGTTGTTGCATCCGCAGCCTGCAGAAGCACTCCGGAATTGTGCGATGAAGTTGCCAAGCTTAGCAGCAACGCAGACATTGCGAGGACCACGTTCAAGACCGCTCCGACGCGTAAGGTGCCGCGGAAACCGTAAAGCTCGATCAGAAGCAGAGGGACTATGGAGCCAGCGATGGCCCCCAGAACATTGGCGAGGTATAGAAAGCTGAAGGACCTTTGTGCTTCGTATCGTCGATCCCTGCCGATGGCACACATAGCCAACGGAATCGTCGCACCCATGCAGGCGCACCACGGGACCAGCGTCAGCGCCAAGAAAGTGCCCGCAACTAGATAGAACGCTCCCGATGAGATCGGGACCTGTTGGGCCATCTGCCCGAGCATGCGATGGCCCCAGGCCAATTCCATAGGAACAATAACAGCCGAAACGCCGATGAGAAGCTCGGCAAGGGCATAGAGCCCAAGAGGAGGAAGAATCAGTTGCTGGGCGCGACTCCTGACAACTGCGCCGCCGGCCCAGGAGCCCAGGCCCAGACCAGCCATGAACATTGACAAAACGATGGAGACGAGCGCGGTAGTGACTCCGAACTGCGCCATCGCGAGTCGCAGCCAAACCAGTTCGTACAGAATTCCGCAGAAACCTGAGACGAAGAAAAATACAAAATACCAACTCATAGGGGAGATTCTCGATTTGAACCTCTAGTTCGTGTATCGTACGATTCGCCCGCCCAGGGAACAACCGAAACACCAGGCTCGAATGGCGTGTCAGGTACCCCCGACGTATATGGCCGTCACCATTGTCTCCTTGTCGGCTGACTCTCCCCTGGCGGAGACGCTGGAAGCAAAAAGGAATATCCAGTTGTTCTTTAGCTTGGGTAACGCGGCGATCATACCGCAGCATTATTGGCGTGAACAGCGATTACACTCAATCAGGAAACTGACTGAGATGCCTGATAAGTCGGGGCACTGGACCACTTCTCCGATTACGCCCTTCACCAGGACTTAGGCATTACGAATCCTTGCCCTGAATCACGGGAACGGGAGGGCCGTCTAGTGCTTCCGTCGGTAAACCATTTATATCAGGATCTCCTCTATGCCTCCCATTCCCAGTTGGCATATCTTTCGCGCAGCTCGGTTTTCTTGAACTTGCCCACGCTTGTTCGGGGGATGGCTTCGACAAACACGATTGCATCCGGCAATTGCCACTTCGCGAAATCGTGGCTCAAAAATTCTCGCAGTTCGCAAGCCGTAGCCTTTGACCCGTCGCGCAACACGACCGCGGCAAGCGGCCGCTCTTGCCATTTCGGATGGGGAATTCCCACGACACAAGCTTCTTTTACCGCCGGATGACCCATCAAAGCGTTCTCCAGATCCACGGAGCTGATCCATTCTCCGCCGGACTTCACCAGATCCTTAGCCCGGTCCACCACCTTCATGATTCCGTCCGCGTCGATTGTCCCCACGTCGCCCGTACGAAACCATCCGTCCTCGCTCCACTTGTGCGCTTGATCCGGCGCCTTATAGTATTCGCGAGCCACCCAGGGTCCGCGAATTTCGATTTCGCCCGGCGTTAACCCATCCCAAGAGACTTCCCCGTCCGGCCGCATCACGCGAATGTCAATTAGCGGCACCGGCCATCCCTGTTTTGCACGGATTTCATACTGCTTCTCTTCCGACCAGCCTCTCATGCGCGATTTCAGGTGACCCGTGGTCGCCAGTGGCGAAGTCTCCGTCATACCCCACAGGTGGAGAATACGAATCCCGTGACGATCCAATCGCCGCATCAATTCTACTGGAGGCGCGGTTCCGCCACTCACCACGCGAATGGGCTTCTCAAATTTCCACCGCCTAGGATTTTTTTCCAGAGCTTCAAGCACGTTGATCCACACCGTAGGCACAGCATTGGCTACTGTGATGCCCTCTCTTATTATTGTGTCGAGAATAAAATCTGCTTCGAGAACCGGACCCAGCAGAACCATTTTCGTGCCCGTCATTACCGCTGTATATGGCACGCCCCATGCGTTTGCATGAAACATGGGCGCCAGCGGGAGAATCGTATCGTGATGGCTCAGGGCGAACGCATCGACCATGGCCTCCGCCATGGAGTGCAGCACCAGCGATCGGTGAGAATAAACGACGCCTTGCGAGAAGCCCGTTGTCCCTGACGTAAAACACATCGCCGCGCCATCGTTTTCGTCGATCACGGGATACTGAAACTCGCCCCCACTCCGTTCTAACAGCTCTTCATAGTTCAGAAACTCGACGGGTATGCTTTGAGCCCCGTAGGGAACCACGATTACGGCTTCAAACTTCACGTCGCCCTGAAACTTCTGAAATAGTGGCAACAAGACGTCATGCACAATTAAGAATCGGTCCTCCGCGTGATTCACGATTTTTGCGATTTCGTGAGGATGCAGTCGCAGATTGAGCGCGTGAATCAGGCAAGCGTGATGGAGATGAGCGCGGCGGAAGAGGACGGAACATATCCGGTAAACGTGTCGGCTGAAACCGAAAGACCGTAGGGAGACTGTGGGGCAAAAGAGCCGTCGGGATTAACTTGGCTGCCCTGAATGGTTACGCCCGAAGTGGCGGAGAGTGACGGTCCTGCGAGCAATTGAAGCGCGGCTGATTGCACCGAGCTCGGGCATGTGACCGAAAACTGCAGGTTCTCTGTCGCATCCTTATTGTTAATGATCAGGCTGAGCTGCGTTGGC
>Ga0187777_10001836_pt1 | contig 13660 bp, 15 predicted proteins | sample 1015_Q2_SP5_10_M_FD_132416 | JGI IMG/M metagenome (GOLD analysis project Ga0187777, IMG submission 132416) | Tropical peat soil microbial communities from peatlands in Department of Meta, Colombia - 1015_Q2_SP5_10_MG | ecosystem: Environmental > Terrestrial > Soil > Wetlands > Peat | place...
CAACTTTTCGAAGTAGGGCGCGCTTGATTTCCAGGTTTTCCACGACTGCTTCAACGATCCAGTCGACCTCCGAAAGCTTCTTTAGATCGTCTTCGAAATTTCCGATCGTGACCAGCCGAGCAAGCGAGGCGTCCATGAACGCTGCTGGCTTCGACTTCTTCGCTGCCTCCAGGCCGGCGACAGCTACGTTGTTGCGTGCCGGGACATCGGCATCGGGAGGAACTATATCCAACAGGTAACTGGGAACACCGGCATTGGCGAAATGCGCGGCGATTCTTGCTCCCATAGTGCCGGCGCCCAGCACTGCAACTTTGTGAATCCGATTCATTGCGAAACTCCAGTTATCGTGTTGATGAGTCCTGTGAAGCAGTTAAGTTTAATCAGGAAGAATGGGCTCGCGCGTTGAAGTTTATCCAGCGTCTCGAATAGGTTGCCGGGATGACTCCAGCATACCAGCACACTGAGTGAAAAAACGCCCCTACAAAAAATGTGGGCGCGGACCGTATTGATGTGGGGTGAGGATGGCAACGGTACGCGCCCTATTAAGTTGAATTTATCCTAGGGCAGAAGACGTCGGAAGTCAAGCTAAATTATTGAGTCATAAAGGCTTAAGCGCAATTCCGAGAGCACGATTCAACGCGGAGCGCAAGGTTATCCATCACCATTGTGTGTGACGAACACTGGATAGAATTTTCAACCTTCTTCGGCACGGTTCGGGTTGGATGCTAAGTATTTTTGCGCCCGTCGGATCATCTCTTTCTCCCCACTATAAGTGAGTTTCTGCGCGGCGCCGTCCAAGGGAATCCAGAATGCTTGTTTGACCTCGATTCTCATCTCCGCCGCGATGTTATCGATTTCACCCGACGCGTATCGCAGCAAATAGAAGCTCACAATCTTGAAGACCCGTTCCCGATCGCCCCAGGAGCGCACATACGCGTACTTGACATCGCCGAGCTTCGTCACGGGAATTGCCCTCAATCCGGTCTCTTCGTAAACCTCTCGCAATGCCGTTTGCTCTGGCTCCTCATTTTTGTCGACTAATCCCTTAGGCAAAGCAAGTAACAATTTTTGCCATTTTTTGCTGCCACGCCGGGTTGAAGTCGCCGTCGAGTCGTCCTTCTGCGGTTCGATAACCGCGACCTGCCAGCCTTCCGAAGCGGGTCGCACCACCACTCCTCCCGCAGAAATCTCTCTCACCATTGGCCTCAAGCTATCAGGAATGCAGGGCTTAGTCACCTTGTACGGTAATATCCCAACATGGTTACTGTAGAGCGGCGGGATTCTTCTCACTTTTTAGCCCGAGCTGGCATCTTACTTGCTGAAATATGTTGGGGTAGTGCCCGGGTCCGGGGGATGCGGGGAAAGTAGTGAAGAGCCTAGGGAGAATCATCCGGTCGGTGCAGGCCTTTGGCCGGGAGCTTTCCGGCCGTCCTGCGGATTTCCCCTATCCCGAAGTTGGGATCGGAGTCGCGTTAGGCGGTGGCTTCGCCCGTGGAATCGCTCACATCGGTGTTCTCAAAGTCCTCGAACAAGAAAATATCCCGATCCGATATATCGCGGGGACCAGCGTAGGCGCTCTCATCGGAGCTGCCTATTGCAGCGGCTTGTCACCTGCCGATCTGGAGCAGGTTGCCACTCGCGTCCGCTTCAAACACTTTGCCCGCTGGACTCTTTCCCGCTACGGTTTCGCCAGCAACCAGCGCATGATCGGCTTCCTGAACAGTATTCTTAAGGTCAAGACATTTGAGGAATTGCGCATTCCGCTGGCGGTGACGGCAACCGATTTCTCTACCGGCGAAGGCGTCCTATTTCACTCCGGGCCTTTGATCGATCCGGTCCGCGCCAGCTGTGCCTATCCCGGAATGTTCTTGCCGGTGAAAATTCGCGGCCGGCAACTCATTGACGGCATGTTGTCCTACACCGTTCCGACCGCGCCGCTCCGGCAGATGGGTGCAGATCGCGTGTTGGCTGTGCACTTAAAAGGACACTGGACTACCGGCGAAGGTCCGCGCCACCTGTTCGATGTGATCGGTCAGTGCTTTGCCATTGCCCAGGAGATGAATTGTCACATTTGGAAGCAGGCTGCCGATCTGGTCATTGAGCCTGACGTCAACGGGTACAAATACGATGCCTTTGAGCACAGTGCTGCTCTGGTTCGCGCTGGAGAAGCGGTGACTCGTGCCGCACTGCCGGAGATTCGCAAGTGGCTGCATCCTGAGCCAGCCCGCGCACAAAGGCTGCCCAAATCCCCTGTCGTCAGCCCTGCTACCATGCCCGCAGATTAGCTACGGATCGTGGAGCCTTTAGCACTGCTGATCTGACATGGCAATCGGGAATCATTTGGCGGGAGGAGGTTACACCGATAATCTCACGACAACGAAGCTAATTTGCTTTCTGCGCACCAGCCTTTTCTCTAGCGTGAGCGACCAAGGCGGCGAAGCGCGGGTCGCCGTGAAGCGACCTTAAGTCGGGGTCCCTTTCTATTATTCCAACATCCATACTGGGAACCAGACCGCGATCAATAGCCCGTCGGTATTCGGAGGAGCCAATGTGATTCGTTAAGAACTTCTAGTGTTCTAGTTCCTTCTCCATTTGGGCCGCCTTCTGCGGCTTCCCCCAATCCTTGTAAAGCTGGACGATCCACCGATGGGCCAGTTCTAGGTGGTAGTGATCGGGGATGGGGATGCGGTCTTTCCGCGCCAACATCCCCTGGTAGCCTTCCAGCAGCAGCGGTTCGGCTTCGGCGTATTTCTTTTCTCCCGCGAGGCTGGCGCCCAGCAGGCTCTCGGCGCGGAACCCCTGCCAATCATCCGGCCGACTCTTTCGAGTTTCGTCCATGGCCTCGCGCGCGAGGGGCCCGCTCTCGGCAAATTTCCCTTGCGAGAGGCAGGCCAGCGCCAGGTCGGCGGCGGACCTCATCGTATCTGGGTGTTCCTGGCCCAAAACGTTCCGGCGCCCCGCCAGGGCCCGCGAGGCGTAATTCTCTGCCAACGCGTACTTGCCCTCATGCCAGTAGAGAACGACCAGATTGTCCATGGATCTCAGCGTGTCGGGGTGCTCCGGCCCTTGCACGCGGCGCCTGATTTCCAGAACCTGACCTAACAGTGCCTGGGCCTGTGCGTACTTGCCCTCCTCCACGTAGTCAGCGGCCAGATTGTTCATGGACTTCAGCGTGTCGGGGTGCTCCGGCCCTTGCACGCGGCGCCGGATCTCGAAAGTTTGGCTGTCGAGCGCCTCGGCCTGAGCGTATCTACCCTCATCCCAGTGGACGATGGCCAGATTCGCCATGGACCTCAGCGTTTCGGGATGCTCGGGACCTAACACCCGGCGCTGGATTTCCAAGGTCTGGCTGTCGAGCGCCTCGGCCTGCGCGTACTTGTTCTCTCGCCAGTAGACAATGACCAGATTGTTCATGATCGCCAATGTGTCGGGATGCTCGGGACCTAATACTCGGCGCCGCATCTCCAGAGTTTGGCTGTCGAGCGCGTCGGCCTGCGCGTACTTACCCTCCTCCTGGTAATCCACGGCCAGATTGTTCATGGACTTCAACGTGTCGGGATGCTCGGGACCTAATACCCGGCGCCGGACTTCCAGAATCTGGCTGTCGAGCGCCTCAGTCTGCGCGTACTTGCCCTGATTGTAGTAGACATTGGTCAGATTGTTCATGGACTCCAGCGTGTCGGGATGCTCGGGACCTAACACGCGGCGCCGGATTTCCAGAGTTTGGCTGTGGAGCGCTTCGGCCTGCGCGTACTTGCCCTCCTTGTCGTAGAGGTTAGCCAGCCTGTTCGCGGACCGCAGCGTGTCTGGGTGCTCGGGACCTAACACGCGGCGCCGCAAGTCCAGTGCCCGTTCCAACTGCTTTGTTGCCTCTGGGTATAGCCCAAGGTCGTCGTACGTTTGCCCGATGGTGTTCCGAATGGCACCCTCACCTCCGGTTGTTTTGCGAACTTGCCCTCGATCCGCTCCGCGGCTCGGTCCAAGGCAGTGCGCACCTTCAGGTCCGGGTCCGGTTTGGCCCGCGGCCCCGACTGCGTCGCTGCACTAGCCTGGGCCAGCAGATCGTTCTTCAAAAAATCGTTGACCGCCTCCGCCACAGCCGCTTCGCGATTTGCCCGTATGCTCTGCCGGATGCTGACGGCGGCAGCCACGATCAGCACTAGAGCGAAGGCGCAAGCGGTGAGCAGGGCCGCACGGTAGCGGCGTGCGAACTTGCGGGCACGGTACGCCGCCGAAGGTGGGACTGCCAGCACCGCTTCGTTGTTCAAGTACCGTCCAATGTCAGCCGCCAAATCGGAGGGCGAGGCGTAGCGCCGCGAGCGCTCCTTTTCCAGGGCCTTCATGGTGATCCAGTCGAGATCACCACGCAGCACGCTCACCAGCTGTTTCGGTTCCGTCCCCCGCGCTTCAGCTTTGGCGGATGATGTATCGCGATCTGTACTGACTTTGGTGCTGGGCGAGGGAGGATCCTCCTCGCGCAACCGGCGCAATACCTCATCGAAAGGCTTGTCCTTCCATTGCTGCGTGTCAAACGGCAAACTTCCCGTGAGCAGAACGTAGAGCACCACGCCCAGCGAGTAGACATCGCTGCGGGTGTCAATGTCCTTAGCCGCAGGATCGCACTGCTCCGGACTCATGTATCCCGGAGTCCCGACAAAGCTTCCCACGCGGGTGTGCATGGATTCAGCGGCCATGTCCGTGCCCACGGCTTTCGCCAGCCCGAAGTCAATAATCCGCGGAACCGGCTTGCCATCGACCTCCACCACCAGGATGTTCGCCGGTTTCAAATCGCGATGGATGATGGCTTTCTGATGCGCGTGCTGAACTCCGTCGCAAACCTTGATAAATAACTCCAGCCGCTCACGAATTTTCAACTTCCTCTGGTCACAATAGTCCGTGATCGGCACTCCGGCGACGTACTCCATCACGAAGTAAGGTTGGTTCTCGGCCGTGGCCCCCGCGTCGAAAACCTTTGCAATGGAGGGATGATCCATGACGGCAAGCGACTGTCGCTCTGCCTGAAAACGATGGAGCAAGGTGTCGTCGTACATACCCCAGCGAATCAGCTTCAACGCCACCTGCCGTTGCAGTGGCGCAGTCTGTTGCGCAAGCCAGACTTGGCCCATGCCGCCTTCCCCGATCTTCTTCAGCAGCTGATAGGGGCCGATGAAGCGATTTTCCGTATTTTCTGAAGGCTGGGGCGGGAGCGGATACTGCCAAAGGTTACTGCTGGACTCGTGGGCCTTGATAAGCGACTCGACTTCTTGTCGCAGCGACAGGTCCGTGCCGCACGCCTGCTGCAGGAAGGCAGCCCGCTCACTTGGATCACGTTCGAGGGCGGCCCCGAACAGCTCCTTAATTTTCTCCCATTCTTGCTTTGTTTCCACTTCCACCTCTCTTGATCTGGCGTGACAGCCATGCTCGCGCCATACTCCAGTCACGCTTCACGGTTGCAGGCGAAATCTCGAGAACCGCCGCCGTCTCTTCTACCGTCAATCCTGCAAAAAAACGCAGCTCCACGATCCGGCTTTGTTGAGGATCACGCTCGGCAAGATGCTTCAGGGCACCATCCAGGGCGAGCACATCCATATCTTCGTTCTTGACCGCACCGAGCTCGTCGTGGAGCGTCACCTTGCAGTCGCACCCACGCTTAGCTGAGCGGTGTCTCCTGGCATAGTCGACTAAAATCTGCCGCATCAGGGTTGCCGCCAGCGCGACGAACTGGGCGCGGTTCTGCGTCCGGAAAGGACCTTGTTCCACCAGCCGAAGATAGGCTTCGTTAATCAAGGCTGTGGTTTGCAGAGTGTGGTCCGGACGCTCCCCGCGGAGGTAATGGTGCGCCAGCCCGTGGAGCTCGTTATAAACCAGCGGCACTAAGCCTTCGAGGGCCTTCTGGTCGCCCGCTTGCCAGTTGGCAAGCAGCTTATGGAGCGTTTGAGAACGAAAATCCGCCACGCCCACCCCCAGATTGCTGAACACAATAGCCTTCCTCACCTCCGCAGTCAACTGAGGACTAGCCACCCTCACGCTTCTTTCTGAAATTCGACAACTCTCTTGAGCCCGTTAGCTTCGGCATTTCGCCTTTACCAGTAGAGCTTGTTTCGGGGCGGTTGCCCTGCGATAGGAGGTTGCTATGTCTTTGGTTGTGAAGTTGATGATCGGCGGATGGGCCACCACGCTGGCGATGATCGGGGTCTGTGCTCTTCATCAGTCCGGGAAGCTGTTCAAGCTGCGTAGACACATTGCGCGGTGGGTCGCACCTCTGGATACGACAACTGCCCGCGTGGAGAAGGGCCAATACCCGGGGAGAGTGCACGCAGACTGAAGGCGTAGGGCGCCGACACTATCCAAATTGCGTGGACGCCGGTTCGGTCCGCGAAGCCAGACGGCGAGATGCGCGTCGTCCACAGAGTTTGCGTTCGAAGATCAAGACGGAAGTCGTCGATGAACGGATCAGGAGTATTCAACATGCTTTACTTTGATTGCTTTGTCATCGGCTCATGGATGTTCGCTCTGGGGTGGTTCTTAGGTGCCATCTATGGGCAAAACCTGAATGAAGAAACAGAAATTCTCCGAGTAAGTGGAGAAGCCGAACCGTGCCTGGATTGCGAGGCATGGCGGCTTTCCGCTTTGGCGTAGCCGCCGTCGTTCCGCAATTTCCCCTTTAGCCAGCTTTAGTCCCGCCTGGTGAAGGGGGTCTTGGCCGCATGTTGGAGCGGATCAGCTGGCCACTGATTTACGCGCACCCGCTCCAACCAAGTGTTGCTCAGTGGTATCGCTCGCTGAGTAGCTCCGCAATGGCGGCATACGCCCTGGACAACGTTTCTTCATCCGGCAGAAACACGATGCGGAAGTGCTTCGTGCCGGGCTTCTGGCCGAAGCCCGATCCATGGACAACCATGACGTGTTTTTGCACGATCAACTCGCGCACAAACACCTCGTCCCCTTCAGGAATATCAATTCTCGGAAACGCGTAGAAAGCGCCACGCGGCGAAACGCAACGCAGTCGCGGAGTCGAGTTGGCCCATCGTACCGTCAGGTCACGACGGCCACGAAGCTTGCGTCGCACTTCGATCAAGTGATCTTGCGGCCCCTCGAGCGCCGCTCTGATCGCATATTGCTCCGGGTGATTTGCACATAGCCGCGCGCGCAGCAATTTCTGAATTCCCTCGCTGTATTGCTTGACCGCCGCAGCATCACCGCTTACGACGCCCCATCCGATCCGCCATCCCGGCGCCAGATAGTTCTTCGACAGACCGCCAAACGTTACGGCAGGCACGTCGGGAGCCACCGCCGCGATCGAAATGGTTTCGCCGTCATCCAGGATGAGCTTGTCATAGATCTCGTCGGCGAAGATCACCAGGTTGTGCCGCCGCGCGAGTTCCGCAATTTTCTCCAGCATGCTCCGCGTGCAGACCGAGCCGGTGGGATTATTTGGATTGATCAGCACAATTCCGCGAGTGCGCGGAGTAATCTTGCGCGTGATGTCGAAAAGATCCGGCTGCCAGCCATCTTCTTCATTCAGATCGTAGGTATTCGGTTTCAGGTCCAGCCTGGCGAGCACGGCCGAGTACAGCGGATAGTCGGGGCTCGGGGTCAGCAGATCGTCTCCCGGATTGAGCAGCGCGGTCAGGCACAGATCGACGGTCTCGCTCACCCCCGTTGTGACAAATACATCCTGCACAGATGTAATCTTCTTCCGCTCGGCTTCAGCGCGAATCGCATCCAGCGCTTCTTTGACTCCCGGCGACGGTGCATATCCGTTCTTCCCCTCCCGCATCGCTTTGTACACCGCTTCGATCAGGTGTGGCGGAGTCTCGAAATCGAAATTGATCGGGTCGCCGATGTTGAGCGGAAGAATTTTGTGCCCTTGCCGCGCTACCTCATCTGCGACACAAGCCAGGTCGCGAATCGCATAGCGGACATTCTGCAGCCGCGCCGCCGCGATAATCTCACGAGTTTGCGTTATCGGCATAGAAATGCTGAGGGGTGCCCCATCCTGGCGCGTTCTTTGCGCTAGGCTGCGAGCAATGCCTTACTCCGCCCGGTCGATCTGCGCTTTCTGCAGCCGATCCGAATAATCCACGTACACCGACTTCCACTCAGTATAGAAGTCGATTGCCCCGATGCCGCCTTCGCGGTGACCGTTCCCTGTGGCCTTCACCCCGCCGAACGGAAGATGCACTTCGGCGCCGATCGTAGGAGCGTTAATGTAAGTGATGCCCGCATCGAGGTCCCGCATCGCCTTAAACGCCCGATTCACGTCCTTTGTGTAGAGCGATGATGAAAGCCCGTACTGAATGCCGTTAGCGATCTCAATCGCGTGCTCCAGATTTTCGCAAGCAATGATCGAAACCACCGGGCCAAAGATCTCTTCCTGAGCGATCCGCATCGCAGGATCGACATCAACAAAAACGGTCGGCTCCAGGAAATAGCCGTATTGGTATTCCCCCCCAGTCAGCCGGTTGCCGCCGCACTTCAGCCGTGCGCCTTCCGCCTTGCCGATTTCAATGTAGTTCAAATCGGTCTTGAGCTGGCTCTCATTGATTGCCGGGCCCATTTCGACCGTCTCATCGAGACCGTTGCCAACTTTCAGCCCCTTGGCACGTTCGACGTAGCGCTCGATAAATTCGCCGTAGACGCCCTTCTGCACAATAATCCGACTGGTCGCGGTGCAGCGCTGGCCCGTAGTTCCAAAGCCGCCCCACAGACCGCCCTCGATCGCAAGATCGAGGTTCGCATCATCCAGCACGATCATGGGATTTTTGCCGCCCAGTTCGAGCGAACAATGCTTGAAGCTCTTGGCTGCGGTCGTGCCAACGATTCTCCCGACCTCGCTTGATCCGGTAAGCGAAACCGCGCGAACCTCGGGATGCTCCGTCATCGGCGTACCGACCATCGAACCAAATCCCGTGACAATATTGATGACACCCTTCGGCAGTCCTGCATCCACAAGGGCACGAACCAGGTTGAATGTCGAAAGCGGCGTGTCCTGCGCAGGCTTGATCACGCAAGTGTTGCCGCAAACGATCGCCGGCAAAAGCTTCCACGACGGGATCGCCATGGGGAAGTTCCACGGAGTAATCATGGCGCAAACCCCGAGCGGCTGCCGCACGGCCATGGCAAACTTGTTTGGCAACTCCGAAGGCGTCGTGGGCCCGAACATGCGGCGTCCCTCGCCCGCCATGTAATACGCCGTGTCGATTGCCTCCTGCACATCGCCGCGTGTTTCTTTGAGAATCTTGCCCATCTCCCGCGTCATGTCCCGGGAATACTCCTCTTTGCGTTCAATCAGAATTTCCGCGGCTCGATAAACCAGCTCTGCGCGGCGCGGCGCGGGAACCAGGCGCCACTTTGCAAACGCGTGTTTCGCCGCTTCTACCGCAACATCCACATCCGCCTTGCCGGACTTTTGGAAGATACCGACCACATCCCGAGTGTCGGCGGGATTGCGATCTTCAAAAGTTTCGCCGGTCGAAGCATCGACCCATTCGCCATCGATAAAATTCTTGCAAACCCTGGCACGCGTCGCCGTGCCCAGAATTGTCGGACCCGTAAGTACTTCGGTTGCCATAAGGCCTCCTATGATCGGAAAGAAAGCAGACGATAAGAATTCAACGTTCTATGCTACCGCCCGGATGAAGCAGGCGGCAAGTTGAGGCGATTTGCGGGCGTGAGCGAGGCAACGAGCGCGAGCCCGCAGCCGAAATCCCGAGCGCAAGGGATCTCAGAAACCAATTAAGCCGCCCCTGCACCTCATGATGGTTTCGGCCCACCCTGATCCAACACGTACACTCTTCCCGGCGCGGCGGTCTGAATCTTGTTCTGTTCGAAGCATTCCTTGATGCGTCGCCGTAGCTCGCGGCTGACTGCGAATTGTTTGTTGGGTCGCGTCTTCACCAGCATTAAATACTCTGCTTCGCCGCTGCCTACACGATCAATCCCAGGAACCTGCACATCTCCGACAATGTCGCTGGCGAATTGCGGATCGTGTCTCAGGTCTTCGCCAACCTGTTCCAGCAAGTTGATGATTTTGTCGCTCGGCTCACTGTAAGCGACCACTACGCGCATCGGGAGCTGTGCCCAGTCGCGAGTCATGTTGGAGACGATCGTGATCTGGCTGTTGGGAACGATATGGACGGTCCCATCATCATCGCGCAACGCCGTGCGCCGCAGGGTCATTTCTTCCACCAGGCCTTTGACGCCCGCAATCCGAATGGTGTCTCCGATTCCATATTGATTCTCGAACAGAATGAAGAAGCCGTTGATGAAGTCATGGACCAGCGTCTGTGCGCCGAAGCCGATCGCCAGGCCGGCCACTCCCGCGCTGGCGAGCAGCGGTCCCAGATTCAGGCCGAACAAAGGCAGTATTTCGAGCGCAGAAACAAATACGATGATGAAGGTTCCAATACTATTGATCACGCTGGCTAGCGTGCGCACTTGTTGGGCGCGAATACCTGCAGGTAATTTTCCAGCCTGTACCAACGAAACTTTACGGGTAATTAAGTGCAGAAGTCGCGCCAAGACGAAAGCAACGATGATGACAAGGACGATCTTCGGCACGTCGTGCTGGAGGAACGTGCGCGAATCCTGGTTCCAGCCTTCTAACAACGCCTTTAGCCTTCCCTCGGAGGAAAACAGGGTGAGGAGCAATAGGGGATTCATGGCTTCGCGCGCGATTATAAATAACTTGAGGCGCTTTGCGGGCGTGTGCGAGAGAATGAGCGGGAGCGCGCAGCCGAAATCCCGAATAGCGAGAGATCTCACATTGCGGTCAGCCAAGTGTTCGCTGCCCTTGCTCCGGAGCCTTGGATTCTCACCGCGTATAATCGTGCTGTGTCGCTGGGGGTGACCGTGCGATCTCCGCGAATCTTGTTGGCTGCTGCTCTTGTGCTTGCTCTCAGTATGTTTCCGCCAAGGGGGCTTGCTCAGAACCCTCCGCCTCCGGTTCCGCGCTTGCCGAACTCCGCCGAACCTTCCACCAACCCAGACAATCCCGACAGGGAGCGCATGGAGAAGGAAATGGCCAAGAAGGCCAACGAGGAACGCCAGGCTCAGCTGCGGCGTGACAGTGACCGCCTCTTCAAGCTCGCCACCGAATTGAAAGATTCAGTCGACAAATCCAACCAAAACACCCTGTCTGTTGAAGTGATCAAGAAGGCGGAGGAGATCGAGAAGCTGGCCCACAGCGTAAAGGAGAAGATGAAGGGCTACTGACCCAGCGGGGATGGCCGAACTGCAAAGGGTTTTCATTTCGAGTGGGCCTCCGGACTCTCCCTTTCATCGGAACCAGTCAAACGAGTGTACGACTGACTACCTCCCGTATTGCTTCTGAGCTATAATTGCAACTCAGTTTCACTTGGTGCAAAGGGGAGGATATTTGCCCTTTCCAGAGACGGAAGCCCCAGGAAGATTGCAGGCTGAACTGATGTCGCGCGGCTTGCGCATGACCCGTCAGCGGCGCACGATTCTGAGTGTGGTGGAGACCGCCAAGCAGCATCTCGACGCCAGTCAGATCTTACGCAGGGCCCGCAAACTCGATGCCCGCGTCGACCGCGTCACCGTCTACCGCACCTTGAGCCTGCTCAAGCGACACGGATTGATCGACGAGTTGGACCTCATGCACATGGAAGGGGAAAAACACTTCTACGAGCGCCGCCCGCAACGCGATCACATTCACATGGCGTGCCTGCGCTGTGGCAGGATCATGGAATTTGAGAGCGATCTCTTTGACCGCCTGAAAGGACAGATCCAACGCGACTGCCGCTTTCACATTGTCGTTTCCCGCCTCGAAGTTGGTGGATATTGCGCCAACTGCCGGACTGCCGCCTAGGCAGCGGCGTCCCTCCTGTTGCATCTGGTTGCAACAATCCTGAAACAAAAAGTGACGTTTGGCGAGTTCCATCACTTGACGCCGAGCCTTTCGATTCTTACGATAATCAGGTACAGAGTTAGTTGCAACTGAGTTGCAACTAACAAGGAGCCTGGTGAAACACATAGACTTTTTGTTTCTCGTTCTCTTTTTCCTTGCGCCGCTACTGCTTGCGCAGGAGCGCCCTTACTTCGTCACCTACAGCCATGAGATGGAAGAGCCAGGGAATCTGGAAATCGAGCTGTTCAATGTTGTCGGGCATCCCCCAGGAGCAAATCTGTTTTTCGGCTCCAACATTGAATTCGAATATGGCGTGAAGGCCTGGTGGACGTCCGAGTTCTATCTCGACGGCCAAAGCACCCAGAATGACAGCACCATTTTCACGGGCTTCCGCTGGGAAAACCGCATCCGCCCTCTCATGCGAGAGCATTGGATTAATCCCGTCATCTATGCCGAATTCGAAGACACTAGTGCCGATAAAGCCTTGCGTGAAGTGGTTGGTCACGATGGTGTTCCCGATTTCCTGGAGAGCAACGCGGTCGCGCGTCTCGACAAAGAACGCGAAATGGAGCTCAAGCTGATCCTCGGTAGCAACTATCGCGGCTGGAACATCAGCGAGAACATCATCGCTGAGAAAAATCTGTCGAACGATCCGTGGGAGTTTGGCTATGCCTGGGCGGTCAGCCGGCCGCTTCGGTTTGCCGCCAGCGCCCACAAATGCACGTTCTGTGCGGAGCGTTTTCAGGCCGGGCTTGAAATGTACGGCGGTCTCGGCGACCGCTACAGTTTCGGCTTAAATCACACTTCCCATTACGTTGGTCCTACCATGAACTGGGCAGCTCCGAACGGAACCACTTTGTCCTTCTCGCCCCAATTCGGATTGAACGACTACAGCATTCCGCACCTCTACCGGTTTGGTATTTCCTACGAGATCGAGCAATTGCTGAGCTACTTCCATCGGGCAGGCGACCGATGACGCGTCGCATCCCAGTTCTGCTTCTCTTTTGCGCAGTTCTAGCGCAAGCCGCTGCTGATGGTTCCTGGATGGCGCATGTCCCAGCGAAAGACCACGATAAAACCAATCCATTCCAAGGACAAACGATTGCCATCGATGCCGGGAGGAATGTATTCCTGGAGCATTGTGCGAAGTGTCATGGCGAGAGTGCTCAAGGCACAAAAAAACGGCCGTCCCTCCGCAGTGAACGGGTCCAGCAGCAAGCCACGCCCGGAGATCTCCATTGGCTGCTGGTCAACGGCAACATGAGAAAAGGAATGCCTTCCTGGGCCAAGCTGCCCGACCCTCAACTCTGGCAAGTCATTTCTTATCTGAAGTCGATCCATGAATGATGCTGGCAGGCCGCTCAGCCCCCTCGCCAAATGCCTCATGCTGGCATTTGTCCTGCTTGTCGGTATTCAGTTTGTCCCAGTCGATACTCGCAATCCTCCCGTTCAATCCGCCAATTCGATCTACACGATCGAAGCTGTGCCGCGGAGCGTGCGCACGATTTTCGAGTCGTCTTGCAGTAACTGCCACTCGAACCAGACTCACTGGCCGTGGTACAGGCATGTGGCGCCGTTTTCGTGGGTCGTTGTCCACGACGTTCATCGCGCCCGGAACCTCATGAATTTGTCAGAGTGGGGGACGTATTCGCCCAAGAAGCGGGATCAGAAGCTCGAAGATATTTGCGATCAATTGATGAATGGCGATATGCCTGATGGCAAATATTTACTGATTCACCGCAATGCGCGGCTTTCCGAGGAACAGAAAGAGGCCGTCTGCCAATGGAC
>Ga0187777_10001838_pt1 | contig 13647 bp, 18 predicted proteins | sample 1015_Q2_SP5_10_M_FD_132416 | JGI IMG/M metagenome (GOLD analysis project Ga0187777, IMG submission 132416) | Tropical peat soil microbial communities from peatlands in Department of Meta, Colombia - 1015_Q2_SP5_10_MG | ecosystem: Environmental > Terrestrial > Soil > Wetlands > Peat | place...
ATGCTGGGACGTGCGGGCCGCTTATGAGCGGTTCGTGGAGACCCCGGCATCCGATCGAGCGGTGGCGTTCGCGGCGTACACGGCCGCGCTCGATCGAGAGGAGTCCGCGTGCGACTCCTACGCGGACCAGGTTCGAGCGATCCAATCTCGGTACGCCAACGGTGCTACGCACGCGCACCGGCCGCACGCGAACCTCCGCTGATCGTCGCGCGTCCCGACGACGGTTTGGTCCATGCGCGAGACCCCCGATTGGTTCTTCTCATCGGTCCAACGGGCACCTACCGTGAACGAGCCTGCCGGGCCGCCATGTCGAGCGGCTCCCGGCAGGTCCAACAGGCCCTCACTGGCAGACGCGGTAACGCAGGTGAACGACGCCGCCTGCGAAACGCCGCTCGCCGAGCAGCTCGAGCCGCGCCGGGACATCGTCCGGCAGCGCGCGCTTCCCTCCGCCGACGATGATCGGCGCAAGGAGTAACTGACACTCGTCGACCAGCCCCGCCCTCATCGCTTCCCCGGCAAGCTCGGCGCCGCCGACCGTGAGATCGGCGCCGGAGGTCTCGACGAGCCGCCGAATTGCGGCAGGCTCGAAGTCGCGCTCGATCCGGGTCCTGGCGCTCGACACGATCTCGAGGGTCCGCGAGTACACGACCTTGTCGGCCGCCCGCCAGATCTGGGCGAAGTCGCGGGTCGCGGCCGACTGATCGGGACGCGTGCTCACGGTCTCCCAGAACAACATCGTCTCGTACATCCGGCGGCCATACAGGTAGGTGCCGACCGGCCGCTCGAGGTCGTTGACGAACGCATGTACCTCGTCATCCGGCGCCGCCCAGTCGAACTTGCCCTGTCGGTCCTCGACGTAGCCATCGAGCGAGGCAATCGTCGAGTAGATCAGCTTGGCCATCTCGAGTCCTCCTAATCGATGGTCGCTGTTATGCCAGCCGCATACACCCAGACTGCGATCCGCCCCTGAATTCATCGGTCGTGGTAAACCACTCACTCACCAGCGGCACCCAGGCACGATAGGCCCGCCGCATCAAGCGAGGCACTGACTCAGGGTCGTCGACGGCTCGCCCGGCGAGAACGTCTCGGTAGCCTGACGAAGGTGGCTGGCGCTGAACCCCTCTGGCCGTTGACCGGGTCAGACGGCAAATGACCAAGGTCTGGGACCCGGCGCGTTTCGGGCGCGACCACAAGTGGGCGCGCGAGAGCATGTCCGATTATCTCGATGACGGACTCGCCACGACCGGACGAGCGCGGATGGAGCGCCACCTCGGCGAGTGCGCGGACTGCCGTCGCCTGCTCGCGGGGCTGCGCGCGGTCGTGGATGGCCTGCATCGCCTGCCGGCGCCGGGCGGCGGTCCGGAGGCGGTCCAGATCGCCGCTTCGGTGCGCGTGCGGTTAAACGAGCCGCCGGCCCATTGACTGAACCGTTGCGCGGCCCAGGTGGGTCAAACGAGGCATGAACAAGAACATCCACACCCAGAACGAGAATGCCCCCGTCCGCGTCGAGAAGGCCGACGGCGAGTGGCGCGATCAGCTGACCCCAGCTCAGTACGAGGTGCTGCGCCGGAAGGGCACCGAGCCGCCATTCACCGGGGCCTACGTGCACGAGAAGCGTGACGGGACTTACCGCTGCGCCGGCTGTGGCGCGGAGCTGTTCTCCTCGCAGACGAAGTTTGAGTCCGGCACGGGCTGGCCGAGCTTTACCGAGCCGGCGGACCGGGCCAACGTCGAGCTCCTTGACGATCACAGCTACGGCATGCACCGGATCGAGGTCAACTGCGCCGCGTGCGGCGGGCACCTCGGTCACGTGTTCCCCGACGGGCCAGGCGCAACCGGGGAGCGCTACTGCATCAACTCGTGCTCGCTCGAGTTCGACGAGAGCTAGCGCGACCAGCCTCCGGCGGGCGCAACTTCACGTTGGTGCCCGCCGGGCAGGGGTAGGGCGCGGTATAAACCCGCGGTGACCGGCGGGCCGAGCTCCGAGAACGAGCTGATCCGGAGGGCTCGCGACGGCGACGAGGAGGCGTTCGCCGGGCTCGTGATGCTCCACGCCGACCGCGTCCAGGGCGCGTTACGGCGCTTTGGGCTCGACGCGAACGAGGCCGACGAGGTGTCGCAGGAGGTGTTTCTACGCGCCTGGCGCGGGCTCCCGCGCTTCGAGGGACGAGCGCAGTTCTCGACCTGGCTGTACCGGATCGCGTTCAACGAAGCCCAGCGCCGGCTGTCCCGCCGGCCGCCTCCCCGCGCCGAAGCCGATCCGGATCGCGACGACCCGGTGGTCTCGCTTCCGGAGTCGCCGAATCTAAGTCCCGAGGCGCAGACGCTCGGTCACGAGTTCGAGCAGAAGCTCGAACGGGCGCTGGAACAGCTCCCGACGGACTGGCGCGCGGCCGTCGTCCTAAGGGATATCGAGGGCCTCTCAACCCACGAGGCGGCCGAGATCGTCGGCGTCGGCGAAGCCGCGTTCAAGAGCCGCCTACACCGGGGCCGCATGCAGCTGCGAGCCCTCCTCGAGCCATACCTGCGGCTCGAGGAGGGCTGATCAGGCTCCTGCTCTACGTTGAGCTTCCCGCGCTTGGTCGTGTCCGTCCGCTCCTGTGCGGTCCGATCGACCCCCCGATTAGCGCAGCGTCGTGGCGCAGACTGCGCCGCCGTGCTTCTCGAAGTAACGCTGGTGGTATTCCTCGGCGTCATAGAACTGCGGTGCCGGGGCGATTTGGGTCACGATCGGCCGGCTCAGGCTCGCCTGACGGGCATCGCGCGAGGTAATCGCGAGTCTCTCCTGCTCGGCGTCTCCGAAGAAGATCGCCGAGCGGTATTGACTGCCGAGATCCCACCCCTGCCGGTTGCGCGTGGTCGGATCGTGGATCGTCCAGAACACTCTCAGTAGCTCGTCGTAGCCGACGAGCGCGGGGTCGAACCACACCTCCACGGCCTCGGCATGGCCGGTCGTGTCCGAGCACACCTGCTCGTACGTCGGATCGGGGGTGGTCCCACCCGTGTATCCGACCTTTGTCTGCACCACGCCCTCGATCTCGCGGAACGAGGCCTCGATACCCCAGAAACAGCCCGCGGCGAAGGTCGCTCGCTCCAGGCTCCCGGCCTCGGGGCGATCGGCTACGGTCGCTGCGCCCGGGCTCTCAGGATTACGGTGCGTGAGATTCATGAATCTGGTCCTTTCTTCTGTCTTCACGGTCCCTCAGACCCTCGGTGACGCAGAAACGGTTCGGCGCGGGTGTTGCCAGGAGCGCGCGGCGGTGGTAAACCAGCCGGGAGGTAGCTGCTCGCGCGGGCGCGGAGCGCGCGAGGCAGGTTCGACGGCCGAGAGGAGCAACAAATGTCGTTCAGCGAAGACCCCACCCAGGGCATCGAACAGGGCGCGGCCGCCGGGGAGGACCCGGTCGGATCCGCAGCGCCGGATTCGACGACGGACCCCACGCAGGGCGCGGAGGTGGGCGAGCGACCGCACGAGGACCCGACCCAAGGTGCCGAGGTGGGCCAGGCTGAGTACGAGGATCCAACTCAGGGCGCGGAGGTCGGGTCCCGCCCGGGCGAGGACCCGATGGCGCCGTCGACCTGAGCACTCGCTCGCGCCACAACTTCGTCTGAATCGTTCGCGGTTGCGCGTACGGCGCGGCCGCGATGCCGTATGTTGCGCCGAGCGTGTCCGCGCCCGAGCCTCAGCCGATCCTCAGCATCCCGACCGAGGCGGCGATCTTCCTCGTGCTCACCGTGGCGCCGGGCACCGAGGCGGCGATCGCGGACGCGCTCGCGGACGCCTCGGGGCTCAAGCGGTCGGTGGGATTTCGTGTGCCCGAGGCGGAGCTGACGCTAGTGATCGGGATCGGGGCCGACTTGTGGGATCGGCTGACCGGCGCCCCGCGCCCGGCCGGCCTGCACGCATTCCGCGAGCTGAACGGGGCGCGCCACCGCGCGGTCGCGACCCCTGGTGACCTGCTGTTCCACATTCGGGCCCACCGGTTCGACCTGTGCTTCGAGCTGGCCCAACGGCTGACCGAGCGACTGCGCGGACACGCCGAGGTCGTCGACGAGGTGCACGGTTTCCGGTCCTTTGACGAGCGCGACGTGCTCGGCTTCGTCGACGGGACCGAAAATCCGGAGGGCGCAGCCGCGAGCGAGGCCGTCCTAATCGGGGACGAGGATGCCGCATTTGCCGGCGGCAGCTACGTGATCGTCCAGAAGTACCTCCACGACCTCCCCGCGTGGGACGCTCTGTCCACGGAGGAACAGGAGCTGATCATCGGCCGGACTAAGCTCAGCGACATCGAGCTGCCCGACGAAGACAAGCCCCCCAACTCCCACCTCGCGCTGAACGTGATCACAGGGCCCGACGGCGAGGAGCGCCAGATCATGCGCTTCAACATGCCTTTCGGTCGCGTCGGCGCCGCCGAGTTCGGCACGTACTACATCGCGTACGCGCGGACGCCGGAGCTGATCGAGCAGATGCTCAAGAACATGTTCATCGGGGATCCGCCCGGAAACACCGACCGGATCCTCGACTTCTCGACCGCCGTCACCGGCACTCTTTTCTTCGTCCCGTCCGGCGAGCTGTTGGAGAACCTCGCGCCGGACGGTGCCGACTCGAGCGGCGCCGACGCGGGCGATGCTGACGGGAGCGCCGCCGACGCGCCGGCGGACGAGCCGGGCGACGGGTCGCTCGGCATCGGCAGCCTGCGCGACGGCTGACGCTCCGCCGAAGCCAGCCGGCCGGGGGATCGAGGGATCTCGCCGGCCGCCTTATGACGACGACAGGGCCTTGGCCTTGATCGCGTCGAACTCCTGTTGCGTGATGGTGCCGTTGTCGAGGAGGGTCTTGGCCTTCTCGATCTCGCTCGCCGCACCGCCGCTTCCGGCGGTCTGGCGGACGTACTCGTCGAATTGTGCTTGGCTCGACTGGACTTCCTTCATGCGCCGCTGGGCCATCCCGTCGTGGTTGACGATCAGATAGACCAGCACACCGATCCACGGAATGAGCACGATGAAGATCACCCACGCCGCCTTACCCCATCCGGATATGTCGTGGCGACGGAAGACATCGATCAGCACCGTAATCGCGATCCAGATGAAGATCACCCATGCGAAGAAGATGAGTGTCGTCCACAGGATGTCGAGGAATGGGTAAGAAGAGGCGATGGGCAGCGCCACAGCTAGCTCCTATCTGTCTGTTGACTTGACCGGCGGGGTCCATCCGTCAATCACAGCGCGCATCTCGCTCGCATCGGAGCACGAGTCTGGTGCCGAGCCGTGATCGCGACATCACCCTGATCAGGTGATACTTAACAGAGTCCCTCGGACGCATCTGACATACGCGTTGGCGGCATCGCGCCGATCAGTCCGACACTCTGCCGTGCAGCCGCGATCGCGAGCTCCGGCCCTCCCACGAGGTATCCCGCTGCCAGGGCGTCGCCTGCTCCGGTCGTGTCGACCACGCCGACCGACGGTGCCGGATAGAGGCCCTCGGGGAAGCGCGCACCGCGCGCGCCGAGCTTGATTACCCACGTCGCGTCGAGCTCGGGGACCGCTGCCCGCTCGGCCTCGGTGGCGAAGGCGAGATCGGGGCCGAGCGCCCGTAGGCGAGCGGCGAACAGCCCCGCCCCGACGATCTCGATGTCGTGAGCCGAGGCCAGATCGACGGTCACGCGGCGGGCGTGCGCCGCGGCCTCGATGGCGGCTTCGGCCATCGGCTCGCCGAGCAGGCAGTAGCCAGAGACGTGGAGCACGTCGCACGGCCGCACCCATGCCGGATCGAGCTCGGAACGGTCCAGCAGCGCGGCCACGCCCCGGTCCGAGGCCATCGTCCGTCGCCCGAGCCCGTCGCGAACCGAGATGACCACCCCGCCACGACCGTCCACCACCGGGCCACGGATCTCGACGCCGTGTCGCGCGAACTCGGTCGCGGCGAGCTCGCTCGAGATGTCGTTTCCCCGCTTGCAGATCAGCCGGCTCCTGGCGCCCAGAGCGCTCGCCCAGGCGGCCACGTTCGCGGCCTGACCGCCCGCGGCGAAGCGGATCGTGGCGGGGGTGTCGGCATCGGGCGCGAGCGGGCGATCCGGCAGGACGACCACGTCGAGGATGAGGTCGCCGATCGTGCAGATCGACGGCGGAGTGCCCGCGTGGACCCAGGCGGTCTCGGCTGCCATGCCGACATCATCCACGCCTCTCGCGGCTCACGCTCGCCCAGGTTCTGACAGCAGCGGCGTTGGATAGCTTCTGTGCCGTGGCCTGGCTGGCGAGAAGGACGACGACGCCGGCACTGCTGGCATTGATGACACTCGGGTGGTTCGCTGCGATTCTGGCCGTTGGGATCTTGTGCGGAGACCTGCTCCACACGGTCGAGCGGCCGCACGGGTCGACCTCGTTCGACAGCTCGATCACGAGATGGATGGTCGCGCACCGAACCGGAGGCCTGACGACGCTCGCGCGGTTGCTGTCCGCGGTGGGTAGTCAAAAGATCCTGTTGCCGATTGCCGGGGTGGTGGCACTGCTCCTCGTTGTTCGACGACGCCTCCTACTGGCCGGACTGGTCGTCGCCGCTTGGGGTGGAGCGCTCTTGCTGTACAGCCTCGTCAAGCATTTCGTTCACCGACCGCGTCCGCCCGCCGCAATCTGGTTGATGCATGTGACGTCCACATCGTTTCCGTCGGGGCATGCCACGCAGTCGCTGGCGACATTCGTGGCCTTGGCGTTCGTCGTCGCGGCCCTCGCCGCGGGCGCGGGCGGCGCCGCGAAGGGTCTGGCGCTGGCCCTCGCCGCCGCCATCGGGTGGTCCCGCGTGTATCTCGGCGTTCACTGGACGACCGACGTCATTGCAGGGTGGCTGCTCGGCGCCGCGTGGACCGCGGTCGTGCTCTGGGAGTCACGTATCGCAAGCCTGATCGAGCGCCGGACAGGTGACGAGGGTAGGGTGCGTCGGTGAGGTCCGCCGCGCATCGACTGGTCGTCTCAGAGAAGGTCGCGAGTGCACTCGCTCGCGGGGATCCGGTCGTCGCACTTGAATCGACGATCATCACGCACGGCCTGCCGCACCCCGACAACGCCCAGGCCGCGCTCGAGTTCGAGCGGACCGTCATGGACTGCGGCGCCGTCCCCGCGACGATTGCGATGCTCGACGGCGTCGCCCACGTCGGCCTCGAGGCCGGTGAGCTCGAGCGTCTGGCGGGCAGCGAGGCCGCACTGAAGCTCAGCGCCAGAGACCTACCGGTGGCGATGGCGCAGGGGGCGACCGGCGGCACGACCGTCGCCGCCACCGCGCTGCTTGCCTCCCAGGCGGGGATCCGCGTGTTCGCCACCGGCGGGATCGGCGGTGTTCACCGCAACGCCGACACAACGTTCGACGAATCGGCCGACCTCGGGATGCTCGGGAGCTGCCGCATCACGGTCGTCTCCAGCGGGGTCAAGTCGATCCTCGACATCGGCGCCACGCTCGAGCGGTTGGAGACCCTTAGCGTCACCGTGCTCGTCTTCGGCACGGACCGCTTCCCGGCGTTCTGGCTCACCGATAGCGGCTACACGGTCGACTTCTCGGTCAGCACTGCCGACGAGATCGCCGCCGTGATGCAGGCGGCCGATACGCTCGCCCTCCCCGGCGGCATCCTGATTGCGAATCCTCTGCCCGAGGCGGCGCAGCTCGACCCCGCCCTGCACGACCGCCTGCTCATCGATGCCCTCCACGCCGCCGAGGCCGGGCCTGTCCGCGGCAAGGACATCACTCCCTTCCTGCTCGACTACATCCACGAGCACACCGATCGCTCTAGCGTGGCCGTCAACCTCGATATCGTCCGCGGCAACTGCAGGCTCGGTGCCGAGATCGCACGCGCGTGGTCGGAATTGCAATCGGTCAGTGACACACGTGCGTCACCCTCGGCCTGATTAGAACTTACACATGTCACGCGGGTGTGACAGGCGAGTTACCTACGCGCGGGCCCGCGGGCTACGCTGAACCCCGATGAGCGCTAACGCCGTCGATGTCGCTCCCGAGGTGCGTGACCGCCTGCTTGAGGCCTGGCGCGGCGAGGTCGAGGCCGGCCGCGTCTATGAGCTGATCGCCGCGCGCATGCCGCCCCGCGAGGCGGAGGTCCTCCGGCGGATGGCAAAGGCCGAGGCGGGTCATCGGGAGCGGCTGGAGGCGCGGATGGCCGAGCTGTCGATCGACGTTCCCTCGCCCGAGAGCGTGCATCTCTCGACGTGGACGCGCCTCCAGGCACGGATTGCGCCCATCGACCGGCTGCTGGCCGCGCGCGAGGCAGCTGAGGAAGAGGAGGTCGGAGACCTCTACAAGAGGCCCACCGGCGATGCCGCGACCGACGCACTCCTGCGCGATATCCGCAAGGACGAGCGGGCGCACTCACACGCCGTCAGCGACATGCGCGCGGGAACGACCGATGGCGGTCAGACCGAGGCTCCGGTGCACCCCGCGCAGGCGCGTCTCGACAAGCTAATCGGCCGCGAGAAGTGGCACCGGACCGGCGGTGGCTGGATCAGCGGTGCGATCTACGGTGCCAACGACGGACTCGCCGCGGTGTTCGGGATCGTCGCCGGGGTGTCGGGCGCAACCGGCGGATCGAGCTTCGTCCTCACCGCTGGGGTGTCCGCCGCGGTCGCGTCGGCGCTGTCCATGGCGACCGGCGCCTTTCTGGCCGAGCGGTCCGAGGCCGAGGTCGCCGCCGCCAACATCGAACGCGAGCGACAGGAGATCGCCGAGAGCCCGGAGGAGGAGCGCGAGGAGCTGTCGCTGTTCTACCAGCTGAAGGGCATCGACGAGGCGACCGCGGACGCGATGGCCGAGCAACTCTCGCGCCAACCGGACGCGATGCTGCGCGCGCTCTCCGCCGAAGAGTTCGGGATCGCCGGCGACCGCGGCGATCCCAAGGAGGCGGCGCTCGCCGCCGGCGTGTCGACCGGGCTCGGCGCGATTGTCCCGGTGATCCCGTTCATCTTCACGACCGGCACCGCCGCGATCGTCCTCGCCGCCATCGTCTCGCTCATCGCGCACTTCCTCGTCGGCGCGGCGAAGTCGCTGGTCACGCTGCGGACCTGGTGGTCGGCAGGGCTCGAGATGACCCTCGCCGGCGTGATCGTCGGGGGCGCGACATATCTTGTCGGTCTGGCACTCCCCACCTGACGCCCGCGTCGCCGGGCTCCGCCAGCCTCGGCCCCCGGCCCACTGCGTCATACGCAACGGGTGATGCGCCCGATACCCAGGCCTGATCAAGTGTCGGTCGCGGCTGGACGGCCGCTGTCCCGAGCACCCTGGATCGACGGGAGGTACTAGATGGAAGTCGGCGAAGAAGCGTTTGGCCCGATCGATGTAGTCGTGATCGGCTACCCCCCTGAAGCCCCGAAGACCGGCGAGGCGGTACCGATTCTGCTCGACCTCGTCGACCGTGGGATAGTCCGCGTGCTCGACGCGCTGTACGTGCAGAAGGACGCGGACGGGACGTTCTCGGGGTTTGATCTCGCCGACCTCGACGAGGACAGGGTGGGCGACCTGACCGCGTTCGCCGGCGCGTCGACGGGACTGATCCACGACGACGATGTGGCGCTCGCCGCGGCGGAGATCGACCCGGGGAGTGCGGCTGTAATCATCGTCTATGAGAACCGCTGGGCGGCGCCGTTCGTCAGCGCCGTGCACCGCAACGGCGGCGTCGTCATCGCCAACGAGCGGATCAGCGCGCAGGTCCTGTACGACGCCCTCGCGGCCTCCGAGACCGCGGTCTAGCAGAAAGGACACGACATGCCAGGACTACTTCGCGGGATGGCGCGCGTCGGTATCGCCGCTGGTACGTGGACCGCCGTCTCAAACGGCGTCAGCCGCCGCCAGGCCAATCGCTGGGCGCGGCAGGACGAGCAGCAGTACTACGAACAGCAGGGGCGAGCGGCCGCGGCGCAGCAGCAGGCCGCTCCGGCACCGGCGCCCGCGCCGGCACCCGCCGCACCCCAGCGTGACCCGATCCAGCAGCTCAAGGATCTCGCCGACCTGAAAGCGCAGGGCATCCTCACCGAGGACGAGTTCGCCGCCCAGAAAGCCAAGATCCTCGCCGCCTGAGACATCCGCTGACTTGCGGGACATGGGGTATCGCATCCTTCGGTCCGAGGATGCGTTCTGGCGACCTTCGAATCAAATGGGGGTGCAGAACAGCGATCTCGGCAAGCAGCTCGAGTCCGAGACCCTCGGCGCGCGGCTGTGGCGTCTGGCGCCCGGTCAAGCGTCGACTCGCCACCGCCACGCCCAGACGACTGAGTTGTACGTACTGCTCGAGGGAACCGGGCGGATCCGCATAGGCGGTGACCTGCACACGCTGACGCCACTGAGCGCCGTACTCGTCGAGCCGGACACCGTCCGCCAGGTGTTCAACGACACCGACGCCGATCAGCTGTGGCTGATGGTCGGCGCACCCCGCGAGGGCGCCAACACGCTCGAGATGACCGCCGAGACGCTTGCCTTCCTCTATCCCGACGGACCGAAGGCGCTCCCGCCCGAGCTTGAGGACGCCGACGTCCCCGGCCGCTCGTAACCTTGGCTAGATGCGGCTCGCCGGGATCCAGACCGGGGACATAGTCGAGGTAGATCGCCTTGGCCGGCGGTTTCACGCGCTGGTGACCGGAGACGCGCCGGGCGGGCTTGCCGTCCAGCCGCTCGACAAGCGTGTCACCTACCGAAGCTGCCGGGCCTATGAGGTCCGCACGCACTGGTCCAAGCGCGGCCGGCCGCGGGCGACCGACGAGCCGCTCGAGCCCTCGCCGCTTCAGCTGGAGCTCGACGCCACGATCCGCGACTGACCCGCGTGGTCGATCGAGCCCACAGCAACGCGTGACCCTCAGCGCAGGACGGACCCGGTGATCGTCGGCGGCTTCGCCCCGAGGAAGTAGATCCCGGGAAGACCTGGCGTATGGAACCGGTCGTTCGGATTGTCGTCGAGCGCGCTGTCGCGGATCGCCATCGTTCCGGTGTGGTCATCGCTAACGAAGAAGATCGCGCCGCCACCCTCATTGGCGTGGTTGCCGGTGAATACGCAGCCGGCGATCGAGAGCCGCATCAGATCGCCGTCGTTGTAGATCGCGCCGCCGCTGCCCCCGCCCGGCGTGCCGGATCCCGCGGGGTTGGCGCCGATGCCGATCGCGCGGTTGCCGTTGAAGCGGCTGTTCAGCACCGTCCACGAGACGCCGATGCTGCTCAGCGCGGCGCCATTGCTGCAGGCGTTGCCGGTGAAGCGACTGCCGCTGACGTACACGGGCAGGTTCCGGTACTGCGAGAGCGCCCGTACGGCGGCGCCGCCGATGTCGGGCCCGTCGCGCTCGCATCGGTTGTCCGTGAACACCGAGTTGACGATCCGCAGGCTGCCGCCGCGGTCGAAGATCGCGCCGCCACCGCCACCGTCGAAGTCCTGTCCGGTCGAGTTCCCGTCCGTGAACGCCAGGTTCTGAACCACGAGCTTCGGGGTGGCCTGATCCTGGCAGTGGGACGTCGTCCACTTCTGTGCCGGGTCACAGGTGTCCATGTAGAGGATGCGGCGGCGGTTCTCGCCGCTCAGCGTCACCAGCCCGCCTCCGTCGAGGACAACCTCCCTGCTCGTGTTCATCACCTTGGCGGTCGCGTTCATCCTGATCGTGACCGGCCCGCGCCCGCACGAGAAGCGGATGACCCCGCCGGCCCGAACCGCGTCGACGACCGCGGCGGAGGTGCAACTCGCGCGAGTCCCGCGTCCCACCACTCGGCTCGGATGCGGCGTGTCGACCGCGCGGCCGGCTGCCGGTACGGGCACCGGATGCACGGCGGGCGCCTGACCCCGCGCGGACGCCGCGGCGAGCAGACAGCCCAGGCCCGCGACTACCAGGGCCCGGGCCCGAGTAGTCCTCATCGAGGGATGAGCTCGTCGAGCACGTCGGCGAGGCCGCGGAGGTCGGGCAGCTCGCGCGTCGGCGCGGGCTCGACCCGCTCGCCGAGGCGGTTGATCCACACCGTGCGGATGCCGAGCGCATGCGCGGGCTCGACGTCGTGGTAATGGCTCTGCGCCACGTGAACCTGTCGCCCGGGGTCGGCTCCGGTGGACTCCTGGAACGCGCGCCAGTGCCCGGGCGCCGGCTTGTAGGACCCGACCTCCGAGGCCACGATCAGGCCGTCGAACGGCACCCCGATCGTCTTCATCGAGGCCTCGATCAGGTCACGGTCGGTGTTGGACAGCGCCACCAGCCTCCACCCGCGATCGTGGGCCTCGGCCAGCGCGCTCGGCACCTCGGCGAACACGGGCCACCCGGGAAGCGACCGGGCGAGCGCGTCGCGTTCATCCGCTGGGAGCGCGACCCCGGCCTCGGACGCCAGCTCGGCGAGGACTGCCGCCATCACCTCGCGGTAGCTCCACGTCGGGTGCTCGCTCTGCACGCGCGGCTCGATCGCGTGGTAGCGCGGGAGCAGCTCTTCGCCCGCCGATAAGCCGAACAGCCGATCGAGCTCGGCGCGGATGCCGGCATTCCAGTCGACGAGCGTGCCGTAGCAGTCGAACGTGGCCCACCGGGGATCCGCCATCGCGCGAGCCTATAGGACAAGCGCCCGGCCGGAAACCGGTCTACCAGTAGCATGCAATTCGATGCCGATCGAGTGGGCCGGTTTGGGCCCGGAGGTGCTGTTGACGCTCGACCGAACTCGCGCCGAGCCGCTGCGAGTACAGCTCGAGCGCGAGCTGCGCGACGCGATTCGCTCGGGCAGGCTGGCCGCCGGCGAGCGGCTCCCGTCGTCGCGGGCGATGGCCGCCGAGCTCGGGATCTCGCGCGGGCTCGTGATCGAGTGTTACAGCCAGCTCCAGGCCGAGGGGTTCCTGACCTCGCGCACGGGCTCCGCCACACGCGTTGCCGCGGGCGCGCTCGCGCCCGCTTCGTCGCCCTCGCCGTCGCTCAGTCCCGAGCCCACGGGACCGGCTCCCTCGCCTCGCCTCGCGGTCGACTTCTGCCCCGGCGTCCCCGCCCTGGATAGCTTCCCACGCGCCGACTGGTCGCGCGCGATGCGCGACAGCTGCCGCAACGCGAGCCCGAGCGAGCTCGGCTACGGCGATCCACGCGGGACCGACACCCTTCGCGAGGTGCTCGCCGGCTACCTGCGCCGCGTCCGGGGGACGGTCGCGGACGCCGAGCGAATCGTGATCTGCGTGGGCTTTGGCCAGGGGATCAACCTCGTGCTCCGCTCGCTCGCCGGCGACGGGACACGGCGGGTGGCGATCGAGGACCCGGGTGACGACGACTACTACGAGATCTCCGCCCGCCTCGGGATCGAGGCGGTTCCCGTCCCGATCGACGAGCGCGGGATCGACGTCAACGCCCTCGCCGCCACCGGCGTCCGCGCGGTGATCCTCACCCCTAGCCATCAGTTCCCGACCGGCACCGCGCTGGCTCCCGACCGGCGCCAGGCGCTCGTCGCTTGGGCCGGGGAGCGCGATGCCACGATCATCGAGGACGACTACGACGCCGAGTTCCGCTACGACCGCGACCCGGTCGGCGCGCCCCAAGGACTGGCTCCCGATCGTGTCGCGTTGATCGGAACCGTGAGCAAGTCGCTGGCGCCGGGGCTCCGGCTCGGATGGGTCTTGTGCCCGGCGGGGCTGCTCGAGTCGGTCGTCGAGGACAAGCGGCTGA
>Ga0187777_10001840_pt1 | contig 13639 bp, 11 predicted proteins | sample 1015_Q2_SP5_10_M_FD_132416 | JGI IMG/M metagenome (GOLD analysis project Ga0187777, IMG submission 132416) | Tropical peat soil microbial communities from peatlands in Department of Meta, Colombia - 1015_Q2_SP5_10_MG | ecosystem: Environmental > Terrestrial > Soil > Wetlands > Peat | place...
ACATAGACCCGGTCACCCTTCTTGAGGTACTTCTCGACCACGTCCGCCAGCCCGCTGCCGCCCTGGTTCCACACCACGCAGCGGTGCCACTCCGTCTTCTCCTGCTTCTCGCCGGCCTTGGTGGTCCACTGGCGGCTGGTGGCCAGCGACAGCGTGGCCACCCGGGACCCGTTGCTGGTGCTCCGAACCTCCGGGTCGGCCCCGAGGTTCCCGATCAGCATGACCTTGTTGAGACTGCGACTCACCTGACGACCCTCCTTGCGGCAGGATCGGGGACCACGGACAGGGCGGAAGTATAGGCGCCACAACGGTTTTTGTCAACCGAAAGAACGTGTTACCTCATCCTTTTTCGGCGACTTCCGGGGTCAAACCGAGCGCCATTGTGACCGCATTTTCCGTCGGATTCCGGTAGTAGGCGCGCCGCGTCGACACCTGCCGGAAGCCGAAGCGCGCGTAGAGGCCGAGCGCGGTGGCATTCGACTGCCTGACCTCGAGGTGGACCGTGGCGACGGCTTCGCGGCGGAACATCGCGAGTAGCGACGCGAGCAGCTCGCGGCCCAGACCGCGGCGGCGGACGTCCGGCTCCACCGCGAGGTTGAGGATCTCGCCCTGGTCGGCGACCACCGTGGCGAGCGCGTACCCCGCCAGCCGGCCGTCCGGGCCGAGCGCGGCGACGGCCCGCACGTGCGCCTGCGCCAGCAGCTCGACGAAGGCGGACCGCGGCCACGGATCCGAGAAGGCGGCGCGCTCGATCGCCACCACGCGCTCGAGGTCGCCCGGGACGAGCGGCCTAACCGTGGCGGGCACGCAGCCGCGCCTCCGCCTCGGCGAGCCGCCCGTATGCCGGCTCCCACGCGTCGGGCGCCGCGAGCTCGACCACGCCACCGGCCGCGTCCACGAGGCGCACCAGCGCCGCGGCCGACGCGTGAGCGGCCCCGGCGCGGACGAGGTCCGGAGCCGGAGCCGCCGGCGCGCCGCCCGGCACGAGCGCCGGGGCGGCGAGCACCTCGACGACGGTGCGTGCCGCGCCGGCGGCCCCCGCGGCGCGCTCAGCCGTGAACCGGTACAGGGCGCGGTACTCGTCCCCGCGCTGCGCGTCGTAGACCGCGAGCGCGGTGCCCCGCCCCCCGCAGGCCGCAAACGCGGCGCCCAGGAGCGAGGGCGCCGCCAGGAGCCGCAGGCCCGCGGCGCGGCACAGGCCCTTGGCGAAGGCGATGCCGATCCTGAGACCGGTGAAGGAGCCGGGGCCGTCGGCCACGATCACGCCGGCCAGGTCGCCCGGCGCGGCGCCGCGGCGCGCCAGCAGCCCGTCCGCGGCCCGCTCGATCTCGCGCGACAGGTCGCGGCGCGAGGGCAGGCGCAGGTCAGGGCCCGGGTCGCCGGGCGTGCCCAGGGCGAGCGAGGGCCCGTCGGTCGCGGTGTCGAAGGCGAGGTAAAGCGCGCTAGCGGGCAGGGTCGATCTCCACCGCGCGCACGAGCGGATCGTCGTCGTAAGCGAGCGTGATGCGGTGGGTCACCGGCGGCAGGGCGTCGCCGAGCTTCTCCGGCCATTCGATCAGCACCACGCTCGGCTCGGCGAGCATGTCGTCGAGGCCGAGGTCGGCGGCGTCGGCCGCGCGGCGGAGCCGGTAGGCGTCCACGTGGTAGACGGGGACCGCCGCGCCGGCGTAGCGGTGCACGAGGGCGAAGGTCGGGCTGGTAACGGGCTCGGTGACGCCGAGGGCGCGGGCGAGCGCGCGGATCAGCGTCGTCTTGCCCGCGCCCAGCTCGCCGCTGACGGCCACGACGACGGCGGGCGGCGGACGGAGCCGGCGCGCGAACTCCTCGCCGAGCCGGGCCAGTCCCGCTTCATCGACGCGCCGGACGTCCACGCCCCCGCCGCCTGCCCTTGCTGTCGCCTTTGCCTTGGCCTTCCGCCGCCCCCTGGCTTCTGGGTGACTGGGAACCACTGGCAACTTGGCGTCTGTGCAACTGGGAACTGCTCTTCAGATCCAGAATCTGATCCCGGAGCTGCGCCGCCAGCTCGAAGTCGAGGTCGTCGGCGGCGCGGCGCATGTCGTCCTCGAGCCGCTGCAGCAGCTCGGCCTGCTGGGCGGCGTCGAGACTGGTCCAGTCCGCCGCCGCGGTGCCGGCGAGGGAGACGGCCTCGGCGCGGGGCACCGGGTCCTCGCGCGCGTCGGCGACGCGGGTGGCGAAGCGGATCTGGTCCACCGACTTGACGATCGAGCGCGGCGTGACGCCGTGCTCGAGGTTGTACCGCTCCTGCACCGCGCGGCGGCGCGTCATCTCGTCGAGGGCCGCCTGCATCGAGTCGGTCACCCGGTCGGCGTACATGATCGCCTTGCCCTCGAGGTGCCGGGCCGCCCGGCCCACGGTCTGGATGAGCGAGGTGCGCGAGCGCAGGAAGCCCTCCTGGTCCGCGTCGAGGATCGCGACCAGCGACACCTCGGGGAGGTCGAGGCCCTCGCGCAGCAGGTTGATGCCGACCAGCACGTCGAACTCGCCGAGCCGGAGCCCGCGCACGATGTCCATGCGCTCGATCGCGTCGATGTCGGAGTGCATGTAGCGGACCCGCACGCCCACCTGCGCGAGGTAGTCGGTGAGGTCCTCCGCCATCCGCTTGGTCAGCGTCGTGACGAGCACCCGCTCGCCGCGCCGCTCCCGGACGCGGATCTCCTTGAGCAGGTCGTCCACCTGCCCCGCCACCTTGCGGATCTCGACCTCGGGGTCGACCAGGCCGGTGGGACGCACCAGCTGCTCCACCACGGCGCCGCCGCTGAGCCGCAGCTCCTCGGGGCCGGGCGTGGCGGAGAGGAACAGGACCCGGGGCGCGAGGGCGAGGAACTCGTCGTAGCGCAGCGGCCGGTTGTCGAGCGCGCTCGGCAGGCGGAAGCCGTACTCGACCAGCGTCTCCTTGCGCGACCGGTCGCCGGCGTACATCGCGCCGACCTGCGGCACGGTCACGTGCGACTCGTCCACGATGACGAGGAAGTCCTTCGGGAAGAAGTCCATCATGCACGCCGGCCGCTCGCCCTCGGCCCGGCCCGAGATGTGGCGGCTGTAGTTCTCGATGCCGTGGCAGGTCCCCACCTCGAGCATCATCTCGACGTCGAACCGCGTTCGCGACTCGAGCCGCTGCGCCTCGAGCAGCTTGCCCGCCGCCTTCAGCACGTCGAGCCGCGCGGCCAGCTCGGCGCGGATCAGGCCCACCGCGCGCTCGAGGTTGCCGCGATCGGTGACGAAGTGCGTCGCCGGGTAGATGGCGCAGCGGTCGAGCTCGGCGACGGTACGCCCGGTCAGCGGGTCGATCTTGACGATGCGCTCGATCGCGTCGCCCAGCAGCTCGATCCGCACCGCCTGCTCCTCGTAGGCCGGGTAGATCTCGACCACGTCGCCGCGCACGCGGAAGTTCCCCGGCTCGAAGGCGACGTCGTTGCGCTGGTACTGAATGGCGACCAGCCGCTCGAGGATCGGCCGCCGCCCCACCACCTCGCCCCGGGCGAGCCGCAGCATCTGCTGCTTGTACTCGACCGGGTCGCCGAGGCCGTAGATGGCCGACACCGTCGCCACCGCGACCACGTCGTCCCGCTCCACCAGGCTCGAGGTGGCGCGCAGCCGCAGCCGCTCGATGTCCTGGTTGATCGAGGCGTCCTTCTCGATGTAGGTGTCGGGCTGCGGGACGTACGCCTCGGGCTGGTAGTAGTCGTAGTAGGAGATGAAGTACTCGACCGCGTTGGACGGGAAGAACGACTTCAGCTCGCCGTACAGCTGGGCCGCGAGGGTCTTGTTGTGGGACAGCACCAGCGCCGGCACGCCCAGCTGCCGGACGACGTGCGCCATCGTCATCGTCTTGCCGGAGCCAGTGACGCCCAGCAGCACCTGGTAGCGCTCGCCGGCCGCGAAGGCGCGCACCAGCCCCTCGATGGCCTGGGGTTGGTCGCCGGCGGGCTCGAACGGCGCCTCGAGGGTGAAGCCGCTCACGCGATCAGGCGCTCGCGGCGCCTGACGTCGCTCACGCCCTTCACCTTCCGGACGGCCTTGATGACCTTGGTGAGGTGGGAGAGGTTCTCCACTTCCACGATCACCTGCCCCGTCATGCCCAGCTCGCCGGAGCTGAGCTCGCAGCTGCGGATGTTGGTCCCCGCCTGGGAGATCGCGGTGCAGATGTCGCCGTACAGCCCGCGGCGGTCCTCGCCCACCAAGTCGAGCCGCACCGCGAAGACCTCGCCTTCGACCTCGCGCCAGTCGAGGTCCATGCGGCGCTCCGGCTCGTTGTCCAGCGCCAGCAGGTTGGGGCAATCCACCCGGTGGATGGAGATGCCCCGGCCGCGGGTGACGTAGCCGGTGACCGGGTCGCCGGGCACCGGCTGGCAGCACTGGGAGTAGCGCACCATCAGGCCGTCCACGCCCTGGATGCGCACGCCCTTGCCCACGCGGATCCGCTGCACCAGCCGGCCCAGCGTCCCCGGCTTGGCCGCGGGCTGCTCCTCCTCCGTCAGGTCCGGGTGGAGCACGCGCAGGATCTGCATCACCGAGCAGTCGCCCCGGCCGAGCGCCTCCTTGAGGTGGGCCTCGTCCGGGAGCGAGAGCGCCTCGGCCGCCTTCTGCAGCGCAGCGGCGTCGGGCTTGGCGAGCCGGCGCCGCTTCAGCTCGCGGTCCAGCATCTCCTCGCCCAGCGCGAGCGAGCTGTCCTGCTCCTCCTGCTTGATCCACTGGCGCAGCTTGGTGCGGGCGCGCCCCGTGTGGACGTGCGCCATCCAGTCGCGGGACGGCTTCGCCGCGGCGGAGGTCAGGATCTCGACCGTGTCGCCGTTCTTCAGGGCGCGGTGCAGCGGCGCGATGCGCCCGTTGATCTTGGCGCCCTGGCAGTGGTACCCGACCTCGGTGTGCACCGCGAAGGCGAAGTCGATCGGCGTGGCGCCCTTGGGCAGCTGCTTCACGTCGCCCTGGGGCGTGAACACGAAGATCTCGTCCGCGTAGAGGTCGATGCGGAGGAACTCGATGAACTCGTCCGCCGTCATCGCCTCCTGCTGGTGGTCCAGCAGCTGCCGGAACCAGGTCAGGTGGCGGTCGAGGTCGTCGGGCGAGCGCCCTTCCTTGTACAGCCAGTGGGCCGCGATGCCGTACTCGGCGGTGTGGTGCATCTCGCGGGTGCGGATCTGCACCTCGTACAGCTGCCCGCTCGGGCCGAACACGGTGGTGTGGAGCGACTGGTAGCCGTTGGACTTGGGCTGGGCGATGTAGTCCTTGATCCGCTCCTGCAGGGGCGTCCAGCGCGAGTGGATCACGCCGAGGGCGTGGTAGCAGTCGGGCACCGTGTTGACCAGCACCCGGATCGCCATCAGGTCGTAGATCTCCTCGTACGGCAGGTCGCGCCGCAGGATCTTGCGGTAGATCGACCACAGGTTCTTGGGCCGGCCGGTCACCTCGACGCCGGTCACGCCGGCGCGCTCCAGCTCGCGGCGCAGCGGCTCCCGCATCCGCTCGATCAGCTCCTCGCGCTCGGCCTGCTGGGCGGCGACCTTGGTCGCCAGGGCGTCGTACTCCTGCGGCTCCAGGAACCGGAAGGCCAGGTCCTCCAGCTCCGCCTTGATGCCCGCCATCCCGAAGCGGTGGGCGAGCGGCGCGTAGATCTCGCGGGTCTCCAGCGCGATGCGCCGCTGCTTCTCCTCGGGCAGGTGCTCCAGCGTGCGCATGTTGTGCAGCCGGTCGGCCAGCTTCACGATCACGACCCGGGCGTCGCGCGCGACCGAGAGCAGCAGCTTGCGGTAGTTCTCCGCCTGCTCCTCGGCGGTGGAGCGGAAGGTGAGGCTGGAGATCTTGGTGAGGCCGTCCACGATGCCCGCGACCTCGGCCCCGAACTCGCGCTCCAGGTCGCCGACCGTGACCTCGCTGTCCTCGATCACGTCGTGCAGCAGCCCGCACGCCGCCGACGTCGAGTCCATGTGCGCCTCGATGAGGATGCGCGCCACGGCGATGCCGTGGGTCACCGCCTCCTCGCCCGACCAGCGCTTCTGGCCGCGGTGGGCGGAGGCGCTGAACCGCCACGCCCGCTCCAGCAGCTCCAAGTCGAGCCGGTCGGCGTACGCCTCGAGCGCGTCGGCGAGGCCCGGGATGGCGGGGATCGGCGCGACGGTCATGGTGCCAGGGCAGGATCGAGCGTGCGGCGCAACGGCCGCATCGCTGCTCCGCGGGTCCCGGCCGGCGCGACGGTCACGGTGCCGGCGCGTCGGTCACAGCAGGCCCGCCTCGGCGAAGCTCACGTACCGGCTCGCGCCCACCACCACGTGGTCGTACACCGGCAGGTCGAGCACCCGGCCCGCCTCCACCAGCTGCCGGGTGACGGCGCGGTCGTCCGCCGACGGCGTCGGGTCGCCCGAGGGGTGGTTGTGGACCACGATGATCCCCGCCGCGGCCTCGGCGATGGCGCCGCGGAAGACTTCGCGCGGGTGGACGAGCGAGCTGTTCAAGATCCCCCGGGTCACGAGCAGGTCGCGCAGCACGCCGCTCTGGCTGTCGAGCGCGAGCACATGGAACTCCTCCGCCGCCAGGTCCGCCAGGCGCGGCGCGAACCAGCGGTACACGTCGGCCGGGGAGCGGATCCGCGGCCGGTCGGGACGGCCGTCCTCGAGCAGCCGCCGGCCCAGCTCCAGCGCGGCGGCGACCCGCGACGCCTTGGCGCTTCCGATCCCGGCGACCGAGGCCAGCTCGGCCACCGTGCGGCGCGCGAGCCGCGGCAGGTCCGGGCCGCGCTGGGCCAGCAGCGCGGCCGACACCTCGGGCGCGGACGCGCCGCTCCGACCGGTACCGATGAGAATCGCCAGGAGTTCCGCCGTCGTCAACGCGGCCGCCCCCAGGCTCAAGAGCCGCTCCCGGGGACGATCCTGCACCGGTGTCTCTGCGATCCGGAAAGACATGCACCGAAGGTGCGCCCGGCGGGGTCGAAGCGCGGGACGGATTCTGGTCCGCCCGTAGCGATCGGTTGCGGAAAGGAGTCAGCCGGTCAGTTGCCAGACGCCAAGTACTGCGCACTGAACCCTACAATGCCGCCCCGTGGCATTTCTTGAACTTCTTGCCGGAGCCACACGGGCAGGGATCGTTGCGGCCCGTCTTTTCCCACCCGACCGGCAGGCCCGCGGGCGGCGGGCCGGCGAAGCGGTTCCCGCCCACCACCACGTTGCCGGCGCGGGCGGCGGCCGGCGCGGCGGCGGGCGCGACGAGCGCGTCCTCGTCCACCAGGCCGCCCCCGCCGGCGGCGCTCACGCGGCCCGACGGCTCGCCCGGTCCGCGCAGCGCCGGGCCCGTGAAGGTGCGCGGCGGGGGCGGCGGCGGCGCCGCCGCCGGCCCCGCCGTGACCTGGACCTTGAAGAACTGCTCGGTGAACGTGGCCCGGAGATCCGCCATCAGGTCCACGAACATGCCGAACGCTTCCTGCTTGTACTCGATCAGCGGGTCCTTCTGCCCGTAGGACCGGTAGTAGATCGAGTTGCGGAGCTGGTCCAGGTCGTAGAGGTGGTCCTTCCATTTCTCGTCGATGCTGCGGAGCATCACCTGGCTCAGGACCTGCTCGGCGAGCTTCGGCACGCCGTACTGGCCGCCGTACCCGTCGAGCGCCTTCACCTTGCGCTCGAACGCCTCGCGCACGTGCCGCTTGACCAGCTCCAGCAGCTCGGCGCGGCTGGCCACGCCCCGCCGGGTCAGCTCCGGCACGGCCAGCAGGTAGCGCATCTGCAGCTGCTCGTGCAGGGTGCCGAGGTCCCACAGCTCCGCGTGCTTGTTGCCGCCGATGGCCTCGTCGATCGGTCGCTCCAGCGCCCCGTCGATCATCCGGATGGCCTCGGCCTTCGCCTCCTCCCCGCCCTCGAGCGCGAACAGCCGCAGCGAGTAGATCACCTCGCGCTGCTGGTTCATCACGTCGTCGTAGTCGAGCAGCCGCTTGCGGGTCTGGAAGTTCTGCAGCTCGATCCGCTTCTGCGCTCCCTCGATGGACCGGGTGACCAGGGGGTGGGTGATGACCTCGCCCTCCTCGGCGCCCATCCGGTCCATCAGCGCGCCGATGCGGTCGGACCCGAACAGCCGCATCAGGTCGTCCTCGAGGGACAGGTAGAAGATCGAGCCGCCGGGATCGCCCTGGCGGCCGGAGCGGCCGCGGAGCTGGCGGTCGATGCGGCGCGACTCGTGGCGCTCGGTGCCGATGATCTGCAGCCCGCACGGCGGGTCGGTCATGCAGCCGAGCTTCTGGATCTCCTCCCACGCGAGATCGGCCTTGTCGATGGTCTGGCCGAACGGCGCCTGCCGCGCCTTGATGCCGCACACTCTGCACTTGGTGACGCGGGGGCCGAGCTTGATGTCGGTCCCGCGGCCGGCCATGTTGGTCGCGATCGTGATCGCCGCGGGCTGGCCCGCCTGCGCCACGATCTCGGCCTCGCGCTGGTGGTACTTGGCGTTCAGCACCTCGTGCTTGAGGCCGCGCCGCTTGAGCATCCGCGACAGCGTCTCCGACACCTCCACGCTCACGGTGCCGACCAGCACCGGCAGGCCGCGCCCGTGCTGCCGCTCCACTTCGTCGGCGATGGCGTTGTACTTCTCCCGCCGGGTGCGGTAGATGCGGTCGTGGTTGTCGATGCGCCGCACCGGCCGGTTGGTGGGGATGACCATCACCTCCAGCTTGTAGATCTTGAAGAACTCCTCCTCCTCGGTCTCCGCCGTGCCGGTCATCCCGGCGAGCTTGGCGTACATCCGGAAGTAGTTCTGGATGGTGATGGTGGCGAGGGTCTGGGTCTCCTCCTTGACCCGGACGCCCTCCTTCGCCTCCACGGCCTGGTGCAGCCCGTCGGACCAGCGCCGGCCGGGCAGGATCCGGCCGGTGAACTCGTCCACGATGAACACCTCGCCGTCCTGCACGACGTACTCGACGTCCTTCTCGTACAGCGCGTGCGCCCGCAGCAGCTGGTGGATGATGTTGAGCTTCTCGCTCTTGGCCGCGTAGTCGGCCTCGAGCTGGCCCCGGCGCTCGAGCTTCTGGTGCGCGTCGAGCGTCTCGTCGCGGTCGATCTTGAGCACCTCCTCCGACAGGTCCGGCACGATGAACAGCGCCGGGTCCTTCGGGGAGAGCAGCTCCACGCCCTGGTCGCTGAGGTGGACCGAATGGCCCTTCTCGTCGAGGACGAAGTACAGCTCCTCCTCGAGGTCGCGCAGCTTCTGCTGCCGGGCCGGCAGCTTGCGGTCGGCGATGTAGTCGAGCTCCACCTTCTGCACCAGCCGCTTCGCGCCCTGCTCCTGCAGGTACTTGAGCAGCCGCTTGTGCTTGGGCATCCCCAGCTGGACCTGGTAGGCCTTGACCGCGCTGCCGTACTCGTCGGTGGGCCACAGCTTCTCGGCCTCGGCCATCAGGTTGTTGGTGACCTCCGACTGGCGGCGCACCAGGCCGACGACCGACGTGTTGAACTCCGCGTACTTCGCGTCGCCCTCGTTGCCGACCGGGCCGGAGATGATGAGCGGCGTGCGCGCCTCGTCGATGAGGATCGAGTCCACCTCGTCGATGATGGCGTAGGTGTGCGCCCGCTGGACGCGCTGCTCCAGCGAGAACACCATGTTGTCGCGCAGGTAGTCGAAGCCGAACTCGTTGTTGGTGCCGTAGGTGATGTCGCACTGGTAGGCGGCGCGCCGCTCGGGCGAGCCCGGCTCGGTGTCGTCGATGCAGCCCACCGTGAGGCCGAGCCAGGTGTACACGTGCCCCATCCACTGCGAGTCGCGCCGCGCCAGGTAGTTGTTGACCGTCACCAGGTGCGCGCCGTTGCCCGGCAGCGCGTTCAGGTACAGCGCCAGCACCGCCACCAGGGTCTTGCCCTCGCCGGTCGCCATCTCGGCGATCTTGCCGCGGTGCAGGCAGATGCCCCCGATGAGCTGGACGTCGTAGGGCACCATGTCCCAGGTCAGCTCGCGGCCGGTCACCGTCACCGTCGTCCCCACCAGCCGCCGGCACGCCTCGCGCACCGTCGCGAACGCCTCGGGCAGCAGCTCGTCGAGCGCGTCGGCCGTCGCCTCCGCCAGCTCGTGCTCGCGCTCCAGCAGCCGGCGGTCGATCCGGTCCCGCTCGTCCGGGTCCGCGCAGTCGTGCTTCTCCTGCTTGAGCCGGTCCACGTCGGCGCGCAGCGTGCCGGTCCGCTCCGCGATGCGGGCGCGGAAGCCGGCGGTCTGCGCGCGCAGCTCCGCCTCCGGCATCGTGCGCAGCGCCTCCTCGTGGCGGTGCACGGCGTCGACCAGCGGGCGGATGTGCTTCAGCTCGCGGGTGAAGCGGGTGCCCAGGATCCTGGTGACGATGGTCGGCAGCGGCATGCTTACACCAGTCTCAAGTTGCGCAGACGGCGCGTTGCCCGTGGTTGCCCGTCATGCAGTATCAACGGTACAGGTGCTCCTTCGCGATGTAGTCGGCCACCGGGTCGGGCACCAGATACCGGATGCTCTTCCCCGCCAGGCAGCGGGCCCGGATCTCGCGGGCCGAGATCTCGATCGCCGGCGTGGCCACGACGTGGCGCACCCGGCCGGCCGGCACCTCCGGCGCCCCGGGCCGCGTCAGCGCCGCCACCTCGGCGAGCCGGACGACCTCGTCCACGGCGTGCCACCGCCCCAGCTCCGCCGCGGCGTCGGCGCCGAGCAGCAGCACCAGGCGCTCCGACGGCCAGCGGCGCTTCAGCTCGCGCAGCGTGTCCACCGTGTACGACGGGCCGTCGCCCGGCCGCTCGAGCTCCAGCGGCTCGAGGGCGAACACCGGGTGGCCGGCGATCGCGAGCTCCACCATCGCGCGGCGCTGCGCGCCCGACGCCACGGGGCCCACGGCCTTGAGCGGCTGGTGCGCGCACGGCACGAACAGCACCCGCGCCAGGCCGAGGGCCTCGGCCGCGCGGTCCGCGGCGATGAGGTGCCCGAGGTGGACCGGATCGAAGCTACCGCCCAGCAGACCGGTCGCCACACATCTCCCTGACGTCCGCGCGCTGCCGGTAGAAGGGCGCGTAGTACGCCCGCAGCTGGTCGCAGTACGCCCCCAGCTCGTCCTTCCAGCCGATGGCCTGGTACGACCGCACCAGGTACACGTACGCCTCGGGCACCAGCGTGGACGACGAGTAGCTCGCGATCAGGTCCTTGAAGTACAGGATCGCCGAGTCGTAGGCGCCGCGCTGGAAGTAGAACAGCGCGTTGGCCATCTCCTTGTCGGCGAACCGCTCGTTGAGCGCCCGGATCCGCACCCCCGCCACCCGCGCGGCGGGCGCGTCGGGGAACCGGCTCTGCGCCTCCTGGTACGTCGCCAGCGCGCTCTGCCCGTTGGACGGATCGAGCGCGGTGCTGGTCCACTGCGCCGCGTACGCGTCGCCGGCCCGCACCAGCGCCTCCGGCGCCAGCCGGAAGGCCGGGCTCTCGTCCGCGACCCGGCGGAATTCGCGCGCCGCGGTCGGGTAGTCCTCCTGCCCGAAGTACGCCTCGGCGAGGTAGAACCGCGCCAGCGGGTAGAGCGTGTCGCGCGAGCTGACGTTGAACGTCAGCACCTGGAAGCCGGTCTGCGCGTGGCCGTACTGTCCCGCCCGCAGCTCGCGCAGCGAGGCGCGCAGCAGGTCGGACGGGTCGGTGTACGAGCGCGGATCGAAGTGGTGGCACGCGCCCAGGCCCGCGAGCAGCAGGGCCGCCGTGGCCGCGCGCACCGCGGGAACGGTGATCATGGCGTGTCGCTCTTCTTGAGCAGCCGGGTGATCTGTTCGGTGGCCCGCAGCACGACCGGGTCCTGCTCCCCGCCCCCGGCCACCGCGTGGCGGTACGCGTCCAGCGCCTGCGCGCTGTCGCCGTCGGCCCAGCGCGCGTCGCCCATCAGCAGCCAGGCGAGCCGGACCGTGCTGTCGGGCACGCCGATCGCGATCGCGCGGCGGAACTGCGCCTGGGCGTCGCCGAGCGCGCCGGCCGAGAGCGCCAGCTTCCCGTCGGCCACCGCGCACGCCGCGAGCCCGCCCTGGCCGGCGCGCGCCAGCGCCGGCAGGGTGTTGCGCCGCACCACGTCGGTGTACACGCGGGTGCCGAGGTCGCAGCGGCCCAGGCGCGCGTTGACGTCCGCGTACGCCAGCAGGAACGAGTCCGTGGCCGCCGCCGTCGGCGCCGCCGCGGCGGCCTGCAGCAGGACGTCCATGGCCTCCGGCCGCTTGGCCAGCGCCGTCGAGCTCGCGCCGAGCGCCACCGCGAGCGCGCCCACCGGCCGCTGCGGCGCGACGTCGTGCAGCGCCACCATCGCGTCGGTCAGCGCCCCCAGGTCCCGCGCGCCCACCGCGAGCCGCGCCGCCCGCGTCAGGCCGTCGGCGGCCTCGTCGAGTGCCGCGGGCTCGGCGCGCGCCAGCTCCCGGTACGCGATGACGGCGTCGCTCAGCGAGCCCGAGTGCAGCGCGGCCTGGGCGAGCTTGGCCCGCAGCTCGTAGGTCGGCTTGCGCTGCTGCAACGCGAGCCGGTACTCGGCCAGGGCGTCCACGTAGGCGTGCTCCGCGTAGCGCCGGTCGCCCAGGCGCTCGTGGTCCGGGCCGGCCGTGCAGGCGGCCAGCAGCGGCAGCACCAGGGTCCAGCGCGCCGGCGTCCGTCCCATCAGGCGCCGGCCCCCGCGCCCGGCACGTCCACGCGCTCGAGCAGCGCCAGGTACGCGCCGATCCGCGGCTCGTCGGGCCGCTCGACCCGGCAACGCTCCCACGCCCGCCGCGCCCCGGCCGTGTCCCCGAGCAGGTGACACGCCATGCCGAGCGCGGCCCGGGCGTCGAAGAAGGTGGGGCGCAGCTCCAGGATGGCCTCCAGGTCGTGCCGCGCCTGCTCCGCCTCGCCCGCCTCCAGCCGCAGCCGGGCCAGGCGGTAGCGCAGGTCCACGTACTCGGGCCGCAGCCGCGCCGCCCGCTCGTACTGGTCGATCGCCTGCGCGAGGCCGCCCGCCTCGACGTACGCTTCGCCCAGCTCGGCGTGCAGGTTCGCCAGCTGCGAGGCGACCGGCGCCGCGAAGCCGGTGTGGTCCACCGCCCCGAGCCCCTGCGCCGCGGCGAACGCCGCCACGGCGTCGTCGTACCGCCCCAGCTCGTTCAGGATCACGGCGCGGTTCAGGTGCGCGTCCACGTAGCGCGGGTTCAGCTCCAGCGCCCGGTCGAACTCCGCCACCGCGTCGTCGCGCCGGCTCACCGCCGAGTACGCCAGGCCCAGGAGGTTGTGCGCGTCGGCGAACGCGTGCCCCGTCCGCAGCGCCTCGGTCAGCAGGTGGATCGTGCCGTACGCGTCGCCGGCCTCGAACCGCTCCTTGGCGCGGGCCACCAGATGACTAGTGCGTGCGTCCATGGGCCTCCTCGAACCAGCGCACGAAGCGCGGGATCCCGTCCTCGACCGTCGTCGCGGGCCGGTAGCCCAGCAGCCGCCCGGCCTTCCGCACGTCGGCGCAGGTGCGCCGGACGTCGCCCGGCTGCTCGGGCAGCCGCTCCAGCACGGGCTCGCGGCCCACCGCCCGGCCGATCAGCGCCACCAGCGTGCTCAGCGTCGTGGTCCGCGACTCGCCGAGGTTGACGATCTCGACGCCCGGTCCGCCGGCGGCCGTCCACCCCACCGCCGCCGTCACGCCCCCTACAATATCGTCGAT
>Ga0187777_10001842_pt1 | contig 13624 bp, 11 predicted proteins | sample 1015_Q2_SP5_10_M_FD_132416 | JGI IMG/M metagenome (GOLD analysis project Ga0187777, IMG submission 132416) | Tropical peat soil microbial communities from peatlands in Department of Meta, Colombia - 1015_Q2_SP5_10_MG | ecosystem: Environmental > Terrestrial > Soil > Wetlands > Peat | place...
GAAATTACGAACCAGTTACTTGCGAAACATAGCGGACAGAAGCTGGATAAGGTAGAAAAGGATGTAGAGCGGGACTTCATTATGAATGCTCAGCAGGCTAAGGAATACGGAATCATCGACGATATCATCTACAAGACGAGAGAAAGGGTATGATCGGCGTTTCGCCGATCGCAATGGGAAGTCTCGGCGCCAACGATCTCTCCCGCACCCTCTGGGATGTCGCAGCCGGGAGGTAAGGCCATAGAAGGAGAAGAGCCGAGTGAAAAACCGAAGTGGGACTGAAGAGATTTTACGCTGCTCGTTCTGCCATAAGTCGCAGGACGCAGTTGCCAAGTTGATCTCGTCGCCCAGCGATTACCCGCGGGCCTATATCTGCGACGAATGTGTTGCGGTCTGCAATTCGATCCTGGAAGATGACCGTGCCGCGACTCCTCCCGCCAGTACTCCGAATACGCTTCCCAAACCGCAAGAAGTGAAGACGTTCCTGGATGAGTATGTAATCGGGCAGGAACAAACCAAAAAGAAGCTGGCGGTCGCTGTTTATAACCATTACAAGCGGATCTACATGAACCGTCAGCGGACCAGCGACGGTATCGAACTCACCAAGTCGAACATCATGCTGATCGGCCCGACAGGCACGGGAAAGACATTGCTTGCGCAGACTCTCGCCCGCATGCTGGACGTACCCTTCGCGATTGTCGATGCTACCACGCTGACCGAAGCTGGTTACGTGGGAGAGGATGTCGAGAATATTATCCTCAAGCTGCTGCAGGCCGCTGACGGTGATGTGGGCAGGGCGCAAACCGGCATTATCTACATCGATGAAGTCGATAAGATTGGGCGTAAGGACGAGAATCCCTCGATTACACGAGATGTTTCCGGAGAAGGCGTCCAGCAGGCCCTTCTAAAGATTCTGGAAGGAACCATTGCCAATGTTCCGCCGCAGGGCGGTCGGAAGCACCCACATCAGGAATTCACTCCGGTAGACACAACAAACATTCTGTTTATATGTGGGGGCGCGTTCGTTGGATTAGAGAAGATCATCGGGCGGCGGGCGGGAAAAAAGTCCCTAGGCTTTAAGGCCGGAGAAGACCCGGAAGCCGAGACCGCTACTCAAACCAAGCGAAATTTTGAGCTGCTTAGCGACGTGCAGCCCGAGGATCTCATCAAATTTGGATTGATTCCTGAGTTTGTTGGTCGTTTGCCGGTGGTTGGTATTCTGGAAGATTTGGACGAGTTCGCCTTGATTGAGATCCTGACCCGGCCAAAGAACGCTATCGTCAAGCAATACCAGCGTTTATTCGAATTCGAGAACGTACGCCTGAAGTTCAGCGAAGAGGCCCTCCGGGCTGTGGCACGGCAAGCAATGGCCAGGAAAGTGGGGGCGCGCGGCCTGCGCATGATCCTGGAAGAATTAATGCTCGAATTGATGTATAACCTACCCAGCCAGAAGAAAGTTAAGGAATTTGAAGTTACGCGAGAAATGGTTGAAAAACGTAGTGCTTCTCTGGCTATGATGGAAAAAGCGGGATAGCCTCTGGCTCCTAGCTACTAGCTTTTAGCTTAACCCGGATGTTCCTGGACGGTGTGAGCTGAATGCTAGAAGCTGGGGGCTGCTTTTGGAGACCCAGTGACTGCAGCCAAGGAAAAATTTGAGACCAGGAAGTTGCCCATGATGCCCATCCGGGACGTGGTCATCTTCCCTTACATGATGACTCCGTTCGTGGTTGGCCGGGAATCGAGTGTGCGCGCACTGGAAGAAGCGCTGGCGGCCGATAAGAAGATTTTTCTTGCCACACAGCATGACGCGGGAGTCGACGAACCCAAGCCGAACGAAATTTATCAGGTCGGCACCGTGGTGAACATCGTTCAGAGCCTGAAACTCCCGGACGGCAACATCAAGGTTCTGGTGGAAGGCATCGAGCGCGGCAAAATTCTCCAGGTTACAGAAAGCGAAGGGTTCATGCAGGCCAGCATCCGACTGGCCCGTTACACAACGGAAACCAATCCGCAGCTTGAAGCCGGAATGCAGAGAGTCACATCGCTGTTTGAGCAGTACGTCAAGCTGTGCCAGTCGCTGAATTACGAGACGATGATAGCCGCGGTCCGTATGGAGGACCCGGCCAAACTCACGGACACGATTGCCGCAAATCTACAGCTTTCGATCGAGGAAAAACAGGAACTGCTTGAGATTTTCGATCCGGCAGAGCGGCTGACGAGAATTGGCGACGTTCTGGATATCGAGATCGAGAAGTTGAATATGGATCGCACTATCCAGTCGCGGGTCAAGCGGCAGATGGAGCGGGCGCAGAAGGAGTACTACCTCAACGAGAAGATCAAGGCGATTCAGAAGGAACTCGGGCGTGGCGAAAAGAGCGAGTTCGATGAGCTGAAGAAAAAGATTGAATCCTCCGGCATGCCCAACGAAGTTCGGGAAAAGGCCATTCAAGAGCTAAAGAAGCTCGAGGCGATGCCGCCGATGTCAGCGGAATCCACGGTCTCAAGGAACTACCTTGATTGGCTGTTGGCGGTGCCTTGGAAAAAGCGCTCTAAAGAGATTCGCAATCTTACTCGTGCCGAAAAAGTCCTCAACGAAGATCATTACGGTCTGGAAAAAATCAAGGAGCGCATTCTCGAATTTTTGGCAGTACGTCAGTTGGTCAAAAATCCCAAAGGTTCCATCCTCTGCTTTGTCGGGCCTCCCGGAGTCGGCAAAACCTCTCTCGGAATGTCGATCGCCAAGGCTACCGGGCGCAAGTTTGTGCGTATGTCCCTGGGCGGAGTACGGGACGAAGCCGAGATTCGCGGCCATCGCCGCACCTACATCGGTGCATTACCGGGGCAAATCATTCAGATGATGAAGAAAGCGGGCACCAAGAATCCTGTCTTCATGCTGGATGAAGTGGACAAGATGTCGATGGATTTCCGGGGTGACCCCTCAGCCGCGCTACTGGAGGTTCTCGATCCCGAACAGAATTTCATGTTCGTGGATCACTATCTTGACGTCGAATACGATCTCTCTCAGGTTTTCTTCATCGCAACTGCCAACGTGATGCATACCATTCCTCCTGCTTTGCAAGACCGCATGGAGGTATTGCGGCTGCATGGCTACACGGAGCAGGAGAAAATCGAAATCGCCAAGCAATTCCTGGTCAAGAAGCAGATGGCACAGGCGGGGCTCACAGAGAAGAACCTGAAGTTCACGGATGAAGCGATCACCGCAACGATCCGTTCATACACGCGCGAAGCAGGAGTACGCAATCTCGAACGTGAAATCGGCAATGTTTGCCGAAAGGTCGCGCGCAAGGTCGTGAAGGAAGGCGAGAACTACAGCATTGTCATCACGTCGGAGAATGTGAATGATTTTCTGGGCGTGATCAAGTTCCGTGACACCCTGGCGCACGAGAAGAGTGAAGTCGGCCTGGTTACCGGTTTGGCATGGACAGAGGTTGGAGGATCCATCCTCAGCACGGAAGCGACAGTGGTAGATGGCAAGGGCAAGCTGACGCTCACCGGAAAATTGGGCGATGTCATGCAGGAATCGGCCCAGGCTGCCATGTCTTACGTGCGCTCGCGCGCGCAACGACTCGGGCTGCCTCGGGATTTCTATCGCAACATTGATATCCACGTCCATGTGCCCGAGGGCGCGATTCCCAAAGATGGGCCGTCGGCTGGGATTACGATTGCGACTGCGATCGCCAGCGCGTTAAGTAAGATTCCGGTTCGCCGCGATCTGGCTATGACCGGAGAAATTACTTTGCGCGGTAAGGTGCTCCCGATCGGTGGATTGAAAGAAAAGCTGCTGGCCGCACATCGCGCGGGCTTGTTTGAGGCCATTCTTCCTCAAGAAAATGAGAAGGATTTGGCGGAAGTCCCGGACAACCTTCGCAGCGAGATGAAGTTGCGCTTCGTGGACACTATGGATCAGGTGCTTGCTCTGGCTTTGGAACGGCCATTGCCGAAGCCCATGGCCGAAGTGGAGCCCGAGACAGCCCAGCCGATTGCGCCGCTGCCATCGCCTTCAGCCGAGGGTCCCGCCGCGCACCAATAGGCGATCAAAGTCACAATCGCTGCCTACCTGCGCGTTTACAATAGCGTCATATGGAGCCCAATCCTCAACCCCAGTCCCGTGTTTCTCTGAGAGGCACAGCCGGGCTGGTTATTGCTATTGCAGTGGTCGCGGTTCTGTTAGTGGCCTTCCCGGCCTATCGCTGGTTTTTTGCGATCAGCCTGGGTATCGGAATGGGAGTCGCGCTTGTGCTTTTTATTTGGCACAAGCTCCGGCCAATCCGGGAAGAAGATGCAGAGAACAAGCGGCCGCTGGGGTTGAGCTGAGCGACCGATCGGGCAGCGATGTGCGTCCGCCTGGAGCTGGTTTGCATCTGAATTGAGACTCTCGTATGCGTGTTCTGTCGCGATTTCTGATGGCGGCAATCAGCCCTACCCAGTTCCCGGTTGCGCTGCTGCCTGAAGTGGCGTTCCTCGGCCGGTCAAATGTGGGGAAGTCCAGTGTCATAAATGCCTTGGTCGGTAAAAAGTTGGCGAAGACCAGCTCTATCCCAGGCCGCACCCGCAGCATAAATTTCTATGAGCTTCGATGGGCGGGCAAACCACATCCTGAGATCATCTTCACTGACCTGCCGGGCTATGGATATGCCCAGCTCTCCCGGGAGATTTCGAACCGTTGGTCGGATTTTATCGAACCGTATTTAAGAGAGCGCATTTGCCTGGCGCTCTGTCTGGCGCTTGTAGATCTGAACGTTCCTCCGCAGGAAAGTGACAATCAGCTCTTAGAATTTCTTTCCAGTGTTGGGAGGCCATTCCTGGTTCTGGGCACGAAGAGTGACCGTTTATCCGGAAATCAGTTGAGCAAAGCGTTGCAGATTCTAAGCGACGAGTTCCCCCACGCAAAGATTCTGCCGTTTTCGGCCAGAACCGGCGCTGGATGCGACGAACTGTGGCGCGAGATTCGCCAGGCAGCACAAAGTCATCGCAGTCAGACAGAGCTCCTGCGCGTTGGAACTCCTGTCCGGTAAGCTTCCTGATTACAAGTCGTAAACGTAGACATCCGCTATGATTAGCAACTGATGGCAACCTATCTCATTACCGGCATAGCCGGATTCATTGGATCGTCCTTGGCCAGGGCTATTTTGGCGCGGGAAGAGCAGGTACGCGGGTTAGACAACTTTTCCACGGGGAAGCGGGAAAACATTGGCGAGATCCAGTCAAAGATTGATCTTCACGTCATTGACTTGCTGGATCTAAAAGCGACCCAGCAGGTCTGTCGCGGCGTGGATTATGTTCTGCACGAGGCTGCCATTCCTTCTGTTCCCCGATCGGTAAAGGACCCCTTGGAAAGCAACCGCGCAAACGTCGATGCCACTGTCAATCTGCTCATCGCTGCGCGGGACGCCAAGGTAAAGCGGCTTGTTTACGCGGCGTCATCCTCGGCCTATGGGGATAGTCCAACATTGCCAAAGCGCGAAGAGATGCTGCCCAAACCAATCTCGCCGTATGCGGTTGCCAAGCTGGCTGGCGAAAATTACATGCATTCTTTTTGGCGATGTTACGGTCTGGAAACAGTCTCGCTGCGGTACTTCAATGTGTTTGGGCCCCGGCAGGACCCAACTTCGCCATATTCGGGCGTCTTAGCAAAGTTCATCACGCAAATGCTTCAAGGGGAACAGCCGACGATTTTCGGAGATGGGCAACAGAGCCGCGACTTCACCTATGTAGACAATGTGGTCAGCGCCAACCTGCGGGCTTGCAGCGCACCTGCGAAGGAAGTGGCGGGGCAGGTTTTCAATGTTGCCACGGGAGTGCGCTTTGATCTAAATCAAACGTTTCGTCTCTTGAAAAAGCTGACTGGGTATTCCGGCGAGGTGAACTACGGCGCGGATCGCGCCGGAGACGTCAAGCATTCGCTCGCCGATCTTTCGTTAGCAAAGAAGCATCTCGGCTATCAACCATCGGTAGATTTCGAAGAGGGCCTGCGACGAACAATCGAGTGGTATCGGGCGCAAGGCAGAAGCGGGTACGCGTAGGCGAGTCGTTCCCATTACTTTCGTGATCTATAGCGGAGCATCGCCTCCAAACTAGAGTGAAGGTGTGACACTCTCATCGATGTTGGTCTCCCGCGATTGGCCCGAAATCAGCGTGCTGGAATGTATTCTCGGCGGCCTTCATGTCCGAGTGGATGTCGAAACCGAAATCGAGCGCGCATCGACGAAGCTGGCGAAGTCGAAAGTTGATGCTCTGATCGTCGATTGTGATCTGGATGGATCGGCAAAATTCCTGCGCGGAATCAAGGAAGAAGCGAATACTGTGCCCCTGCTGATCATCGGCAGCGCCAGGCGCAAGGAGCTTAAATCCGCGTGCGCCAGTTTCGTATTCGAGAAGCCGATCTCAGTAGAACAGGCAGTACACAAGCTCTCTGCGGCCCGCAATCTGATCCTTGATGGGCGATTGCGCTATCATCGTCAATTGCTTGATATTCCTGCCCATATCAGCTACGGACGCAGGAAGCGCCGAGACGCTCACCTTGTGAACCTGAGCCAGGGAGGCGTAGCAATCCGCATGCGGGACGCAATCAACCTTCCGAGCGCCCTGCGTGTGCGCTTTACATTGCCGGGGAGCAATCTTAGACTAGGCGCTCAAGGACAGGTGGTCTGGAGCCGACAGCAAACCTTGGGAATTCGATTTTTGCAGATGACCGAGCGCAATGCTCGAAATCTGCAGCTGTGGCTGGCTACGCAGTATCTAGTGAAGTAGCCGATCTTAAGATAGGACCCTTCGCCGTCAGCGGAACCGACTCATCTCTCGCTCGCCTGGTGTGGCCGAGTTGCAGAATTCGGCACTGGCCAACTCTGCCAGCCGGCAGCCCGGCGTGACCCCGAACCAGAACGCGAACACCCCCCAGTAGACAGCCGCGAAGACCATGGTCACCGCAAAAATAAAGGCCAGAGTGGTTGGCCAAGGCGGCAGGATGTCTGTAAAGAACAACACCAACAGACTAAACAATAAAACTGCGCACAGCAGCGCTGTAGCATCCACCAATCGTGAAAATCGAAGGGCCGGAACATTGAAGCACAGCAGACGGACGCTCCCGGACGGTGAGCTGCTTCGCGTATCTGATAGATCGGGCTGCAGGCAAATTGCTGGCCGCAAGTTCGGGGAAAACAGGAGCTCGGACGCGTGGTCCCCAACCACCCGGTGCGCATCGGAAAGAATTTGGCTGAAGAGCCATTCTTTCAGCATTCGCTGCGAACGCGAACCGAGGTTCACGAAGACAAGTCCGGCTTGGCCAAGCGAGTCCGACCACACGACGCGAGCATCAACTTCGAACCGCAGCCGAGGATTCGCCAATTCCAAGTGCAGATGAACCAGTTGATCGAGCGGAAGCCGGGAGAGCACCTGTAAGGCAATGCCACAGTCGCTCACATCGCGCAAAATTCCGCGGTCGCTGGAATCGAGCTTTATGTAAGCCAAGTTACGAATTCTATGGCGATATCGGCCACGACGGTTTTGGGAATGCAGTTCGAGCGTAGCTGAACGGCGCATGAGGAATTGGTTAACTATCGTTTGAATCTATCTTGAGGAAGGGCTGGTCACGGTAACTCGGGTGATTCCCAAGCTCAGGAAGCGGTGCGGTGCTCTTTTGCAGGTTGAACCGGCCGGGACTGATCCCACGCGATCAGGCGGTTCAGATCGTAGCTGTAAGGCCCGTAGGCGCGGAAAGCTTCCTCGTCGAAGAGCCGCTTGATGCCGCATCCGAGGCATACCTGGTAGGAGTGGCCTTGGGCCCGCACGGGCCAGCTCATCCTACCGTGCCAACAACCTCGGAGTACTACGACCCCGGCGCCCGCCAAGCCTGTCGCCAACAGACCCAAGGGCCACAACCAACGACTCTTCTTCTCCTCACTCACTTCACAGAAACCGGTAAATTGCTGCTGGAACTCAGGATATGACGAATCAAGAGAGTACGCAATGGAACTTTTAAGCTGTTAAGAACAAAGGGCTTGCTTACGAAAGAACATGTTTCACTTCCCACCTTGGTGCATCCCGCGTCTATTGTGAACGCCAAGGAATGACGATAAGGTTACAGTAAGATGCACGCCAACATATTAGAGGCGAAGCGGTTAGGCACGATCGATGAATTGACAAATTCACTCGCATCTGTACGATTGGTTCGGCTCAGGAGTTCGCCACTACTCCGATGAGCGTAACCCCCACTAACCCGGATTTGGAGTCGATTCCCGACACCGCGCCGTTCGATGCACCCACGGGGAGCGAAACTCGCGCAGAGAGCTACGGGCGTAGCGCTCTGGAAGCCCTCCTAGCTTTTTCGGCCTTGCACCAGGAGGTGAGGGAGCGTCGACAACAAGAACAAGGCGATTCCTGGCAATTGGAACAGTTTGTCCTCGACGAAGTTCTGCAGTTGGTAGCGGAACGCGCCTTGGCGATTACGGGAGCTTCCGGGATTGCCATCGCTCTTGCGGAAGAAAATGCCATCGTCTGCCGCGCTTCCGCCGGCGCCATCGCTCCCGATCATGGAATGCGGATCGACTTGAATGCAAGCTTTTCCGGCGCATGTTTGATATCGGGTCAGATTGTCCGCTGTGATGAGACAGAAAGTGACACGCGCGTAGATGCCTTCGCCTGCCGCAAGTTAGGGGCTCGCTCCATGGTTGCGGTGCCACTTTCCGCAAAGCGAACCGTGGTCGGCCTGATTGAGGCGTTCTCGAATCATCCTTATAAATTTACTGACAGCGACGTTCGAAGCCTCAGCTTGTTGGCGGAGCTCATTCTTTCAGCGATGCGTCCGGAAGAAGAGCATCGGTTTGCGGCACTTTCGCGGGAAATTGTTGGACAAAGAGAAGGCGCACCGGTCGCGTTAGAGATATCTTCACCAGAAGATACGGTGGACGGCGATGCGCCACAGGAGAAGCCGAGCCACAGCAGTGATGTAGTTGAGTTCTCATTACCGGAAGCAACCTCGCACGGCAGACCGGGTCTGGGGATCGTAGTCGCGGTGATCCTCATAGCCCTAGCGCTCGGTGCCACTCTTTGGTGGAGAATGCGGGAGTCGGATTCAAAAACTGCTGCCCCGACGACGGTAGTGCCCACGGCTCAGCCGGTGAGCCCTGCCCCGGCTAGTGACGCGACACCCAGCCAGGAGGTGAGCACTCCCGAAGACCAGAACCTCGGAACACCCGCGACCACAGCGCAGCTGGCTAGCTTGCCCGAGGTGACCGGGATTCGGCACTGGTCCTCCTCGGACTCCAGCTCGGTCGTCATCGATCTGCAGGATCAGGTGCAATATGAAGCGCATCGCTTAAGCAATCCGGAGCGAATTTACTTTGATCTCCATGAAACGCGCCTGGCTACAGATCTGTTCGGAAAGAGCTTCGATATTAGCGATTCTCTGGTCCAACGGATACGTGTGGCGCAGCCGATACCCGGAGTGACCCGAATCGTGCTCGAGACGAAAGGCGCGTCGAATTTTTCTGTGAGCCTGGAAATCAATCCGTACCGCCTGGTCGTTGAATTGACGAAGATCGGCGCCAAGCCGGAGGCAAGAACGAGATTCAATCTATTTACTCCTCTGCAAGAAAGCGCGGTGTCAACCCCGGCCCAGGTTCGGCCACTTGTACCCAGGCTGCGGATTGTGCTCGATGCAGGCCACGGAGGCTGGGACTTGGGTACAGTCGGACGGCGAGGCCTGATGGAGAAAGATTTAGCGCTCGATATCGTGGGCCGGTTAGGTAAGCTCGTCGAGCGCAAACTGGGAGCAGCGGTCATCTACACGCGCACCGATGACAGCTATGTGGCGTTGGAAAAGCGCACCGAAATCGCAAATCTGTCGCGGGCCGATGTCTTTCTTTCTGTCCATGCCAACTACAGCGATTATCCATCGGCGCGAGGGGTGGAAACCTACTACACGAACACTTATTCATCGATGAAAGCACGATCGGCTGAGGACGAAACAGCCGAACTCGAGCCACAGAATGTCGATTGGACAAGTGTGGACATTCTGCACAAGGTGCGCGAATCCCACAGGTTAGCAGCAAGCGTCCAGCACGCGTTGTACGGCACTCTCGCCAGAAGGAATCCCGGACTGCCAAATCGAGGCGTGAAGAAGGCGCAATACTTCGTGCTTGCGGGAACCACAATGCCAGCCGTTCTGGCTGAAATCTCCTTCGTGAGCAGTCCGACAGACGAAGACAACCTGCAGAGCGCAACTTACCGGCAGCAAGTTGCCGAAGCTTTGTATCAAGGCTTAGCGCATTACGCGGAAGAGGTTGCGACGGTGAAACTGGCCAGCGCGGGAAAACCCGGCGCACACTAATCTGCTTCACAACTGGTGGTCAGTTTGTCCCTGAAATCCCTCCATACTTACTCAGCCACTTCAACTCCTCGCGCACTTTAATCTTCCCGTGCCACGGGTTCCTATCGAGCGAATGTCCCTCGCCCGGAAAAATTAGTAGCGTACTGGGAATACCAAGATTGTGCAAAGCACGATCCAGGAGATAGTCTTCGGCAACCGCGACGCGAATATCATCCCCTCCCGCAACTATGTGTGTGGGAGTGCGCACCTTATCCATGAGGAAGATCGCGGCTTCATCGCGGTAACGCAGCGCAGTTTGCCAGGGCGTGCCACCGAGAAAATACGCATCGTCCAAGGTAGTGTCATCGTTGCCCCAGTTAGCGACATGTTCGACTGCCCCTGCGCCGGTGACTGCAGCGTTGAAGCGAGTGGTCTGCGTGATCAGCCAATTCGTCATGTATCCACCGTAGCTGTAGCCGCCGATTGCCAAATGATTTGGGTCGGCAACGCCGCCCTTCACCAGAGCATCGACGCCCTCCAGAATGTCCTTGCCGGGACGGGAAACCATTTGCGGAACGATTTGCTCCAGAAATTTGTCGCCGTACCCGGACGATCCACGATAGTTGGGTTCGAAGACCAGCCAGCCTTGAGTCGCCGCCAACCGGTCCCATTGGTACCAGTCGGCTTCGAAGTGATTGCCATCAGCATCCGCCGGGCCACCGTGAATAAACACGAACATGGGAAGGTTCTTGGCTTCGAACCTTCCCGGCGGGTACATAAGCATGCCTTCGACAGGGACGTTGTCATCAGCGGTCCAGCGATAGGGCTTACCTCGGGGCAGGTCTAGCTCCGTGAAAAGATGGTTGAAAGAGGTAATAGGCTTAGCACCAGACAGCGTATCAATACTGTCTGCGAGATAAACTTCTGTTGGTCTATCCAGAGCCGAGTAAACGAACGCAATTTGGGGCGAATGCTCAGCTGAGGAAATCAGGTCGTATGTGCCGGGCCAGCCTAATTGTTTGCTGAAAGGTCCACCATGCGCGGTCTGTGATTAGATCTGGACTTCGGTTCCAACCCTCCCGGCCGCCAGTACACCAGAATTCGACGTTGGATAATACTGCGGAATGGAGCCGGGGAAGTCGCTGCCCCAACGCTCCGTTCGGCCGCTTTCCGCGTCGGCCCAATAAAGCCGATTCTGCGTATCCAGATATTTACCTTCCACCGAGCCCAGTTCGACACCGAAGAAAATGTGCCTGCTGTCTTTCGCCCAGCGGATGTGATCTTCCAACGCTTCGTTATGAGTCACCTGGTATGGCGGCCGATCAGGTAGGGCGTTCGCCAAATCAACCGTGTAGATTTCAAATTCTGAGATTCGTTCCTGGCGCTCGGAAACCGACTCGGTGAGAAACGCCAGCGAACGGCCATCGGGCGACACATCTATGTCATTTACCCGCCAGGGAGTCTGCGCGACTACGCGTGAACCTGGCGTGATATCCGGTGTGTTGTCGGAATCATCAGAGACCCTGGAAGACTGCATCCGCTGACGTACAATCCCGTCCGCAACACCCAAACTGAAGATCGTGTCACCTCGCTCCGACACGCGATATTGCCTTACATCCTTCCATTCTTTTCTGTAGGAATCCTTCTGCTGCTTCGTCCAGGGCTGGCGCGTGGCGAAGTACAGCGCCTTGGAATCTGGCGACCAAGTGAATGCGTGAATGTCCTCTTCTCCCCGGGTGAGTTGAATAGCTTCGCCGCCGTTTGGCGAGATCAAGTACAAGTGCGCTGTTTCGTCTTCCCTTGATTCGTCGTCTTCTGAATCTTCCTTCCAATCGCTATGCGTTTTGGTCGGAGTTTTCCGCTCTGCGATGAAGGCGATCCAAGCGCCATCCGGTGACCACTCTGGGTGACGCTCGTGACCGGTTTGCGTGAGTTGAATTAAAGAAGCACTGTTCTCGCGGTAAAGCCAGAGATCGGTGCGGAAGATTTTTTGGTCCCAATCGGCGCGATCCGTCACAATCACGACGGCTTTGCCGTCGGGAGAGATCGTTACCGAATCGAACCCGACAAAATTAAAAAAATCGTCGAGCGTGATTTTGGGTTTTTCGGCACCGTTCGCGACATGCAAAGAAATGAAAATGACGAAGCAGCCCAGAAGCAGGTTATTGATCTTCATAAATGAACACAGAGGTATACCCCGAAAAGCGAAGTGATTGCAAACGAGGTCATAATGCGGAAAGCTGATGCCGAGAGACGTTTGGACTAGCGCCGGACACTTGCCGGCTGGATCTCCTCGACATCTACCCAGTTTGTGGGATACGACCCGGTGTAACAGGCGCTGCAGTACGTGATGCCTTCATTATCCCCGCAGGCTTTCTTTAGACCCTCAAGTGAGAGGTAGGCCAACGAGTCAGCACCGATGAACTCGCGAATCTGTTCGACCGACTTGTTGGCAGCGATCAACTCGCCCTTAGAGGGGGTATCGACCCCATAAAAACATGGAGAAATCGTCGGCGGACACGAGATCCGCATGTGAACTTCCTTCGCGCCGGCGCTTCGAATCATGCGAACGATCTTGCGACTGGTAGTGCCGCGGACGATGGAGTCATCGATGAGAACGATTCGCTTGCCTTGAAGCAGGCTGCGAACCGGATTCAGCTTCAATTTCACACCGAAGTCGCGAACGTTTTGCCGCGGCTCAATGAAGGTGCGCCCAATGTAGTGATTACGGATGAGTCCGAAGCGAAACGGAATGCCGCTTTCTGCCGCATAGCCCATAGCTGCGGTTACACCAGAATCGGGAACCGGAACGACGATGTCCGCATCGGCGGGAGCTTCGCGGGCGAGTTGGCGCCCGAGTTCTTCACGGCTGTCCTGTACGGCCCGACCAAAAACGATGCTGTCGGGACGCGAAAAATAGACATGTTCAAAAATGCAACTCGATTGCGGCTGCGCAGCTGAATAGAAACGGGACGTCATGCCCTCCGGCCCAATAACGATAAGCTCGCCGGGTTTCACATCACGCTCAAAGGTAGCCCCGATCAGATCGAAGGCACAGGTTTCGGAGGCAAAGACGATTGTATCCCGCTTCTCACCAGGAATCCTCCCCATGGCAAGCGGACGAAAGCCACGTGGATCGCGAGCGGCAAAAATTCGGTCGGAGCTGACCATCACGAGCGAGAAAGCACCTTCGACTCTGCGCAACGCGTCCGCCATAGCTTCGGGCAGAGTTTGCTCTTTGGAGAGAGCGATCAGGTGCACAATCACCTCGGTATCGCTGTTGGTCTGGAAAATCGA
>Ga0187777_10001843_pt1 | contig 13620 bp, 15 predicted proteins | sample 1015_Q2_SP5_10_M_FD_132416 | JGI IMG/M metagenome (GOLD analysis project Ga0187777, IMG submission 132416) | Tropical peat soil microbial communities from peatlands in Department of Meta, Colombia - 1015_Q2_SP5_10_MG | ecosystem: Environmental > Terrestrial > Soil > Wetlands > Peat | place...
CCTCGCCGCGACCGCGAGGTGCGCGACGACGGTGACCGCGGTGACGATCGAGACGGTCGGCCACGCATGCCGGGGGAGGCGCGCCGCCAGCACCTCTGCATTCTGGGTCGTTCAGCCCATGGGCGGCACCGCGCCGGCGCCTGGAGCAGAGCGTCGGCGACGTTCCAGTGGTCTCTCATCGTCCCGCCTGTCACCCCCACGATGTCGATCACGTCGAGCACCACCGTGTTCCCGGTCGGCGGTCTGCCATGAACTCGCCGTGATGCGTTCCGCGGAACCTCTTCCGAGTGATCACGGCGTCGCCGGCGGCGTACTGCTCGTGGATCACGGCGCCGGCGCAGCACCTAGGGCGAAGAGTGGGCGCGCGTCGAAACCGAACACCCGTGCGACGGGAACGCGCAGGGTGTCGGTGCGATCGCTCTCGTAGGTGCGGGCGGCGCGGTTGTACGCGTGCACGAGCGGCGACGGCGGCGCACTCCCGGCAAAGGCCGTGAGCTTGGCGTTGAGGTCGGCGAGCCCCTCGAGACGGGGCGCGGCCTTCACGTTGGCCGCGAGCCGGACACCCTCGCCCTCCAGCCGGTTGGCGATCGGCACCTGCGTGCCCGGGTCGTCGCGGCTCAACGCGCGCTTCCACGCCGCGAGATCGGCCTGGAGGTCGCGTGCGATCGTTCGTCCGCCGCCCCCCGCGGCGACGAACGCACCCAACGCGTCGTCGAGCCGCTGGTAGCGGACGACGAGGGGCTTGCGCAACGCCGCCCAGCGCCCGTCGACCGCGGTGCGGTCGTCGTCGAGCGTCGGCTTCTCGAACACGACCAGCGCGACCGCGCCCGCCACGACCAGGACGACGAGTGCGAGCACGATCCAACGGAGGCGGTGGCGCATCGCCCGGCGACCCTACCGGGGCACGATCGCGCGATCGTTGATGCCGTGACGCCGGCAGGGCAGTGTGCGTCTTCCGGTACGTGGCACGGAGACGCTGGGCTCGCACGGTCACTGTGGTCGCCCTGGCGTCCGCGGTCGGCTGGTGGCTCGGTGCGCAGCGCGGTACCTCCGACGCGCCGTACCGCGTGGTCGCGGTATTCGACGGCGACACGATCGTCGTCGAACGCGATGGCGGCACCCAGACCATCCGGCTCCTCGGCGTCGACACGCCCGAGGTGCACGATCCGCGCAAGCCCGTCCAGTGCTACGGCCCGGAGGCGTCCGCCTATACGCGGGCGCGACTCCTCGGACGCTCGGTGCAGCTCGAGGACGACGTCGAGACCCACGACGTCTACGGCCGCCGCCTCGCGTATGTCTATCTCCACGGCCGGCGCTTCGAGGACGATCTCCTGCGCCGTGGGTTCGCACGGCTGCTCGTGATCGAGCCCAACCACGCGCACGCGCGCACGATGCTCGACGAGGAGCTCGGCGCGAGGCGCCATCGCGTCGGCCTCTGGGGCACGTGCGACGCTCCCGAGTGACGTCGCTTCGGATCGGCAGTCGACGGCGACCTGAAGCGCGCCGCAGGCCTCGAACAGCCGGTGCGGCTCGAGCACGCACTCGCGCTCGACCGGGTCGGCCTCTCGCGGCGCTGGTGTCAGATCTCGGCGAGGTGTTCGACCGGTTGACCGCTCGATCCTCCCCGCCCGTCTCGACGCCGGGGCTGTGGCCGAGCCGGACGAGCGCGGACTCGTCGATGAGCCACGTGGTCACGGCCAGGCCCGCCCCATGACCTCGGGATCGTCGAGGTCGGCGAAGGTCTCACCGAACGCCACCCGGTCGCGCTCCTGCTTGCCGAGCGCCGCGACGAGGTCGCCGTAACATGCCGCTCCGATGGGGATGGGTCGGCGCATCCGGGAGTCCCCGCGATGGCTGCGGATCGCGCTCGCCGGGGTCATGGGTGCCCTTGCCGTGATCGTCGCCGTCGTCGCGTTCGCGGGTGGGGGCACGAGCAGCGTGCACGTCGAGGCGGCGCGGGTCTCGACGACCGCGACCTCCACCACCACGACGCCCACCACGACCACTGCGCCCCCCACCACGACGAGCCTCCCGCCCGAGACCACCACGACCGCGCCTCCTCCGCCGCCGACCACTGCTGCGCCGGCGCCGGAGACGGCCGCGCCGACCACTGCTGCGCCGGCGCCCGCGCCGGCGGTGCGCGTCGTCACCTACTCGATCGTGACCGACGGTGCGGTGGCGAGCAGTGTCGACGAGCTGGCCGGCATCGCCGCGCAGACCTACGGCGATCCCCGGGGCTGGGCGGCGGCCGGCATCCAGTTCCAGCACGTCGACACCGGCGGCGACTTCACGATCGTGCTCGCGAACGCGACCGACGTTCCCGGTTACGCGCCCGGAACCTGTGACACGACGTACTCCTGTCAGGAAGGCCCCTACGTCGTGCTGAACGACGATCGCTGGTCGCAAGGGTCGCCGAACTGGCCGGGTCCCCTCTCCGCGTACCGGCAGATGGTGCTCAACCACGAGACCGGTCACTGGCTCGGGCTCGCACACGCATACTGCTCGGGCCCCGGTCAACTGGCCCCGGTGATGCAGCAGCAGTCGATCGACATGCAGGGTTGCGCGATCAACTCGTGGCCGCTGCCGTGGGAGCTCGATCTCGTGCGCGGGAAGTGACGGTCGCAATCGTCGTGCACGACGCGCTTTGACATCGACACGTGCGCGTCCTTACCGTCGCGCGGTCAGAGCGGTTCGTCGACGGAAAGGCGGTGGTTCGCTCGTCGGTCGGGCTTGTCAGTCGAGCTCGACGAGCGGTCGCTGAATTCGGTCTCGTGAAGGTCGGGCGGGAGGGGAGGTGCGTCACATGCCGCGATCGAGCGAGAGCCCGATCCCGAGCGACGAGAGCGCTCAGTACCAAGCACTGTTCGACACGGCCACCGGGCTCCCGAAGTGGGCGCTGCTGCTGGACCGCACCACTGTCGCACTGGCCCGGGCCCGACGTGTGAACCGGAAGGTCGCCGTCTTCGTGCTGAACGACGTGCGCACGTTCGGCGGTGCCTTACCCGACCTCACCCGATTCGTGCAGACGCTCGCGGGCAAGGTGCGCATCGACGACACGATCGCGCGCGTCGGAGAGCGCACGTTCGTCGTCGTGTGCAACAACATCGGGAAGGACAAGGACGCGGCGCTGGTCGCCCAGCGCCTGGTGCAGAACACCGACGTGGCGTGCAAGCTCGGAATCGCGCTGAGCAGTGCCGACGAGGATGCGGCGGCGCTGCTCGCCGCGGCGCTGAAGGAGTCGACGCGCACGAATCCCGCCGCGTGAGCGGGCCATCTCTCGTCTACGGCTCGGTGAGTCGCTGCCGCAGCTTCTCGAGCGCGCCCCCGAGCACATCGCGCGCCTCCGTGTGGCTGCACTCGAGCTCGCGCGCCAGGTCCTTCATCGAGCACGGGGGGCCGCCCAAGCCGTAGCGGTGGGCCACGACGAAGTATTCGAGCTCCGTGAGATCCGCGTACGCATGACGATCGACGCGCAGCTCCAACGCGTCGAGATCGATCTCGTCGTCGACGACGGGCTCCCCGAACGCGGGGTCGGGGTACGGCCAGCCGTCGTCGGTGGGGAAGAGGGGCAGGGTCGACCGGTGCATCGCGCCTCCTCGTGCTGGTCCCATGGTTCACCCACCCGCAAGCTGCGTCAACGGGCACGGCACGCGCGCGTCCGCAGCGAGCGACTCAGGCCTCCTCCGCGACCACGAGCGCGAGCACCGCCTCTCCGTACCGGTCGGCCTTGACCGGTCCCACCCCGGGCACCCCCAGCAGCGCGCGCCGGGTGCGCGGCCGAGCCGCCGCGATGGCCGCGAGGGTGGCGTTGCTGAACACCACGTACGCGGGCGTACCCGCGGCCCGGGCGAGCCGTCGGCGCCACTCCACGAGGGCGGCGAACAGCGGAGCGTCACTGTCGGGCACGTCGCGCGCGGCGCGTCCGCCTTTGCCGACGTGGGATCGCGCGTCGGCCAGGTGCACGCGCGCATCGGCCGGAGCAGCGGGTTCTCGACCGGCCGCCCCCGGGAGCGCGCGCTCGATCCTCGCCAACCACGGGCTGGGGCTGCGGCTGGCGAGGCGCGCGCCGACGGTCCGTTGCGCGGCCCAGCTCAGCCGCAGGTCGTGCTCGGCGCGGCTCAACGCCACGTACAGGAGCCGTTGCTCCTCGTCGAGCGCGGCGCGGGTCTTGGCGTGCGAGATGGGGACGAGCCCGCGTTCGAGCCCGGTGACGAAGACGGTGTGGAACTCGAGGCCCTTGGCGCGATGAAATGTGAGCAGCTCGACCGCGTCGCCGGCCGACACCCCGGCGTCGGCGTCGTCACCGCGCAGCGTCGCGTGGAGGTACCCCAGGAAACCGTCGACCGAGCCGGTGCCGCCCTCGGCCTCGACGTATTCGTGCCCCAGGCGGAAGAGCGCATCGACGTGCTCCCGGCGCTCGTCGGAGAGCGCGTCGCCGTCGTCGGGATGCGCAAGGTCGTCGAGGTGCTCGGCGAAGCTGCGACCGGGAGCGGTGCGGGCCGACGTGCGCAGCTCGTCGAGCGCGAGCGCGACTTCGGGACGGTCGAGAAAGCGGGCGTTGCCGCGTACGCGGAACGGAACGCGCGCGGCGGCGAGCGCCTCCTCGAAGAGTGCCGATTGCGCGTTGATGCGGTAGAGGACGGCGAGACGCGGCCACGAGACGCCGCCCGCGTGCACGTCGCGGAGCGCACGGGCGACGCCGCGAGCCTCCTGTACGTCGGATTCGTGCTCGGTGATCGTGGGCTCGGGGCCGGCCGGGCGCGTCGCGCGGACGGACCTGCCGGGGTTCTTCGACTCGAGCAGCGCGCCCGCGGCCGCGACGACTTGGGGTGTCGACCGGTAGTTGCTGCCGAGCCGGACCACGCCGGTGGCCGGGAACCGCTCCGACGGGAAGTACGCGCGGAACCGGGCGAGGTACGACGGGTCGGCCCCGGCGAACCCGTAGATCGCCTGGTCGGCGTCGCCCACGACGCAGAGGTCGGCGCGCTCGCCGAGCCATGCCTGCAGGAGCCGGAACTGTGCCGGGCTCGCGTCCTGGAATTCGTCGACGAAGAGGTGCTGGAACCGCCAGCGCTGCGCGGCGGCGAACTCCGGGTCGTGCTCGAACGCGGCGGCGCACTCCCAGATCAGGTCGTCGAAGTCGAGGAGGCCGCGGCGCCGCTTCTGCCGTTCGTATTCGCGGTACACGTCCGCGACCTGCGGCGCAGGACGTGGCGGGGTGCGTCCTGCGCCCGCGACCGCCTCCACGTAGCCCTCGGGGCGGATCAGGCGCGCCTTCGCCCATTCGATCTCGGACGCCACCTCGGCCGCGGCCAGCCCGGCTTCGCGTCCGGGGAGCCGCAGGATCGGAACGAGCAGGCGGGCCTTGCGGTCGAGGAGCGCGGGCACGGGACGGCGCTCCTGCTCGGCGCGCCGGCGGAGCTGCGCGAGGGCGATCGCGTGGAACGTGCCCGCCGTCACTGCGTGCTGCACGCCGAGACGCTCGAGGCGTGCGCGCAGCTCGCCGGCGGCCTTGCGGGTGAACGTCACGGCGAGGACGTGGCGCGGGTCGGCACGCTCCTCGCGCGCCTGCCACGCGATCCGGCGGGTGAGCACGCGGGTCTTGCCCGAGCCCGCGCCCGCGAGGATGGCGAGCGGCGCCGCCGGACTCGTGACCGCGTCGCGCTGCGACGCGTCGAGCCCGCGCAACAACTCGTCCATCGCGTGCACCGTACCGGTGGGGTACGACACCAAAGGTGTTTCGGTCGTTCGCGAGCCCGAGGGGACAAAGGAAAGGCCCCGAGTAGTCTCCGCTGCGTCGCAGCTCGGATCTCCTCGGGGCACCTTTCCTTCCGGCCTTGCGGCCGAATGCCACGAGCCGAAAGCCGCCGGCGTCCGGGGACGCCGCCAGCAGTCCCGCCTCCCGGGTTGCCCCGAGACTCGGTGCACGACTGCGTGGCCCCGACGCCCGTGCCGGTCGAGGGTGGTCTCGTTCGACCCGGTCGTCGTACCGGCTCTCACCGGCTCTGGCATCGTACGGACGCGCGGGCGCGAAATCAAGGGGGCAAAATGCCGACATGTCCTGTGCCGTGTCGCGCGAGCGGTTCGAGGAGATGGTCGCCGACGCGCTCGATTCGATCCCGACGGAACTCGCCGAGGAGATGGACAACGTCGCGGTGCTCGTCGAGGAGTGGCCGACGCCCGCGCAGCTCTCCGGCAGGGGAGGCATGCTGCTCGGACTCTACGAAGGGATCCCGATCACCTCGCGAGGACCGTTGTCGTACGCGGGCGTCGCACCCGACCGCATCACGATCTTCAGCGGGCCGCTCTGCCGGCTCGCGCGCGACGAGGACGATCTCGCGCGAAGCGTCCGGGTCACCGTGCTGCACGAGGTGGGCCACTACTTCGGCATGAGCGACGCACGCCTCCGGGAGCTCGGCTGGGCGTGACGTGCGTGCCGGGCCATCTGTCCTGCCGTACGCTTTCGCCATGCCGTACCCGCGGAACCTGATCCAGGACGGCGAGACGGTGGCGCTCGACCTCCGCCCTCACTGGTGGTACTTCTCGCGCAACATCCTCACGGGCATCCCGCTCGTCATCATCTTGGTCCTCGTCTTCAACTACATCGACAACAGCGGCGCGGGAGTGGCCCTCTACTGGCTGGTCGCGATCGTGGTGATCGCGTGGCTGGGCTGGCTCGTCCTCAAGTACTTCCAGTGGACGATGACCTACTTCGTCGTCACGAGCCGCCGGGTGATCTATCGCACCGGCGTGATCTCGAAGAAGGGCGTGGAGATCCCGCTCGAGCGGATCAACAACATCAACTTCCATCAGCGGGTCATCGACCGCATCATCGGGGCCGGCGACCTCGACATCGAGTCGGCGGGGAAGGACGGCCAGACGCACTTCGACTTCATCCGCCACCCCGACGGCGTGCAGCACGAGATCTACCGGCAGATGGAGACGCGCAACATGCCGCAGGTGCAGCCGGGACCCACCGTCGCCCCCGCGCCCACGCCGGCGGCTTCGGTGCCCGAGCAGATCGAGCAGCTCGCGCGCCTGCGCGACGCCGGTCACATCACCGCGGCGGAGTACGAGCAGAAGAAGGCGCAGCTCCTCGAGCGGATGTAGTCGCGCCGTCCGCGGCGCGGGCCACGAAACCGCTCGGGTCGAGGCCGGTGGACGCTCGGTAACGCTGCTGGGCGCGCTCGAGCACGTCGCCGGCGAGCGCCGCGGGGGCGAGGGCCACCACGCAGCCCCCGAATCCCGCGCCGGTGAGCCGGGCACCGGCCGCGCCGCTGTCCACGAGCAGCTCGACGAGGACGTCGAGCTCGGGCGTGGACACCTCGTAGTCGTCGCGCAAGCTCGCGTGGCTCTCGAGCAGCAGCCCGCCGAGCGTGTCGAGGTCACCAGCGGCGAGCGCGCGTGCCGTCTTCTCCACGCGCGCGTTCTCGGCGACGACGTGGCGAGCGCGGGGCGATCCGGCGACCTGCCCGGGCGTCGCGTCGCGCAGTGCGACGAGGCCGAGACCAGCGGCGACGGCTTCGCACTCGGCGCGGCGGGCACCGTACTCGCTGCCGGCCAACGTGCGCGGCAAGCCCGAGTGCACCACCAGCACGCCGACGTTCGCGGCGATCGGAACCGGATCGACCACGGGTTCACGGCAGTCGATGAGCAGCGCGTGCCCCGCGCGACCGAACAGCGCGGCGAGCTGGTCCATGAGCCCGCCGGGCACCCCGGTCGCGGCGACCTCGGCCGCGAGCGCAAGGCGGGCCGCGTCCACGCCCTCGACCTCGAGGCCGCCCGCGTCGGCCAGCGCCAGCGTGAGCGCGACCGACAGCGCCGAGCTGGACGAGAGGCCCGACCCGGGCGGGACGGACGACGAGATGTGCAGCGTCGCGCCGCGTACGCGCGCGCCCTGCCCGGCAAGGACCTGCAGCGCACCGCCGACGAATCGGCCCCACGACGGCTCGACCGCGCGCGGCTCGCTGCAGCCGTCGGCCGCGACCTCGACGACCCCCTCCATCTCCGACGACGTCGCGCGCACGACGCCGTCGGCGGATGGCTCCACCGCGACCACGCAGGCGCGGTCGAGAGCCATCGGCAGCACGAAGCCGTCGTTGTAGTCCGTGTGGTCACCCATGAGGTTCACCCGCCCGGGTGCCCGGAACTCTCGCGACGCCACGGCGACGAACGGTAGGGCACGCGCCCCGACGCGCGTCCCGCGATCAGCCGGGGAGAGTGGACGGTCGCGCCCGTGCTCCCTGCGCGAGCGACAACGCCCGACTGGTGTTCACCGCGATCGCGACCACGGCGGCGCTCGCGGCTGCGTCGAGGACCCAGTGGTTGGCGGTGACGAGCACACAGAAGACCATCGAGGCCGGGTACAGGGCGAGCAGGATCCGGCGGCGGCGGCGCCGGACGAGCGGCCACAGCGCGGTCGCGACCCAGAGTGCCGTCGCGACGTGGACGCTCGGGAGGGCGGCGTAGGCGTTGCCGTACTGGTCGAAGTTCGACTTCGTCGGGGCGACCTTGCCCCCGAGGGAGCTCCGCACCGAGCGCTCGAGGCTCAGCGAGGAGGCCGAGGTCGACTCGAAGCCGTAGCTGTGCGGCATGAGGCGCGGCGGTGTCATCGGCACGACCCAGCATGCCAGCACCGCGATGCCGAGCATGATGAAGAGCGCATTGCGCATCTGCACGTACCGTCCGGGTGCCATCCGGTACAGGACGACGAGCGTGGCGAAGGGTGCGACGAAGTAGACGACGCCGTACCAGACGGCGAGCACGCCCATGAGCCAGTCCGTGTGCACGAAGAGTTGCTGGAACCGCTGTTCGATGTCGACGCCGAGGAAGCGCTCGATCGACACGAGGTGACGGGCGTTCTGGTACGCGATCCGGGCGCTCCCCGTGACCTGGCCGCGCACGACCTCGTACGCGAGGTAGAGATACGCCACCGCGACCGCTTCCCGGAGACCGCCGAACCGCAGTCCCGCCGTTCGGGGCCCGGGCGGCTCCCACGGTCCGGCGTGGTCCCGCTCCATCCCTGAATCGTCGGCGGGCGGCGCCCGGGGCTTGACCCGCGGGCACGGGTCAATTCCCGGGCCCACGACTTCAATCCTCAGCCGCCATCGTCGATACTGGTGGCATGAGCCGATTCCAGAACTCGTGGGAGATCGCCAAGCGATCCTGGGCGGTCCTCAAGTCCGACAAGAGCCTCGCGTGGTTCCCGGTGCTCTCGTTCCTCGCATCGCTCGTGGTGGTCGGGATCGTCGCCGGACTGGTGGCCGCCACGGGCGTCGACAGTTCCGGCACCAACGACTCGCTCGCCCCGATCGGCTACGTCTTCATCGTCCTCGGGTACATCGGCCTCGCCTTCGTGCAGACGTATTTCCTGGCGGGGCTGGTCGCGGGCGCCGACACCAACCTCCAGGGCAGTCGCTCCTCGGTGTCGAGCGCGTTGCGGATCGCGAACTCGCGGTTGCACCGCCTCCTCCCGTGGGCGCTCGTCTCCGCCACCGTCACGATCATCCTCCAGGCCATCGAGGAGCGGTTCGGCGTCGTCGGCCGCATCGTCGCCTCCCTCGTGGGCCTGGCCTGGAACCTCGTCACCTTCCTCACCGTCCCGATCCTCGTGCTCGAGGACCTCGGCGTCGGCGCCGCCCTGACCCGCTCGAAGGACCTGTTCAAGAAGACCTGGGGCGAGAACGTCGTGGGCCAGGCCGGCCTCGGCATCGTCGGGTTCGTCGCCATGCTGCCGGCGATCCCGCTGTTCACGATCGGTGCCGGGCTCGGCACCGTGGGCCTCGTCGTCCTCGGGGGAGTGGCGGTCGCCTACGTGATCGTGGTGGCCGCGGTCGTCTCGGCGCTGAGCGGCATCTACCGCACGGTGCTGTACCGCTTTGCGTCGAGCGGCCAGGTACCGCCCGCCTTCGAGGGGATCGACCTCCAGCACATGTTCCGCCCACGCGGCAACGACGGCGGCACGAGCGGGGGCGGTTTCGGCGGCGGCTTCTCGGGCTTCAGCCGGAACTGACCCGTCCGACCGCGGCCGCGAGTCAGCGGAACGCGGGCATGACGTCGGCGGCGAACCGGTCGAGGCCGTCCGGGTCGAAGGGCGCGCGCAACGCGAGGTTCACCTGCACGCAGCCGGCATCGCGGTACTCGCCGATACGGTCGACGACCTCCTGGGTGCTGCCGATGAGCACGTTCGGTCGCACGGCCTGCGCGATCCCGCCGAACTGCGCCTCGAGGTCCTCGTCCTTCCACGCGAGCGCGAGGTTCACGGTGCACTCGATCTCCGCGGGATCACGGCCGGCCCTCGCGCAGTGCTCGTGCAGGACCCGCACCTTGTGCGCGTACACGTCGGGCGTGACGAACGGGACATTCCAACCGTCGGCATAGCGCGCAGTGAGGCGGAGGGTCACGTGCTCGCCGCCGCCGCCGAGCCAGATCGGCAGCCGTGCCTGCACGGGCTTCGGGTCGCACCGAGCATCGCGAAGTTGGAAGAATTCACCCTCGAAGTTGGCGACGTCCTCGGTGAACAGTGCGCGAATGCAACGGATGGCCTCGCTCACCTGGCGCAGCCGTACCGGCGCCGGCGGGAACGGGATGTTGTAGGCGGCGTACTCGGCCTGGTGCCAGCCTGCCCCCAGCCCGAGCGTGACGCGCCCGCCGCTCAAGTGGTCCATCGTGGCGATCGCGTTCGCGAGCACCGCCGGGTGGCGGTACCCCACGCAGTACACGAGGCTGCCGCACCGAACGCGTGACGTGCGGAGCGCCACCGCGGTGTGGGTCGTGAGCGCTTCGAGCGAGACGGAGCCCGAGGTGATGCCCTCGGGCGTGAAGGTCGCGTCGGCCGCGTAGAAGTGGTCCCAGATCGAGATCCAGTCGAAGCCGTGCGCCTCGATGCGTTGCCAGAGCGCGTCGAGCTCCTGGGTGGTCGTGTTCTGCAGGCCCGTGTGCACGCCGAACTTCACAGGCACGGACCCTACGCGACGCCACCTAAGGTTGTCCGGTGGCACCGTTGCTCGAGGTCGACACGTGGCCGGCGCTGCGCGACCCCGTGCTGGTGGTCACGCTGTCGGGGTGGGTCGACGCGGGCATGGCGGGGGCGGGTGCGGTGGCGGTCCTGCTCGAACAGCTCGACTCGAAGCGAGTGTTCGGCCGGGTCGACCTGTCCGACCTGATGGACCTCCAGCAGACGCGCCCCACGGTGCACCTCGTCGACGGTGTGTCGCGCGAGATCACGTGGCCGGCGATCGAGCTGGTCGCGGGCAGGAGCGGCGCGGATGTGGTGGTGTGCGTCGGGCCCGAGCCGTCACTGCGATGGCGCGCCGTGCTCGGGGAGCTCGTCGAGGCGGCCGCCCGCCTCGGTGTGCGGCGGGCCTTCACCGTCGGCGGCATCCCGACGGTCGCATCGCATCGGCGGCCGATCGAGATCCTCGCGACCGGCACCAGCGCCGACGTCCTGCGCGACGTGGGCGCGTGGCGCAACGACTACACAGGTCCCACCGGCGCCCAGAGCGCCTTCCAGGTGCTGCTCGGCGAGGCCGGCATCCCCACCATCGCGCTGTGGGCCCAGGTGCCGCACTACGTGGCCGCCGGGCCGTCACCCCCGGCGATCCGCGCGCTGCTCGCCCGCCTGCGTGACCTCGGCGGGGTCGCGGTCGACCTGTCGCCGCTCGACGACCAGGCGACCGCGTACCTCCAGCGCGTCGAACAGGGCATCGCCGATCGCCCCGACGTGCTCGAGGCGATCCGCCAGATCGAGTCGGGCACGGAAGAACCGCTGCCGAGCGGGGAGGAGCTCGCCTCCGAGATCGAACGGTTTCTCCGCGGCCAGTCGTGACCTCCCGACGCGAGCGGTCCTGGCGTGCGCGGAGGTGGCGGGCCGGCGGGCCGGGGCAGGGTCGGCCCGGCCGGCCCACCAGGCTGGTGTCGAGTAAACACCCGACCGGCGCAGAGCGCCAGACACGCAGCAGCGGCCGGGCACGGTAGTGGCCGCGACGCACAATGTTTCAAACGTCGCTGAAGGAATCTTGAAGTTTCCGAAGAGGGAGCGGTCATGAGTGTCGTGCGGATCAATGCCATCACGGTCCCACCGGAGCGAGCCGCAGAGCTCGAGGCGCGGTTCGCGGCCCGGGCCGGCGAAGTGTCGTCGTCCCCTGGGTTCGAGCGGTTCGAGCTGCTGCGACCCACGGACGATCGCGACGTGTACCTCGTGTGCACGTGGTGGGCGTCCGAGGAGGACTTTCGCAACTGGGTCAACAGCCCGGCATTCACGCACGGCCACCGCGCGCACTCGACCGAGGGCCCGGTGAGCAGCCACAGCGATTTGTGGTCGTTCGACGTGGTGCAACACGAGGACGCGCCCGCGTCGTAGCGTCGTCCCTGCTTGCGCGCGCTCTTCGACTTCCACCGGGTCTGGGGTTACGTCGCGATCGTCGCCAATGCCGTGGTCGGCGTGCTGGCGCTGATCGCGTGGCGGCTCAAGCGCGCCCGCGGACGATGGCTCTGGACCGTCACGATCATCGCCGAGTCGATGATGATGCTCCAGGTGCTCGTGGGCGCGATCCTCGTGATCAGCAAGGACTACGTCGCCCCGCGCTTCCACATGTTCTACGGCTTTCTCGCGTTCCTGACCGTCGGGCTGGCGTTCCAGTACCGGCGGCAGATGCGTGAACGGCGCCAGCTCGAGCTCTTCTACGGTCTCGTCGGGCTCTTCCTGATGGGGCTCGGGATCCGGGCCGTGCTCCAGGTGACGTGATGGCGCGCCTGCGGGTCCTGCTCCTCTACGGCGGTCGCTCCGCGGAGCACGACGTCTCACGTGCGACGGCAGTGTCGGTCGCGGCCGCGCTGGATCCCGACCGCTACGAGGTCGTTCCGGTCGCCATCACGACCGACGGCCGCTGGCTCATCGCCGACGACGCCCGCGAGGCGATCGAGGCCGGTCCGGCGGCGTTGCCGACCGCGTTCCCCGTGGGAGGCTCGCCGGCGGACGGCCTCGGTGACCTCGTCGCCGATCCGCGCCGTCGCGAGGCTGCGACCACGCGCGGCGCGCTCGACGTCGACGTCGTGCTCCCGCTCCTGCACGGCCCCTACGGGGAGGACGGCACCGTCCAAGGCCTCTTCGAGCTCGCCGACCTGCCCTACGTCGGCTCCGGCGTGCTCGGCTCGGCGGCGGCGATGGACAAGATCACGGCGAAGCGCTTGTTCGCCGCCGCGGGGCTCCCGACTCCGCGCCACCACAGCTTCCGCGACGGGCACGACCGGCAGGCGTTCGTCGCCCGCGTCGAGCGCGAGCTCGGGTATCCGTGTTTCGTGAAGCCCTCGAACATGGGGTCGTCGGTGGGCGTCTCCAAGGCGACCGACCGGCGCGCGCTCGAAGCCGCGTGCGACGTCGCGCTCGGCTACGACGAGTGGATCCTCGCCGAGGAGGCGATCGCCGGCCGTGAGATCGAGCTGGCCGTGCTCGGGGACGACCCGCCCGAGGTGTCGGCACCGGGCGAGGTGGTCCCCGGCGACACCTTCTATTCCTACGCCGACAAGTACGAGTCGGACTCCGCCGAGCTCCTCGCGCCGGCGCCGCTCACCCCCGCGCAGGCCGAGGAGGCCCGCACCCTGGCCGCCCGCGCGTTCGAA
>Ga0187777_10001844_pt1 | contig 13615 bp, 10 predicted proteins | sample 1015_Q2_SP5_10_M_FD_132416 | JGI IMG/M metagenome (GOLD analysis project Ga0187777, IMG submission 132416) | Tropical peat soil microbial communities from peatlands in Department of Meta, Colombia - 1015_Q2_SP5_10_MG | ecosystem: Environmental > Terrestrial > Soil > Wetlands > Peat | place...
GCGGTCTCGATTGTGAAGAAGCTATTGAGAAAATGTCTGCCCATGCTGCGGAGCACGGCTTCGGCAAAGCAACCGTCACATATCGGATAAAAGACTGGGGCGTTTCGCGGCAACGCTACTGGGGCACGCCGATCCCGATGCTCTATTGCGAAAAAGATGGCATCGTTCCGGTTCCTGAAAAAGACCTGCCCGTCATCCTGCCAGAAAACGTAGACATCACGTTAACCGGAGGTTCTCCTCTTACTCGCGTTCCCGAATTCGTGAATGCTATTTGTCCAAAGTGCGGAGGTTCCGCTCGCCGTGAGACCGACACCATGGACACATTTGTCGACTCCTCCTGGTACTTCTATCGTTACACCGATGCGCACAATGATCATGCTCCGTTTGACTCCAAAACCGTCGCATACTGGTTTCCGATAGACCAATACATCGGCGGAGTTGAACACGCGATTCTTCACCTTATTTATTCGCGCTTCTGGACCAAGTTCATGCGCGACATGGGATTGGTGAAGAATGACGAACCGGTCGAGCGTCTTTTCACGCAAGGGATGGTAATCAAAGAAGGCGCGAAAATGTCCAAGAGTCTCGGCAACGTGGTTTCGCCCGACGAGATGGTTCGCCGCTTCGGCGCTGACAGTGCGCGTGTGTACAGTTTGTTTGCGGCACCTCCGGATCGGGACCTCGATTGGCAGGACAAAGGTATCGAAGGTGTTCACCGCTTCCTGGGACGCGTATATCGCTTTGTTCTCCGTCACGCTGCGGATGTGCCCGCAGACGAATCATCGCAAGCAACGCTCTCACCTGAGGCTCGCGCGATTCAGCGCAAACTTCATCAGACGATCAAGCGGGTGAGCAACGATTTTCAAGGGCGCTGGCACTTCAATACGTCGATCGCAGCGATCATGGAACTCGTCAACGCACTATATGGTTTCGAAGATGGTGTGGCGCGGCCGCCCTCGCCCGCGGAGATCAGACTTCTTGCGGATGTCCAGCGAAAACTCGTGTTACTACTCGCGCCCTTCGCCCCTTATCTCGCCCACGAACTCTGGGAGATTTTGGGAGAGAAGGGAAGTTTGCTGAAGCACCCCTGGCCGAAATTCGATGCCGAGCTCGCCAAGGAGGAGCAGATTGAAATTCCGGTACAGGTCAACGGAAAGCTCAGAAGTGTCGTAGTTGTGCCGGCAGACGCAACCGAAGAGGCGATACGTGAAGCCGCGACGGCAGATGAAAAGGTGAAATCAGCAACTGCAGGCAAACAGATCGCCAAGGTCATTGTGGTTCCCCGCAAACTGGTCAGTATCGTCTGCCGTTAACTTGTAAGAAAAACATACATCCTTCCTCGGGAGTCGTTCGCGAGCGAACGACGCCCCTTCGTCAGGATGACAGAGGGAATACGCCCTCACCTCTGGCTGTGACCCGTAGCACTGACTCCAGGTTCAGGCTGATTTTTAATGAAAATCGGCATACCGGCGGAGGACTCCGTCTGCCAGGAGAAGATCATGAGCACTCTCGTGCTGGACAAGAAAGCCGATTTGGCCGGGCCCGGAATCGGCGATTACAAGGAATTAGAAAAGATTCTCCCAAATGATTACCACCCTCTGTTGAATCCCAGGGAAACCCAGCAGGCGATCTTTCAGGTCAAGCGGTACATCGAAGACAACCTCTGCAAGGAATTAAATCTGCTGATGGTCGAGGTGCCGCTCATTGTGGACGTCGAGAGCGGCGTCAATGACATGCTCGACCGCGATGGATCCCGTACTCCTATCCAATTTCATATCGCTAACGATCACAACCAGCATCCGATGGACGCCCAGGTGGTGCAGGCCGCAACCAAATGGAAACGAGTGGCTCTTGAGCAGTTTGGCTGCACGGTCGGCGAAGGCATCTGCACCGACATGCGCGCCGTTCGTAAAGATTATTTCCTGGATCACGACCATTCGGCGTATGTGGACCAATGGGACTGGGAACGTGTGATTATTGTCGAGCAGCGAAATCTGGATTTTTTGAAGGCCATCGTTAGCAAGATTTGGAAGGTCCTGGTCGGGGCGGAGAAGTTTGCGCAATCCTTGTTCCCTCAGTTGAATGACTATCGGTATCCGAATCTTCCCGAAGACCTCACCTTCCTGCATGCGGAAGACATTCTCGAGATGTATCCCGACCTGCCCCGAAAGCAGCGGGAAACTCAGGTGCTGCAGAAATATCCGGCAATTTTTATCATAGGCATTGGCTGGCCGTTAAAAGATGGCTATCCGCACGAAATGCGCGCTGCAGATTACGACGATTGGGTGACCGACACCCGCGAAGAAACTGGCCGCGACACCCACGGTCTCAACGGCGACATCCTGGTGTGGAATCACGTGACCAAACGCCGGCACGAGTTGACCTCGATGGGCATCCGTGTCACCGCCGAGACACTGAAAAGGCAACTGCAAATGGCCAAGCAGCTCGATTTCCTGAGCCTGCCATACCATAAGGCGATCGTGAATAACGAAATTCCGCTTTCTATTGGCGGGGGAATCGGCCAGTCCCGGACCCTCATGCTGCTGCTGCGCAAGGCCCATCTGGGCGAAGTCAGCGTTACGGTTTGGCCGCGCATCCTGAAGGAAATCTGCGCGAAGAAAAATATTTTCGTGCTGGAGTAATCAGGAGTCAGGAGTCGGCGGTCAGTAGTCGACGGGCAAGAAAACGCACGCCTGTCATTCTGTGGAAGCGGAACCCTTCGCTCCGCAACGAAGGTTCTGTGCATTTTTCCACCCGATTCTCCATGATAAATTTGAAGTAATGCAAGACATTGCTTCCTGGGCTCTGAATGTCGCCGCGCTGCGGGGCGCGAGCTACGCGGATGCGCGAATTGCCGACGACCGTCACCGCGCCCTATCCACAAAAAACGGCAAGGTTGGTACAGCGTCCGATTCGGAGTCGCAAGGCATCGGCGTGCGCGTCATTGCCAATGGTGCCTGGGGATTCGCCGCTTCCGACGATCTCAGCCGATCAGCTGTGGAATCCGCAGCTGGCCGCGCCGTCGAAATTGCCAAAGCCAGTGCCGCAGTTAAGCAGCACGATGTTCAGCTTGTTCCGGAAAAGCCACACACCAGCGAGTGGACCACACCTTTCAAAATTGACCCATTCAGCACGTCTGTCGAACAAAATCTCGAGCTGCTGCTGAAAATCGACTCCGAACTACGGTCAGTCCCCGGTGTGACGCTCGCCGAGACCAACATGAACTTTCGCCGCGAGGAGCAGTGGCTTGCCTCCTCTGAAGGCGCAAACATTCACCAGACAAAGTACACAACCGGCGTCGGCTATGCGGCTTTTGCCTTCGCCGGAAGCGAGATCCAAAAGCGCTCCTATCCCAACTCCTACGGTGGTCAGTGGCAGAACAAAGGATATGAACTCATCGACGAGCTAAAGCTCGTACAAAACGCGCGCCGGGTGGGCGAGGAAGCGGTCGCGTTGCACAAGGCTGACCAGTGTCCGGAAGGCGCCTTCGACATTATTCTTGATAGTTCGCAATTGGGCTTGCAAATTCACGAATCCATCGGCCACCCCATTGAACTGGATCGTGTGTTGGGCATGGAAGCTAATTTTGCCGGCACTTCATTTTTAACCTTAGATAAGCTGCATAAATTAAGGTATGGAAGTGACTTAGTGAATGTTGTCGCTGACGCTCGCCCAGAGCATGGGCCAGGTCTGGGGAGCTTTGCATTCGACGAAGAAGGTGTGCCGGCGCAATGCACACCGGTGATCACGAACGGCCTGTTCACCGGCTATCTCAGCTCTCGCGAAACCGCCCCGGTCATTGGTTTGAAGCAGTCCGGTGGGATGCTTCGCGCTGAAGGCTGGAACCGGTTGCCGATTATCCGCATGACCAATGTCAGCATTCTGCCGGGCGAGAAGCCCCTTACCCGTGAGCACCTCATCGCGGATACCGATCACGGCATTTACATGGAGACTAACCGCTCCTGGTCGATCGACGACAAACGTTACAACTTCCAGTTCGGTACCGAAATCGGCTGGGAGATCAAAAACGGCAAGCGTACCCGCATGCTGAAGAATCCGTCGTACTCGGGGATTACCACCGAATTTTGGAATTCCATGGATGCTATCTGCTCACGAGATGAATGGGTGCTCTGGGGAGTTCCTCACTGCGGGAAAGGCCAGCCGCAGCAGGTGATGGGCACTGGCCACGGCGCGGCACCGGCGAGGTTTCGCGGTGTAAAGGTGGGAACTGCATATAAAGGCGCAAGCAGCTAGGAGAAGGCCGTGCGCTTATGTGTTGCAGATTCGTTTGGCAGCAATGTGCATCAACTCTTTTCAGCGGTGCTGATATTTGCCGTTTTGGTTACAGCAGGATGCGGCAGCCAGCATGGCACCAGCGCTCCGCAGCCTGTTGTGGTGCGAGAAATCGCTCCCGGGCGCATCGTCGTAGACGTCCTCGAACGGCGTGGGCGAGAACACTATTATGTGTACACAGTAACTCCATCCAACGGAAGCGTAGATCTAGCCAGTACGGAGACCTTCGCGGATTTTCAACACGAGAAACTCGCGCCCCACTACAAGGAACCAAGCGGTGCGATTGGAAATTGCGCCTCAAAGGAGCCCGCGGCTGAGTCCCCAGACCGAAGCTATGTTGCCAGCTGCACGGTTGACGTTCAGCCGAGCGGCCGGTTCGCCCGTAAATACGCTCAAGTGTTCCTCATTCATGACAAAAACACGGGGAATGAGGTGCTTCACTGGAAGTTGGACGAACAGCGTCTCATCCGCGGGTTCGCCTGGTCACCGAATTCGAAATCGATTGCGCTTCTCAGCTGTGAGGAAGCTTATGGTAAAGGGCCACTGGAGCTGATATCGGCGTGGGTAGGCCACCCGGTTCCGCACTGCACCGTTTCCCTCTACCTCATTCCGGTCTCTAGCATGCAGCCTATTGAATATAGAATCCGCAACGATTTCCTCTATGCGTACACGCGCATCTTGGATTGGTCCGTTGATTGAACCGAGCGACGAATGCTGAGCCAAGATCAAGCCGCTGATGTCTTTCGAAAGATCCAGAAGCACTCGTCCACCGACGAGGTGGAAGTCATATTCTTCGCCACGCGGAACGCCTTGACCCGCTTTGCCAACAACGTCATCCATCAAAACGTCGCCGAAGACAATGTCGCCATCTCGGTGCGCACGGTTTTTAATGGCCGTACGGCTCGTGCTACGACCAACAAGCTGGATGACGACAGCCTACGGCGTGTGGTGCAGGCTTCCGAGAGCCTGGCCAAAGTCCAGCAAGCCGATCCCGATCTGCTGGCGATGCCGCTAAGCAGTCCTCCTCGTGTAATTCCCAAGCGTTATTTCCAGGAAACTGCAGGCATGACTCCCGAGCAGCGCGCTGCCATCGTCCAGCAAATCGTTTCGGTCGCTGAAAGAAGCAAACTGACCACAGCAGGCGTAGTCGCGAATTCCGAAACTGCGGAAGGGATCTTTAACTCGCGCGGACTGTCTCGATGGCACAGTCAGACATCGTCCGAAATCTCAATCACGATGCTGGCGGAGGATTCCTCCGGCTGGCAAAAAGCGAATTCGCCAAATGCAGAGAACCTTGACGCCAAGGCCCTCGCCCAAACTGCTGCTCGCAAAGCGACTGAATCGGCCAAGCCAAAGGAAATTCCGGCAGGGAAGTACACGGTCATTCTCGAGCCGGCGGCTGTGCTCGATATGGTCGGCTTCATGTTTTACGACTTTGGCGGATTGGCGATTCTCGATCAGCGGTCTTTCCTCACCAATCGCGTGAGCACAAAGCTCTTCGGAGAAAACATAAATATTGCTGATGACGTTACGCACCCGCTGCAGTCAGGCTCGCCTTTTGATGGGGAAGGCACGCCACGTCAAACGATCCCATTGGTCGAAAACGGGACAGTGAAACACTTGGTTTACGCCCGCAGCACGGCCGGGAGGATGAAGCAGTCCGAGCACAAGGACAAAGTCGGCGTTATCGAACCCACCGGACACGGCTTTCCGCTTCCTAATGAAATTGGGGAGGCGCCTATGAACATCGTGTTCGCCGCGCCTCAACATCCCCAAACCATCGACCAAATGGTCGCTTCTACCGAACGCGGAATATTAGTCACCCGCCTCTGGTACATTCGCGAAGTCGATCCGTACGAAAAAATCCTGACCGGCATGACGCGGGATGGAACCTTCTTCATCGAGAATGGCAAAATCCGCCACGGAGTTCGGAATTTCCGCTTCAACGAGAGTCTCATCCACATGCTTTCGAATGTCGCAGCCATGGGCACGCCAGTCCGCGCCAGCGGTGAGGAATCCTTCGACATGGTTGTACCCGCCATGAAGGTCAAGCATTTCAATTTCACGGAAGTGACCAAGTTCTAGCATTCAGCATTTGGCACTTAGCATTTAGCCAGCAGGTGTTCGTGTTCGATCTTCCGAATGAGACAAGTGAGCATTTTGCGTAAATGCAATAGGTCCCCGGCGAGCCTCTGATATTCGGACTCAGGCAAGAATTTCAAATCGTGTGCCAGTAACAGGTGGTAATCCAACTCGCTCGCCGAGCCAGCTGCAATATTTAGGTACCGTTGGAATTCTGCGTTGCCCCGTTTTCCAGCTCCTTCAGCGATATTGGCTCCGATCGAAACGCCGCAACGCCGCATTTGACTAGTTAGACCGAAAAGCTCTTCTCGCGGAAAGCTGCCGGTAGCTTTGTAAATTTCTAACGTGACCCCGTGCGCCTGCTGCCAAACCTTCAGTGCTCTGAAATCCTTCAATCTCCACCTCTCTATGCGACTAAATGCTAAGTGCTAATTGCAAAGTGCTCTGTGAGCACTGAACATGGTTGGCCATTCCCCGCAAGTTCATGGCCTTCAAGAAGTTATCCCTACCAGTTCCATGACTTCGGTAACTTTTCTGGCCTGATTCCGGGGTGTAATCTGCGGGCGTAATGTCCAATCCTGAATCATCTTCGGAGAAAGACAATGTCGGCGCTTTCCCGTGGAAAGAAGATGCCTCGTTAGGCGCTGCCGAACCCGCGAGATCGGCTGCAGGCGCGAAAAAAGCATATGCGGACATGCAAAGTGCTGTTCGCTTCCCGATTAAGTTGCCCGTGTCATTGAAATCAAAATCCGGAGAGAGACACGTCGAAACCCAAAACATCTCGGCGAATGGTGTCTTGTTTCAGGTAGTTGATGCAGAAATGCCCGTCGGTTCGATGGTGGACTTCACGATCTCTTTACCGGCTGACATTGTCGGCACCGAAACTGATGTGCGCCTTGATTGCAAGGGCCGTGTGGTGCGCAATTTCGAAGAGGCCGGACGTCATGGCGTGGGTGTAGTGATCGATGAGTATCGGTTTGATCGTCACTAAGCAGCGAGAGGATTAATGGCAAGCAGTCCAATCCGAGCTGAACAGAATTCGCGACCGCCGCAGATGGGTGAAGGCGATGGCCAATTCATCCGCGTGATTGTGGCGGACACGCAAGCGATCTTCCGCGCTGGTCTGCGCAAGATTTTCGCGGTGGAAGACGATGTTCGCGTGGTTGGACAGGCCGAGACGCTATCGCAAGCCTTTTCCGCAGCGCAGAAATTTTCCGCCGATCTGATGCTCTTTGAAGCCGCGCTTGCGCCCAACCCGGCCGAGGCGGTTTCTGACTTGCTCCGCCAAAACCACGGATTGCGGCTGGTAGTTGTGATTCCCGAGCCCCAGGAAGAGATGACCCTGGAGCTATTTCGCCGGGGAGCCCACGGTGTGGTATCGCGCGAGGTAGAACCCGAACTTCTGGTGGATTGCCTACGTGCCGTTTCTAAAGGCCAGTGTTGGCTCGATAGCCGGGGAATCCAGTGGGTGCTCGAGGCCTATCGCACCCAGGCGATTCGCCCAGGAAACGCTCGCACCAAGGTGCAACTCACACCCAAGGAGTCCCTGATTGTTTCCTGCGTGACCCAGGGCATGAAAAATAAAGAAATCGCCCAACGCGTCGGCACCACCGAACAGGTAGTCAAGAATTATCTGCGGAAGGTGTATGACAAACTCGGAGTGGCAGACCGCCTGGAATTGGCGCTCTATTGTTTGAACAATCGGGTGGTCGACGGCGCTCCCAAAGCCAATGCCCAACCTGCATCCGCCGAGATTCCCGCCACACCAGAACCCGCTCCGGTTGCCGACGAATCACCTGAACAAGGATCGTAAGACACCAACAGTGTCATCGCCCAGCCGTCGTGATATATTTCCTGCCAGCGCGAAACTAGCATTTAGCACTTAGCACTTGGCATTTAGACCAAAAGGTTCGTGCCCGCGGCGGAAAACCTGATTGGCCAAATGCAAATTGCCAGGTGCTAAATGCCGAGTGCTTGTGCTGACTGCTTTCTTGCGAGGCGAACTGTGAAAGGTGATCCAAAAGTCATTGCTGTCCTCAACCAGGTCCTTAAAGCCGAGTTGACTGCGATTAACCAATATTTTCTTCATGCCGAGATGTGCGAGAACTGGGGCTATCAAAAACTGGCAAAGCATACGCGGTCTGAGTCCATCGAAGAGATGACGCACGCAGAAAAGCTGATGGAGCGCATTCTGCTGCTCGACGGCACCCCCAACATGAGCGACTACTTCAAGATCAATATCGGGGAGAACGTAAAGGCGCAAATCCAGAATGATCTGCAGGTCGAGTACGATGCCGTGAAACGTCTGAACGATGGAATCGCGACCTGCGTGAAAGCTAGCGACAATGGTTCCCGCGAGTTGCTGGAAGAACTGCTGGTTGATGAAGAAGAACACATTGACTACTTGGAAGCCCAACTCCACGCGATCAGTGAAATGGGAATCGAAAACTACCTGGCACAGCATCTGGACGAGAAGAAAGAGTAGTCGGTACTCAGCTCACCGATTACTGTCTGCTGATTACCATCTCCTAGCTACTGCTCTTGCCGTTTTCTCCCGCTGACCCATAGAATCGAAACGATGTCTAGCTATTAGCCCCAAGCTACTAGCTACTGCTGCCGGGAGAGATGGCCGAGTGGCTGAAGGCGCACGCTTGGAAAGCGTGTATACGGGAAACCGTATCGTGGGTTCGAATCCCACTCTCTCCGCCATTACCCGCCTTGATAGCTGCATCAACAGTCGCCAAGTACCGCGTCTACCAGGGTGTTAGTTCCCTGCCGGGACACCTCCGTACTTCTGCAACCACTTCAATTCTTCCCGGGCCGTAATTTTTCGGTGCCAGGGATTCTTGTCGAGTTCGTGTCCCTCGCCAGGGAAGATGAGCAGCTTGTTCGGAATACCGAGCGAATAGAGCGCGTGCTCGAGCAGGTAGTCTTCCAGCACGGCCACGCGGACATCTTCGGCACCGGCGACCATGTGTGTGGGGGTCCGAACCTTTTCGATTTGAAAAATCGCGGCTTCGTCGTGATAGCGTTGCGGGGCTTCCCAAGGGCGTCCCCCGAGGAAGTAGGCGTCGTCCATGCTGTCGTCGTCGTTACCCCAGTTGGCGATGTGCTCGACCGCACCCGCGCCAGTGACAGCAGCCTTGAAACGCGTGGTCTGCGTGATCAGCCAGTTGGTCAGGTAGCCTCCGTAGCTGTAGCCCCCGATGGTGAGATGATCCGGATCGGCGGTGCCGTCTTTCACCAGGGCATCGACTCCTTCGAGGATATCTTTGCCCGGTCGTGAAACGATGACGGGGACAACCTGCATGGCGAACGTGTCGCCGTATCCGGTCGAGCCACGGTAGTTGGGCTCAAAAACCAGCCAGCCGTCGGTCGCGGCGAGGGCGGCCCACATATCCCAGTCGTCTAGGAAATCGTTGCCGACGGCCATTGCGGGACCGCCGTGAATGCGCGTGAACATGGGAAGACCCTTGGCTTCGAACCTGCCAGGGGGATAGATCAGCATGCCTTCGACGGTGGTGCCGTCGTCCGCTTTCCAGCGGTAGGGCTTCCCTTGAGGAAGATCGCGCTCGGTGAGTAGTTTGTTAAATGAAGTAATGGGGCGAGACTGATTGAGCTTGTCGGGATTTTCCGCTAGGTAGACTTCGACTGGTTTCTGCACCGACGAATGCACAAAGGCAACACGAGGTGACCGCGATCCAGTGGACAGAATTTGGTAGGTGCCATCCCATCCGTTCAATTTGTGCAAGGACTGGCTAGGCTGGGCAGCAGAGTACATGGCAACCTCGGTTCCGACGCGAGCCGAGGCCAGCACTCCGTCGGCAGCAACGGTGTACTGCTCGACCGGGCCGATGAAGTCCTTGCCCCATTGCTCGACCGCGCCGGTTTCACTATCAACCCAGTAAAGATGCGGTTGGAGGTCGCGATAGGTACCGGTCACGTCCCCAAGCCAGACGATGAAGAACACGTGGCGATTGTCGCTGGCCCAACGCAGTGTGCCTTCCAAGGCCTGATTGTGTGTCAGTTGGCGCGGTTGTGCGATGGGGGGCTTGTTTTGGCTGCCAGCTGACGCGCACGAGGGCGCTCGTTCCATACTTCCCGTCGTCACAATGGCCAGATCCACGGCAAAGATTTCCAAATCCCCAACCTTTTCCAGGCGCTGGTTGATGGCTCGGCTCACGAAGGCTAATTTGCAGCCGTCGGGCGATGTGACCAGGTTCTGCACGCGCAACGGAGAGGTCGCAATGGCGTGAGCGCCGGGACTAAGCTCCGATTCCTTCTCGGTATCCGATAGTCCCTTCGCAGCTTCGCCGTCATGGCGCGTAAGAGCAGCGGCAACGTCTAAGACATAGACAGTGTCGCCACGTTCGGAGGTGCGATACTCCACGACATCGTTCCATAGCCTTTTGTATCCGTCTTGTTGGGCTTTGCTCCACGGGCTGCGCGTTGCGAAATAGATGGTGTGCGAATCTGCGGACCACGAAAATGTGTGGACTTCTTCCTCGCCTTGGGTCAACCGAATCGCCTCGCCGCCTGCCGGAGATATCAAATAGATCTGGCTGACTTCTTCCTTGTCATCGCCTGAGTCAGCACCCTTTTCCGAAGGAGCCTTGCGCTCGGAGAGGAAGGCAATCCAGCGTCCGTCGGGCGACCACTCAGGCTCGGAATCATGACCTGATTGTGTGAGTTGGATCAGCGATCCGCCCTGCGCGTCGTCGCGGTAGAGCCAGAGGTCGCTGCGGAAGGTGTTCCGGCCCCAGTCCGCGCGTTCGCTGCAGATCACTACTGAAGCGCCGTCGGGAGAAATTTTCACCGCCGAGTAGCTCACCGAATCGAAGAATTCGTCCAGAGTCAGCTTCGGCTTGCTGTCGGCGAGGGCTGGGAGGATGGAACCGATAGCCAGGGCTACCAACAACAGATGTTTTGAGGTTTTCATAAGCGGTCCTACACAGGAACCACGCTTTATACAATGGCGGTCTTGACGTAAGCAACCTTCAACGTGTTTCAAGCGCCCCAAGCATCCTCCTTGCTGTACGATTCCGTACTAAAATTGACGCCGTTTTAAGGTCAGAATGGGTTTTCTTGGGTTCTAGCAACGAGACGGATGCTATTGATATCGATGGATTTCGCCCATAATACTGGCAAAACTGGGTTAGCCCCGCGTCGCATCCCACTCTCTCCGCCAGATTTTTAGGGTCCGCCGTCTCATTACTCTTATTTCTCTCGCTCAAGCACAATCAGCTCTAGGGCATCCGGAGCGAGTGGACTCTGCAATCTCAAACTGTCGCCGTTGCTTCGATTGTCGTCGATCATGTCGAGATTCTGCGCCTCGCTGATGCGGTATCGCCGCACGCGGAATGAGTTCTTGCCCCATGGTAGGTGGTTGATCGTCAGGTCATAGCCGCCATTGTTGCGGTACACGATGTCAGTCCGTCGCGGCAGAAACTTGAATTTGGAGAAATCGGGCAATGGGGCTGACCTGGCGACGTCCGCCGGGAGTTCCATCTTATTCGGCTCGAAATCAGAAGGGATTGCATAGTTGCTGATGAGAATTTGAATAGTCCTGCCGTCCGCCGAGCTTCCCGCTATCACGGCAAAGCCGAAGGTATCGGCGCCCTCAACAGCAAGTCGCTCCGGCGTGTCCTGCATCTTTCCCATCGCCTTAAAAGCGTAGGCCGTCTTGAAATATCCACCCTTCAGATCGAAGAGTCCCATCCATGCGGCGTCGCCGCGATAAAAGTGTGCAAAGTCCACGGGCGCGTCCTGCAGGTAGCTGAGTACGGCGCCGATGTAAGCGGCATTCTCGACCCCACGCAGCCGCGCCTGCTGCTTCTCAGTGAAGTCCGGGGTCAGGTTCCACTCCGAAAGAACGCTCTCCGCCTTGGGAAAACCATGGGTGTCGAGTAAGGAGCGAATCTCTCGGCCCAGACGAACGGCATCGTACGGATCGGCCGAGGCGTCGGCATAGGTATGCCACGAGTAGAAGTCGAGATGCACGTGATGCGCTGCGCAGTAATCGATGAAGCCTTCGCGATAAGCATCAGGATTAGAGGCAATCGCTTTGGCGTCGCCACCAACCTTGAGCGTGGGATCCACAGATTTCAAGGCTCGGGCTGTCTTCTCGTACAAGGAGTAAAACTGCTCAGGCGTGCCCGACCAGAAAAGAGCCTCCGGTTCATTCCAGAACTCCCAATAACGAATGTGGTAATGAAACCCTTCAGCCCACCCCAGGTTGTAATGCATGGCAACGTGCTTCACCACATTTGCATACTTGTCGAAATCCGGAGGCGGATTGACGTTGTTCGCTCCCCAGCTGCGGCCAATGCGGTAATAAACCTCCGCTCCGGTAGCACGAATGGCCGCAAGAACCCTGTCTGTGGGGGCAAAATTGTAGCTTTCAGGCTTTTCAGCGTCGGCTCCCCACTCAGGAAAAATAATGCTGGCGTTTCCTGCCTTTACTACTCCGGCGCGCTGAGGCAAGTCGGGAATGAGCCAGGCAAGCATCGGATTGTTCTCGGTGAACTGTGCATCAATGTCCGTCGGCCCCATGTAGTCGTGCGTTCGGACTTGGTTCACGCGAAGATCTTTGTACTGCTCGACGAGGTTGGGAAGACCTGCCATTTCGGGGGTTGGAGGACCATTGAGGCCCTGTAATGAACGGATCCGGCCGATTTTTTTTGCAGCGTCGACCTGAACTGAATGAAAGCCTGCGTTTTGGGTGTTCTGAGCGTCTGCGATCACGCAGACCAGCAACAACGACAGGGCCCATCGAGATAAGGCACTCAGGGATGACATAACATTGCCGTATTTTCGGCAAACTGCGCAGATTAGCTTTGTCCCAAAGGTATCGAAACCTCCTGCTGCAGCGTGAAGTCGAGCAACGTCTCGCTCGGCACTTTCACCTGGTCTCCTTTGGTGATGGTTTCCGATCCAGCGCCAACGCCGCCGCCAACCCCGGCGCCAATCGCGGCACCTTTGCCACCTCCAGCAAGCGCCCCGATGATTGTCCCCACTGCAGCTCCGCCGACGGTTCTTTTCGCGGTACTTGCAGTTTTAGACTTGCCGCTCACTTCGTATTCTCCGGTCACGATCGGCACCGTCTGGCCATTCACCACGATTCCAGTTAGCTCCAGCTGTAACTGCGACTTGCCGGTGAACGTCCCTGACTCCTTCGATTCAGCCAGTCGGCCGTAGACATCCGCTCCTTTCGCGACCACCGTATTTCCATTGATAATCA